>Ga0208321_1000364_pt1 | contig 33199 bp, 42 predicted proteins | sample June2015DPH_4_15_FD_184692 | JGI IMG/M metagenome (GOLD analysis project Ga0208321, IMG submission 184692) | Peatland microbial communities from SPRUCE experiment site at the Marcell Experimental Forest, Minnesota, USA - June2015DPH_4_150... | ecosystem: Environmental > Terrestrial > Soil >... | reverse complement strand
CTTTTGAGAGAGGGAGTGAGAGAAGTTCATGCCTAGAGTTGTACACTTCGAGATTCCTGCAGATGATACGGGTCGAGCGGTGAAGTTCTATCAGAAGGTGTTTGGCTGGAAGATCGAGAAATGGGGTATTAGCAACCTTTTCTTATGCGTCTAGTTAACCCGTAAAAAATAAAAACTATACTGTCATTTCTGGCTGACCGCTGCATCTTGGGCAAGTGCCTAACGTGCTGGTCGGTTCCCTCGAATGCCTGAAACTAACTTATGGATCCTCTTGGAAGTTAGTAGCTGGTAGGTCTGCTTGGTCTCAGCGGAAGACCCCGATTGGCAACTACGCATTCTGGATGTTCACACGCAGTTCAGCGCCCCGTCCCTTGGTATGGTGTCAAATGTGGCCGTGGTGATGGGCAGCGTCTCTCTAGGCACATTCCTAGGAGCGGTTCTGTCAGGCAACACCAACGGCCCTCTTCTCGCGATGTTGTTCCTTGTGACGGTGGGTATCCTCTCAGTGATGGCACTCTACACTGTCTCGCTTATTGGACGCAGGAAAAAGTTCCTAAGAGGCTTGCAGCGATTGGCTAGCGGACACTCTATCCCCAATTTCGCAGAGTTTCTCAAAGAAATCGAAGTCTAGTATTCAGGGATACACCGCACCCAGGACAACCAAGCGGTCGTCACTTCTTCCACTTCTTGAGCGGTTTGAGGCCGGTGGAGCGAATGGCTTGCCTCGCTCGCTTAAGATCCAGAGCAGACAGTTCGGAAGACTCTGAGATCAGAAAGCGTCATTATCTCTCAGGTACGATACCTTTCTGGAGGTGAATGGTTTGACCTACAGAGGAGTGAGCAAGAAGGAGGCTTTGGACACCCTGACAACTCGCGTCAAGGATGACTTGTCAAAAGCGGGTCTAGGAGGTGTCTACTACAAAGCGGAAGACGTCGTCGGTACAGGTGGGATCCCAGCGGTCACGGAAACGAGGAAAATCCCTGACGACACTAGTCCAGAAATGGTGATGAAAGCCCACGAAATCATCGGGAGGCACGTCGGGGAGCTATTCAAGGAAAGGTACGGCCTCTAGCCGTCACGCGATTAGGCTCTCGGAACCGAACCCTCATTTTTTGGCCGCTCACATTATGTTCTACAGTTGCCCCAGCTCTATCAGACCATCGTCGGTCTACGGAGAGAGCAACCTTACCAGCCACACGAGCAGGAACATCAGGAGGATACACCAGCCGATGACTGCGACTGCTCTCAACTAGGATTCCTCCAGAATCTTCTCCAACCTTGCTATGTCCTCAGTTTCTTGGTCACATAGTTGCTTGAACAATTCTTCGTCCAAGTACCTCTTGACCCATGGTTCCAACAGTTTGCTGAGCTCATCCTCCGGCATGCCGTCGAGGTGATGTTCACCCTTCGGAAACTTGAATCTGGCTTCCTGCTCGTCGGTTAAAGCGATTCGGTGGAAGCTTGGGTGCGAGCCAAGTTGACCGAGACGATCCTGAATGCCTTTGTACATCTTGAGGCCGTAAGAGTCGTTATCGCCGAAGTAGAGGACGACACTGTCTTCGTCGAGTCGTTCACTAGCTGTCTTGAGCGCCGTCCAACTGATATCTCCACGAGTCACAAGTATGTCGATGTCGTACTTGTAGAGGATATCATTGAACACGTTTTCTAACGTGGCTTTCTCAAGCCAAACCTCAATGTGTTTGCTAAACGCCGCTGCCTTGCTGAGCCTGTACTGGTCACTGATTGAATGAATGAAGCTGGATAGACTCGTATAACTCGGGTACCCTACGAGGTGGCGGCCTTCCTCCACGATGCTGCTCCATGGGAGCTCACCGTGAAGTCTAAGCCAAACACAATCCTTGATGACGGCCTTATAGCTGGCTCCATGGCCCAGCATGTAGAAGACCCTGCGAAGAGTCTTAGCCCCAGAAGCTAAGATGCCCTTGATCTTGTTGAGGCGTCGACGCCGAACTGGAGTAGGCAATCCCACCTCCCGGTAACTATGTCGCTTCCACTTCCTCCAAGGTCTCGATTTCCTCAAAGCCTACTCCTCACGTCAACCCTCCGCTTCTCACCATACGGGCAGGCATGATAGATAGGACAATCCTCACATCTCGACTGAGGTTTGACTCGATCAACTTGAAGAGGCTTGACGTCTACACTGGCTGTACCAATGTGAACATTATGTTCGGATTCACTGCTCCAACGGTGCAACTGTAGAGGGCGAATGTTTGGAAGCGCTCTCTGGTATGTGACTTTGCATTTGGGACACGTGAGCCAGTTGAATCTTCCAGGCCTCAGGACGCCTTGACACTGTGGACAATGTTCGTCGTCACTTTCAGGAAGCATTTCCTTGACCTTCTGCACATACGCAGCAGCATTGAGGGGATTCTTGATTCTGCGTTTCGTCTGCGGAGTAATGACCAATCAGCAGACCTCCAGCCAAGGAACGAGGTGGAACTTCTCGAGGCCTAGTGTCTTGTCGAGTGGTTCCATGCCTACACGGTTTGCAGATCCATGATTCGCGCTGTGACACGAGCACGTGCAGAGGATTCTTTTCGCTCGTTTGCAGTTTCCATTGCCACAACGGCATTTCTTCGCTTTCATTCCTGGGACAAGAGTCAAGGGGGCAGGCTTGAAGATACTCTGCCACGTTGCCTCGAGAACTTCTCCACTCTGCTCGTTATCCAATCTGTAACACCCCTCTGTTACCCGATAGATAACACAACACGTATAAAGCTTGTTATATCTCATATAACGCCATGAACCCGAAGATACTCACTGAACTCGAGCGGCAGAAGATTCACGCCTACCTCAAACGGAACGGTGAGAAGGATCTCCATATCAGGCAGGTAGTCTTCAACGCTCGAAAGCAGCTTCCAACAATCAAGGCAGACGTCGAACTCATCGACAAGCTTCTAGCAGCCTACGAGAAGGCGAAGAGGAAAGGTTGACGTCTCACCCGTCTCATCACGTGACACCGAAGAAATCTCGCCCTGGCGCGAAGGTGTACTACGATAGCGAGGGGGCGGCTTGGATTCAGACGACTCCAGGCAACAGTCCAACAAAGCCCTGCGAGTTCCTTTGGAAAAGATCGCCTGAGCTTGACAAGAAGATCGTCGGGACAGCGATCGTTGCAGACGAGACGGCTGAAGCAGCAGTGGCAACAGTGGCAGACTCAGCAGCAACCGATGATACCGCAGCGGTATCAGTTGAGTCGACATCAGACAATATCGAGAATACCGATATTCGCAAGAAGACCATTGCTGACCCGGCCATCGCCATCGTGGCGTCGGAGGCAACCTCTTGAGCAACTGTGACGGCCTCGCTGAATTGCAAGCGACCCTGCGGAAGAATGAGAAAGACTCAGAGTTCGCGTCACTAATCATGGAAGAAATCAGAACACACAAGGCTCATTGTCCAGCTTGCGGAGGCTCCTTGGTTCATGGCTGAATCAGAGCTCCGATCGCAACTCGTGGAAGTGGTTGCTAGACAGAACTCATTGATCGAGGCTCTCACGCGAACCCTGCAGGCGACAACTCGAGAACTTGACTCGTTGAAAGCCAAAGTGAAAGACAGAGAAGAGCAGCAGGCGCTCGTTGAGGCCGCCCAAACGAAGCCTGATCCTCGAGCCATAGCATGAATACTTTCACCTGAGTGTACCCGTTTTCGCGTACCTACCAACAAACGAGTAAGGAATATTACCTCCTCCATCATATCTTCATCCAAGGAGAATGTTTGGAATGAGTAAGAAAGTAAAGCAACCGAAAGTAACCAGCTTCGTGCTCGAGAAGCTCGATAAGAAGCTCCTCACGGCTAGAAGCCAAAAACTCGGCATCTCGAGAAGCGACGTGATCAGGATGCTGATACGCGAACACTTGACACCGGAGGGTGCTTGAGTTGGCTACTGATGTCCTGGATGAAATGAAGAAGGATAAAGAACGCAAGCAGTTCGCGCGGGAGTACGCATTGAAGGGCCTAGACGCGATCAAGATGGTGGGTGGATATTCCGCTCTGACGCTGGCGGAAGGGAAGTTGGAAGTGTTGGCTGATGCGACGAATGCCGTCGACAGCTACCTGCAGGGCGTAAGTCCGCACATCGACGATCAATCCATCCATAATATTGTTCTTGATTCACTCATCAAGAACAAGCGAGGCGCAATGGTCAGGACGGACAACGGAGTTCTATTCGACGACCACGCGTATGATCAAAGGGCACCGATTCCGGAGACTTCAGTCGGAAATGTCGCTGCTGAAAGCTACGAGCAGTCGACTGAACGCGTGGCGCTCAAGTTTGACCACAGCCGAGGAAAAATGGTGCCAAAGGAGCAGCCAACCCCAAAACCGGAATGACCGTTGAGGACAGCGGTCTCTCGGACGAATTACAGGCGAAAAGCCCTGTTGCAGGCGCCTATGTGACTAAGGATGGCACTGTGATGGCTACCCATGAAAACGGGTCGACCAGCATGTGGAATCGCGAGCAGTGGGAGAAGCGTGGGCCTAAAGATGTCGTGCTCGGTCGAGAAGAAGAGGTCAACACTGAATGAAACTCGGGCCGTTTGAACTTAGGAGTCCATTCGTGAGGCGTAAGGTGGATCCTACCAATCAGCCAATTACGGCTCGAGCGGCAGCAGCTCCACAGCAGGACCTGAGTCAACTCAAGGTCATTGGCAGTTTGAAGCCGGCGCCTCCTGAGTGGAGGGTGCGACTGACTGAACCACCAATAGGGCATGAGGAGGACGTGAAGCCATGACTGACGAATCCCTGCCGGGAAGGCTCCAGATCAACATCGGAAAACTTCCGGCCTGGGTGAAAACAAAATGTCCCTGGGGTATGATCCCGCTTCTATGCTCCTCTCCGGTTCAGTCATGCGAGAGTGAGTTCTGTCACAGACACCGAGTTCAACTATACCAATCCACCATGGAGAGTGCTAGTAAACTGGATGGGAGATGCTGGTTCTGCGGCACACGAGAAGGCAATTCATGGCGTGACGTTGGACCTGAACGCTTGAGGACTTACTCGTGTCGGAGATGTGGTGATCGACTTCTCGGACTGCCACACGTCAAGGAAGAGGACAAGGTGACCGCTCATTGACTGAGCAGAATCCTCCAGACGAGCTTGATGAGTATTTCTTCGGCTCTCACCTTGACGTCGACGGCCCGGCCTTGACTGAGGAGCAACGGAAGGCGAAGGAGCGATGGAAGGCCACCATAGAGGAGGCGAAGGAGCCGCTTACGCTCGATGATCTGCATAGGATATTCCAAAGGTGGCTCTACATTGAAGACACGGACTTGATTGAGGTACTGTTAGCCTGCGCGATTGATCGGAAGATCCCGGGAGATCCGGTGTGGCTCATGCTGATCGTTGCATCCGGCGGCTTGAAGTCGGAGCTTCTGAAAGCACTCCTATGGTTGACGAAGATGACGATAGAGGCGGACGGTCTGACGGCTCGGTCAATCGTTAGTGGACTAACTAACGCTAAGGGTGAGGTGCTGAGAGGCTTCGCTGTTGAGGCAGATGGGAAGGTTGTGGTGATGAAGGATTTCACGGAGTTTCTAAGCAAGGAACATAATGAGCGAGGAGAAATCATCGGCCAATTCAGAACCTGGTATGATGGAAGCGTCTCGCGTCGTTTTGGATCGCAGGATAAGATTCTGACGGTTCACTCAAGGATCGGCCTCATCATCGGCGTCACCCCTGCCGTTGACATCTTCACTAGCGTGCTCGGTAGCTTAGGCGAGCGATTCCTCAAGATCCGATACCATCAGGATCGTGAGAAGTCGCAGTTGATGGCGCGGAAGTGGCGAGGCCACGAGGAGGAGATGCGGAGACAACTCGGCATGGCAGTCTACAGGTTCATACATACCTTGAAACTTGAGAACTTGAAGCCTGACCAGATTCCACTGGTTCCGCCGGAAATTGAGGACACGATAGGGGCCCTGGCGGAGCTCCTTGCTTTCGGTCGCGCTATCCTACCAAGGCACCTTGGCGACAAAGGATCTGGCAGCTACGACCCTGAACCTGAGTATTCAACGAGATCCGTCAAGCAAATGCTGAAACTAGCGGCAGCCATCACACTCATTCGCGGCAAGCCAACAGTTACCCTTGACGAGTTCAAAATAGTTGCTCGAATCGCTGAGGACAGCTGCGCTCCCCATAGGCTGAAAATCTTCCAAGCCATGTTCAATCGCTCCTTGAACGCGTCGGAGGTCAGCCGCGAAACAGGCGTCGCAAGAGCGACAGTCTACGATGCTCTTGAGGATATGGAGATCCTACAGTTCGCGAAGGCTGAAGAGATCAGGGAGGGAGACCTCAAGGTGACCCGGTACACGTTGACGCCCATGATTGAGAAGGCCCTCATCACCGTCTACGGCAAGGACAAGGAAGGCCACTTAGGATCAACCCCTACGGTCGCGGAACCCATGGAAGGACAAAGCACCCTCAACAATCCACCCCTACCGTCACCACCCACTAAGGAGCCGTCACCTGAACAGGTAACCAGCCAAGTTGAGGCCATGCGCAAACTAACAACCCGTAACTGGCAAGATCATCATCATCAAGAACCCTGAAACGATCAACCTGCCGGGGGAGCCCTATATGGTATGGTGGTATGGTATGGTAGGTAGGTAGAATGGTGCGGTACCCTATCGGGTTAAGCCGGCACCCCCCCCCTACGCGCGGTCTGAAGCGCGGCTCTCCTCCTCAAAAGTATCACTAGCACTCCCACCACTTCCCCATACCTCACAACTCGGTGAGGGTATAGAGAGTATGTACTGGAGAGAGAGAGGTAGCGTGACGTGTATAGAGTATGTATAGTATAGTATATTGTTGTATTGTTGTTGTCTTGTTGTTTGTTCTGCTTCATCCTCTGGAGCCTTGGCGACGGAGGAGGTTGGCTGGTGAGGAGCAGGTCACAGCGCAGCGGAGTACAGGTGTGTAGGGAGGGGGATTGTGCTCACTTTCTTCTTCTCTTGTTCTTGTCTTCTTGCTTGTTCTGTTGCCTGGTTGCGCCTCTTCTCCTGATTGATCTCTGCGGCCCTCGTCTTGTCGTCTGGTTCCTGGCGGCTCGGCGGCTTCCTGGCTTCCTGGCTTGGCTGCCTGCCTTCCTTGCCTTCCCTTCTGCCTGCTGCTCTTGCTGCTTGCATGAGTGCTCACACACATGGGCGTCATGCCCATAGTCAACTCGTAGGACCCAAGACATGAACAGAAGAGACAGAGACGCCTCGCTCGTGCTCTGCTCTACTCATCACACAGCATTGTCAAGCGAGCGTGTTAGTGAACTAGTAGACTCCTAGTCTTACAACACACATGACATACGTCATACAACGTGTTCCCCCACCTACGCGTGTGTCCCTCAACGTACCTGTTGGAGGGCTAGACGGTTAGACGGTGGAGGGTAGACGGTTGAGGGTTGAGGGTGTTCTGAGGCTGTTCTTCCCCTTTGAGATAGTGGGGGGCGTGGCTTCGTGCGTGCATAGAGGGTTCTGAGCTCATTTCGTGTCTAGTTTGGTTCTGATTGGTTAGGACGTTGAGCTGAGCGTTTTCCTGGTCCATTTCAGCCTGATTGGAGGTGATTCGTCCTCAATGCTTGATTCTGAACATTGATGCTATACACGCATGGACTGAACACGTATCAGGCGTACAGAGAACGTAGAGTCTAGGAGAAAGGTTGACGTCTAGCCTTTGCGGCGTCCTTTCCTCTGGTCCAGTGGAGCCTCCACGCCACCGTGAGGCCACCACTCCTTCGAGGTCATCTTCTTTCTAAGTGCCTTAGCTGTTTTCGGCGCTTGCTGTTCCAAGGCAACACTCCACTGGCCTAAGCTCTTGACGGCTTCAGTCAATTGCTCCATTTCAAATGCGTGTTTCTCGATCTGTTCTTGAAGTACCTTGATCTCAGCATCTCGAGCCGTCAGCGCCTCCTCAGTGACCGCTGCAGGCCCATGGATCTTCCCAATCTCAGCTTTGAGCCACTTCTCGTCTCGATCGCACTTGTTGTATCCCAGGCGGTCAATCACATGCCCCATAACGAAGTTCGCAGCACTATCTGAACAGCCTGTCTGAATCGCTCGAGTCAAGAAGGTATCGCGTAGCTCATGCAGACTCGGTGAGCCTTGACCTAGAATGATAGGCGCTCTCTTCAATGCCGTACGAAAGGCGCTCTCGAGATAGCGTCTGTTGGTTTCAATGTTCAAGTCGTCAAGCGGTTGCCCAACGCGGCCACGTCTACCTCTTCCCGTGAGCGGGAGGAGGATCTTCTTTTGTGCTTCAAGTGCTACTGCGTCACTGAGAACCTTCATGGGAATTAGGCTATAGAATGGGTGACGATTCTTCTTGCGGCCTTTGAACGCGAACCGGAAATACTCTTCACCATTCGCGGCAAGGTTCGCCTTGATACGAGCCCACGTCTCAGCCTTGTTGAATTGCAGAAACTCCCCAGCACCCCAACCAGCAGACAACATGATCTTGAAGGCGACACTGTACGGCAAACTAGCAGCGGCACAGATCGCTTGCGCGTCATCCCATGTGAGATATGCTGGAGGCTTGACGAGCTCAGGCTGCTTCATGTTCGCGGCAGGCAGCATGAGGTCTTCGTCTTGATCGAGGAGGAATCGACGCGCGGCATAGCAGCCGTTGACTCTGACCTTGTCGCTCTCAATCTTCTTTGAGGCTTGCTTGATGTTCTTCCAGGTTGCGACAGGGTCAACCTTCGCGGCCTCATAGAGCGCCTTGCAGTCGATCGACCCCATTTCTCTCAAGAGTCGACGAAGGCAAGCGTGATAATTCTTCGCAGTCTGAGGCTTCAGCGTCTTCAACCACGACGCAAGGAGCTCGTCCGTTATCGGCTTAGGCATGTAGGAATCACAGGCGGACTATAGGTAAACAGGTAGGATAAAAGCCTGTTCGTAAGTGGGGTTCCATGGACTATTGGTTGGCCACAACGGGACCAGACAGCGAGCCGGGTATCAATGGCGCGATCATGACAAAGGAGACTCAGAAAGTCACTGTGAACACGGTCAATGTCTCATCGGTCGACGAATACGCGAAGAAGATCGCTGATGCCGGCGGAAAGATCCTCGTGCCCAAGACACCGATTCCGGGCGTTGGTTACTTCAGCTACTGCGTCGACACCGAAGGGAATGTCTTCGGAATAATGGAGAACGACCCCAAGGCCGGCTAGGTCAGTTGGCAGCCATCGCGAAGGATCTGCATTAGCATCAAGGCCGCACTCCAATTTCTTGGAGTGTCAAGAATCATTGCAAAAAATGGAACCCGCCAACTCGTATCCGCCTAGCGCGGTCCAGAGATTCTCCGGCGCAGCGATGACGCGGTTCTCTTGAATGGCAGGCCTAGTCTTATTCGTCTTCCTTGGCCCTTCTTTGCTACATGAATGAGCAGCCGGTTCCTTTTCATAAACCAATTCTCTATGTGGTACGTGTTGTCAAGATTCGCGAACGACATGATGCGCCTCAATTCAGACAGCACGACCGAGCGAAACCGATCCCGGTCAGCCAGATAAGCGAAGTATCCTACTGCTCCTAGGAAGAGCACGGGGGAGACAGCCATCCGGCCCAAGAAGATCAGGCGATGATCGGAAATCAGGCTATTCTTGGGAGTCCTTTCAAACACGCAGACTGGAATTCGGCGTGGAGTCCACAGCATTTGGCGAAGATGCATTCTGACGCCTAGACAAGTAGGTGATGACTGCCGTCTTAAGTTCTATGCGGTTGCCAATAGTTTCCTCATGGTTTCGATGGTTCAGAGGGTTTTGTAATAATCTCCTTCACAAAGAGATCAAAGAAGTTGTTCGAGTGAGCAGGCCGAACAACCAGCGCTGTGTCCGCTCCCTCGCTGGTCCCAGCGATGGCGACAACGGGCCGGTCCACGGAAATCTCTCCGGCGTCTGCTGCCATGACAGTAATCTCCAGGCATACTTTTGTTCCCTCGCCGAAGAGTCTCAGGGTGTCGGCCATCAGCTCCAAAGGCCCTATCGTATTGCGTTTGGTTCTGATTGCTCGCTCGACGCCTGAGAATGCATGCCCAGCTGTTACGATCCGAGCACCTGATGCAAGAATAGTCTTCTCGTTCTCAGGTGTCATCTGTTGAGCTCCAGGAGTTCGGAAGCCGGTGTGGTGACGGACCACGATCAGCTTGAAACCCTTGAAAAAATGACAGGCGCTCGCTCCCGTCCGACCAGTCGTTGAGGCGACAACAATGTCACGGATTCCCAATGATTCCGCTCTCTCCTTTGCCCGTAGGAAAGTGGTGTCTGTATCAGCCTCGCCCGGACTTTCGTAATAGGTGACTGTATTCTCCTTCAACGCGTCACACACTTCATTTTGAACAGCCATCCTCAGAGGTTTCATTCACGATAACCCTTTCGGGAAGCCAAGGGGCGGGACGGAGTTGGCTACTATTGCCGAGTTGTGTCATGCTCCAAGTCCAGGATGCCTCTATTTTGCGTGTACTTGTGAGAACCCCGGTAAGGTTCTTGAATCACTAGGCACTCCTGCCATGCACCGACATCGTGGGTGGAAGGTCCGATGAATCAAACAAAGAGTCGCGCATCTTTATCCAGACTGTCCAAGAAGAGGCTGCTTGATCTCTTTCACTTTCAAATTCGGAACATCTGGCGCGTGGACGGTCTGTATTTCTTAGGCATTGAGAAGGAGTTCGGCACCTCAGCTGCTTCAAAGATCGACGAGGGATGTTGGAAGGCGATGGGGGCGCTTGAAGCTCGTCAGCTCAGAGAGATTCTTCACACAAAGGAGTGGTCCATACCCAAGATCGTGGAGGCACTAGAGCTCACAAGCTGGGCACTTGACCAGCATGACAAGAAAGTGCAAGTGCAGAAAGATCACGCACTTTTCCGAGTTGTGACGTGCAGCACTCAGCTCACGAGGATTCGGAAGGGCCTAGCTGAGTTCCCTTGCCGACCTGTAAGGGAAGGTTACCTGAAAGCGTTCGTTCAAGAGCTAAACCCAACCGTCAACGTCACATGCAACATCTGTCCACCAGCGAAGCATCCCAAAGACAAATGGTGCGAGTGGGAATTCTCGAAGTCGGCTTGAACTCTCCGCGTGATTAAGAAACGGGATTTTTCTTTGTTGACTAGTTGAGTCGCATCAAATTCCGGGAATATATAGAAAATGGGATTGCGCGCCCTTAATATGTAGCTTTTCACGTACACGCGAAACTTGTAGGAGAGCCGTTATTGCTTCATGAAGTAAGATGGCACGGACGCGCTGGACAAGGTGTGATCACGTCCAGCAGGTTGCTTGCTCAGGCCGCCCTTCTTGAGGGCAAACATGTGCAAGCGTTTCCGGAATTTGGACCCGAGCGATTGGGAGCGCCCATTTCAGGATTCACGAGAATAAGTGACGAAGTCATAGATACAAGAAGCCAGATCTACAATCCAGGATTCGTTGTAGTCCTAGATCCATCGCTTCTTGCGACAGTCAATGTGACCAAAGGCCTCTTGGAGAATGGTAAAGTTATCCTCAATTCCCCTATGCGTTCTAGCGAGATGGCGTCGAAACTCTCACTGGACCAGAGCCGAGTTCGGACCATAGACGCCACACATCTCGCGATGGAGATAGCCAAACGGCCAATCGTCAATACGGCAATGCTTGGTGCACTTGCAAGAGTAGCACCGCTTGCAGCGCTGGCCTCGATCGAAACGGCAATCAAGGATCGTTTTGCCGGGAGCTTGGGCGAGCAGAATGTCGAGTTGATACGTCGTGTCTATGAGATGGTGGAGTAAGGAATGAGCGCAGCAGAAGAAGAGAAGCCTGGATGGGGCTCGTTGCCGATTGGAGCAGTACTTCTGACTCCAGGTGCTGCCGTACGAAATAAGACCGGGACATGGCGACTCAAACGCCCCTTGTTGGATGAGAAGAAGTGCACAAACTGTCTCCTCTGCTGGATATACTGTCCTGAGCCAGCAATCGCTCGCGGGGCAAAGACGATCCAGTTCGTTTATGACTACTGCAAGGGATGCGGAATCTGCGCGACGGAGTGCCCCACGAAGGCCATCTCGATGACGGAGGAGAGTTGAGTTGACAAAGACCGTTTCACAGAAGATCGTTGGAATGAATGGCGATGAAGCTGTTGCCTTTGCGGCAAAACAGGCGCAAGTCGATGTCGTTGCGGCTTATCCGATTACTCCCCAGACGATCATAGTCGAACGATTCAGCGACTATGTGGCAAACGGGGAAGTCGACACGCAGTTTGTCTGTGTCGAATCCGAGCACTCCGCACTCTCAGCGTGCGTGGGATCCAGTCTGGCTGGGTCTCGAGTTTTCACCGCGACTTCAAGCCAGGGCTTGGCGCTGATGCACGAGGTGCTCTACCTTGCCTCAGGCCTGCGCACTCCCATTGTGATGGCAGTGGCTAACAGAGCCCTTTCGGCGCCGATTAACATTCACAATGACCACTCAGACATGATGGGTTCCAGGGACTGCGGCTGGATCCAGATATACGCGGAAAACGCACAAGAGTCATACGACTGGACCCTTCAGGCCTTCAGGATCGCAGAGGACCACAAAGTCTCGCTTCCGGTGACTGTAAACCTAGATGGCTTCACCATCTCTCACGCAATGGAAGGTGTGTCCATTCTTGAAGAAGATGAAGTCAGCAGGTTTGTGGGAAAGAGGACTCCAATGTACAAGTTGGATACCGCCAATCCCATGACTTTCGGGGCGCTGACGCTTCCTGACTACTACTCAGAGTTCAAGCGCCAACAAGTCGAGGCGATGGAGAGTGCTCCCCCAGTCATAACCTCAGTCGCGAACGAATTCAACAGAATTTCGGGCAGACAATACTCCAACCTTTCTGGCTTCAATATGAGCGACGCCGATGTTGCAGTGGTATGTATGGGCAGCGTCGCTGGGACAGCTCGGACTGTTGCAGCAAAGATGAGAAAGGAAGGCAAGCGCGTAGGAGTTCTGAAAGTCTGGCAGTACAGACCATGGCCGACACAAGAAGTCGGGAGAGCATTATCGAAGGTCAAGTGTGTCGGCGTCATTGATCGAGCTGTGTCGTTTGGGGCACCATACGGTGCGCTGTGCAGCGACATCGCCTCAACCCAAGTGCTCACGGGAATCCAGACCAAAATCTTCAACGTCATATGCGGCCTAGGTGGAAGAGACGTGAAACCAGCTGACATCGAAGGCATATTCGAAAAAGCGCTACGGCATGCCGGAGGGATACCAGTTGACGATCCGTTTGCATTCGTGGGGGTGCGGCCATAATGGTCACGTTGAAGGAGCTTTCAACTCAGGAGCTGTTCGGACCCGGCCACAGGATGTGTACGGGATGCGGTCCTGCAGCAATGGCACGTATCACTATGAAGGCGCTGCAGAAACCAGCCATCGTAGTGAACGCCACCGGCTGCCTCGAGGTCGCGAGCACGATCTACCCTGATACCGCTTGGAAGGTGCCTTGGGTCCACACACTTTTCGAGAATACTGCCGCGGTGGCGTCAGGAATCGAAGCATCCTTGCGAAGGGAGGGAAAGACCGACGCTGTGGACATAGTTGCATTTGGTGGAGACGGAGGCACTTTCGACATCGGGATCCAAGCTCTCTCGGGCGCCTTGGAGAGAAAACACGACTTCACCTACATCTGCTACGACAACGAAGCCTACATGAATACGGGAATACAACGATCTGGCGCGACACCATACGGAGCTGCCACAACAACTACCCCTGCAGGTTCGAAGATCGGCGGCAAGACAGATGCGAAGAAGGATCTAATTGGAGTCTGTGTTGCCCATAGCGTCGAGTTTGCGGCGACGGCCTCTGTCGCATTCTGGAACGATTACATAACCAAGGTTCGGCGAGCGGCAGCCGTCAAAGGCCCGGCAGTAATACATGTGCTGGCACCATGCCCGCTTGGATGGCGATTTGACACCAGCCAGACGATCAAGCTTGCCAAGCTCGCTGTCCAGACCAGATACTTCCCTCTATACGAGGTTGAAAAGGGCAACTACAAGCTCAGCATGAAGGTACCGAACCCAACCCCGCTTGAAGAATTCCTCAAGCCACAGGGACGATTCAGGCACCTGTTCGCACCCGAATTCGCCAAGAACCTTGAAGAACTGAAGAGGCAGGTGGAGAGCAACTGGAACAGGGTTGCTCGGCTGTGCGGCGAAATAACCGCCTCGGCCTCTCCATCCCCCAGCCAGCCCGCTAACTAGCCAGAACAATTGAAACGATTATATGGAATTCATCCGTGATAGGGCGCTGAAGCTGAAGCCGATGCGCGCAAAGCAAATCGTTGCTGTCATCGTTCTGCTAGTAGTGGCGTTACTCATAGTCGTTCCACCACTTCTGAATGGCGGCGTGAAAGTGACCATGTCTTCGACAACCTCAGTCCATGCAGACCACCTTTACCTGACTATCGGGGAAATCAGTGGACATAGAACAGACCTTAGCGGCACGTCGGCCTGGCAATCCATATCCAACAAGTCGACCGTTGTTGATCTCACAATGGCAAACATCAGCGAGACGGTCGCTTTGGGCAATTTGCCTTTGGGGCAGTACGAGACAATAAGGGTGAGAGTGACAAACGCGACAGTGATAATCAACGGCACCTCGCAGAAAGTCCAGCTCGATTCGCGGCTGTTTACAATCCCGGTTTCGTTCCTTGCACAATTCGGTGCGAGCACAGTCATCACGCTCAAGGTCTCCCCGGAGATTCAGAAAACCACTGACGGGGTGACTTTGAAGTTGTCGTTCACTGGTGTCTCTGCGAATCCATCTCCATGACGCTCAATGTCCCGAAACCTAGAAGACCCTGATGGAGCAATTCATTCCCAAGGTGGTAAGTGAACGTTGGGCATACTGGGGAAAGACAAGCTCATCGAGCTGGTCAACTCCTTCAAGTGCGTTCACCCGTTTGATCTTAGTCTCCTAGATGGTGACGGATACGTTCTGACAGTCAAAGACGAGACGACTTTGAATTACTTGGAACATAAGAATCTGATTTCTCATGAAGTAGTCTTTACTCCCCCGAACTATGTGGCCCACCTAACCGCGAAAAGTCGGTATGGGAGACTGGGACTATCGTTCCTGAACGCTGCTAAAGTTCACAGCGGCTTCGTTGGACGATTGGCACTCGAGCTGGTGAATCTGAGCAACGATCGTACGCCCATAACCATCAAGCGGGGCGAGCCGCTCATGCACATCGAGTTTATCACCAGAGAAGGCGAGCCATCACCGTATCATGGTCCATACATGTTCCAGTACATGAGTGAAGACGAAGCGACCCTGTACAGACAAATGATAAGAAAGCACTTCTCGACTCTGTTCGATGAAGACGTACTTGATCGAATGGTCCGAGACCGCATAGGTTCCTAGGAGAATTACTTCCGCCTTCGAGGCAGTTGCTTTCGTCGTGACCTGTACGTCCAGCTGGTCCCTACAGCGATTACGAAAGCGATTATGACTATCACGAACATCAGGGACGGTTCAAGGCCGCTGGAGACGTCGATTCTTATAGTGTCTGCCTGTGCCTGAGCCAAGCCGTCAACGGAGAACGTGGCGTTGTACCTGTAGAAGGCATCGGCGACGAATGGCGTGCCCCCGATTGGAACGACCATCATCGCTAGATCAGCAGCAGGAGCAAGATCGTAGCTCCATGTCGTTGCGCCTTTCGTCACACTGTACGTGTTGTTCCAATTCTCGATCGTCGGGACGATTTTGCTGAAGTCAAGAAGCGTCATATTCCCAGCGCTTTGAACAGCGATTGGGCCTTCTGTGTCTTGGTGGCCGAGTTGATATGCAACTGACTGGATCGTTTCGTTCAGAGGTGGCTGCGCAAAGTCCACGTACTTTTCAAACACAGGTTCAACGTATGTTGCTCCTATCAGGTTGTAGCTTACATTTCCGACTCTAAGATCATCGGACACCTTGAAGTGAACCCACGAGCAGTTGACATTCAAGAGGTTGCCAGTTCGGGAGGCAACGCCATTCACGTCGAACCGAATTGAAGCGTTTACCCAGTCACTGCTAGATCGTAGCTCACCTGAAAGCGAGGAGATTGAAACGTTCGCAGCTATGGTTCTGAGATTCTTTTCTATCGCGGATGACAGATCTTGAGCTGCTGCACCTGTGAATTCTTGGCTAAGGCTTGGTATTGCAGTGGCATTCTCAAAGACCTGCAGGGACAGCTGAACAGAGACCTTCCCATCGTGAATCGCGTAGTTCACCGATGAGCCATAGGCAGTAGAGGCCGACCAGGAGGACAAGAGTACTGTGAGCAGGCAAATCGCGAGGACTGTTTGTCTTTGCATGGACGAATCTCCGTGGCTTTTGCGTGGTGTGGCGCACCCATTGATCATGTGAATATATAAGGTTCAGCCGTTTCGCGTTGAGGAGATCTTGTTGGTTCTCACCGTATCTTGGTGCCGGGTGGAGTGTCTTCGGTCAGAGTGAGCCAGATCGGTCTGCCATGGTCATCGGCTGCCAACAACATGCATTCAGACTTGACTCCGGCCACAGTTCTTGGTTCCATGTTTGTTATAGCGGCTACCAGTTTGCCCTGAAGATCACTTGGCTTGTAGTATTCGGCGCCACCCATGATCGCGTAAACAGTTCGATCGCCCAAATCCACTTTGGCTTTCATGATCTTCTTCATCCCAGGTATGTTCTCCACGGCAACCAGTTTTGCCACGCGAATGTCGAGTCGCTCGAAGTCCTTGAATGTGACACTCAATCGCCTCATCCTCCGAGCAGTCTGATGATCTCCTTTGCTACTGTGACGCTCTCCAATCGCTGGCACTCGAGTGTCTGAGCGCCAACGTGTGGGGTACAGACGGAACGATCGTCTTTCATTGCAGCAAGTTCCTTCTCCCAGTCCTCTTTCGGAGGTTCATCATGGAAGACGTCAAGTCCTACTCCACTGATTCTTCCATCCTTGAGAGATTCAAGCAAGGCTCTTCCGTCAACGATGTCTCCACGAGACGTATTGATCAGAATAGCGCCCTGTTTCATACGACGAATTCTCGAGCTGTCGATGAGGTGGTGAGTGGAAGGAAGATATGGAACATGAATTGTCACGATGTCGGCTCTTTCAACTAGAGAATCAAGATCGCCACAGATCTCGAATCCAAGCTCATTGGCCCTGCTTGTCAAATCAACCACATCATATCCAATGACTTTCATTCCGAATCCTTGTCTTGCAATCCGTGCCACCTCAGCTCCGATGCGGCCGGCGGCACCGACGACTCCGAGCGTTCTCTCATGAAGTTCGCGTCCCATCAACTGGCTCTTCGTCCATTGCGCCTGCTTCATTGCTTGGTCCGCAATGGGAATCTGTCGGAGCAGTGAAATCATCAAGCCTATCGCGAGTTCAGCCACACTCGTGACAGGGGCGCCAGGCGTAGAAACGACAGGGATTGCACGCTTCTTCGCTGCTTCGAGGTCAATATTGTCGAGTCCAACCCCCGATCGAGCGATGGCTTTCAATGAAGTCGCAGCGGTTATGACATCTGCCGTAATCTTGGTTCTTCCTCTGACCACGAGCACATTGACGTTCTTGGCATCGGCCAGAAGCTCCTCCTTGGTTATCCTCGGTTTCTCAAGAACATCGTAACCCGCTTCCCGCAGGAGCCTCACGCCATCTTGGTGAATAGGATCACAGATCAAGACTCTGAGCTGCATAGATCTGACCTTGTCAAGCATGATCTGCTTGCTGTAATATCATTTTCCGCACGCAGGATTAGCCGGACTGGTGGCTTCTCACGAAGCGGTCTCAGCCCAAAAAAGCCCTTGTCTCAGAGCGCATCGATCCCGGAATAAGTCACTGTCATGATTCCAAGCCATGGGATATTCTGAATGCTTAAGTTAACGCACGTGAGTCCGTGTCTGTTCAGGATTGGTTCCAAGATGAGTCAGGGTAAGGTATCTCCACCTCTCGTTCTCGTGAACTTCAAATGCTATCTTGAAGCGACGGGAGACAGGGCAGTTCAGCTAGCAAAACACGCTGAGCAGGTGAGCAAGAAGTTCGGTGTAACGGTGGCAGTGGCTCCTCAGGCGGCGGATCTCAGGCTTGTCTCGCAACAGACCAAGATCCCCATATTCGCTCAACACATCGACCCGATAAGGCCAGGATCAGGTACCGGTCATGTACTCGCTGAATCAGTCCTTGAGGCAGGTGCCTCTGGGATCCTCATTAACCACTCCGAACGAAGACTCGAAGCTGGAATAATCGAAGATACCATTGCAAGAGCGAGGGCCCTCAAGCTCACCACGGTGGTTTGCGCGAACACGTCTGCAATTGCTGCCGCGGTTGCATCGTTAGGTCCCGACATGATAGCGGTGGAACCGCCAGAACTCATCGGGAGCGGAATAGCTGTCTCTAAGGCCAAGCCAGAGATAATCACCGAAACCGTCTCAAGAATCAGGAGAATCAACAATGATGTTGTCATACTCTGCGGTGCAGGCATCACGTCCGGAGAGGATGTCAGAGAAGCGCTCCGTCTCGGCACTCAGGGCGTTCTTGTGGCAAGCGGAGTCGTCAAGGCAAAGAATCAAGCAGCAGCCATCGAAGACTTGGCTGGAGCCTGCCGACGAGTCGAGTGAGCAATACTAATGGAAATTGCCGAAATGGGTTGTTTACTTGTTTAGGGCTGTTATCAGAATGTGTGATCCCTCTGGTGTGGCGTAAGTGCAATTTCAGCAACTCCTAGAAGAGAAACGAAAGGTCGTCAACGAGTGCATAGACGAGATCCTCTCATCTGGATTCGAGCAGAACGAGGCAAGCGAGCTCGTCAGATACACGTTCAAGACAGGAGGCAAACGCCTCAGACCCACAATGGTTCTGCTTGCCACAGAGGCCGTGGGAGGACAGGAAAAACTCGCTGTGAATGCAGCAGTTGCGGTGGAGTTCGTGCATGCAGCCTCGTTGATTTTCGACGACCTTATTGACAAGGACAGGGTCCGAAGAAGCGCCCCTACACTGAACGTTGCCTTCAATAACGATAGAGCGATCAGCGCGGCACTTTTTCTGGCGTCAAAGGGCATTCAAGTTCTATCGGATTACAAGGACCCTAAGGTCATGAAGATGATAGGGTGGGCTCTCGTCGACCTCAGCCAAGGTGAGATACTCGACGTCATCTCCGAGATCGCAATAGATGTCAAGCACTATCTCAACATCGCAGACCTGAAGACAGGAGCACTTTTCGGCGCGTCTGCCGGGATAGGTGCTCTCATTGGCGACGGATCTCCTGAGGAAGTCAGCGCCCTGTACAACTACGGAAGGGCGGTCGGTGTCGCCTTCCAAATCCGAGACGACATAATGGACCTAACCGGCAATGGCAACTCCTCCAAGCAAGAACGGGCCAATCTAGTGCTAGCTCACTACCTAGGGGACACAGCACGACAGGAGGATCGCGTGGCTGAAATGATGAACCCCAACGGGAACAAAGGTGATCCAACTGAAGCATTACGTCGAAAGGCGGTGGACTTCGCAAGGCGCGCATCAGCAGAACATGTTCAGAAAGCGAAATCTGAGATCGCCATTCTAAAGGGCGGCGACGGAAAGGCCGCGCTGGAAGAACTTGCTACTTTCGCTTTAGAGCGACAGACCTAATCAGTCATCAGTCTTCGGAAAAGTTCTCGCTTCCGCAGACCTTGCATTTCCACTTGTAGACGATCTTTCCATTCCTGAGTAGCAATTCGACGTCCGTGGCGTACTGCTGCTTGCACTTCGGGCACCACATGTGCGTCATTCCGGGCGATTTCCACGTCATTGGGGTCTCATCCAGTCTGATCATGATCGACTATTGGCTCAGTGAATCGTGTCTGAGTCGACATTTCGTTCAATTGATTTGAGCAGTACGCTTTATATCGGTACCGGTGAGTGACCTCGTCGTCTGCCGACGACTTTGCTGAGGAAGAGTCGCATGGGGCTTGATGTTTGGAGTCTCTTTGCAATATTCGAGGTTGTCGTCTTCCTTGTCGCGTTTCCGCTCTTGGTTTTCGGTTGGCTGATGGGTGCTAGGGGAAAGAATCCGATTAGGGACGCGCCTTTCGAATCCGGCCAGACTCACTTGGGCGAAGCAAGGCAACGCTACATGATGCAATACTACCCGTACCTGATCATGTTCATTGTCTTCGATGTCGTCGCGATGTTTCTCTTCACTTGGGGGCTGGCGTTCTCGGGTATGTCGTCGAGCCAGAACTACTTGTTTCTCATCTTCATCGCGATTCTCGTTGCCCCGTTGGGTTACGCCTCATATCTTGCAGGCAAGCGGGAGTTGTGGTAACCTTATTGCAGGCAGCGCCGGCACCTCAAGAGATCATTAGTCTCATCCTGAGGATCATTACCTCACGGACTTTTCTCGAGATAGTCTTCTTCCCCGGTTTCCTGAATGTGATGATAAGCGCTGCTTTTCTCACCTGGCTGGAAAGGAAAGTGATTGCGCGCGTCCAGTTGAGGATAGGGCCCTTGTACGCGGGCTTTTCGGGGATTTTTCAACCCATAGCGGACGGCGTCAAACTGATCTTCAAAGAGACGATATTTCCTGAACTTGCCGACACGAAGCTGCTTATGCTCTGCGCGCTCGGTCTGATGATGCTCGCTTTTGCACCTGCAGTTGCCATTCCCTTTGGTGAGGGTTTGGTGATCGCTAACATGGACGTAGGTTTGGTCTACGTCTTCGCTGTCATGTCATTGTTTCCGAGTGTGATCCTTCTGATTGGTTGGGGGAGCAACAGTAAGTACTCGCTCCTAGGCGGGTTACGATCGCTGTTCCAACAGGTCGCTTACGAGATTCCAATGTGGTTTTCAGTACTCGGCATAGTCATGCTTACTGGTACACTGAACCTTACCAAGATCGTTGAGGCCCAACAAAGGCTATGGTTCGTTGTGCCACAAGTACTAGGCTTTGCAGTTTTTTTCACGGCTGCACTGGCCGAGCTTGAGAGAACCCCATTCGATTTGCCCGAGGCTGAAACTGAGCTTGTAATGGGATGGATGACTGAACTCAGTGGTGTCCCTTTCATGATGGGATTCCTTGCGATGTACACTAAGCTGTATGTGATGTCGGCATTGATGACCGCCCTCTTTCTTGGAGGATGGTCCGGCCCCGGTCTTCTGCCTCAACCCGTATGGTTTCTTCTGAAGACATTTCTTGTCGCAAGCGTGATAGTTGTAATCCGTGGGACTTTTCCTAGAGTCAGAGTTGACATCCTGCTAAGGACGGGTTGGACCAGATTGTTGCTGCTAGCGCTCGCTAACGTCTTCGTTACCGTGGCATTGATCTCGCTTGGGCTTGACTGGGTTTGGAGGATCTAAGATGCCTGACATTGCTTTCCTAGCCTTAAGCGGTCTGGTGATCATATCCGCCATCTTTGCGCTAGAAGCTAGGGAGTTGATTTACGGCGCGGTCGGGCTTGCTTTCTCGCTAATCGGCGTGGCAGGCCTGTTCATTCTCTTAGGCGCTGAGTACGTCGCAATGTTTCAGGTGTCCGTATACGTAGGTGCGGTCGTGGTCTTGATCCTCTTCACCATCATGCTTGTTCGTAGAGAGTCCGGTAGGATATTGGATGAGGAAGAACCAGGTCGCCTAGGTCGTGCAGGTATCCTTGTCGCTGGCTTGGTCGCTCTCGCAGTGGCAGGGGCCGTTCTCTTACTTGTCCCAGTCTCCTTGGGGGCGCCAGAGTTCCCCCATGTTTCGTTACAAGAACTCGGCCGCCTGTTGGCATCGTCCTACGCGATTGCGCTTGTGATTCTTGGGCTTCTGGTCGGGGCCACAATCGTTGGTGGTCTAACCTTGGTTAAAGTGGAGCGGGAGGAAAAATCCACTGGAGCCACTCAGTAGCTACATCATCCTCTCGTCGGCGTTGCTCGGGATTGGCATCTATGGCCTAGTCTCCAAGAGGAACGCCATCCGTTTACTTTTCTCTGTAGAGCTAATTGTGAACGCGGCAAACATCAACTTCGTTGCATTCGCAAGATACGCGAACCCGCCGATGTTGAACGGATGGAACATCGTTTTCTTCTCTATCGCCGCGGCAGCCATGGAGGCCACAGTGGGGTTGGCCTTGATACTTGTGGCGTTCAGGCTCAATGGCACTATTGACGTGCGGAAACTCAACCGCCTGAGAGGATAGTTTTTGTTTCCATTGCTTATCGCAAGTGTCTGTTTCCCGTTGGTGATCGTTCCTGTAGTGTGGTTTCTCTCGCGACGTTTCGGTGCACGCGTCGGATGGCTTGCAGCCGTTCCATTGGCGATCTCGACGCTCGCGGCGATACTTTCGGGTTGGCTTGGAACTGTGTTTGAGGCGTTTCAATGGGAACCGATCGGTTTCTTTGGCTTCAGAGCTGACGGGCTGAGTATACCGATTCTCTTCACAGTCAGCCTACTATGTACAGTGATCGCAGTTTATTCAATGCCGTATATGACTCACAGGCTAGGCAAGGAATCAAGAGAGTACGGGCTCTATTTCGCGCTGTATCTGCTATACTCGACTGGAATGATCGGGGCGGTACTTGCCACCAACCTGATCGAGTTCTACATCTTCTTCGAGTTGATGTTGATTCCTTCGTATTTCCTGATCGCTCGATGGGGATACGGCGATCGAGACAGAATTTCGTTCATGTATTTCATGTGGACTCATGTCGGTGCACTTGCACTCTTGGCTGGAATACTGACTCTGTGGGCTGTCACCGGAACCTTCGATCTCTCAGCTTTGTCTTCTGCTGTTATTCCCACGCCGTACAGGTTCTGGATCACAATGATGATCCTCGCCGGGCTTCTTGTAAAAATGGCGGCCTTTGGAGTACACGTTTGGCTTCCACAAACGCATGCGGAGGCACCTACCCCAATCAGTGCTCTGCTATCGCCTGCAATGATCGGGATCGGAGGATATGCGATGGTGAGGATCCTCATGACGATCTCCCCCGAATTGATCGGCGCGGTGTCATTTCAGTTGAGCATTTGGGCGCTGATCACCATGGTATATGGTGCGCTGATGGCGCTCGTTCAGGACGACATCAAGCGCCTGTTGGCATATTCCAGCATCAGCCAGATGGGATACATTCTACTGGGGATAGCTTCAGTCCAAATCGACGGCGTTTCTGGCTCAATGCTTCACTACCTGAGCCACGGAATGGGCAAGGGCATCCTATTCATGGTTGCCGGAATAATCATAGCACAATGTCATGGAACTAGGAGCATATCTAAACTCGGGGGACTCGCGAGAAAGATGCCAGTGACCGCCTCCGCAGCACTAATCGGATTCCTAACGATTCTGGGCGTCCCGCCCACCAGCGGTTTCATTTCGGAATTCCTAATCTTCTTCGGACTCATCAACTCAGCAATGAATCCCGTTACTCTGTTGAAGGTAGTTGTGGCGATAGGCGCCGTCGTCTCTACAGCGCTCACAGCCGGATACACGTTATGGACAATGAAGCGAGTCTTCTTCGGACCCGTACCTGCGGAAATGGCGGAAGTGCATGAAGCGCCCTTGACGATGACAGTCCCACTCATCATCCTCGCCGCCACTGCGATCTTGGTGGGCATCTTCCCGGACTCGGTGATCGGCGGCTTGCTCGCTCAGATTTCAAACATGATCAGATGAGAGCTGAATGATGAACACAATAGTGCCTTGGCTGGTCTGGGTTCTCCCGATGGTAGGCTCACTACTGGTCGTGCCAATCTCTCGGATCAACCGCAAAGCAGGAGACGGGATCGCCGCCGCGTTTCCTTTACTCGCTGCAATACTGGCAACAACGATGATCCCAGACGTCCTCGGGGGTGAGACACACGATCTGCAAGTCCAGTGGATTCCATCTCTCGGAGTGAAGGCCGGAGTCCTCGTCGACCCATTGAGCGTGTTGATGTCGAATGTTGTCGCATGGGTTAGTTTCCTCATCGTTGTGTACAGTATCGGCTACATGCGTAGCGAAACCACGCTCACAAGGTACTGGTTCTTCACCAACTACTTCATCGGAAACATGTTGCTGCTGATTTTGTCGGACAATCTGTTGCAACTGATGTTCGGGTGGGAAGGAGTCGGCCTATGCTCTTACGCTCTGATAGGATACTGGTACACGGACGAGCCTGACAAGTGGGTAGGATCTGAAGGGCACAAGACCTGGGGGGTACCGATGGCTTATCCCCCGAGCCACGCGGGACTGAAGGCATTCGTGATGACGAGAATAGGTGACATCGGCCTACTCATCGCGATATTCATCATCTATGCAACCGCAGGAACAATGAACTTGGTCGAGCTCTCCAGCAACATCAGCTGGGCGGGCGATCTCGCGAGGACAGGCTTCCTATTGCCGACGGCGCTACTAATGTTGTGGGGTCCAATTGGCAAATCGGCTCAGATGCCCTTGCATGAATGGTTGCCAGATGCGATGGCCGGTCCGACAGCCGTCTCCGCGCTGATCCATGCTGCCACAATGGTGAAAGCTGGTGTATATCTGGTCGCACGGATGGGGCCGATCTTCTATAACGCTATTATCACATACGGTCAGCCTTTCACATTCTTCGAGGTCGTCGGGTGGATCGGAGCGATCACAGCTCTGGCCGCGGCGGCGCAGGCGATAGTTGCAAAGGAACTAAAGAAGACACTCGCCTACTCGACAGCATCTCAGATAGGATACATGATGCTCGCGATAGGCGCCGGCGGAATGGGTCTACAATTCGCTACCGGATACGCCGCAGGCCTATTCCACTTGATGAACCACGCCATCTTCAAGGCCGCAGCTTTCATGGCAGCGGGTGCCGTCATCCATTCGTGCGAAACCCGATTCATGAACGAGATGGGCGGCATCAGATCGAACATGAAATTCACATTTGCAGCAATGCTAGTTTCCGTTCTGGCTTTGTCAGGAGTTCCCCCATTCAGTGGTTTCTGGAGCAAGGACGCCATCTTGACGACTACTTGGGAGGCGGGACAGTTCTGGCTCTTCTTGATCGCAGCAGTGACGGCTATGCTGACATTCATCTACAGCCTGAAGATCGTAGGATCCGTGTTCCTTGGGCCCAAAAGCGCGCACATCAAAGAACTGGAACAGGAAGGCTCAATCATTCATGAGGCTAGCCCGCTTGTCTACATTCCATACGTCTTGCTAGCCGCCGCGACCATTGTAATCGGAGTCGCTGGACCCATGGTAGAGCAGGCGCTTTCCGAATTCCTCAGCAGAGGTCTAGGCCCCACCGGCGCGACATCCGGCAAAACTGTAGCTGCCAGTCTCCAGCTCATCTCGCCTGAAGTCGCAGTTGCGTTCACGACAATAGTCGTCCTCCTTTCCGGCGGAGCGATCGGATATGTCCTCTACATTTCGCGAAGGATCGACATATCGAAGCTCCTTCAGAATCCCCTGCTGAGATCCGTGTACGGGTTCTTATGGAACAGGCTCTACGTGAATCCCGCTTACTACATCGGTTTTGTGAAGGGCACGTTAGCGCTGAGCGGGTCGCTAAGTCACTGGGTCGAAATCGGATTCTTCGATCGCATTAACGGGGCGGTCTCTCAACTGTCTGTCGGTCTCTCGAAGAGCGGTGACAGGTTTGACCTTGGAATTGTTGACGGCGCCGTCAATGGAGTAGCCGCCACCGGCAAACGCTTGTCCAGCATTGTCGCAAAACTCCAGACTGGAATTGCTCAGCAATACCTGCTGGTCTTTGCCTTCGGGGTCTTCTTGATCGTGCTCGCATTGACATTCCTAGGGAAGTGATCACTCATGCTTGGCATGCTTTCCGTGATGGTGTTGCTTCCGATCGTTGGAGCTCTCTTCGTCTTCCTGATTTCGCGTCTCAGTGAGAAAGCAGCCAAAATACTTGGTCTTCTGATATCGATAACCACGCTTTTTCTCGCTTTGTGGATATTTGCCGGGTATAGGCCCGAGCGTGCGGGTTTTCAGATGATCGAAACTTACTCGTGGGCAGAATCCCTAGGCCTAACGTTCACGCTCGGGATAGATGGCATAAGCTTGCCCCTGCTGATCATCTCAGCGCTTTTGACGACACTCTCAACAGCTGGATCGTGGCGTGAGATCCGGTTCTCGGTAGGTCCTTACTATGCACTCCTCCTGCTATTCCAGGGCTCGATAACAGGCGTTTTCACTTCACTCAACCTGATACTCTTCTACGTTTTCTGGGAACTTGTGCTCATCCCGATGTTCTTCTTAATCGGAGTGTGGGGAGGGCCCAGGAGGAAATACGCGGCTATGAAGTTCCTGATCTTCACTCACGTCGGGAGCACTGTCATGCTATTAGGATTCATTGCACTCTACGTTTACTCTCAACCTCACACCTTCGATTTCATGACATTGTCGAACCTGAGGTTGCCGCTGCTTCTTCAGCTACCGATGGCTGTTGCGGTGTTTTTTGGATTTGCTGTGAAACTTCCAGTGGTCCCATTCCACACGTGGCTTCCGGACGCTCACGTTGAAGCACCGGCTCCAATCAGCGTATTGCTCGCAGGTCTGCTCCTGAAGATGGGCGGTTACGGTTTCATTCGCGTCATGCTAGGGCTGTTTCCCGATGCTTCTCACTTCCTCGAGCCTGTCCTGATTGGGTTGGCTGTGCTGACCATGTTCTATGGCGCAATTGTGGCCATGATCCAGCAGGATCTGAAGCGTATGATCGCGTTGACGAGCATCAGCCACATGGGCTACGTCCTCTTGGGCGCCTTCTCCTTCACAGCAATTGGGCTTTCCGGAGCCGTCTTTCAGATGTTCAACCATGCCTGTGCTGTTGGAATGCTCTTTCTCATGTCTGGCGTGATACACCACCAGATGGGAACTAGGACTATCAAAGAGCTTTCAGGCTTAGGGCGAGCAATGCCCATCACCGCATTTCTGCTAGTACTAGGGTCTCTGGGCGCTATGGGATTCCCTAGCCTTGCGAGCTTCATCAGCGAATACATGGTAATACTTTCCGCTATCAAGGTGAACTTGCTGCTGGCATTCGTAGTGCTTGTACCTGCAATTACTGCAGGCTACTTCATGTGGATGCTCCGAAGAGTCCTCATCGGTCCGGTTGAGTCTACCTCCGTGAAGCGTGAAGCACCTGTATTCGAGCTGGTGGCTCTAGCAATCTTTCTTGTCCCACTTCTATTATTCGGCATTTATCCAGCCCCGGTCCTCCAGGTAATCGATTCAACAGTTCGGAGCCTAGCCAACTTGCGGCTCGTGTGACAGGACGCCCGTCTAGGCGAATTGTGAGGTCCTCTTTCTCCAAAACCTGCCGCGTTCAGACGCCAACCCTGCGTGTCTTCTTTCCCACGACATGTGATCCGCGTAATGCGCCTCGCAAAAGTGTTTTCCGCAGTAAGTGCACTTGACTAGCTTCTTGGAGTCGTCACCGCACTTGTCGCATTCTGGCATAAGCGGATTGACCTTGAACTATGAAACCGCTCGCCAACAATAAAAGCCATCTTTAACGGGGGAACTCGCGATTGTTGTCTTTGTGGCGAGACAGGACCGCGACACGAGTTGGTCCTGCCTTGTGGCATTCCTGCAGACGCGAAAAAGTGAATTCTTAAGAGGACAGACACGTCCGTGAGATAGTTCCCGCTAGGGTGCCTTCAGCATGCTGCTCCCCGCGAAAATGAAACGCGTCGAGATCATAGTTCACAAGGACTACTTTGATCCTGTGATGAGGTACCTTCGCGACGCCAGGCTCGTCGAGTTGCTTGATGTAAAGAACATGTTGAAGGGATACAAGGGAGCGGTTTCTTCCTGCGGGACATCCGAAAGGCTCTATGGACTCGTTGCGATTAGTTCGAAGATTGCGGCGCTCACAGCCCTCATGTCAAGTGGGGGCGAGATCGAACCTGCTCAGGTCGGTGCTTCGCTTACTGACGAGCAGATTCGTGAAATCGAAAATCGAATCTCGGCTCTGGAGCAAGAGACGAGTGCCCTCTCATCGGAGATGCAAGTCTGTGATAAGGTGACCCTGTTTGCAGATACCGACCTAGGCGCAAGCGTTCGTGAGATGCTAGGAATCACGGATGTAAACTCTCCGGAGGGCAGACATAGACTTGAAGAGATAATGTCCAGAATCTTTGACGGCCTTCGCCCACCGGAGCTTGAGCAAGTCAAAAGGCTTGGGGATTCCATAGAGAGGAAGGATGTTGCTGAGTCGATCACGCGAGTGATATCCGATCAAGTGGCCGATGCACTCGTAGCTCGAAAGGGAGAAGGCGCGGTCATCAAGGTTCTCAGCCAAGCCCTGGACCTGAAGATCGCGGAAGGTTCCACATCGAAGAATCTTCGCTTTCTCCCCGATAGCTGGATCGAAAAGACAAGAGAACGGGAACGAAAACTCAAAGCAAAGACAGAGGACCTAATGTCTCGGAACGCTGAATGGCTAAGGGTCAACGGAGAGTTGGTTGATGCTGAAAGAATCGTCGAAGAGGCCAAGGGACTTTGCGGAAAGACCGAGTCAACCTACGTGCTTGAAGGCTGGTTACCGGCAAACCGTATGAAAGAGCTTCAGATTGCCCTGAATGACGTGTCCAAGGGCCACTGTATAGTGCAGGACTGGTCTGGCAAGGGAAGCCCGACGATGCTTCGAAACCCCCAGTGGACAGGAGTCTTCGAGCGGCTGACCGTTGGTTTTGGGACTCCTGCCAGCGGCGAGCTCGACCCTACCATCCTCTGGCTTGTGACGTACCCACTATTCTTCGGATTGATGTTCGGAGACGTAGGCCACGGTTTAATCTTCGTCCTGCTATCAATCGGACTATTCTTTGCGAAGAGGAAAGGGACACACTTCCAGGAACAGAGCATTGCCGGACTTGGCGGCCTATTCAACATGATACTCGATGGGTCCGGATTGCTCATACTCGGTGGTGTTGCGGCAACTGTATGCGGTTTTCTCTACGGTACCGTGATGGGAAGTGAAGAATGGTTCCGTCAGCTGACAGGCCTCGGCGGCGCACTATGGTTTGATCCTTTCACACATCCAATAACGCTTGTCAAAGTTTCGATCACTATTGGGGTTATTCACGTAACATCCGGGCTGGTCCTAGATATCGTGAACAAAGTCAAGAACAGGAGATACGAAGAGTTGGTGGGGGGGCCGGTTCTCTGGCTCTGGTTCTACTTGACGTTTGGCTACTTAATCCTCGCACATGGGTTCCGTCTCATGACATATGCCTTTTCCAATCTTCCCACGGTGCTCCTGTTGCTGGGCTTGCCCTCGGGGTTGATGCTGGCTGCGAAGGTAAGGTATGCAGGGCCGTTCGAGGGGGTCGGCGAGTGGATGGAGTCCATGCTGGCCTCCATCTCTCACACGATCTCCTACATCCGAATAATGGCCATGAAGATGATACATGATGTCTTCAGTCGTCTCTTCTTAGGCATCCTTCTCGGCACATCGATCTTCATTGGTGCACCTATCTTTGTGGCACTGACGCTGCTGATGATAATCATTCTTGAGGGAGCCTTTGTCTTCCTCCAAGACCTCAGGCTTCACTGGGTCGAATGGTTTCTCAAGTTCTACGCTGGCTCAGGTACAGCCTTCAAGCCCTTTGGCTTGGAGCGCAAGCACACTAAGGTATCATTGCCAGCATTGCGTCCTATTCCTCAGACTATAGCAGGCTGAAAATGATGAAGAACATCGCGAGTCCGTAGATTGCGATGGCTTCAATGAGCACGATGTAGAGAAGAGTCCTCCCCAAGATTTCGGGCTTCTCAGCGATGGCTCCTATCGCCGCAGCACTTGCGGTGCCAAGGCCGATGCCAGCTCCAAACGCCGCCAAGCCCGCTGCGATGCCTGCTCCGATAAGGTAGAGGCCCTTTTCAGGAACACTCTGCGCCTGTTGCGGCGAAATCCGCTGAGAATACGCGACCGCCGCCATGAGTGATATCGCAGCGACTCCGATCATCATCGCGAGAACGGCAAATAACATTCGATGCGACTTGGCGGACACTGAAATCACAGGTTGGCGGGTTACATCGAAAGTCCATTATAACGCTTTCTGGAGTACAAGGAATTGCTGGATTCTTTCTATCGGAAAGCCGTCACGCTTGGCAAACACAATTGAAGACACATCCGACAGCTCATAGCCCGTGAGATATGCGAACGCGAGCGGCAAGCCCGCACGAAATGGGAAACCCCCGAACACGGCGAGGCAGCTGTTTGCGTGGCGTCTTCGAAGCGACACTTCCAGGCGATGAAGTGAGTCGCCCTCCTTGACAGTATCAAGGAATCTCTCAATTGAACTGCCATACGCTGTTTTTGCGAAGGCCCTCAAGGCATTTGTCACAGACCCCGCACTTACAGCATCGGACAGCGTCCCTCCCAGATGGTAGTCTACAGGCACTAGAACCTGCTGAAGTTCCTCACCTGAAACCCCGAGAACCTTCGATCGCGCTACAAGGAGCATGTTTGTCAAGTCGATCTGTTCGCCAACGAGACCTCGCACAGATTCCTTATCCATCCGTTCGGGCATGTCTGCCGCCGCCCACGTTCTCAAGAAGGCGTACCTGTCCACGATTGCCTCGACGAGGGCCAGAGGCCTCTTTTCAGCCAAGGCAGATGAGATCTCACCTTGAAGGGAAGGGGCGCCCGCAGCCTGAACAAGTCGTTCTACGTTTCGAGTCTCCGCAGCACTGCGCAGAGAATCATCAACATACTCGCCAGGCAAGGCATCAGACTGCAGTTCTTTGCTTTCCTTTGCAGCCATCAGTCTTAGTCCGGCTTTCAGGTATTCTAGACGACGTTGGCCTTCAAAGGCTGTCAGAAGTCGCGCGCAATCGTCAGGTGACAGATTCGCTAGCTTATGCACAAGTGCGATCATCTTGCCATCGGACAACTTCTGCCAAGAAGTCGGATCAGCCATCTCTGCTGCGGTGGCTGTACTTTGGAAATAGTCCTTCTCTTGCAGGATTGACAGGCATTCTGACGAAGTCGAACATCTGAGTAATCGGTCGTAGTCATTCTCTCCAAGCATCCTGGACTTCATGGCGCGGACAGATGCTGAGACTTGAGCGTATTTTGAGGCTCGTCTTGCCGACACGGATGCCTGCCCAGCTTCAAACCAATAGATAACTGACTAGGAAGGAAACAGTATCCTTGAAATCTCGGCCAGCAATTGGGGTCTCATCAATTCGAGTCTCGCCTCCAAGGTACAGTAAGCTCTAACTTTGTTGTCCTGCGATGTCACAACGGCTCCGCCAGTCGTCTCGATAGGCTCATCGCTAAGCACAGCCGTCTTGGTTGTCTGCATGATTGAAAGCGCGTCTTCGAGCAGCTTCGTGCCTTTGTATCGGCGAATATCTTTCTCGGATAGAGCGACTCTTACTCTCTCGACCGGGACTGCATCTATTCCTTGAGCAATGGACTTCAGCAGGAATGTGCGGTAGGATGAATCGTTACGACAGAATTCGAGAAGGCTTGCCTGCACATCTTTCATGACATCTTTGAGTATCTTGTTCTTCTCCTCTAGGTACGCAAGACGGGCTTTTTGTTTCTCCTGGCTTACCCGCCTGTTGACAACGGCGTCGCACTCGGTCTTGAGGTTTCGAGTGATCTGATCTGCTTCTCGGCTCGCCTCGGCTCTTGCCGTTGCCAATCTGTGCTCTATTTGAGCCAGGCCGTTCTTTCTGATCTCCTCAGCCCTTGTCCTGCTTTCCCTGAGAATGTCCTCGACGAGTCTGTCCAAGCCGCTGCTCACGCAACATCTCTCCCTGTGTTACGAAAGAAGCAGTTCGATGGCTCTGTCAACTGCTTGTCTCCGCTTGGCGCTTGGGATCTGTGATATTGACTCCAATTGCTTCTTGGATTCCAAGGCTATCCGTTTTGCTTCCTCCGCACCAGTTTTTTCGGCTTGGGCGAGCGCATCCTCTCTTCGCTTGGTTGCTTCTTGGAGAGTATCCTCTCTCATCGAGACGATCTTGTTCGAGACATCTCGCTTCATTTCGGAGATCTCTCTGTTCGTCTGGTCGAGCATCTGTCGGCTCTCCTTCTCTGCCTCAACTATCTTGTTCATGATCGCCGGCGAGGACATGTCGACCCCTTCTTCTCTTGTGGACCTTCTCGCATGAGTTCCATCGGAGGAACAAATAGCTTTTTGCGAGCTTAGGCGAGTTCGACTAAAGGTGATCGAACTAAGTTCTTTATAGGTCGTTGATTGAACAACGACATTCTGCGGGGTAGAGGTCTTGGACCTGTCTTTGGTACTGTTCCTCCTGCCTCTGCCTCTTTCTGGTTTACTTGCCCCGGCTGTTGGTCAACTGCTGCATCGGTCCGGAAGGAACCTCATGCCGTACTGGACATTGGCAGCGTTGCTGATCTCTCTAGGTTCCGCTTCAGGCATGCTTCTCCAAACTCAACGTCAACCTCTGTTCCTCTATGATGTGCTTGTGGTCGATCCTTTTTCGCTGTTCTTTGCCGTTGTTTTTCTCTTCATCTCGGTGCTTGTCAATGTCACGTCGATTTCATACATGAGGCAGGGCGATAACCAGCTCGCTTACTATGACCTGCTCCTCTTCTCAACGTTCGGGATGATGCTGGTCGCTCTATCTGTGGACTTGGTTGTGCTATTCATCTCTTGGGAGCTGATGAGTGTCCCGACGTACGTACTTACGGGTATCCGGAAGAAGGATCCCGCCTCCAACGAGGCTGCCGTCAAGTACTTCCTGACCAGCGCGTTGTCTTCTGGCTTAGTCATTTATGCCATATCGCTAGTCTTCGGGGTCACCAGAAGCACCAATATCATCACCGTAAGTGAGACCCTGCTCTCCCAGAACTTGCTGCTGAAGCCTCTGACCGTACTGGCAATCGCGCTTTTCGTCGCCGGCTTCGGGATGAAAGTCGCAGCCGTTCCGTTCCATATGTGGATACCAGACGCCTACGAGGGTGCTCCTACGACAATTGCGGCGTTGCTGGCGGCAGGGACAAAGAGCGGTGGATTCGCGGCATTGCTCAGGGTCTTTGCGGTCTCCCTGGTATTCTTCAGAGGTGATTGGTCAGCGATCTTCGCTGTCGTTGCCTTGCTAACTATGACGTTGGGCAATGTTGGGGCGCTGATGCAGAAGAGCTTCACTCGTCTTCTTGCTTACTCAAGCATAGCTCAGTCCGGCTATATCATGATCGGACTTGCAGCACCCACAGCATTCGGCATTGCAGGCGCCCTATTCCATATTCTGAACTACTCGATCATGAAATCAGCCGCTTTCTTCGCCGCAGCAGCTGTCCTGATGACGCTCTCGACCACGGATCTC
>Ga0208321_1000358_pt1 | contig 33659 bp, 27 predicted proteins | sample June2015DPH_4_15_FD_184692 | JGI IMG/M metagenome (GOLD analysis project Ga0208321, IMG submission 184692) | Peatland microbial communities from SPRUCE experiment site at the Marcell Experimental Forest, Minnesota, USA - June2015DPH_4_150... | ecosystem: Environmental > Terrestrial > Soil >... | reverse complement strand
CCAATGCTTCCAATTCAGTAATCCGTTGGCGCAATTCCATTAATTCACTGATTAGTTGCTTCTTTGTCTTATTTTGATCTTTCATTGTGTCTACCTAATAAAATGAATATAAAACCTTGTTGCACTGGACTTCCTCTGGAATTAAAAGTCAATTAAATAAAAAAGCCAAACCTACCAAAGTTCATCCTTCGCCCGCTCGGCCATATTAACAAAAAGACCCACCGCTTTCCGTTCCCTCCTCACAAAGGGGTTGGCTTTCTCAGGATTTAGGCCATTTACCATAGCAGATCACTTGAGCAACTGGGCTATCACCCTGTCATATTGGAAGCTTTTCTTATCTTCCTTCTTTATGAATCCGAAGCCTCCGCAAACCCTACAAACATTGACCCCTTGAGCATCATTACAAACCCTGCCAGACCCACTACAACCTTGGCAAAAAGTCATACCATATTTCTCTGGATTAAACCTTTCAGCTATCTTTGTTTTGTTCACCGACTTCACCCCCCTTTACTTCTTAAATGCCAAACCAGTCCAAATGGCTCCCAGTAAATCCACAACCCCAAACATAATAAGTGGTGGGCTGGCAATGCCTAACAGCACAAAAACGGCAAAGAAGATAATGACGGTGGAACGGAGGTACACCGTCCATCTGAAAAAGTCGGTCATTTCTTTACGTGCCGCTAACGACTGCCTTCGCCCCTAATTCTTTAGTTAACCTTAGTGCCTCGGAAGTCGGAGAGCGAGATGCGAGTATGGTAACAGGAACTGGAAAAGGTCTGTTAACAGCAAAGTCTAGAAGGTCGCGGCTTCGAGAAAGTGCGATGTCTAAGACGACCAAGTCATAAGTAAAGAATACCAAATACTCGAATGCTTCTTGATAGGTGAAGGCCTTTTCAAAATGACAGCGTGGAGCAGCCTTCAGGATTTTTTCTTCCAGGGATTTTAGGACATCCTCGCTTCCGTTTATACCTAAAACCCATTTGTTATTGAGAATGGATTCTCTCATGACATCCTCGATTTGTTTCGTTTCTTAGTCTTCGCGGTCGCTGCTTTCGACGAATTCAGGATGGTCCAGAGTTCATCGAGGTTGCTAAAGGCCTTGTTTCCCTCAACTCCAACTTCTTCAACCACTCCGACAAGTATTCGCGGATCGTTCTTCTGACGGCGATAGATTCTAAGAACGTAGTCTTTCAGAATTGTCCCTCTTTCTTATATTGATTTTTCACCGTGAATATTTGAGAGCCATTTATTGCGACTCCACGAAAATTGACATTACTTATGGCATATGATATGGTTCCTGACGGTTCGAACCGTCAGATTTTTTTACTTATTTTTGGCCCTGGCAAAATCTCCTGTGTTTTCAATAAGATTTCAGGAGATGAAAAAATGACCGAAAGTGCCAAACACCACCCCATAAGAATCGACCTGAACCAGTTCAAGCTTCACATCGATCTAAAAAAGAAGATTGAACTGACTCTTCATTTCAACTCCCCCTCCCGAAGGTTTTACCTCTCCCTGATCGCCTTTGTCGTTAACGAAATGAAAAGACTGGGGAAAATTACTTCCATTCCCCTGGAAGGACACCATGAACTCCTTGCCCTGCTAAACGACACAGTTGGAGGTTCTGTTGGATCGTCAGATGACGAGCACTTGTTGCCAAGGATCTACAGAAAATGGAAGGATGCCCTGCCCAATCTGGAGGAAGCCCCGCTCTTCAAAGTCCTTGGAAAGAAAAAGGAATATGATGAAGGAACCAGCAGGACCTATTCTTTTACGGAAGATGAGAAAGATCGCTGGGCAAACCTATTTGAGTACATAGGGAGCGAGGAGAATGTCCGGCTGAAATTTGCAATCGACAAAATAGGAGCAGGCTTAGATGATGTTGATATTATTTACGAGGACTCGCTAAATGCTGATGCATGGGAGAAGTTTATCTCCAGTCTTAAAGGAAAGGTCGAAATTGCACCTGAAATAGAGATAACCGAATCGTCATCGGAAGTGCCTGAAGCCCCGTCGGTATCGCCGCCAAAGGAACATGGGGCTGCCTGGCAGAGCCGGTCCCGCTGGATAGCTCTTGTTGCCATGGTTGTCATAATTGCAGGGGCTGCCACATTGGCCATCTGGAAGCTCTCTTCGAAGCCCGCCCCGGTCAAAAGTTCTCCGGAGAGGATGGCCTTTCCTCTGCCCGACAAGCCCTCGATTGCCGTGCTCCCCTTCGTGAACATGAGCAAAGACCCCGAACAAGAGTTTTTCAGCGATGGTTTGACAGAGGAGATCATTACCGCTCTCTCCAAGAGTCCGTACCTCTTCGTGGTTGCCCGCACATCCACGCTCGCTTACAAAGGGAAATCGATCCCGGTGGATCAGGTGGCGCAGGAGCTAAGGGTACGCTACGTACTGGAAGGAAGTGTACGCAGGGACGGCGACCAGGTACGGATCAGCGCGCAGCTGATCGATGCCAAAACCGGGCATCACCAGTGGGCGGAGCGGTACGATGGCAACATGAGAAATGTCTTTGCCATTCAGGATCAGATTGCCTCAAAGATTATGAAAACCTTACAAGTGAAGCTGCGGGTGGGGCCAGACTCGGGCGAGACAAGGGGAGGCTCAAAGAACGCGGAGGCATACCTCAAATCAGTGGAGGCCACCCAGCAGCTCCTTCGCTGCACGGAAGAAGGGAGCGCACAGGCCCAGAGGCTCTTCGAGGAAGTCATCGCTCTGGAACCAGATTTTTCCAGGGGGTATTCGGGTCTTGCTCTTTGCTATGCAATAGAGGCGAACAGTCGAGGGCGAGGGTCTGCATTCTATAATGAGCAAAGGGCACGGGCGATCGATCTCGCGCAGAAAGCCCTTTCCTTGAATGAAACGGACGCCATCAACCATGCTGTTCTGGCCTATCTTTTTGCCATAGCAAATCAACACGACAAGGCGGTTGTTCGGGCGGAGCGAGCCTTGGCCCTCGAAGCGAATTCGTTTTTAGCTCTTAGCTTTTCGGGCTGCGCCCTTATGTATTCGTGCAGGGGCAAGGAGGCACTTGCAGTGTTCGAGAAGGCGGAGCGACTCAATCCCTCATATCCCTTTATGCCTATATATTTAAGCTGGGTTTACCTCCTTCTTGGCCGCTATGAAGAAGCGTTTGAACAGGCACAAAAGGCGGTGGAGCGGAACCGTCAGAGTGTATTTGGCCAATTTGTTGCCCAACTTCTCCTCGCCGCTACATGTAATTTAACCGGCCGCGAAGCAGAGGCACGCGCCGCTGCGAGAAAGTTTCTCGATATCTACCCTAATTTTTCGGTAGAAAGGTTCAGAAACAATCTTGCCTTCAAAGATAACGATCAAATCGACCTCACGATGAACGCCTTGCGGAAAGCGGGACTGAAGTAAAAGAAGTCAAATGCTTACATTTTGTTAATGGTTCCTACCGGAAATTCCCAAATCCTCATCTACACATATCTTGCTAAGATACTACCCTTCCCAAAGGGTGCGATACGAAAGACATTTCAAAAGGTTTAATTAAAGGATAACGTCTACCTATCGATTACTAATTACAATCGAGCATGCTTTGCCAAATTGGTTCCTCGTGGATTACAGGAAGTACTCCTCGGGGGCAAGATATTCAATTTATAACCCCAAAATACTCCTTTTAATATGTCCATCATTTTTCCCTTTTTTAGGTTGATGAAATCCGTTATAATAAGCCCGCTTAATTTTAGGAGGGGGAGGAAATCGAATGAAGATTCATGAATATCAAGCCAAAGAGATTCTGAAAAGTTATGGCGTTCCTGTTCCAAAAGGGAAAGTCGCCGAGAATTCAGAGGAAGCACGAAAGATTGCTGAAGGGATTGAAGGAAAGACAATCGTTGTGAAGGCACAGATCCATGCAGGTGGAAGAGGAAAAGGAGGAGGTGTCAGATTAGTGAACCATCCCAAAGAAGCGGAGAAGGCCGCCAAGGAGATCATTGGAATGACATTGGTTACTCATCAGACTGGACCAGCAGGTCGAGTCGTCCGAAAGGTTCTGATTGAAGAAGGGATGGAGATTCAAGAGGAACTTTATTTAGGAGTGGTGATCGATCGCTCGAAGGCCTGTCCGGTGATCATGGCCAGCCGAGAAGGAGGTGTGGAGATTGAGAAAGTTGCAGCGGAGTCTCCGGAAAAAATTGTTAGGGAATGGGTGGATCCCAGCGTTGGGCTCAGGGTTTTTCAGGCGAATAAAATCGGCTACGGGCTTGGACTCGAACCTGCTCAGGTAGGGAAGATGAGAAATATCATTTTTGGCCTCTATAAGGCTTTTTCTGAGAAGGATTGTTTACTTGCTGAGATTAATCCTCTTGTCCTGACGAAAGGAGGGGAATTGATTGCCCTCGATGCCAAAATGAATTTCGATGACAATGGTCTTTTCCGACATAAGGAAATTGCTGTACTCAGGGATCTCAATGAAGAAGCCCCTCTCGAGGTGGAGGCTTCCAAGTACAATTTAAATTACATCAAATTGGATGGAAATGTTGGTTGCATGGTAAATGGAGCAGGTCTTGCCATGGCCACGATGGATATTATTAAAGTGGTGGGGGCTGAACCTGCTAACTTTCTTGATGTGGGAGGTGGAGCCACGGTTGAAATGGTGAAAAACGGGTTCAATATTCTTATGTCCGACCCTGGGGTGAAGGTGGTGTTCATCAATATTTTTGGAGGAATTCTCCGATGCGATACCCTGGCAAAGGGCGTGACTGAGGCGGTTCGAGAGGTGAAGGTCAATGTTCCCATCGTGGTGAGATTGGAAGGGACAAATGTGGAGGAGGGCAGAAGGATACTCAATGAATCAGGTCTCAATTTCACTGTCGCCATCGGAATGAAAGAAGGCGCTGAGAAAGTGGTTGGAGCTCTGAAGAAAGCTCAAAGCTGAAAGCTCAAAGCAAAATAGATATTCACGCTATGCGCCATGCGCTCTGCGCTTTGCAAAAGATGGAGGTTTTATGAGCATTTTAGTGGACGAAAGAACAAAGGTGGTGGTCCAGGGGATCACAGGAAATGAGGGGATGTTTCATACGCGGCAGATGGTGGAGTATGGAACGAAGGTCGTGGGGGGTGTGACCCCGGGCAAAGGCGGACAGAAAATTGATGGGATTCCGGTCTTCAATACTGTGTCGGAAGCGGTTAAGAATACCGGTGCCAATGCCTCTGCGATCTTCGTTCCCCCTGCTTTTGCAGGGGATGCCATCCTGGAGGCATCTGATGCGGGCATTTCCATCATTGTCTGTCTGACCGAAGGGATCCCAACACTGGATATGGTGATGGTGCGGGAATATCTCAAGGGGAAAGAGTCAAAATTGATTGGTCCAAATACTCCCGGCATTATTTCCCCAGGCAAATGTAAAATCGGTGTCATGGCAGGTTATATTCATAAACCCGGGACGATTGGGATCATCTCTCGAAGTGGAACACTTACCTATGAGGTCGTGGATCAGTTGACCAAGAAGGGGATCGGACAATCGACCTGTGTGGGCATTGGAGGAGATCAAATCATCGGGCTAAACTTTGTTGATCTCCTGGCAATGTATGAAAAAGATCTTGGGACAGAGGCAGTGATTATGATTGGCGAAATTGGTGGCACAGCAGAAGAGGAGGCAGCTCAATTTATTGAGAATTACTTTCACAAACCAGTATTGGCTTTTATCGCTGGATTGACCGCCCCTCCTGGAAGGAGGATGGGGCACGCTGGTGCGATCATTGCAGGAGGAAAGGGAACAGCCAAAGAAAAGATGGAGGCTCTGGAGAAGGCAGGCGTCCGTGTCGTCAGAAACCCGGCATTGGTTGGAGAAGAGATTGCTACCATTATCAAAAGAGGTTAAGAGGATGCGTTAAAAAACATTTTAATTCCATAAGTTATTTTAAGAGGTTTATCTTTTTCTTGATTTATGTTAGCATAACTATCAAGGCTTAAAAAGAAAGGATGATTGTATGTTGGTTGAATTGAGAGACAGATTGAAAGAATTGAGGGGCCGGTTAGAATCCCTCCGAGGTCCTCTTTGACGTCGAAGGAAAAGGGAAAAGACTGGACGAGATTGGGAAGATGATGGTAAAACCTGATTTTTGGGAAGGGGGTGAGGTCGCCCAAAAGATTTTGAAGGAGAGAACTTCTCTCATTGAGAGTGTGTCGCCTTGGGAAGAAGAACGTAAGGCTTTAGAGGAGATGGAAATCCTCCTCCAATTGGTTGAAGAACAAGGGGATGAGAAGGAAGCTCAAGAGTTATTAGAGAGGGTGCAAAGAAGCGAAGAAGCCATTGAACAGATAGAGTTTAGGAGAATGCTGGGAGGAGAGCACGACCCGAGCAATGCGATCGTTAGCATCAATGCAGGAGCTGGGGGGACAGAGGCTCAAGATTGGGTGGAAATGCTTCTGAGGATGTATCTCAGATGGGCAGAAAAAAAGAAATTTGAGACAAAAATAATTGATATTCTCACGGGTGAAGAAGCTGGTTTAAAGAATGTTACTTTTATGGTCAATGGCCGTTACGCTTATGGATATTTAAAAGCAGAGAATGGGATCCATCGACTGGTTCGAATATCCCCGTTCGATGCAGGAGCAAGAAGGCATACCTCCTTCGCCTCGGTTTTTGTCATTCCCGAAGTCTCTGAGGATATTGTGGTCGAGATCGATGAAAAAGATTTAAGAGTGGATACCTTTCGGTCCAGTGGGGCAGGGGGGCAGCACGTCAATAAGACAGATTCGGCAGTACGAATCACTTACCTTCCCACAGGCATTGTCGTTCAATGTCAGAACGAACGCTCCCAGCATAAAAATAAAGCAACGGCTTTGAAGATATTAAGGGCACGCCTTTATGAGAAAGAGATGAAGGAAAAGGGAGAAAAGCTGCAAGAACTTCACAACTCGAAGAAGGAGATTGCCTGGGGGAGCCAGATTCGTTCATATATTATGCATCCTTACAAAATGGTCAAAGATCACCGTAGCAACAAGGTGATTCATCAAGTCGATCGGGTGATGGACGGGGAGATCGACGAATTGATCAAAGCCTATTTGCTCAGCACTTCATAAAACCAGGCCTACCTTCCACAGGCAGGGCAGGCAGGAAGTTTCGAAAAGAGTTTGACTTTTTATGGCAGGAGAAATATCATTAGACAAACACGCGGATGTGGCTTCAGAAGAAGAACAGGGATTGCTTGGGAATCTGGAGGAGAAGATCCGTCATCTTTTAACAAAATTCCATGAACTGAAAAAGGAGAGAGACCATTTAGCCGTTGCCCTGGAGGAAGAGAAGGAGAAGGTGATCCAATTGGAGAAAAAATTGAAACTCCTCTCCCAGGATAGAGAAAAGGTTAAGACCCGGATTGATCAACTCCTTCATCGTTTTAAAAGCATCGATACTTAATCTGTCTCAGGAAGTTGTTTAGAAGGTTGAGAAGGAATGGGAAAAGAGCGATTGGTTGAGATCAAGGTATTTGGCCAAACCTATACGGTCAAAACAGATGCAGAGGAGGATTACATTCAGGAAGTGGCCAAATATGTCAATGAAAAAATGGAGGAAGTTTTAAAAAAGACAAAGAGCGTTTCCACATTAAACGTGGCGATTTTAACAGCTCTTAATATTGCAGATGATCTTTTAAAAGAAAAGGAAAAAAGAATCGCTCTGCTCCGAGAGGTCGAAGCAAAATCGAAAGACTTGGTTGAGAAGATTAATATCAAGATAGGGGGAATGGAGTTCGAGAAACCCCCCATTACCGGTTGATGTTCCCCTGCTCTGTTCAAGGTGGCCGGAAGATTTTTCATGGACAACCTTAAACAGGGAACCCTTTCCGAACGGTTGCTTTAGATCACTGGCCATGGGACATCGAGCGGGGGATTTGAGATCAACACCATCGTCAGAAGATGAAAGGTGTGGTGGAATAGAGGGAAGGGATTTCATTGGTCCTGATATGAGAAGAGAATGGGTTCGATACCTATGATCGTTTGGAAATTGATCGAAATCCTACAGAAATTTCCAAGGATAAGGAGTCGGTTGGGAGAATGGTTGGAAGTCTCCATGGAATCTGATCATTCATCGCTCTATCGTTCTGCTCTTGAAGCTGGTCTAAGTTTGGAGAAGAAGACCATTGACTCCTTTTTTTATAGGAAAGTAGGGTTTCCTAATATAATGAAGTCGAAATGGAAATCAACATCGGGGTCCCCCTCATTTTTTCTTCCATGTCAGGTTCCGTTGAATCTGTCTTTTTCTCTATTCCGTCTCGGATCTAATTCTTTTCTCAACTGACGATTCTATTTTTTTTGATTCGTGTGGGTAACTTGTGTTACTGAGTCGTGTTACAAATCACGAACCACGAATCAAATTATTTCCTACCTAAGGAGGTGAATAGGCCGTTGAAGCTATCCATTGAGATGTATATTATCGTCGTTTCTGCGATTGCATTTCTCGGAGGGGTTGTTGGATTCCTTGTCAGAAAGAGGTTTTCTGAAGCCAGGATTGTTTCCGCAAAAGAGGTCGCCAAACGCTTGATCGAGGAAGCTGAGAAAAAGGCTGAGATATTAAAAAAGGAAGCCCTCCTCCAAGCCAAAGATAAATTTTATCAAGAAAAGGCCGAGTTTGAAAAAGAGACGATGGAGAAACGTCAAGAGCTTCAGAATCTGGAGAGAAGGCTCATCCAGAGAGAATCGCATTTTGATAAAAAGATCGAGCTTCTTGATACCAAAGAAGCAGATATCACTCGTCGGGAAAAAACTTTAATCCAGCAGGAAAAGGCAATTCAGGAACAGGATAAGAAGGTGGCGGCCCTTCTCGAAAGACAACGCATTCAATTGGAAAACATTGCGAGAATGTCTTCGGAAGAGGCAAAACGATTGTTAATGGAGTCCATGGAGAATGAGGCAAAGCATGAAGGAGCCAAGAGGATAAAAAAGATTGAAGAGGAAGCCAAGGAGCTTGCCGATAAAAAGGCGAAAGAGATTATCAGTCTGGCCGTTCAACGTTATGCTGGAGAATATGTCGCTGAGAAGACGGTTTCTGTGGTCAATCTACCGAATGAAGAAATGAAGGGCCGCATCATCGGTCGTGAAGGTCGAAACATCCGGGCTCTCGAAGCGGCCACAGGGATTGATCTGATCATCGACGACACGCCAGAGGCCGTGATTCTTTCAGGATTCAATCCCGTTCGAAGGGAGATTGCCCGTATTGCATTGGAACGTCTGGTGAGCGATGGACGCATCCATCCTGCACGGATTGAAGAGATTGTTCAAAAAGTGGAGCAGGAAGTAGAAACATCCGTCCGCGAAGCGGGTGAACAGGCGACTTTTGATGTGGGGGTCCACGGCATGCATCCGGAGTTGATTAAACTCATTGGACGGCTCAAATATCGAACGAGTTTTGCCCAGAATGTCTATCAGCATTCTTTGGAAGTGGCATTTCTTTGTGGGGTCATGGCTGCAGAACTGGGAGGCAACGTGAAACAGGCTAAGAGGGCAGGCCTTCTTCATGACATTGGAAAGGCCGTCGATCATGAAGTCGAAGGCTCCCACGGAAAGATTGGAGCAGACTTAGCAAGGAAATATGGGGAGTCGCCTATCATTGTCCATGCTATCGCCTCTCATCATGAAGAGGAAAAGCCGGAGTCCGTTCTTGATATTTTAGTGGAAGCTGCAGATGCCCTTTCAGGGGCGAGACCAGGGGCAAGGCGTGAGATGCTTGAAACTTATGTAAAACGATTAGAAGATTTGGAAAAGATCGCCCAGTCTTTCCCAGGAGTGGAAAAATCTTATGCCATTCAAGCGGGCAGGGAAATTCGTATTATGGTTCAGCCCGATCGTCTCTCAGATGAGGAATCTGTTATTCTTTGCAGAGATATTGCCCGAAAGATCGAGAAAGAAATGACCTACCCCGGCCAGATCAAAGTGACGGTGATCAGAGAAACTCGATCTGTCGATTATGCGAAATAGAAGAATAAAAGCTCAAAGCTTTGAGCTATTTCTCTTCTCTTAGTGATTTAAGCTATGCGCGATGCGCTTTGCGTTTTTTAACTAACAGACTTTAGTAGGGTTAAAGGGAAATGCGGATTCTCTTCATCGGGGACATTGTAGGCAAAGCGGGTCGGCAAGCCATCGATGGGGTTTTACAGAAAGTTATCGCAGATCATAAAATCGAATTTACGATTGCTAATGGAGAGAATGCAGCAGGAGGGATGGGAATCACACCCGCTATTGCAATAGAGATGTTGGACCAAGGGGTAGATGTATTAACTTCTGGAAATCATATCTGGGCAAAAAAAGAGATTGTTCCTTTTTTAGATGAGGAGCTTCGGATTTTAAGACCTGCTAATTATCCGCCCAAGGTCCCGGGAAGAGGAGGAGGTGTCTTCCACACACGGGATGGTCAAAAGGTGGGTGTCCTAAATTTGGAAGGCAGGGTTTTCATGAAGCATCTGGATTGTCCATTCCGTGTTGGAGAAAAGGAAATTGAATTATTGAGGAAAGAGACTAATATCATTCTTGTCGATTTCCATGCGGAGGCCACTTCAGAGAAAATGGCGATGGGTTGGTTTTTAAATGGAAAGGTGAGCGCTGTACTGGGAACCCATACCCATGTCCAGACGAGTGATGAGAGAATATTGGATGAAGGAACGGCTTACATCACCGATGTCGGGATGACAGGCCCCTTAGCCTCTGTGATCGGAATTCGTAAACAGGTTGCCCTGGAGCGTTTATTAACCCAAATCCCATGGAAATTTGATGTAGCCACAGAGGAGATTGAACTTCAAGGGGTAGTGATTGAAGTCGATTCGAAAACAGGGAAATCCCAAAATATTCAAAGGATCAAGGTTCCGTTATATGATGGGAGTTAAAGGGCATGGAGAGGATGAAAAATAAGACAGTCTATGATGTCTTTATAGAAAGGGGCTTTATTGAAAAGGTGACCGATGAGGAAAAGGTCCCCGAGATATTAGAGGGAAAGGTTACCTGTTATATCGGCTTCGACCCTACCGCTTCAAGTTTTCACGTAGGGAATTTGGTGCCCATCATGTCACTTGCCCACATGCAAAGACATGGACATCGACCGATTTCCTTAGTGGGAGGTGGTACAGGATTGGTTGGGGATCCAAGTGGTAAAGATGAAATGCGACAGATGATGACCTATGAAGAGATTAACCGGAACGCTGAGGCCCAAAAAAAGCAGTTCGCTCATTTTTTAGATTTTTCAGAGGATCGAGCTCTTCTTTTGAACAATGCCGATTGGTTGACCAAACTCAATTATATCGAGTTTCTCAGAGATATCGGTGTCCATTTTAGCGTCAATCGCATGCTCGCTACTGAATCGGTGAAGATCCGTTTAGAGACTGGGCTTTCCTTTATCGAATTCAATTATCAGCTTCTTCAGGCTTATGATTTCTGGTATCTCTTTAAATATCACAACTGTTTGATTCAAATGGGAGGAAGTGATCAGTGGGGCAATATTGTGGCAGGAATTGATCTCATCCGTCGCCTCGAAGGAAAACAAGCCTATGGAATTACCTTTCCACTTATCATGACTGCAGATGGGAAAAAGATGGGGAAGACTGAAAAGGGAGCAGTCTGGTTAGATCCCCAGCGCACTTCTCCCTATGAATATTATCAATTTTGGATCAATACCGATGATAGAGATGTTAAAAGATTTTTGGCTCTCTTCACATTTCTTCCTATGGAGGAGGTAGAGGAATACGGAAAATTGGAGGGAGCTGATCTAAGAAAAGCCAAGGAAGCTTTAGCCTTTGAAGCGACGAAGATTGTCCATGGAGAAAAGGAAGCCACAAAGGCCAGAAATGCTTCGAGGGCTCTTTTTTCAAAAGAAAAATCAGATGAAGATTCCATTCCAACAACCTTCATTGATAGGAAGAAAATAGATGAAGGAATTCCACTATTTAAGTTATTTGAAGCAACTGGTCTTTGTTCATCCAGCTCAGAAGCGAGAAGGTTGATAGAGCAGGGGGGTGGGTATTTAAATAATAAAAAAGTGGATAAATTTGATATTCTTATTAAGTTAGATGATATTGACAAAAAGGATGAGATTTTATTGAGGGCGGGGAAAAAGAAGTTCCATCGGATAAAGATTGTTGAAAAGAACTGAACTTCTTGAATAGGTTATAAATTTTATGAGAAAGTTGGGATTGGCCTTTTAAACACCGTCAAATTCAGTTGTGACTTGTTCCTGAATCCGCACTTCCGAAAAGTTTAAATGTGGTGTATATTATGAACCGTAATTGATACTTGACAACCCTGTCCATGACGGCTAAATAATTTTATTTATCAGTTTTGAGGATGCGATATAATGTTGTTAATATAAATATTTTCTTTGAGGAAACGACTGCCCGCAGGGTATTTTAGAATGCATGGGGGGGTCTCTAAAAACGCCGAAAGGTTTGGTCATTAAGGAAAATATAGGGTCAACACAAATATTATAATGTTCGATACAGGAGAATGAAATGCGGAAACTCACAGTTGACCTTCTTAAAGCAGAGGCCAAGGCTTTTGCCGAAAAGGAATCAGGGCACAGAGAGAAGTCACTCTATGGTGTGACGGACGGCAAAGCGGTAGGTACTTATCTGGAACACAAGTTCCAAGAAGGGCTCCAGAGGAAGTACGAGTACACCCGAGGTTCCTCAGCGAAAGGGATTGACTTCCCGAGAATGGGCGTTGACATCAAGGTGACAAGCATGCGGCAGCCACAGTCGTCTTGCCCTTTCAAGTCAGCGCGCCAGAAAATATATGGCCTCGGTTATTCTTTGCTGGTATTCGTTTATGACAAGAAGGACGACCGAAATACGCGAACTGCCACCTTGGACATCAAACATGTCATCTTTGTTGAGAGCAGTCAGACCGGAGATTTTCAGACTACGACAGGAATCCTTAAGATTCTGGACAACAAGGGGAACGTGGATGACCTTGTCGCATTCATGACGGAGCGGTTCCTACCGGTGGACGATATTCAGGCCCAAAAATTGGCGGAAGAAATCTTCAGGACCCGACCACCGGTTGGTTATCTGACCATTTCAAATGCACTTCAGTGGCGACTTCAGTACACCCGGGTGATTGAACAGGCGGGTAAAGTCGATGGCGTTCAGCGCATAGTGTGATGTTAGCAAAGAGCAAAATTGAATACGGAGATTTCCAGACGCCACGCGGTCTGGCCGACTCGATTGTGGCCTTCCTCCTCAACGCTGGTATTTCCCCATCTGTTATCGTCGAACCGACATGCGGGCTTGGCAGTTTTGTCTTGGCTGCGATCGAGGGCTTTCACGCTGTCAGCCAAGTGTTCGCATACGACATCAAAGCGGAATACGTCTCCGCCTTGCGGAAGACGGTTCATGATGCGAACGGAGTTCGTTGCCAAGTAGCCCAACAGGATTTCTTCACTTTCAACTGGAAGGAGTTCTTTGCGGCGTTTCGGGGGGAAATCCTTGTCCTCGGAAATCCCCCGTGGGTAACCAACGCTGCCCTCGGGGCGCTTGGAAGCGACAATCTTCCCAAGAAAACGAACTTCCAAAAGCATTCCGGTTTTGCGGCCAAGACGGGCAAAGCCAACTTCGACATTTCGGAATGGATATTGATCAAACTCCTCGAATCCCTTAGTGGGCAACGCAGTTGTGTCGCTATGCTCTGCAAAACAGCCACCGCACGGAAGGTGCTGCGGCACGGATGGGTCAACCGCTTCAACATCGGTCGGGCAACCATCCATCTCATCGACGCAGCCGCACACTTCGGCGTTTCAGTTGACGCATGTCTTCTCATCGTCCACACGGGCATCCCCGACCTATCTCCAACGGCGGGAGTTTACTCGGATCTGACCTTCGACCACAAAGTAACCACGTTCGGTCTTATAGGTAGGGAACTCGTCGCGGACATTGACGAATTCAACCGTCTTAGAGACCTCGACGGGCTTGCCTATTATACATGGCGATCCGGTGTTAAGCATGATGCGGCTTCCGTGATGGAATTAAAAAAGGAGGGCACTACTTTTATCAACGGAATTGGTGAACGCGTTGAACTCGAACCGACCTACATATATCCTTTGCTAAAGTCATCCGATCTTGCCAATGGCAGGCTCACGCCAAAACGCTATGTTCTTGTCACACAGCGCAGGCCTGGCGACGACACAAAGACTATCTCAAAAACCGCTCCAAAGACTTGGTCTTATTTACAGCGCCACGCGGGTGTTCTGGATCGGCGCCAGAGCATTATCTATCAGAAGCGGTCAAGGTTCTCGGTATTCGGTGTGGGGAACTACACATTCTCCTCATGGAAGGTCGCGGTATCCGGGTTCTACAAGAACTGCCGATTCGAGGTCGTAGGTAGGTACCAGAACAAGCCGGTGGTTTTAGACGACACATGCTACTTCATCCCCTGCAGTTCTGAGCAAGAAGCATCCTTCGCGTGCCTCCTGCTTAATTCAGACCTAGCCAAGCGGTTTCTTCATGCGCTCGTGTTCTATGATGCAAAGAGACCGGTTACCATCGATGTGCTTAATCGAATCGACCTGAAACGAGTCGCGGAGAGACTCGGCTTGGAGAGCGATGCACGCAGATATTTCCGCGACGCTGCCTTGTTTGAGGGAGGTCAAGGTCTCCTGGTCTTTGATGGAAAAGAGAAGTATCGAACAAAGGCATCCAGCGGACGTCGTGGTCCACGTCGCCGCTGATACCTATCGTAATTCTCTCTTTCAACTGTAAATCAACAACTCTTTAGGAGTTTAATTTTCACACTATGGAGTCGTTACCCAAGGGGTAATTTGACAGTGTCTGCCAGATCAAGTATCGTTCATGATAATAATAGGTTACACATAAAAATTTTGATTTGCAATTTTCCCTCTTGACAAAAATGAAAATTTAGATTAATAATATAAAGTTCTAAAAATTTCGTTCTTTGACAAAAGAATAGGGGTTACTGTTTCTGGGTCTTTATATATTTTCCTTTGAAAAGGATCATTTTCAGATATAAACTGGAGAGTTTGATCCTGGCTCAGAACGAACGCTGGCGGCGTGCCTAACACATGCAAGTCGTACGAGAAATCCTGGGCAACTGGGAAAGTAAAGTGGCGCACGGGTGAGTAACGCGTGGGTAACCTGCCCTTAAATTGGGGATAACTCTTCGAAAGGGGAGTTAATACCGAATAATATTCCAATTCCTCCGGGAGTTGGAATCGAAGGTGGCCTCTGCATGCAAGCTATCGTTTAAGGATGGGCCCGCGTACCATTAGCTAGTTGGTAGGGTAATAGCCTACCAAGGCAACGATGGTTAGCTGGTCTAAGAGGATGGTCAGCCACACTGGAACTGAGACACGGTCCAGACTCCTACGGGAGGCAGCAGTGGGGAATCTTGCGCAATGGGGGAAACCCTGACGCAGCAACGCCGCGTGGGTGATGAAGGCCTTCGGGTCGTAAAGCCCTGTCAGGTGGGAAGAAAATTGTGGATGTTAATACCATCCGCACTTGACGGTACCACCGGAGGAAGCACCGGCTAACTCCGTGCCAGCAGCCGCGGTAATACGGAGGGTGCAAGCGTTGTTCGGAATTATTGGGCGTAAAGCGCGTGTAGGCGGTTAGGTAAGTCAGATGTGAAAGCCTTCTGCTTAACAGAAGAAGTGCATTTGAAACTGCTTGGCTAGAGTACGGGAGAGGAGAGTGGAATTCCCGGTGTAGAGGTGAAATTCGTAGATATCGGGAGGAACACCAGTGGCGAAGGCGGCTCTCTGGTCCGATACTGACGCTGAGACGCGAAAGCGTGGGGAGCAAACAGGATTAGATACCCTGGTAGTCCACGCCGTAAACGATGGGCACTAGGTGTAGGAGGTATTGACCCCTTCTGTGCCGAAGCTAACGCATTAAGTGCCCCGCCTGGGGAGTACGGCCGCAAGGCTAAAACTCAAAGGAATTGACGGGGGCCCGCACAAGCGGTGGAGCATGTGGTTCAATTCGACGCAACGCGAAGAACCTTACCTGGGCTTGACATCCGCTGACCGCTACGGAAACGTAGTCTTCCCCGCAAGGGGACAGCGAGACAGGTGCTGCATGGCTGTCGTCAGCTCGTGTCGTGAGATGTTGGGTTAAGTCCCGCAACGAGCGCAACCCTCATCTTTAGTTGCCATCATTGAGTTGGGAACTCTAAAGAAACTGCCTCGGTTAACGGGGAGGAAGGTGGGGATGACGTCAAGTCCTCATGGCCTTTATGTCCAGGGCTACACACGTGCTACAATGGGCGGTACAAAGGGTTGCAATCCCGCGAGGGGGAGCTAATCTCAAAAAACCGCTCTCAGTTCAGATTGGAGTCTGCAACTCGACTCCATGAAGGCGGAATCGCTAGTAATCGCGGATCAGCATGCCGCGGTGAATACGTTCCCGGGCCTTGTACACACCGCCCGTCACACCATGAGAGCTGACTGTACCAGAAGTCGCTCGGCTAACCCTAAGGTTCGCCTTAGGGAGGCAGGCGCCTAAGGTATGGTTGGTGATTGGGGTGAAGTCGTAACAAGGTAGCCGTAGGGGAACCTGCGGCTGGATCACCTCCTTTCTAAGGAGTCTTCCGGTCCCGGGTAAACGGGATTCAGACACCTAGGTCAATACCCAGATCGGTAACCCCTTTTAAAAATAAGGGAAGACGGGTTTGAGAAGGCCCGTTAAAGAGGGTTTAAATATCCCCTTTAAGGGTCTATAGCTCTACGAAACTCCCAAGGGCTAAAAAGCTATAGGCCATTAGGTTAAAGTGAGGGCCTATAGCTCAGTTGGTTAGAGCGCACGCCTGATAAGCGTGAGGTCGATAGTTCAAATCTATCTAGGCCCACCAACAGAGCGTAGGTCTGAGTTTAGAGTTGTTAGTTTTGAGTTTGGAGTTAACTAATAACTAAGAACTCAGAACTAAGAACTCAAATTTGCCGAAGCAAATTTGGATGGGGATGTAGCTCAGCGGGAGAGCACCTGCCTTGCACGCAGGGGGTCGGCGGTTCAAATCCGCTCATCTCCACCAGAATGAGATGAGGGATCGGCCGTAAGCAATTCCCGTCTGAAATAAATATGTTGAGTTTTTAATTTGTTCTTTGACAATTGAATATGGATGAAGGGATGATGGCATCATTTTTAAAGGTTAAGGTTTAGGTTAAGGTTAAGAAAAAAAGTCTTAACCTCAGCCTCAGCCTAAACCTGTAAAGTTTTATGGTCAAGCTACTAAGGGCATACGGTGGATGCCTTGGTGCCAGAAGGCGATGAAAGACGTGGTAAGCTGCGATAAGCTTCGGGGAGCCGCTAAACAGGCTTAGATCCGGAGATCTCTGAATGGGAAAACCCATCCCGAGTAATTTCGGGATATCCCGTCATGAATTCATAGTGGCGGGAGGCGAACGAGGGGAACTGAAACATCTCAGTACCTTCAGGAAAAGAAATCAATCGAGATTCCCTGAGTAGTGGCGAGCGAAAGGGGATGAGCCTAAATCCCGTATATGTTAAAGCCTGTGAGCGTTGTATACGGGAGGTAACGGGTTCTTATTGGAAGTCCTCACAGGGGCTTCGGGGAGAATCCACTTCCATAGTCGAAGGAGCTGGAAAGCTTCGCCGTAGAAGGTGATAGACCTGTAGACGAAATGGAATTGGAATCCCTGGATAAGATACCCAAGTACCACGGGACACGGGAAATCCTGTGGGAAATCGGGAGGACCATCTTCCAAGGCTAAATACTATCTGGCAACCGATAGCGAACTAGTACCGTGAGGGAAAGGTGAAAAGAACCCCGATGAGGGGAGTGAAATAGTACCTGAAACCGTGTGCTTACAAGCAGTGGGAGGACGATGGGTTAGTTGAAGGTTCGCCTTTAGCTGATCCTGTCTGACTGCGTGCCTTTTGCATAATGAGCCTGCGAGTTACTCTATGTGGCAAGGTTAATTCCTCAAGAGGAAGGAGCCATAGCGAAAGCGAGTCTTAAAAGGGCGATTTAGTCGCATGGAGTAGACCCGAAACCAAGTGATCTATCCATGGCCAGGGTGAAATTCGCGTAATAGCGAATGGAGGCCCGAACCGGTGAAGGTTGAAAACTTCTCGGATGAGCTGTGGATCGGAGTGAAAGGCTAATCAAACTTGGAGATAGCTGGTTCTCCCCGAAATATATTTAGGTATAGCCTCAGGACATTCACTAACGGAGGTAGAGCACTGGATGGGCTAGGGGTCCTACCAGATTACCAAACCCAACCAAACTTCGAATGCCGTTAAGTGTTATCTTGGGAGTCAGCCCGTGGGAGATAACTTCCGTGGACGAGAGGGGAACATCCCAGACCGTCAGCTAAGGTCCCTAAAATGTGCTAAGTGGGAAAGGATGTGGAAGCGCTCTGACAGCCAGGAGGTTGGCTTAGAAGCAGCCATCCTTTAAAGAAAGCGTAATAGCTCACTGGTCAAGTGAGTCTGCGCCAAAAATGTAACGGGGCTTAAGCACATTACCGAAGCTGCGGATTCGTTCTTCGGAACGAATGGTAGGGGAGCATTCCATTGTAGAGCGAAGGGTGACCGCGAGGACACCTGGACGAAATGGAAGGGATCATGCAGGCATGAGTAGCGATAATGCTGATGAGAAATCAGCACGCCGTAAACCTAAGGTTTCCTGAGCAAGGTTAATCCTCTCAGGGTTAGTCGATTCCTAAGCCGAGGCTGAGAAGCGTAGGTGATGGAAAACAGGTTAATATTCCTGTACCACCGGGTTGGCGTTTGAGCGATGAGGGGGTGCAGAAGGGTAAGTCATCCAGGTGTTGGATGTCCTGGTTCAAGCTCGTAGGTGGGAACTTTTGGCAAATCCGGAGTTCCAATTATAAACACCGAGAAGTGATGACGTTCCCGAGTAATCGGGAGGAAGTGACTGAGCCCATGCTGACAAGAAAAGCCTCTAGCAAGTCAATCAGGTGATCGTACCGCAAACCGACTCAGGTAGGTGGGGAGAATATCCCAAGGCGCTTGAGAGAACCCTGGTTAAGGAACTCGGCACACTAACACCGTAACTTCGGAAGAAGGTGTGTCATGATCTGTCAAGGGACTTGCTCCCGGAGCAGATTGTGATCGCAGTGAAATGGGGGTGGCGACTGTTTACTAAAAACACAGGAGTCTGCTAAGTCGCAAGACGATGTATAGGCTCTGACGCCTGCCCGGTGCTGGAAGGTTAAGGGGATTCGTCATGTCGTAGCAATACGGCAGAAGCGTTGAACCGAAGCCCCAGTAAACGGCGGCCGTAACTATAACGGTCCTAAGGTAGCGAAATTCCTTGTCGGGTAAGTTCCGACCTGCACGAATGGCGTAACGACTTCCCCGCTGTCTCAACCAGGGACTCAGCGAAATTGTATTGGCGGTGCCGATGCCGTCTACCCGCGGCAAGACGGAAAGACCCCGTGCACCTTTACTACAACTTGGCAATGAATTTCGGAATAGTCTGTGTAGGATAGGTGGGAGACTTTGAGATCTCGGCGCTAGTCGGGATGGAGTCAACCTTGAAATACCACCCTGATTGTTTTGGAATTCTAACCTGGGCCCGTCATCCGGGTCGGGGACATTGCCTGGTGGGTAGTTTGACTGGGGCGGTCGCCTCCCAAAAGATAACGGAGGCGCGCAAAGGTTCCCTCAGGCTGATTGGAAACCAGCCGTAGAGTGTAAAGGCATAAGGGAGCTTGACTGCAAGACCAACAAGTCAAGCAGGTACGAAAGTAGGCCTTAGTGATCCGGCGGTTCCGCATGGAAGGGCCGTCGCTCAACGGATAAAAGGTACGCCGGGGATAACAGGCTAATTTCTCCCAAGAGTTCATATCGACGGGGAAGTTTGGCACCTCGATGTCGGCTCATCGCATCCTGGGGCTGTAGCAGGTCCCAAGGGTTTGGCTGTTCGCCAATTAAAGCGGTACGCGAGCTGGGTTTAAAACGTCGTGAGACAGTTTGGTCCCTATCTGCCGTGGGCGCAGGATACTTGAGGGGAGCTGTCCCCAGTACGAGAGGACCGGGATGGACGAACCTACGGTGTTCCAGTTGTGACGCCAGTCGCAGCGCTGGGTAGCCGTGTTCGGAAGGGATAACCGCTGAAAGCATCTAAGCGGGAAGCCCACCCCAAGATGAGGTATCCCTCCTGATAGCAATATCGGGATAAGACCCCTTGGAGACTACAAGGTTGATAGGTCAGATGTGTAAGTACCGTGAGGTATTGAGCATACTGATACTAATAGGTCGATCGGCTTGACCATAATTGAATTTATCCATTAAGGCATCTCTTCATCCATCATTCAATTTCATAAATTGAATTTCTTGGTGACCATGGCGAAGGGGAAACACCCGTTCCCATTTCGAACACGGAAGTTAAGCCCTTCAGCGCCGATGGTACTGCATGGGTAACTGTGTGGGAGAGTAGGACGTTGCCAAGATTAAATTTGTCCTCGTGAAAGCGGGGAATGAAAAGCCCATCGATTATGATGGGCTTTTTTATTTTTTGGTTCTATAGTAGATTTACCCCGTAGAAAGCCCTACCATTTATGGTGGGATGCAGAAAAAAATGTTCATTCCTTATTGAGGGTGGGGTTCAAAGCCCCGTTCTTCCTAACGGGGTTTACTCATCCTGTTCAGCTACAGTGCGAAGGAAGGTATTTATGTCGGTCCTTAAGGATTTTGAGCAAACATTAGCCAAGTCCGAGCGACGGATATTGGCACAGATGACTACCCCAATGAGAATCCAGGCTTTTCTTGACAAGCTCCCCTACAGCGTGGAAACGGGTTATCGCTGTCCGCTTCGTGTCTTACGCGAGCATGTGGCGCACTGCTTTGATGGCGCATTGTTTGCTGCTGCAGCACTGCGTCGCTTTGGAAATCCTCCTTTGATCTTCAATATGATTGCTAATGATGAGGATGACGATCATATCCTGGCACTTTATAAGTGTGACGGACACTGGGGTGCTATTGCCAAATCCAATTTTGCGGGCTTGCGATTCCGAGAGCCTATTTATCGAACCTTGCGTGAATTGGTGATGTCTTATTTCGAACAGTTTTATAATGTCGAACGGAAGAAAACGCTTCGCAGTTATACCGTGCCCCTTAATTTGAAAGCCTTTGACAAGTTCAACTGGATGACAAGTGATCCTCCAATCGAAAAAATAGGAAAGCGGTTAGACGAGATTCGAAAGGTCCGCATCCTCACGCGGGGCATGATTGCAGGCCTTTCCCTCATCGATGAGCGTTCATACCGGGCGGGGTTAGTCGGTACGAACAGAGCAGGCCTCTATCAACCTTACAAAAGGGTAACAAGAAAGCCTGAAAAATTTTGAAGAGACTTTTGGACCAAAGAGGTCTTTCTCTGCTTCTAATTTCACCTTGCCTTTCACGCTTTACGCCTTTACGATACTCAAATCTTGACACACTCCTGTAAGGGGCTTATTCTAAGTAATAAAAAACTTTTTGATATGGAGGAAGAGATGGATAAAGATCAGATAGCTGAGATGATACGACGAAGACTAAAATTAGACGATCAAGAATGGGCGATCATCAAACAGAACCCAAAATTTCAACGATTATTTCAGAATGCTATTGAAGCATCTAAATATCGGTTGGTGGCTGAGGTGATTGACTCGAGAGGTTGCCATTCAGGACATGTTATCGGTCAAAAATTGATTTTCGATAATTCAGGAAATTTACTTGCAAGAGAGAATCCGGATCGTGTTTGTTCTTTCTTGATGCCAAACTTAACTGTATTGATCAATGCTTTTTTTGAAAATATGATGAATGGTCGGGATCCGAATGAGGTGATGTTTAACACTACGGGCTGTTTTGATACCGGCCCCTATTGTGGTGGATGGGGCCACGTGGTCATTAAAATGACCGCAGTGAAAAAATAGGTACCATAGCGAGGCAGATATTAACATCACTTAAACAAAGAGGAGCAATCGATGTGAAAATCTTAAGGGTGGACATCAAAGATGAAAAGATCACATTCGAAAACATAGAGGAAGAGTGGAAATTCATTGGAGGGAGCGCCTTCATTGCAAAGATCATGAACAAAGAGGTTCCTCCGGCGACTGATCCACTCGGCCCTGAGAATCTCTTTATTATTGCTGTTGGTCCTCTTGCGGGCACTGGAGCACCACAACTTGGCCGCATATCCGTTGGCGCAAAGAGCCCTCTCACACTGGGAATCAAAGAGGCAAACTCGGGAGGCCCGGCTGCACAAATCCTCGACAGGCTTGGGATACGCGCTGTTATTGTTCACGGCGCACCTCATGATCAACGGTTATACTGCCTGTTTATTTCAAAGGATAAGACAACATTCATTCCAGCAGATGAATACCGGGGCATGAAGAATTATGAATTGGTGAGCAAGCTTCGGAAACAATATGGTGAAAAAATAGCTGTGATATCTACTGGAATTGCTGGGGAGCGGAAATACAAAGGGGCGTCGGTCTCCTTTACTGATATATTTGGCGATCCATCTCGGAACGCTGCAAGGGGCGGACTCGGCGCAGTGATGGGATCGAAGGGACTCAAGGCTATCCTTATTGATCCTTCTCAAGCTGGACAGGTTGATATGGCCAATCCGGAGGATTTTCGAAAGATAGTAAAATCATGGGTGGATATCCTCAAACATGATATCAGCTGCAGTCTATATTCACGATTCGGCACTCCATTTGCAATTTCCAATTCCGCCAGCCAGGGAACTCTGCCATCGAATAATTATCGTTCGGGAAGACCCGCGAACTTCATCGCAGTAAGCGGTAACAGCATACAGAAGATTCTCTTTGAACGCGGCGGTAAGATGCATGGCTGCATGCCCGGTTGCGTTGTCCAGTGTTCGATCATCTATCCTGATAAAGATGGGAAACGGCTCTGTTCTGCCTATGAATATGAAACGATCGCCATGCTTGGAACCAATCTGGGAATTACCGATAATGATGCCATTGCAAGGCTCAAATTTATGTGTGACGACCTTGGGGTCGATGCCATAGAAACAGGAAGCAGTCTTGGTCTTGCTGCGGATGCCGGTAAGATGTCATTTGGAGATTGGAAATCCGCTGCACAACTTTTGGAGGAAATCGAAAAGGAAACGCCCCTTGGTCTTGCCTTAGGTAACGGTGTGGTAGCCACCGCACAATATTTTAACGTAAGCCGTATTCCTGCGTATAAAGGACAGGCCATCCCTGCCCATGATCCGAGATCGGTAAAGGGAACCGGCGTTACTTATTTTACGAGTCCAATGGGAGCGGATCATACGGCAGGTCTCACATACCGGATACCAAGGAGCAGGGATAAACAGGCTGAGAATTCGCTTAAATCGCAAATTCAAGCTGCTACCTGCGATGCCTTTGGCTACTGTTTGAATTCTGTTCCCGGCGGCCGTGCATCCATTTATCAATTTTTTGCAGACCTCATGAATGCCAGATATGGGCTCCGTTTGACTCCTAAGGATATCATTGAGATTGGGAAGCAGACCCTTCGGGACCAACTCGCTTTCAATGAAAAGTCAGAGTTCAGTAAAACGGATTCCAAAGGTGCGGCCTTTTTCCGAGAGGAAACGATTACCCCAACGGGTCAGGTTTTTGATGTTGATGATGCCGAGATAAAAAACGTATGGAAAGGATTGGATTCGTTTCAGGAAAAGGAGAAGGTCTGGGAGGTCCGCATACCTCCCCTGCCGGATATGATGTTTGGCGCTGGTATTGTAAGTAATATAGGCGAGCGGATACGGCAACTGAAAGTAAAGAAGGTATTCCTGACGACCGATCCTGTTATGTTCTCAATAGGAAGGGCTGATGAGGTTCGTAAGATTCTGGAGTCGAGTGGTATATCAACGGTAATCTTTTCAGATGTGGAGCCTGATCCTCCCATCGAACTCATCGAGAGGGCTGGCAAGATCTATAGAGATAATGGTTGTGATGGAATCGTGGGCCTCGGTGGCGGAAGCTCGATGGATACTGCCAAAGCAGTTGGACTCAGGGTGACACACGCCGGTGAAATGAGGGAATATGAAAGCATTGTGGGTGGAACTGCTAAGATCAAACCTCTTCTTCCGCCGATCATTTGCATCCCTACCACCTCGGGGACAGGAAGCGAGGTAAATCCTTACGCTGTGATAACCGATAAGGAGAGAGACCTGAAATTTATGTTAATGAGCAATTATTTAATTCCTAGATTGGCGGTGATTGATCCCATCTACTGTAAGACCATGCCGCCTGGCCTCACAGTCGAATCCGGAATCGATGCCATGGCTCACTGCATCGAGGGGTACGTTTCGTTGGCAATCCCTTATCATCCCTATTTTGAGGCTATGGCGGTCTACGGGGTGAAGTTGATTGGACGAAGCCTCCCTCGGGCCTATAAGAACGGGAATGATATCGCCGCACGTACCGATATGTGCATGGCTGCCATCTGCGGAGGCATTGCCTTCCTAAAGGGATTAGGTATTGGACATGCCATTACGCATGTTCTTGGCGCTCATTACCATATGCCGCATGGCCGGGCAGCCATCTATGGACTTCTCTGCTTTGTTAAGGCCAATGAAGAGACTTGTAAAGAGCAATTTATCGATATGGCGCAACTACTCAATCGCTCAAATGATCTGGAGGAGGGCCTGCTTGAGTTCTATAGAAAGCTTGATATTCCCATTAGCCTAAAGGCTCTCGGTATTCCAAAAGAAGACTTGAAGAAAATTGCCTTTTATACCTCCCGGGATGCAGTGAATATGGCCACCGATCCCACATCCATAAGCGAGCCGAAGATCCTGGAGCTCCTTCGGGAGATTTATGAGTAGGCTCGCGGCAAAGGAGTATGGATGTGAGGGCAAGAGACAGGGGTTACTTATGGAAAGATCCGCGGTCACATTTTACATATTCGATTGTAAATAAATTTGGTATAATATATATAGTAATCATGGAGTTAAAACATGATTTTTTTGAGCAATTGGGGAAAGGATCGGTTGACTGAAGAGTGTACTAAGTTGGATCCTGAATTCGAAAAGGCACTCGCAGAAGAGGGCTTTTCCACAGAAGCAGCTCAATGGCCAGAATACTAAGAGGAGATGTTATGGAAATAAAATTTACTGCAGTGTTTCAAAAGGTGCCTGAGGGGTTCATCGGGTTTGTTGAAGAACTGCCCGGGGCAAATACTCAAGGAGCAACATTAGAGAAGGCACGGGCAAATTTACGTGAAGCCGTTGGACTAGTATTGGAGGCAAATCGAATGCTTGCCGAAGAATCAGTTCAGGGGAAGGATGTAATTCGAGAACCCTTATTTATACGTGGGGCATGAAGCGAAGAGATCTCATTAGGCATCTGGAGGTACACGATTGTAAGTTACTCCGTGAAGGCGCCAATCACACCGTCTACGTGAATCGTTTAAACCGCAAATATCTACAGTTCCGAGACATCGTGAGATTAATGATAATCTTGCCAGAAAAATCTGCCGAGATTTACAAATTTCAGAACCATAGATCAGTTTCCCACATTCAGTAAAAAGGTTCTCATCATAAAAATATAATTTTACTATAATCACTTACTCCTCACGCCTGACGCCTTACGCTCTTAGAATCATCCCATGCTCCATGCTCTTTGCGTTTCCAATTTTATCTTCTCCCTGACTTCTTATAAGTGATGCTATTGATTTTCCGATCTTAAAAAAACGGGTACAGATCACGGATACGTTGCGCTTACTCTTTTCGCTTGACAAAGTGCCACAAAAGGGTATACTTTATATGTAACGAATTAGTTCCATGTAAGGAGAATTCCTATGAAGACAAAAGCTCATCTTGTTTTCCCTCAGAGCATTCTGGAGGAGGTCGATCAAATTGCCGGGAAGAGGAAAAGAAGTCTTTTCATTGTTAAAGCGACTCAGGAAAAATTGGAAAGGGAGCGATTTTTAAAAATACTGGATGAAACCAAAGGCGCATGGACCGACAAGCATCATGCTGAATTGAGAACCGTGCGGGATATGGAACAATATCTGAGAGAAAAAAGGAGCTCTTACCGGAAGAGATTAAAAAGGATCATCAATGAGTAAATACCTTTTAGATTCTGATATTATTATTTGGCATCTGAAAGGACGAAAGGAGATTACCGAAATGCTGAGAGACCTGCAGAGGTCTGGGTTACCCGCCTGTTCGGCAATCTCAGTTCTGGAAGTTCAGTTGGGGGTAAAGACAAAAGACGAGGAGGGGAAAACCAATCGCTTTTTGGAGAGTTTGAAGGTCTTCGATGTTAACATGGATATTGCAAAAATAGCTGCCCAATTGATTCGTGAGTATAAGGCGAAAGGGGTGACGATGGATATACCAGATAGCATTATCGCCAGCACTTGTATATTGCATGACTTAATCCTTGTTACTTATAACAGAAAGCACTACCCAATTTCGGAGCTGAAATTTCATCTTCCTCCACAAATCAAATGAGTGAGAGACCCTAGGGTTACCCGATCGCAGCCCAAAGACCGAACCATTTAATATAGTGTATCGGTTCCTGTGGCCTTCGTCTTAAAGAAGTCATCCCGTTAGGCCTCCTGCCTTGGCCTCCTGGAAAGTGACTATGAATTGGAAAGAAGATCCGTGGTGGGCCTATGTCTTCGTCAATTTGTCTTGCCTGATGTGGGCCAGTAATTTTGTACTGGGAAGGACCCTGCGGGAGGAGGTCGGGCCTCTGATGTTTACGGTCTCCCGTTTTGTGGTGGCCTCCCTATTCTACGCGGTGATCCTGGGTCGTTCTGCCGTCAAGGAGCGACTGCTCCCAGGGCACTGGGCTTTGCTGACAGCCATGGCACTTACAGGGGTGCTGGGATTTCCCCTCCTTCTGTATCGGGGTCTTCAACTCACGACGGCAACAGATGCCGTGCTGATCAACGCCACCGGTCCGCTCATGACGGCACTCATGGCTGCTATCCTGCTAAAGGAGCGATTGTTCCCTCGTCATATTCTTGGTGGACTCATATCGTTTTTCGGCGTGACTCTGATCGTCAGTGGGGGCTCATTCGAAAGTCTCCGGCAGTGGCATGTTAATGTCGGTGATTTATACATCCTTCTTGCTGTTGTGCTCTGGGCGCTTTACTCGGTGATCAGCCGTTGGGCGACGCGATCGCACTCTGTTTTTTCGGTAACGGCCATCTCCACGTGGATGGCCCTCCCCCTTTTCCTTGGGGCAGCAGCGGTGGGGTGGCAGCCTGCACCAACCAACTGGAGCTGGCACCTCGTGTTGGCAGTCGTCTACATCGGTATTTTCCCTTCGGGGGCTGCCTTCCTGTCATGGAACGAAGGGGTGCGCCGGGTCGGGCCGAACCGGGCGATGGTATTCTATAATATGCTCCCCGTTTACGGGTCGATATTGGGGGTGATTCTACTCGGAGAGTCCCTCGGGGCGCAGCATTTTATCGGCGGTGGCCTGATCCTGGCAGGTAGCCTCATAGCCATCTGGCCGGAATTGAGAACCGCAACAGGAAAGAGGTGAAGCAGGGTGGGGCGGAGAACCCTGCCGTTTGTGGAAGTATGAAGTGGCGATCATCCATACACCAAGAGTTAATAGGACTAGTGGGCCAAAGATTTCTAAAGGGAACCATCCAGCCCTCTGAGCAAACCACAGCAGTCCGATCACGATGAGTAGGATACCGAACCTGGCACGGTGCCATCTTTTTCTGGCCCAGAACATACAATCACCTCCCATTGACTTATATTCATCCATATCAATTCCCTCCTGATCTGGCCTTAAGAAAGGCCGACCAAATTTAAATATTTCTTTCTGTGAGTTTCTACTCTATAAGACGGGAAATGGACCGGAAAGGTTACATTTGATAATAAGAAGGATGATGCCACCGTTCCAAATTCCTCCTCATGCCTTACAACCCACGACATTTTAATTTCACGCTATGCCCTTAGCGTTTTTCGAAGTCTTGGACACGGATGACGGACATGTTAGGCAAACAATACTGGTTGAAGTCTGTTTGATTAAAGATGTAAAATTTAGTCTGATCTGTACCTTTATGCTGGAACAAAGCGGTTGCGTTCTACCCATGCAACAAGCCTTCTTGCCGCAAACGACGTGGACAGAGGAGTTGAACAATGGATCATCATTTTGACGGGGAAGTGTGCAAGATTCAGGCGGCCGTTCTGCGCAAGAAAGGCGGCCCTTTGAAGATCGAGTCCATTGAGATGGAGGGTCCACGGGACGATGAAGTCTTGGTTCGCCTCGTCGCCTCGGGCATCTGCCGTACCGATATAGACTTCTGCGACGACTGGGACGAGGCTGACGGTGCAGTGGTGCTGGGTCATGAGGGGGCGGGCGTGATAGAACGGATAGGCAAGAATGTGAAGAGTGTCAAAGCTGGCGATCATGTCGTGCTCTCTTATCAGTCTTGTGGCCACTGCCGTCAATGCCGGAGTGGACGCCCTGCGCATTGCAAGCGGTTCTATGAGGCGAACTTCGGCTTTCAGCGGCTAGACGGCAGCAATGGGTTGCAGCGCAGCGGCGTACGTGGGCACTTCTTCGGTCAGTTTTCGTTCGCCACCCACTCTTTGGCAACGGAACGCAACCTCGTCAAGGTTTCCAAAGACCTTCCTCTTGAGCTTTTAGCTCCCCTGGGCTGCGGCCTGCAGACCGGAGCCGGTACCGTGATAAACTCGCTTAAGGTTTCACACAGGGCAAGCATCGCCGTCTTCGGTACCGGAGCGGTCGGCTTGGCAGCCGTCATGGCAGCCCGCCTCGTTGGCGCCGACCCGATCATCGGTGTCGACATAAAACCCAAGCGCCTGAAACTTGCCCTGAAATTAGGCGCCACCCGCGCGATTGACAATCGGCGTCAAGACGTCGCTGCCCGCATCACCGATATCACCGGTAGAGGTGTGGATTACGTGGTGGAAACTACTGGTAACCCAAAGATGCACCAACTCGCCATTGCCGTTTTGAATCCGCATGGTGTTGTGGCGCTCCTCACCGGAGAAAGAGGCACGGATTCACTGCCAGAGGGACGGAAAACCCTCGGCATCATTCAAGGTGACGCCGTGCCCCAACATTTTATACCTAAACTGATCGAGCTGTACCAGGCAGGAGAGTTTCCCTTTGCCCGCCTCGTGAAGTTCTATGAATTCAGCGACATCAACCGGGCGATTGCCGATGCTAAGAATGGCGACACCATCAAGCCCGTGCTCCAGATTAGCAAGGCGTAGAGGTAAACCTTGACACCGAACAAGCGAGCTTCTGAGATTGTTCAACCCTGATGTCCAACCGACAACCTTTTGCCGCCACGAAAAAGTATCGGGCCTTGAAATGTGCTATGGCCCGTGCCCTCTGCGGTCTTTGAGTTTCCCTTACTCCTCACGCCTTATGCTTCACGCCTTAAGGTCTTAGAATCATGCTTGCTCCATGCCTTCTGCGTATTATGGTTTTTGAGTTTTCCTTACTCCTTGCACCTTACTCCTTACGCCTTAAGATCTTTTGATGTTGACACAATCCCCTCCGTTGTATATTCTGTGTACCAAGGTGAGACAAGAAAGAATAAGAATTAGAGATTAGATCGAAACGGGCCAATTCATGAAACAACACTTCAAATTCGCAGTGGATAACATCGCTAAGTTTGGAGATACAGACGTTTTTCCGTATCCTATTGAAAATCACATTTTTTTTGATAAGCCTAACGAGGTGGTTGAAATACTGGATGCAATTCATAAGGATTTCGATTCCTCTCTCCTGATGATTCCACCGGTTTATGCAAAGAGTCTTTCTGTCGTAGGTTATTCTGGTTTTCGTCCAGCAACGCAGATAGACCCCATTTGGAATGCATATCTGCTGGCCTTGGTTTTGTCTATTGGAAATGAAATCGAGATCGCACGGGTTCCCACGGCTCGGAACACTGTTTTCTCATATCGTTTCAAACCTGACGAGACAAACAGGTCAATATTTAACCTAGAGATTGGTTGGCAGACGTACCAAAAAACATGCGTCGAGCATGCGAGAAAACACGCGTATGTAATGGCATGCGATATTTCTGATTTCTATCCGCGTATATATCACCATCGATTGGAAAATGCTCTTAAAAAAGCGTCCATAAACACCGAGTGCATACGCCGAATAATGGAACTTCTAAAGCGGATTTCTGAAGGGGCCTCCTATGGACTCCCCGTTGGAGGACCTGCAGCACGGCTTTTGAGCGAGTTGTTGCTCAATCGAATTGATCGCTTCCTTATTGCAGAAGGCGTGACATTTTGCCGATTTGTAGACGATTTTCACCTGTTTGCGACCAGCCGAGAGGAGGCTTATGGACAACTTGTTTCCTTCAGTGAGCTCCTACTTGCAAATGAGGGTTTGTCACTCCAGAAGGCCAAGACAAAGATCATGAGCAGGGAGGAATTCTTGTCAACTTCATTTTTCGCGGAGGAAAATGAGCCAGAGTCAGAGGAAGATTTACGAACTCGAAAATTTATTGGTTTACGCCTCAAGTACGATCCTTACTCCCCCACCGCTGACGAGGACTATGAGGCACTTCGGGACGAGTTGCAGAAATTTGATATAGTAGCCATGTTGGCAAGGGAAATCCGGAAAACTCGGATTGATGAATCCCTAACTCGCAAGCTTATTCATGCCATTAAGTTCTTGGAGCCAAAAATCCACAATCAGGCAGTAATCTCCCTCACTGATAGCTTCCCAGTCCTTTATCCTGTGTTCCCTTCGGTGATGATTCTCATTAAGTCATTAATTGATGACATCGACAAATCTACAAGAACAGCTGTTTTTCAATCAATTCGAAATCTAATCAAACAGGGTTCGTATATAACGCGTGTTCCTGCGAATCTCGCCTTTGCAATCAGAGTTCTGGCTCATGATGATTCTGAAGAAACTGACGCTATCTTGGCTGCTTTGTATAAAGAGCCGGTGAACATGATGATAAAGAGAGATATCATCTTAATTATGGCAAAACGGAACTCAGACTATTGGATTTCCAATTGTAGGAAACAGTATTCCGTCATCACCCCTTGGGAGCGCCGAGCACTCTTAATTGCCTCATACATTCTCGAGGATGAGGGAAAGCACTGGCGTGAAGCAATCAAAAAAGAGGTTACGCCTATGGATAGAGTTGCAATGGATTGGGCCGCCGAGAAGAAGAACGTTGGTTCATGGGATGTACCTATATGATTTCGGAACATCGGTTTGTATCAAGCTTCAGCTCTTTTTGGCGGGAACTGCTCCCCACAGGCGATGCGTATATTCGTAACCAGAACCTCCAGTTGCAACGGTTCGAGACTCCACTAGACTCGTCGCTGCCACCCGAAAGGAGGTCATTTGTAAACGAGCTCGCATTTCGCCTTTTATCTTTGGTGAATGCGCCTAACGGAAAACCTCTAACAGACTTATCAAAATCAGCTATAGAAAAAGCAGTTTGTGAGACCGTCTCATATATAGGTCGGTTTCCACAGCCTTTAGAAAAAAAGGTTTCCGTTCCTACTGAAGACGAGATACGTGAGGCTTTACTTCTTGCTAAACGACTCTCATCTTTTTTACAGTCGCATATGGACAAAGGGGAGGAACTCACCTTCTTTCCCAAATTCAGAGGCTGCGGATTGATTGAAGAATGTGAAGGCGATGTCTTGGCAGGGTCCACTCTCTATGAGGTCAAGTCTGGTGACAGGAAATTCCGGCTGATCGACGTTAAGCAATTACTGGTTTACTGTGCGCTTAACTACGTCAATCCCATGTATAATGTCGATCGAGTGACCTTGCTGAACCCGAGAGTGGGTGTTTTTCTTTCTCAACCCTTGGAGGTACTTGCCCGAGGTGTCGCGGGTGTTAGTGCATCAGAGTTATGTTCAGACCTTATTGACTTTATAAGCCTTACAATTCCTTCGAGGTAGTCAGAAGTATATAAAATGTAGGACAGATACCGGATTCGCAATACTTAGATTTTTACGTCTAACCCGGGGCTCCAACTAATTGTAGATCTGGAGCCAGGCTTGAAATATTGCAATTCAGGAAATTGCATACAGGACCGTTTCAAAGAAATACTATTTCCCTAAATTGTCCTGACCAACATTTGAGTTAACGGACAGTGTCAAGATAACCCTTCTTGCAACTTTCACCTACAAATCTTTAGTCTGAGATAACTCTGACGGTCAACGATTACTGGTAGAAATGTGCATTTTTAAATGATGAGGGATTTTTTGCAAGTTTCTTCCACTCACTTCAGCCCTGCCTTGCGAAGGGCATCCATATAGCTATTCCAATCATCTTTGTTTTTATAACTGAATCTTTTACTAAAACTGTCCACGGAGAAATTAGGGTCTATCCTCAGAACCTCTTTGGCCTGTGCCTGAGCATCTGCATCCCGCCCCATCATACTATATGTTGCCGTGAGACCCAGTTGGCCAATTAAATTATCTGGCAATTTTTGAAGCAGTTTCTTAAAAATAGCCACTGCCTCTTCATATCGACCAACCACCCTAAGAGAATGAGCCAAACCATTCAGCGTAACATAGGGAGGGATTGGATCGAGGCGAATCGACTTTTCAAATGCCGAAATGGCTTCACTGTAACGGCTGGAGGGATATAGAGCGTGTCCCAGGAAGCTATAAGAATAAGCTGAATTCGGCTCCAGATCCACGCCAATCTCGGCCTCGGAAACAGCCTTGTCGTAATCATTCTTGAGAACATATAACAGGGACAAAGCGCCATGTGGGAAGGATATCTTATTATCAAGGGAGATGGACTTTTGGGCCATTTCGATTCCCCTCGCTATGCTCTCTTTGGGCGACTGGCTCGCACCCAATACCACATCATAGTAATAAATAATGGCAAGTAAGGCGTAGGCCATTGCATAATTGGGGTCCATCCTAATAACTTCCTCGACCAGTTTCTTGGCTTGAGCATTATTTTCTTTATTTGTACGGATAAAGAGTGATCGGACCTGAATCATCTTTAAATAGGCTTCGAGGTTTTCCGTACCTTTGCCTAAAAAAAGTGCAATTTCGCCATCGGACAGTTTAACATTCAAGACGGATGTAATCTTCAGACTGATTTCGTCCTGAATAGCGAAAATGTCTTTCAAATCTCTATCATACCGTTCTGCCCATAAATGGCGACCCGAAAGGGCATCGATCAACTGGGCGGTAATCCTCACCTTGTTACCTGTTTTACGGAAACTTCCCTCCAGCACATACTGCACACCCAATGTCTCCGCGACCTCTTTGATGGAAACTGGCTTTCCCTTATAGACAAATGTTGAATTTCTGGCGATCACAAACAGTTTGGGAGTTTTAGAAAGGGCCGTAATGATCTCCTCTGCGATCCCATCGCCAAAATAATCTTCCTTAGGATCACCACTCATGTTGGTAAATGGAAGCACAGCGATAGAAGGCTTATCAGGAAGAGAAAATGCCATTTTTTCTTTGGAGGCAACCTCCATCTTGGGAGCTGGAGGAGGAGCAGGTTTGGTGACCTTTTCAGGTAATGGAGGTGTTATCTTTTCTTTGGGTGCTGGCTCTACTGAAGGGGCGGGAGAAGTAGAAACAGTTAGTGGAGGTTTCTCAGATGGGGCGACTGTAATTTTCTCCGTAGATACCCACGGGCAAGCCCGTGGCACTTTAAAATAAGTCAAGCTTCGCTTGACCTTCATCCTGGCGTCCTTGCCATCGGACGTATTTGAGGATTTGATCCTCATCAACTCCAACGGTCGACACA
>Ga0208321_1000354_pt1 | contig 33992 bp, 37 predicted proteins | sample June2015DPH_4_15_FD_184692 | JGI IMG/M metagenome (GOLD analysis project Ga0208321, IMG submission 184692) | Peatland microbial communities from SPRUCE experiment site at the Marcell Experimental Forest, Minnesota, USA - June2015DPH_4_150... | ecosystem: Environmental > Terrestrial > Soil >... | reverse complement strand
CAACAAGCCGCGGATGTACACCGAGCTCCAATGGCGTCGCTCGCGCCGCCCCAGCGGCTCCAGCAGGTCGGCCAAGAATTGTTCCAAGCGCTTTCGACATTTCTCGATTTCGCTCTCGGTCATGGACCGGAGCTTAGCACCTCTCCTGTGGGAGGTCAATAACTTAACGTAGTAGTATTAGTGGGTAGTGGTCAGTGGTAGTGGCTAGAGTTTAGTGCCTGGTGGTCAGTGGTTTTACTAGCCACTAGCCACTAACCACTAGCCACTTCTTCTATGAATGTCTGGGTCTTCAAAATCAATACAAAACGCGGCTGGGAATTTGACCAGTATTTCCGCTCCCGCGCTCGCGGCGTGTATGAACTGGGCGACGAAGGCTGGATACGCAGCGCCTCGAGTTTGCGCTATATCCGCGAGGAAGTGAAGCGTGGAGACCTCTTCTTTTGCTACGAGGTGGACCGCAAGTGGGTTGTGGGAGTGGCGCGGGCGGCTTCGGACGGGCGCGACACCGGCATGGGCTCGCTACTTGATTTCTGCCCGCCGCACGAAGCCGTGCGCTTGAAGATCCCCCTGGCGCGGCATCCCGACCTCGATCACATCCTGGCTTTCAGCCCGCAGCGCGGGCGCGGCACCGTCCAGAAGATCGACCGGGATGAATTCGCCCGCCTCCGTCGCCTCATGCTGCGCAAGAACCCCGAACAGGCGGAAACTCTGCGACGGCTCCTGGGATGAGATTAGCCCTCAGCAATCAGCGGTCAGCCTTCAGCCCGGCTGGTTGAACCCGGGCCAGGAAGTCGGAGTTGGGAAGGTCGGAACGTTGACCGTGAGCAGCGCTACAGACGCCCTCCCGCGACGCTCGGTGGCCTAATGGATAAGTTTCAGGCGTTTGAGGTCCCCCTCCGTCCACCGTGCCTGCGTCTCAATGATGCTTCTTAGGGTCTTGCGGGTGAACGTGGTACTTCCTCTATGAAATGGCACGGTCACCCTCCGCCCGTCGGTGTGGTAATAAATCTGGTGAGACCCGCCACCACGATCAAAAGTAAACCCATCGCGGACCAACGCAGAAATGAGTTCGCGAGCAGTGAGATTCCGAAGCCGTCCGTAGTCGATGCCCACCAATCAGACCGTGACCGCCACGCGGGGTTCGACAGTGACCTCCACCTCATGAGCCGGTTCCTCTGGAAGGTGTTCGCCGTGCTCAAGCATGCTTTCCACCACCATGCGCACGACGTCGTTCATGTTCTGCAGGGCTTCGCTCTCCGTCGCACCCCAGGTTGACGCTCCCTGCCGCTCCAGCGCCGGGCAGTAAGCGTGCCAGCCGGAAGGGTTCCCGTCGAAATCCTCGTCACGTTCCAGCACCACTTTGAAGCTGTAGGTCTTCATTTCATTTTAAGTGTACGCACGGAGCGCCCGTTCGTCAAATGACAACAGAGTTACAGCCGATTGATTACACTGGCAAGATACCCCGCCCCAAAGCCGTTATCAATATTCACGACGCAGACGTTGGGAGAGCAGCTATTGAGCATGCCGAGCAGCGCCGCGAGCCCTTGGAAGCTGGCCCCATATCCCACGCTCGAGGGGACGGCGATGACGGGCGCGCTCACCATGCCGGCCACCACGCTGGGCAGCGCGCCCTCCATACCCGCCACGCAAACGATCACGCGCGCTTCGCGCAGGTGCCGGCTCTCCCCCAACAGCCGATGGATGCCCGCCACGCCAACGTCGTAGAGCGGCTCGACGCGATTCCCCATGATATCGGCGGTGACGAGCGCTTCTTCCGCAACCGGGATGTCAGAGGTGCCCGCGCAAACCACCACGATTTTCCCTTTGCCTCGAACCTTGCGCTCGCGGCGGAACGTGATGGCCCCGCAGAGTTCGTGGAACTTCGCCGTCTTATCCAGTTTGCTCACACGCTCAAACAGCCCCGCGTCGCCACGTGTGATCAGGATGTTGTGCCGGTTCAGCAGCATACGACGAACAATTCCTTCCACGTGGGCAGGGTCTTTACCACGGGCGAAAATCACTTCCGGGAATCCCTGGCGAAGGGATCGGTGATGGTCAATCTTGGCATAACCCAGGTCTTCGTAGGGCAAGTTGCGCAGGCGCTCGAGCGCCCCTTCCACGCTCAGCTTCCCTCGCCGGACCTGCTGGAGCATTTGCGTGATTTCTTCAGGAGTCAATCTCTCCTCCCATGCCTTCATTTTGCAGCAGCCAGTATATCAGGTGCAAGGCAGGCGCACACTTTCTTGACTTCCCGGAAAACACTCACTAACATCCCTTTGATGCTCCCCTCGGAATCATCCCTCGGCAAAAGCGTGATCCTCGGAGTGACAGGCGCCAGCGGGGCCATATTCGCTCGCCGGATGTTCCAACTGCTCGAGGCGGATAATCGGGTGGCGAGAATACACTTGGTCATCTCCGGCAGTGGGCTCAAGGTCATGCGTGAGGAGCTGGACCTGGATGTTACGCGATCCTCAGAAATCCCCTCTGCCCTGGCCGGCCAGCCCGTGACGAAGACCGTTTACTTGCTGGACTCTGACATCGGCGCCAGCATCGCCAGTGGGTCGTATCCCGTGGATGGCATGGCGGTGATCCCCTGCACCACCGGTTGCCTGGCGCAAATCGCCAGTGGCATTTCTGAGACGCTCATCGAGCGTGCCGCAGACGTTTGCCTGAAGGAAGGTCACAAGGTTGTGCTGGCGGTGCGCGACGCTCCCTTCAGTCGGATTCACCTGAAGAACATGTTGCGTGCCCAGGCCGCAGGCGCAGTGATTTTCCCCATCATTCCTTCTTTCTATCACCGGCCAAAGACTATCGACGATCTCGTCACCCAATTCTGCTGCCGGGTACTTGCGCTCCTGGGGCTCGAACAGGCGGACCAATTCCGATGGATGGGAGAGAAGCTAGGGGCTGGGGACTGAGGGCCAGGGGCTGGGGGCTGGGGAAGAAAGAAGGTAGCAGGTAGTAGGTAGCAGGCAGTAGGCACTAAGCAGTGGGCAGTAGGCAGTAGGCAAAAGCAAGAAGCGATAGAACAATTCTCGCCTCTCTGGTTCCTATTCCCCTTGCTCTGGATTCCCTGGCAAATGGCCACTGACAGCAGGCAATGAGTCAATGGGCAAATGGTTCAATGAATCAATAAGCGAATGACTTAATAGCTTGATTCTCCCAGGTTCTGACGTAATGCTTCGGCTGTTCATTTTGCTGCTTTCTCTGGGCGGGCTTGCGGACGCCCTCTATTTCACCTTGGCGTATTACGGGCGCATCCGGAAAGCGCGCTGGGTGCCTGAAATCTTCTGCGCGCGGGAGGATTCGAGCTGCGTCACCGTCGTGCGCACGCCTTACGCGCGTGTCTTCGGCGTGCCCAATTCGCTTCTTGGCATCGTCTATTACATACTCCTGCTCGTCTGGAACATGTTCGTTCCTCGCCATGTGAGCATTTCAGGCCACGTCTTGAGACCGTTCGAAAACCTGGGGCTTTTGTTACTGGGCGCGAGCGCCTCCTCTGTCGTACTCGGCTTTTATCTGATTCATGCGCTTCGCCGGGTCTTGCACACTCACTGCCCGCTCTGCTACGCCGCGCATGCCACCAACATCATTCTTTTCGTGCTGTTGATTTTCGTTTCCTAGTCCATCGTTCAAACGGCGCTACGGGTGTACAATGTCTCCCCGTCATGAACTCGACGCCTTCGCACAGATTTCGAATGCAAGGGAAAGGACTCTTATGCCAAAGCACGTGTTGCGTAATTTTGGTTTGATAATGCTTACGCTCATCGCCTGCGCAACTCTAGCCGTGGCGCAGGAACTGAACCCAGTCCCCCTTCCGCCGCCGCAGACTTCCGGGGGCAGACCGTTGATGCAAGTCCTGAAGGATCGACACACTTCGCGGGAATTCAGCAGTCAAAAACTTCCCCCGCAGTTGCTTTCCAATCTGCTCTGGGCAGCCTTCGGAGTGAATCGGCCAGACTCCGGCAAGCGCACCGCGCCCTCGGCTATGAATTGGCAGGAAATTGATATCTACGTGGCGACACAGGACGGCCTTTACCTTTACGATGCCAAGGGCAACGCTCTAAATCCGGTTTTGGCGCAGGATGTTCGCGGGGCAACCGGCCAGCAACCCTTCGTTAAAGAAGCGCCCGTTAATCTCCTCTATGTGGCCGATCTGGCAAGGACCGGAAGGGCGGGCGGCGAGGACCAGACCCTGTACACGGCTGCCGACACGGGCTTCATCGCCCAGAACGTGTACCTTTTTTGCGCTTCCGAAGGACTGGCTGCGGTCGTCCGGGGCAGCGTCGATCGGGCGGCCTTGGCAAAACTGATAAAGCTCCGCCCCGACCAGAAAATCATCCTGGCCCAGACCGTCGGATATCCGAAAAAGTGAGTACGGATGTAGGGCCGGTCCCGCCTTGCGGGACCGGCCACTGGAGTTTCTACATTTTTGCTGAGATTCTCTGACCTTGCGCGACTTGCCCTCTCCCCCTTGGGGGAGAGGGTGGACCGCCGCCGGCGTTCTCTTCAGCCGGGGCGGGCCGGGTGAGGGCGTGGTGGGCCTGCGCCCATCCATTTGCAGTTCACATCGCGCCGCTGAAAGCATTGGGCAACGACCACGCTACGTCCAGCACCTTCTCGAGAAACCTGGGGACAGCGTTGCGTTGTTTGTGGTTTCAGGGCATTGACCCCCTCGCCCCCCGGCCCCTCTCCCCCAAGGGGGAGAGGGGAGAATGTAGAAACTCGAGGGAGGCCGTCCAAGAGGCGGCCCTACTTGCCTCATGGGCCAAACTGTTCCAAGTCAAGCCATGCCACCGCCCGTCCCCGGCGGAGCACCCGCCGCCAGGGGCCTTATCGCGAAGCTCCGCGCCACGCTCGAAATGATAAAGTTCGAGCACTCGATCTTCGCCCTGCCGTTTGCGCTAACGGGGGCCATGCTGGCGGTGCGCGGCTGGCCCACCTGGCGACAGGTGCTCTGGCTGATTGTAGCCATGGTAGGCGCGCGCAGCGCCGCAATGACCTTTAATCGCATCGCCGACCTGAAATTGGACGAGCTTAACCCGCGCACCCGGATGCGCCCCTTGCCCAGCGGGCAAATCAGCCTGCGGTTTGCCCTGGGCTTCACGTTGCTTTCCGGCGCGCTGCTGGTGTTGGCCGCCCACGAACTGAATCCCCTGGCGTTCAACCTTTCACCCCTGGCGCTCGCCGTCCTGATCGCTTATTCCTATACCAAGCGCTTTACCGTACTCTCCCATGTGGTTTTGGGATCTTGTCTGGGGATGTCGCCGATCGCCGCCTGGATTGCGTTGCGGGGCGAGGTGAGCCTAAGCGTTTTGCTGTTGGGCGGGGCGGTCACCTTGTGGACGGCTGGCTTCGACATCATCTACGCGTGCCAGGACGTGGATTTCGACCACGCCCTCGGGCTCCACTCCGTCCCAAGGCGCTACGGGATCACGGCGGCTCTCTATGCATCCGCAGTCCTTCACGTGCTGATGCTTGTCCTGCTGGTGACGGTAGCCCGGATGGAGAATCTGGGATGGATCGCGCTGGTGGGCTTACTGTTCGTGGCTGCTTTGCTGACTTACGAACACGCCCTCGTCAAACCCTCTGACCTATCCCGCGTGAATGCCGCCTTCTTCAATGTGAACGGATACATCAGCGTTCTATTCTTTGTCACCTGGGCCGCAGATATATTGGTTCATTGACTCATTGAATCATTGCTTCATTGAACGCGCATGGAGAGCAGGGTGGAGAAAGCAACTGACCACTGACCCGCCGCGGCGGGACAACCGACCGCTCTTCAATGAATCAATGATTCAATGATTCAATGAGTCAATCTACTGAAGTCTGTGTGGGAACCCGATTTCCTTGAAGATCAGGGAATCGAAGATGGCAAGAACGTGCTTGCGATAGGCCAAAATGCGAGCCACCGTCCCTTGGTACACAGGGTCGTGATCGGCGAGGCGCTGCCACTGGGCCAGAACGTGGGCTGGCACATCGATGTCTTCCCGCAGTTTTTGGATGGGATGGCCGCGCAGAAAGAGGCCATAGAAGAATGCCGCCTCGTCCTGCGGTTCGGCGAAACTGTAATTGGTCCACTCCATAGGGTCTCGAGCTTCAAAAGTCAAATTCTAAGCTGAATAATCGCGGCGCGCCACAGATTTTGTGTCGCGGTCCCGCCTTCGCGAATCACAATCATAAAGCCTTTGTCAAGTCCTATTGAGTATCCATGCGGGTTTGAAGCATGTGTTCAGAGCAAGATTAATGCCAGAATAGGAATGGCCTCTGAATTGCTCGGCCACCGGCCGGTTGCAATCTGTGGGTCTGGCCGATACAATGCATTTTGGCCATATGCTCCCAGGCGCACTCCGCATAGAAGACTCGAAGCTTGACCCTATCGCCGAAAAGGTTTGGGCGGGCGAGCGTCTCAGTTTCAACGAGGGTGTTACGCTCTACGAATCCGGCGACCTGCTCGCCCTCGGTTACCTTGCCAACCACGTGCGCGAGAAACTGCACGGGAACCGGACCTATTTCAACGTCAATCGGCACCTCAACCCAACCAATGTGTGCGTGGCCAGTTGCCGGCTCTGCGCCTTCGGCCGCAAGCCCGACGCGCCCGCCGCTTACACGATGGCCCTCGAGGAAGCCTTTCGGACTGCTGGCGAGGGCTGGTCCGAGGCGGTAACAGAATTCCACATCGTCGGCGGCCTCCATCCCGACCTGCCGTTCCAGTACTACGTGGATCTGATTCGGGGGCTAAAGGAAAGGTTTCCGACCGTACACTTAAAAGCTTTCACGGCAGTCGAGATCGGCTACTTCTCGCATATTACACAAATGCCGATTCGAGATATCCTGGAGAAGTTCAAGCAAGCGGGGCTGAGCTCGCTGCCGGGCGGCGGCGCGGAGATTTTTGCTCCGGAAGTGCGCCGGGTAATCTGCGACCACAAGATCGGCGCCTACACGTGGCTGAAGGTGCATCGCCTCGCGCACGAGCTGGGTCTCGAATCGAACGCCACGATGCTCTACGGCCACATCGAATCCTCGCCCGACCGCGTTGACCATCTGCTGCAATTGCGCAACCTCCAGGACGAGACTCACGGCTTCCAAACCTTCATCCCGCTGGCCTTTCACCCCGCCAACACCGAACTCGGCAAACTCGTCCCCCACACCGAGACTTCCGGCTTCATGGATCTGAAGAACGTCGCCGTCGCTCGCCTCCTGCTCGACAACTTTCCCCACATCAAGGCCTACTGGATCATGATGACACCCCGCGTGGCGCAGGTGGCCCTGCGCTTCGGAGCCGATGACCTGGATGGGACGGTGGTGGAAGAGAAGATCTATCACGACGCCGGCGCCAAGACCCCCCAGGCCATGACCCGCCAGCAGATCATCCGGTTGATCCGCGAAGCCGGCCAGGAACCCTTCGAAAGAGACACTCTCTACCGCCCCGTCGCCCGCACGGAGACAACCGTCGCTGTGCAGGTGTGAGGTTTGTCAGCTTTCGACAAACGCCTTTAGCCTGGCAAGCGCTTGATCCCACTGCTCGGACACGAGATCGAGGTATTCCTTAACTCCTTCAATCGGCTGCGGATCAAATTCGAATAAGCTCTCGCGACCCGCACGAACGCTGTGCACAATTCCTACACTCTCCAAGGCTCGAAGATGCTTGGTGATCGCCTGCCGGGTCAGCTTGGACCCCTTGGTTAGCTGAGAGATCGAATAGGGCTGGCCCCTACAGAGCTTCGCAACCAGCGATAGCCTTGTCTCATCGCCTAGCGCAGCAAAGAGGGGTGCATGGGCCCGCGGTTTGGCGGCCATGCCGCTACGGTTTTTGTGTGACATGGCTCTCGATGTTCTTCATCTGCTCGGTCCAACTGCCGTCATTCATGCGGAATGCTTCGAGTCGGCGGTCGCTCGGGATTTTGTCGAAGCCGGACTCTGTGAGCAGCAGCAGTGTGCCGTTCGTGGTCTTCTCCAGCCTGAACTCGACGAGCGTGGGCGTCTCCTTCGAATAATCGATTTTGGAATCTACGGCATAGGGATGCCAGGTGAAGGAAAAGAGTCGCTCGGGTTCCATTTTCTGCACGACGGCCTCCCATTTGACGTGCTCGTAGCCGGGGTAGGTAATATGGCCACACGAGATCTGACCAGGTACGAAGGGGCCATCTAATTTCACGCGAAACCACTCGCCGAATTCGCGGTGATCCGTCAGGGCGCGCCAGACCCGCGAAACTGACGCCTTAAGCTCAATGCGCTTCTCAATACGGTCATTCATAATAAGCAACCTCCGGGTTGCATATTAGCGTAGTTCTGTTGAAGAAGCAACCGTGAGTTGCTCCACCCTGCGCTTCGCACCCCTCCCAAATGACCCCTCACCCGTCCGGCTCCGGCTGGTGAACGCGCCGGCAGCGGGACACCCTCTCCCCAAGGAAGAGGGCAGTTTTCCTGGCTTGACCGCACAAGAAGGATGGCAGATCTCTCCCCGGGGCCGCACGTGTCCCACATCTCTCATTTGGCCCGGCGGTCCAGCCTATAAGTTCTGCCCCTTCGCGACGAGAAAGGGAGGGGATTGGGTCTTCCCTCTCCCGAGGGGAGAGGGTGGACCGCGACCCCGATGCACTTCATCGGGGCGCGGGCCGGGTGAGGGGTCACTTGCACGGGGCGGAGGGGTCGAAGTTTAACTTAGAACTGCTCCCCCTCGTGCGCGATGAAGTAGAGAAGGAGTTCGACTATAATGCCAACGGAGCAGCACAGATTCGCGCGAGCGTGCTTAGATGAAAACCAAGATCCTGTTTCTGGCCGTCGCCACCTTCACGTTGACGGCCACCCTCAGCGTCGTGAGCCATTACTTCACCCCGCTGCCTGCCATCCTCCTGCTCACGGTTCGATGGATCTGCATCCTCACTCTCGTCCTCTACGCCCTCTACAAGCGCTCGCTCACTACGTGGATCCTGGTGGCCATGGTCATCGGCGCGGCAGTCGGTCACGATTGGCCACGCGTTGCCCTCCACCTGCGCCTGCTCAGCATGATTTTTCTGCGGCTCATTCGAGCCATCATCGCGCCGCTGCTCTTCGGCACGCTCGTCAGCGGCATCGCTGCCCACTCCGACCTGAAGAAGGTGGGGCGCATGGGCGTCAAGGCGATCGTCTACTTCGAGGCGGTCACCACCTTTGCGCTGTTCATCGGACTCGCCGCCATCAACCTCAGCAAGGCCGGCGCAGGGGTAAAGTTGCCGCCGCCCAGCGGCGAAACGCTTCAGGTCCAGCGCCTGTCTGCTACGGAAACCATCCTGCATATCTTCCCCGAGAACCTGGCGAAGTCCGTTTCGGAAGGCCAGATACTCCAGGTGGTAGTGTTCAGCATCCTGTTCGGCATCGCCCTGGCCATGGTGCGCGAGGAGCGTCGTCGGCCGCTGCTGAACCTTGCCGAGAGCCTCGCCGAGACGATGTTCAAGTTCACTAATCTGGTCATGTACCTCGCTCCGCTCGGCGTGGGCGCGGCCATCGCCTATACGGTCGGCAGCACCGGCATGGGCGTCCTGTTCAACCTCGCCAAGCTGCTGCTCACCCTCTACGTCGCGCTGCTGGTTTTCATTCTTGGAGTGCTGTTGCCGGTCGCGCTGCTGGCGCGGGTGCCGCTGAAGAAGTTCATTGCGGCTGTGGCAGAGCCGGTTTCCATTGCCTTTGGAACCTCGAGTTCCGAGGCCGCCCTGCCGCGCGCCATGGAAGCGATGGAAGCGATCGGCGTGCCGCGGCCGGTAGTGGCCTTCGTCATGCCGACCGGCTACAGCTTTAACCTGGACGGCAGTACGCTCTATCTCTCGCTGGCGTCGATCTTCGTGGCGCAAGCCGCCGGCATGCATCTCAGCCTGGGCCGGCAACTGCTGCTCATGCTCACGCTCATGCTGACCAGCAAGGGAGTTGCGGGCGTCTCCCGGGCAGCCATCGTCATCCTTCTCGGAACTGCGGGGTCGTTCGGCCTGCCCACGGAGCCGATCTTCATTCTGCTCGGTATCGACCAATTGATGGATATGGCGCGGACCTCGGTCAATGTGCTGGGCAACTGCCTGGCAACCGTGGTGGTCTCGCGCTGGGAGGGCGATTTCGGAAAAGAGCTGCCCTCACCGGTCGTGATGAACGCGGTTAGCGGCTAAGGCACCGTCGTGGAATGACTGTTACATCTTGAATCCGAAAGCCCCCTCGCCACCGTGGTATGGGAACGACAGAGCACCACCCCCGTCCCGCCTTGCGGGAGGGGTCCGGTAGCGATGGATTGCCGCCTTCCCCGGGCGGCCCACGCATGCATCTTTTCCGCATGTCTGCGATTGCCCGAAGGGACGGCTCCTCGCTTCCCATCGGTTCTCCGACCAGTCATGGAAGCATGGTGACTGGACTCGCCACTCGGCTCGATGATCGCAGACCCGCCGCGGCGGGTCTGCGCCACCCGCCACCCGCCACCCGCGAAAAAACTCTTGACAAGCGATGCTTCATATAATAGCCTAGAAAATGACGCTAGGCAGCTCTGCCATGACCGTAGAGAACCCACGGATGATTTCCCCCGTCCTTCTTTCCAAACCGACACAATGTCATTCTCAACCGCTCGCCACGACGACCGTAGTAACTTTAAAAAATGGCGGAACGACGCGGGAATGTTATTGAAAACAAAGGACCGGTGTGGGAAAGGTGGCGATGAAGCGGGAATGTGATAGAAAACAAAGGCACTTAGCCGTTTAAACCGGGAATGTTGTTGAAAACAAAGGTAGTTAGTATCTGGGTAAGGGGCGAAACTGCTGAGATCCTTCGTCGTCCCGATCAGATCGGGACTCCTCAGGATGACAAGCTCGGGGTATGCGCCTTGTTCCCACGACACGACATGAAGGCTGTGGCGCGGGGTTGATTTGCAGGCCGTGTGGCCATCCGCCGGTTAACTTATCTCTGGTTCGGAACCCGGACGTGAGGCACGGCAACCCTGGTAAAGCAGCCAGGTAAGAACTGGCGCGTACTCGAGCAGCAAGATGAACGGGGAGTCGCGGTAGGGTTGCCCTGCAACGTAAGCCACCACCGGCGCGTAGCCAAGGACGCTGGTTACGCTGATCAGCAAGAGGGGTGCGCGGGGGTAGAAGCAAAGGAAAGGGACGATCCAGGTGAAGTACCAGGGGAAAGCGTTGGGGGAGAGGAAGAGCAGGCCGCAAATCAGTAGAAGGCTTGCCGAGAGGGGCTCGAGGCGGCGCTTCAAGGCGTAAGCGACAAGCACCATGACGAGTGCGCTCGCCACGAGTTCGGCCTGCGATTTGGAGTTTCCGGCAAGCCGGATAAGGCGGAACAGGCTGTCGTTACCTTCCCAGCCTGCCGCGTAGTCGGAGAGCCCTTTGAAAAGGCGCCTTCCCGCGCTGAGGAATGGCAGATAGCTCAGGCCCACAACGGCCACGAAGAGAGCGGCATAGGCCGGGCGAGTACGCCTCAAGAAAAGGGGGAGCAACAGCACGGAGAAGAATTTCGAAATCACTGATAGCGCCAGAAATGTAAGGGATAGCGCGGGCTTATGTAGTATAATGAGCAGGATCGCAGCCAAGAGCGTGAAGATAGCCAGCGAGTCGTGATGGCCGCACATCGCGAAGGAGATGACTACGCACGGATTCCAGGCGTAGGTGAGAAAGCGGTGGAGCGGTTGTTTCGAGACTACCAGCAAGGCCGCCAAAACGCCCAGGGCGGCAAGGTCGAAGCCGGTATAGAGCATTTTGTATCCGGCAACCGTGCTGACCCAGGAAAACGATAATTCGCTGAGCGGCGGGTAGAGCGTCGAGACGTTCCTTCCCGTTTCAATCGGATGCCTGTGATCCTCGAGACCGCTCAGAGGAGGCATTGCGGGGTAGACGATGTAGGGGTTGATGTGGAGGCGCTCGACGTGGCCCTCCCACTGGTAACGGTAAACATCGCTGGAGAGCGCGGGTTCGCGTGGCAGAAGGCAGAGTCGAAAGAAAAGCGCGCCCAGCACAATGACCAGCAAGGCCAAGGGGCCCAAGATAAAGCGCTCGACAAGATAAACGCCGGCCACGTATAATGCTCCGGCGGCCAGCGACAACGCGATGAACTCCGGGACCGAGTTCGAGAGGTTCCGCCAACGCCCGATGAGGCTGAAAATCACCCCGAGGCCGCCGGACAATACCAGTAAGCCGAGAGTCGGAAGCAGGAACGACGGGGAAGGTTTTTGCTGCATCAAACTTATTGTCGGCCTTCTGATCCTGCGAGGCTCGAAGCGCTAACCCGGCGCCTGCGCCACAAGACCTAACGTTTCGCGTACCAAACCGAAGTCTTATGAACCATTTGCTTCTCTCCCTGTTGGTCGTTCACTCGAATCCGCTGGCTCATTATCTCTATCTGATTTTCCACAAGGACCCGTTTCGCGGCATTTACAGGGCGAACGCTTTTGATCTCTCGATCCTGATCCCTTACTTTACCATTCTTGGCATCCTGTCGATCTACGGGATTCATCGCTATTACCTAACCTATCTTTACCTCAAGAACAAGCAGAACGCCCCGAAGCCGGCGGGGCAATTCGAGCAACTGCCGCGGGTCACGATTCAACTTCCGGTTTTTAACGAGCGCTATGTGGTTGAGCGGTTGCTCGAAGCCGTCACGCGCATCGACTATCCGCGCCCCCTGCTGGAAATCCAAGTGCTCGATGATTCCACGGACGAGACGCGTTTTGTGGCCTCGCGCCTGGTCAGCGAGTATGCGCGGGCCGGCCATCCCATATCCTACTACCATCGCGACCACCGCGAGGGCTTCAAGGCGGGCGCGCTGGCCGAAGGTATGAAGCAATCGAGTGGCGAACTCATCGCCATCTTCGACGCGGACTTTATTCCTCCGCCGCCCATTATCCGCCAGATGGTTGACTACTTCACCGATCCCAAGGTGGGGGTCGTCCAGGGCCGTTGGACGTGGGTGAACCGCCATTACTCGAACCTCTCGGAGGTGGAAGCCATCCTGCTGGACGGCCACTTCGTCATCGAGCACGGGGGGCGGAACTTCTCCGGCCGCTTCTTCAATTTCAACGGCACCGCAGGAATGTGGCGGCGCGCGGCCATCCTGGAGGCAGGCGGGTGGCAGCACGACACGCTCACCGAAGACACCGATTTGAGCTACCGCGCGCAACTGAAGGGTTGGAAATTTATTTATGACCGGGACATCGAGTGCCCCTCCGAATTGCCCGTGGAGATGAACTCCTTCAAAACCCAGCAGGCTCGCTGGGCCAAGGGCCTGATCCAGGTGGCCAAGAAATTGCTCCCGGTCATCTGGCGGAGCGAACAGCCGCTGTACATCAAGCTCGAGGCCACATTCCACCTCACGGCGAACCTCGCTTATCCCCTCATGGTGGTGTTTTCCGTCATCCTGCTGCCCGCCATGATCGTGCGCTTTTACCAGGGCTGGTTCCAGATGTTGTACTTGGACCTGCCCTTGTTCCTCGCCTCCACGTGTTCTATCTCGAGTTTCTACATGGTAGCCCAACGCGAGCTCTATCCGCGGGATTGGTGGAAGCGCATAAGATTCGTGCCTTTCCTCATGGCCACCGGCATCGGCCTTGCCGTCACCAACTCCATCGCAGTGATTGAAGCGCTGTTGGGGAAGCAGTCGGAATTCGTCCGCACCCCCAAGTACCGCGTAGAACTGAAGGAAGAAGGTTGGGAGCACAAGAAGTATGTCCGCCATCGCTGCGGCTGGAAACCCTATGTCGAGCTCGGCTTGGCGGCCTATTTCGTCTTCACTACCGCCTATTCATTCCGCGTTGAAAACTACCTGACCGTTCCCTTCCTGCTGCTCTTCTTCATAGGCTATTCCTATATGGGGATGATGTCTCTTTTCCAGACGCCTCTGCGGCGGCTTTGGAATTCACTACCCGCCCTAGTCCGATCGCGTCCGGCCTCACAAGAGACATAATCTGAGACTGTCCAGGCCGCCCGCGACTACGATCTGTCAGGGAGTGTCCCAATTCGACTGTAGGGCCGCCTCTCCCGCAAGGCGGGACGGGACGGCCTGGCCGGTCCCGCCTTGCGGGACTGGCCCTACTATTTGTCACAGCGCAGGGTGTTGGAAGCCGGAACGTGCTACACTCCCGATTCCTCGGAGGTCTCCATGCAAATAACTCGGTCGCGAAGCTTCTACCTGCTGTTGCTGGCACTCTTGCTGCCGCCTTCCGTGCTCCCCGCTCTGGCTTGGGAGCGCGAACCACTTGCGGTTTTTCATGAGCGGCGCGCGCGCTTGGTGCGCGAGACTGGCGGTGACGGCGTCATCGTGGTTTTCGGTTACCGGGACGCGGACGTGGCCGCAAGCGTGACGACGTTCCATCAGAACGAGAACTTCTACTACCTCACCGGCTGGAACCAACCGGAAGCCATGATGTTGCTGGTTCCGAAGGCTCCGAAGCCCGGCGCCACGTTGGAGCTGGAGAGGGAAGTTCTTTTCATACCAGCGCACGACTTCCGCGAGGAGAAATGGACAGGGCCGAAGCTCGGGCCGGACGATGCCGAGGCGAGCGCGCGAAGCGGCTTCCCCACTCTCAAGGCGACCTCCCTGTTCCAATCAGAACTTCTGGAAGCGCTCAAGAATTTTCCCAAAATCTATACGGAGCTGACTCCTCAGCCTGAAAGCGGCGAGGATTATTTCCAGGCTGAGGTCGTGTCGAAACTGCGCAAAATGGCCCCGCTGGCGAACTTTGCCGACGTGCGCCCGTACGTCGAGCGCCAGCGAGCGGTGAAATCGCCGGGTGAGATCGCCCTGATCCAGAAAGCCGCAGACGCTTCTATCGAAGGGCACCTGGCGGCAATGAAAACGGTCCGTCCGGGCGTCTGGGAGTACGAGACGGCGGCGCGGATGGAGTACGAGTTCCGGCGGCGCGGATGCGAATGGCCTGCTTACCCACCCATCGTCGGTTCAGGGTTCTTTTCAACGGTCTTGCACTACGATGCTGACGATCAGCAAATGAAGGATGGCGACGTAGTGGTAATGGACGTGGCGGGTTCCTATAGCGGCTACGCCAGCGACATCACGCGCACCCTGCCAGTCAACGGCCACTTTACGCCGCGCCAGCGCGAAATCTACGAGATTGTTTTGGGCGCGCAGAACGCCGCCATGGCAGCCGCCAAACCCGGCATGATCCTGCGGCAAGGCAAGAACAGCCTCCACGATATCGCCTACGCCTACATCAACACCCACGGCAAAGACCTGAATGGAAACCCGCTCGGCCAGTACTTCATCCACGGGCTCGGCCATTCGGTCGGCCTGAACGTTCACGACCCCATGAACTACAACCAGCCGCTGGAACCTGGCATGGTAGTAACCATGGAGCCGGGCATCTACATCCCCGAAGAGAGAATCGGAGTGCGCATCGAGGACGACATCCTCATCACCAAGGATGGCTATGAACTCCTGACCCGCCGCCTGCCGCGCACGGTGGAAGAAATTGAGAAGCTGATGGCCGGCAAGTAATTCTGACCTCTACCCAACTCCGAAGCCGAAAGATGGATGAAGGACAGGTGTCAGGTTCCAGGTGCCAGGAGGCGGCCGGGCGTCGAATCCGCAACAACTACTGCGCACGCGCCATGGCGGGCTTTGGAGTGCGGCAGCTTGCTGCCGCTTTTGGGCTCGAGCTTGCTCGAGCCGCTGCCGGAAGCAAGCTTCCGGCGAGAGAAAGCGGCAGCAAGCTGCCGCACTCCAAAGCGCCTCGCGCCAGCAACATTTTCCGGTCGAAGCCCCGGAAAAAGCGTGGAAATCTTGATTCGGCAGCTTTTCTCACACCTGGCAAGATCAGTTCAAAGAGGACTTGCGCGAAGAACAGGCTTTCCTTAACGTGTTTACGGAGGTAAAATAGAATTCCAGCCTTGCTCGTAAAGATTTGCCCGGGCTGTGGGTCGTGGGACGCCACATTGGCCCAGGCGCGTTCTGAAGTCACACATGTTTGATGCTTTACAAGGTCGTTTCCAGAAGGTTTTCAAGTCCTTGCGCGTTCAGGGAGTTCTGAACGAGGAGGTGGTGGACGAGACCTTGCGCGAGGTGCGGCTTGCCCTGCTCGAGGCCGACGTCAACCTGAACGTGGTCAAAGCCCTGCTCGACCGGGTACGCGTGAAAGCCCTGGGGGAAGAGATTCGGTCAAGCTTTTCGGGGGGCCAGGAAGTGGTTCGGATCGTTCGCGATGAGCTCATTGAAATTCTTGGGCGCGAGGCCTCGCTTCTTACGTTTTCGAAGGAATACCCCACGGTTTTCCTCCTGGTGGGATTGCAAGGTTCCGGCAAGACTACCACGGCAGGCAAATTGGCGCTTTGGCTTTCCAGCCGTAAGCGGCGACCCATGCTGGTTTCAACGGACGTTTACCGTCCCGCAGCGCGCGAACAACTCGCCGTGATCGCCAAGGCGATCCAGGTTCCCTGCTTTGCCGCCCAGGGAATTAACTCGCCCCTCGATCTGGCGCTGGCGGCGCGCAAGGACGCGGCGGACCGCGGGCATGATGTGCTGATCGTGGACACTGCCGGGCGCCTGCACATCGATGAAGAGATGATGCAGGAAGTCAGCGATCTACGCACCCGCCTGCGCCCCAGCGAAGTGCTTCTGGTGGCCGATGCCATGGTCGGCCAGGACGCCGTGCGCAGCGCCCAGGACTTCCACGAGCGGCTGGGAACCACCGGTGTGATCCTGACCAAGCTCGACGGGGACGCGCGCGGCGGCGCGGCGCTCTCCATCCATCACGTCACCGGCCAGCCCATCAAGTTTATCGGAGTGGGCGAGAAATACGATGCGCTGGAAGTCTTTCACCCGGACCGGATTGTGTCGCGCATCCTGGGCATGGGCGATATTCTTTCCCTGATCGAAAAGGCGGAAGAGAAGATCGATAAACAGAAGGCGCTGGAGGTTCATCGCAAGCTACAATCGGATACTTTCACGTTGGAGGATCTTCGAGATCAGCTTCGCCAGGTGCGGAGCCTCGGGCCGATGGACCAGATGCTCGGCATGCTCCCCCAGGTGGGCATTTTCAAGGACGCCGGTAAGGCGCGCGTGGACGAGAAGGAGTTGACCCACATCGAGGCGATAATCAACTCCATGACTCCCCAGGAGCGCCGCAATCACGAGATTATCAACGGGCGGCGGCGCAAGAGGATTGCGAAGGGGAGCGGCACGAGCGTCCAGCAGGTGAATCAGGTCTTGAAACAGTACTTCCAAATGCGCAAAATGATGAAATCGTTCAGCCAGAACTTCCTGGGTCGACAACTCAGCCGGCTGAAGGTGCCGGCGGGGGAGGGCGGTGTGAACGTATGAAGGATGCTGTTGTGAGTATTGTCATTCCGAGCGAAGCGAGGAATCTCGCTCTGGAAACAAGGCGAGATTCCTCGTCGTCCGCCAATAAGAATGGCGAGACTCCTCGGAATGACAGGCTAGGGGAGTTGTTCGGCTCAAGAGCAAGCGGCAGTTTAGCCGGTGCGAAATGCCGCGGGTTTCTTAGCCTTCAAAATTTGGACGTCAAGGGGGACGATTGTTAAGGATACGTTTGGCCCGAACGGGAGCCAAGAAGAAGGTCAGTTACAGAATTGTGGTCATTGATGGCGAGAAGGCACGCGATGGGCGCTTCCTGGAGATACTTGGTCACTACAATCCGCGCCGGCATCCTCCGGAGTTGGTCTTTGATAAAGAACGCGCGAACTATTGGATTAGCCGGGGTGCCCAGCCTTCCGAGACGATTCAGAGCCTGCTTAAGAAGGCGCCGGAAGTCCCGAGCCAGAGCTGATGACACTCGGGCGGTTGCCGGGTTCAGGCCGGTGCGAGTTGCAATCATTTGTTCTAACACACCCTTTCCATTTCGGGATTTAAGTACGAACTGCGTGCTAGGGAGGGCCACATGAAGGAACTGATCGAAGCAATCGCAAAGGCGCTGGTCGACAATCCTGACCAGGTGTCGGTGCGGGCCGTAGAGGGCGAGCAGGTGACGGTGTTGGAACTTCGCGTGCACCCTTCAGACCTGGGGAAGGTCATCGGCAAGCAAGGCCGAACGGCACGCTCCATCCGCACGATTCTCAATGCCGCGGGGATGAAGCTGAAGAAGCGATACACCCTGGAGATTCTCGAGTAGGAGGTCCCTCGGAATCGCTCCCTCCAGGAGCGGCGCGTAGGGATTGGGCAAACTTGGCCGAGAACGTGCCAGAACGCTTCCTTGCCGTCGCTCGCGTCCTTCGTCCACAGGGACGCCGGGGGGAAGTCCTGGCCGAACCGCTGACGGATTCTTCCTCACGCTTCCAAGGACTCCGGCAGGTGTTCCTGGAGAATCCTGGAACGGCTCCTCAGCCCATCAAGGTAGAGAATGTCTGGTCCCACAAGGGCCGGGTGGTGATCAAGTTTTCGGGTGTCGATTCCATCGATAGCGCTTCGCGCTTGAAAGGCCTGCATGTGCTGATTCTGGCGGAAGAGAGAATGCCACTTCCTCCGAATCACTATTACCTCTGGGAACTCCAAGGGTGCCGGGTCGTTACGGACCGCGCGGGAAGGCGAGTGGAGGTGGGCACGGTAACAGATATCGAGCCCACGGGCGGTGTTGATGTTCTTCACGTGGCGACATCGCGCGGGGAAGTTCTGATTCCCCTGGCCCAGGCCATCTGCACGAAGATCGACACGGAAGCGAGGACGATCTTCATTGACCCGCCCGACGACTTGTTGGACTTGAATGCATGACGTTTGACGTTATCACCATCTTTCCGGATTTCTTCAACAGCATGCTGGAGCACGGCGTGCTCAAGCGCGCCATCGCCGGCGGCCAGGCCAGCATCCGGTTGCATGACTTGCGCGACTTCACCGAGGACCGCCACCGAACCGTGGACGACCGGCCCTTCGGGGGCGGGCCCGGAATGGTTTTTAAGCCCGACCCGGTTTTCAAAGCCGTCGCCGCGCTGGAAGCCGGAATGCCGGGCCGGCGCCTCCCCGTCATCCTGCTTTCGCCACAGGGAAGGCTCTTTACCCAAACGGTGGCGGAGGAGTTGATGGGGCAGGATCGCCTCGTGCTGATTTGTGGCAGGTACGAGGGGGTGGACGAACGTATCGCGGAGCACGTGGCCACCGACGAGATCTCGATTGGGGACTACGTGCTCAGTGGTGGGGAACTTCCTGCCGCGTTGATTATGGAATCCGTGGTCCGCCTCCTGCCAGGAGTTCTGGGCAACGAAGAATCCGCGCCCCAGGATTCCTTCACGACCAGGCAGGCAGGCTCCCGCGAATTCCGACACGGCCTGCTCGATTTTCCCCATTACACACGACCCGCAGAGTTCCAGGGTTGGAAAGTCCCGGAAGTCCTGCTTTCGGGGAATCACGAAGAGATTCGCCGCTGGCGCCGCCAGCGAGCGCTCGAGAAAACATGGCGGAGGCGGCCCGATTTACTGGCCGGCTTTCCATTGAGCGAAGAAGACCGGCAATGGCTGGATACCCTCCAGCGCGAGGGGTGCGAACCGGTCGTTATTTCAGGTTTGGGAGAACAGAAATTATGAACGCGCTCGAAAAGGTTGAACAACTGCAAATGAAGAAAGACTTGCCCTCGTTTCAGTCCGGAGACACCGTGCGTGTGCACGTCAAAATCAAAGAAGGCGACAAGGAACGAATTCAGGTCTTCGAGGGCACAGTCATCGGCCAACGGCGAGCCCGGAATCACTCCACCTTCACGGTTCGCAAGACCTCCTTCGGCCAGGGAGTGGAACGCATCTTCCCCTTGCACTCACCCATTATCGATAAGATCGAGGTGGTTCGTTCCGGCCGGGTGCGCCGCGCCAAGCTCTACTACCTGCGCAAGCTGCGGGGCAAGGCAGCGCGACTACGCGAGGTCCGAACAGAACAGGAAGCCTGACGGAAGCGTCTGGGGGGGGCGTGGAGGTTCCGTCCTCTCTCGGTTGCGCCGCGCGCCCTAAGAAGTCGTCACGAAATAAGCATTGCATTGGCCGCAGTACCACCCCCTCACCTGTCCCGATCAGATCGGGACACCCTCTCCCCCAAGGGGGAGAGGGCGGCACAAATCAGATTGCGTCTCCCCTCTCCCCCTTGGGGGAGAGGGGCCGGGGGTGAGGGGGTTTCGATTCGAGAATGGAACGGTTATGGCTCACACCATGCCGGCCTTGCGAAACTCCGGTGAGTTCAAGTGTACGCGGAAGCTGGAGGAGCAGGCCCTCCGCGCGGGGTGGCGTCTGGTTGCGGGATGCGACGAAGTGGGACGAGGGGCGCTCCTCGGCCCCCTCTATGCCGCCGCCGTCATTCTCGATCCCGCCCGACCCATCGCGGGCGTGGATGACTCAAAAAAACTCACTCCCCCTGAGCGCGAATCGCTTGCCCTACAAATCACTGAAAAAGCCCTTGCTTTCCAGGTTGTCTCCCTTTCGGCGGCTGAGGTTGATGCCCTGAACGTGTACGAGGCATCGAGGCAGGGAATGATCCGCGCGGTGTTGGGACTCGACCCGGCTCCCGAATTCATCCTTACAGATGCCATGCCTCTCGAGGGCTCTCATAAGGCCACCGGGTTTGTGATTCCTCACCGCGCGGTGGTCCACGGCGACGCGCTCTCGGTCTCCATTGCCGCTGCCTCCATCCTGGCCAAAGTGGCCCGCGATGCGCATCTCCGAGCCCTCGATCGCCTGTACCCACAGTATGGCCTGGCAAAGAATAAGGGTTATGGGACGCGAAAGCACCTTGAAGCTCTCGCTGTCTACGGTCCTTGTGCCGAGCACCGGAAAACCTATCAGCCTGTGAAGGATTACCTGCTTCCGCTTTTCCCGTTTCCGGTTGCGCCGTAGCTTGCCTTACCTCTGGAGTGCGGCAGCTTGCTGCCGCTTTCTGGCGCTCGACGGCCCAGCTTGCTGGCCGCGCACGGGCGCCCGGCACTTCGGCTGGCAAGGCTGCGAGCAAGCTCGCCGGATCAAAGCGGCAGCCCGCCGCGGCGGGCCGCACTCCAGGGAGGACTCTCATGGCATCGTTACTCATTAAAGGCGGTCACGTGATATCTCCCGAAGACCAATGGGACGGCGAGCTCGACGTGCTCGTGGAAGATGGCACGATTCGCCGCATCGCGCCGCAAATCAGCGAGGTGGCTGACGAGTTGGTGGAGGCAGCCGGCAAAGTCGTCTCACCGGGCTTCGTCGACATCCATGTTCACTTGCGCGAGCCCGGCGGTGAAATCTCCGAGACTCTGGAGACGGGATTGGCAGCCGCGGTGGCCGGAGGCTTTACCGCCGTCTGTCCCATGCCCAACACCAAGCCGGTTATCGACCGCCCGGAGCTTGTGCGCGCCATGATCGACAAAGCGCAACGAATCGGCCTAGCCCGCGTGCTTCCCATCGCCGCAGTTTCAATGGGAAGCCAGGGGGAATCGCTTACCGATTTTCGGGCGCTGGCGGCGGCCGGTGCGGTGGCCTTCTCCGACGATGGACGGCCGGTGAAGAATGCCGGCTTATTGAGGCGCGCTTTGGAAGTGGCGCGTGAGGTCAATGCCCCTTTGATGGACCACTGTGAAGACCCCAGCTTGAGCGCCTCCGGGGTGATCAACGAAGGCCCGGTCTCAAAGCAGCTTAAGGTCAGAGGCATTCCCAGCACCTCGGAAGACGTTTGCGTGGCCCGCGATCTGATCGTCGCGGAGTCTGTCGGCGCGCGCCTGCACGTGTGTCACGTGTCCACCGCGCGTTCGATCGAGTTGGTACGCCTGGGCAAACGCCGTGGCATCCGCGTGACTTGTGAGGCGACGCCGCACCATTTCACGCTCACCGACCAGGCCGTGCTGGAACATGGCACGAATGCCAAAGTGAATCCTCCGCTGCGCAGTGCCCAGGATGTTGAAGCCATTGTGGCAGGGCTTATGGATGGAACGGTTGACGCCATCGCCAGCGACCACGCTCCTCACGCCCCCGAACTCAAAGCCAAGCCTCTGGGCAGCGACGCCCCCTTCGGCATCATCGGTCTGGAGACGGCGCTGGGTCTGGCGCTTACTCAATTGGTCCACACCGGCAAGATCTCGATGTGGCACCTCGTCTCGTTGATGAGCACCAACCCGGCGCGTATCGTCAACCAGCCCTATGGCCGCCTTAGCGTGGGCGGGCCAGCCGACATCACGATCTTCGACCCCGAGCTCGAGTGGACCTACCACGCCGCCGCAGGCCGCTCCAAAAGCCGCAATTCGCCCTTCGATGGGTGGAAGTTTAAAGGTGCTGTCGTTGCGACTGTCGTCAATGGAAAGGTCGTTTATCGCCGCGCGTAATCGGCAACCAAAGTAGCTGGTAGGCAGAAAGCAGTGAGCAGAAGTGGTTTTTCAGTACCGCTAGTTGCGATCTTCTTCGCGCGCCGGGAAGATTCCTTCCATCGGGATGTAGGCCCGTCAGGGCCGATATCATGTGGCCCACGGCGACAGCCGTGGGGGGAATACATCCGACGACATTTCTGGAGCCCCGGCAGGGGCGACATCGGCACACAGCAAGCGTTGGGAGCGAATCTGCGCAGGTTTTATGTCGCCCCTTGCGGGGCTTGGCCAAATGCGATGGGACTCGCCCCCACGGCTCACGCCGTGGGCTAAAATATGCCGCCCGCTACGCGGGCTGTTGCGGTTCTGCTTACTGCCCACTGCCTACTGGCTTGCTGCGGCTGCCAGGTTTGACGGCGGGGATGCCGGACTTGCAGAGAGGACATTCGGCGGGATTGTAGTTTTGAATGGATAAGGTCAACAGCGCCGCCTTGGGCACACCAAGGTCGGCCGTGCCGCCGCTGCGGTCAATCAGCGCCCCGGCGCCGACCACCTTCCCTCCGGCTTCCTCAACACATCTCATCGTTTCACGCGTCGAGAGGCCCGTGGTCATCACGTCTTCCACGACGAGTGTCGGCTCACCGGCAGCCAGGCTGAATCCCCGGCGCAGAGTCATGTTGCCGTTCTGCCGCTCCGTAAAAAGCGCCCGGATGCCGAGCGCTCGGGCGACCTCGTGAGCCACCAGGATTCCGCCCAGCGCAGGCGCAGCCACCACCGTTGCGCCCACATGCCGCAACTTCGCAGCGAGTTCGCAGCACAGTTGTTCGGCGACTTTGGGGTGTTGCAACACCAGCGCGCATTGTATGTAGCGGTCGCTGTGCAAGCCCGAGGAAAGGATGAAGTGGCCCTCGAGGAGAGCCGAGTTCTCGCGAAAGACTTTCAGGATTTCGTTGTCGGTCATGAGTTGCGTCCCCTGGTGTAGGGACGAGCGGCGCTCGCCCGAGGGCCGAACGCCGTTCGGCCCTACAAGGACCGTCTGGCTGCAGCGCTGGGCCGCGCTGTGCTCAATGCCCCATCCATCTCGGCAACAATCGCATCCGCGGCAGCGACCGGATCAGGCGCGCCGGTAATCGGTCGTCCCACAACCAGATAATCCGCTCCCGCTGCGATGGCGCTCGCCGGGGTCGCAATGCGAGCCTGGTCGTCTGTGGCGGCGGAGCCCCGCACCGGATGGTGCAGGGCGGAGGCGGGCCGAATCCCTGGTGTGACAATCAGGAACCCGGGGCCGCACACCTGTCGAATGGCGGAGATTTCGCGCGGCGAGGCCACCACGCCATCCAGTCCTGCACTTTGCGCCAAGCGAGCCAGCCGGATCACGGCTTCGACCGGCGTCCCGGAAATGCCCAACTCCTCGAGGTCCTGGCTTGCCAGGCTGGTCAGGATGGTTACGGCCAGCACCCTTGGGCGCGCCTCATCCCCGACCACAATCCCGGCGGAGCCCTGCACCGGATGGTGCAGGGCGGAGCGCGCTCCTTCGAGCGTCGCTTCCATCATTTTCCGCCCACCCGATGCGTGGACGTTCACCATGCTGACCCCGAGTTCCGCAGCTTCGCGGGCCGCCGCCCGCACAGTGTTTGGGATGTCATGGAATTTAAGGTCGAGGAAAACCCTATGGCCCGTGGTTACGAGGTAACGGACCGGCACGGGGCCTTCGGCGGTGAAAAGTTCCGAGCCCACTTTGAACATTCCTGCATGGCCCTGCAGCCTTTCCGCCATTCGAGTTGCAGCGTTGCCGCTTGGCAGATCCAGCGCCACGATTAGCTTGTCTCGTGTAGTCATCTGTTTGATTGTAGAAGAACGTGGGAAGAAGGGGAATGGGAATTTACCTCAAAGGCAGGGTCGCGTCAAAGTCGCGGAAAAAGCGGCTCTGCCGCCTGCTGTGCGGAAAGCCTCTGGCTTTCCGGCGCAGACAGCCTCCCTTCTTCCCCTCGGCTCGGCTGGAAGGCTCAGCCTTCCAGCCGAGCCGAGGGCGTTAGTCAGGGCGGAAGCCCTCGGAAAGGCGAAGCCTTTCCGCACAGCAGGCGGCGGAGCCGCTTTGGTACGTTACCTTTCGGGGACTTTGACGCAACCCTGCTCCCCTGAGGGAAATCTGAACCCAAATTGGTAACTGGAGTTGTGGCCGCGCTGCACCGACGCGGTAGTGTTTCGATATAGGTCCACGGCGATAGAAGTTTACAGTCGACGGTCAACAGTCAAGGCGTTCTGGATTCTTACTGTGAACTGTAAACTGTGGACTGTGAACTCCTCGCCCTGCGGCACATCGTCACTTCCCGGGTGGAACATTCCTCCGTGCTGAATTATTGCACGGCACTCGAGAAAACAAGCTACGGCAGTCCCCCTCCTGGATGAGGAGGGGTGCAGGGGTGGTCGCCCCAAGGAGGGTGGCTATCGCGTCACCTACCTGCCCGTTGACCGTGACGGCTTGCTGCGGATTCGAAGGCGGAGATTGATGCGGATGGACACAAAGACGAGGTGCCAGGGACTCGATATACTCTTGTGATTCGAGCGACCTTCCCGTCACCCGGTATTGCCCGCCACCTACCCATTTCAACTGCAGATTTAGCTTGACAGCCGAATAGTACGGAATTATAGTTCCCTTGCAGGGAACATATAGTATGCTCCCTATGCGGGAACATTAATTGTAGAACAGGACGGCGGTGTCTGCAAATGCGATTAGTTGGAAAAGAGCTCCTCGCCGAATTCGCACTGCAACACGCCGAAATCCGATCCCCTCTCGACGCGTGGATTTGTGAGGTAGAGGACGCAAGTTGGAGTGGGCCGGCGGACATTAAAGCTCGATACCCTAGTGCCAGCATTCTGAGTGACAACAGAGTGGTCTTCAACATAAAAGGGAACGAATTTAGGATAGAGGCGAAAGTCAGTTTCGAGATCAAGGTCGTCTTGGTGAAGCAAATAGGCACGCATTCAGAATATTCGAAATGGAAGCTCTGAGGGACATCTTATGATTACCGCCATAAACTCGGAGGTCGATTACAAAGCTGCTCTCGCAGAGGTCGAGCAGCTCATTGATCGTCGCCCTCGTGCCGCGACTCCAGATGGAGACCGTCTCAATTTTCTTGCCCTTCTCGTTGGGGATTACGAGCAGAGGCTAATTGGATCACACACCCCTGACCCCATCGATGCCATTAAGTTTCGTATGGAACAGATGAACCTAACGCCAAGGGACCTCGTACCGCTCCTCGGTAGTCGGAGTAAGGTATCTGAAGTGCTTTCGCGTAAAAGACCTCTCACTCTTTCAATGGTTCGAGCACTTCATAAGGGCTTGGGAATTCCGGCAAAGGCTCTTTTGCGGGAGCCGATGCCATTTGACGATGGCGAAGACGCAATCGAATGGGATCGCTTTCCAATTCGCGAGATGACTGCACGCGGCTGGATTAAAGAGAAGGTGGCTGACCTACGGGGTCAAGGCGAAGAAGTTATGCAACGATTTTTTGCACCGCTGGGAAAGGATTGGGCTCCCGTTGCTCTCTATAAGAAGACGCAGTATGTACGATCTGCGCGCCAAATGGATCTCTATGCTCTCGCTGCTTGGAAGGCCCGTGTGTGCATTCGCGCGTTAGAAGCACCCTGCGCAGCCGGATTTGAACCAGCGAACCTCTCTATTGAGTTTATGCATGAACTGGCGCACTTGAGCGTCCTTGATGAGGGACCGAGGCTTGCAAAGGAATATTTGGAGAAAGCAGGTATTTCTGTGGTCGTGGAAGCTCATCTTCCCGAAACATACCTTGATGGTGCGGCAATTTTGGCAGGTCCTGACCGTCCAATTGTTGCATTAACTATTCGGCACGACCGCATCGACAATTTCTGGTTCGTTCTTATGCATGAGCTCGCCCACATATCTCGACATCTGAGCGGAGATATAACTGCTTTCTACGACGATCTCGATGTCGAAGATTCCACTAACTCTAAGGAACAGGAAGCGGATCACGTTGCAGGGGAGGCGCTGATACCCGAGGCGGAGTGGAAGGAAAGTCCCGCAAGCGGTCTGCGGACACCAGACGCTGTTCACCATCTTGCGAGCCGCCTCCGAATTCATCCTGCGATTGTCGCGGGGCGGATCAGACATCATTCCCGGGACTATCGCGTGCTCAACCGGTTGCTCGGCCAGGGTCAAGTGCGACGGGTGTTTCCGGAAACAATGTGGCCGTCACGCAGGTAAGACATGTTTGGTCCAAGACATTACGTGCCAATTCTTTGATGGAAGCAAGCGGAGAGATTTGCGCTCAAAGAACTGTGTAAAGAAGACCGAAGCAGAATCACTCCGCTCATCGAAATCACGCCCAAGACATTCCAAGCGCCCATCAATGGAGATAATCAGGGCAAGAAACCTGAGCCTGCCCTCGTGCTGGAAGATCAAGCCAAGACGCTGCTTGAGAGTTGGGAGAACGCACCGTTCTTTTTGGATCTTAGCCTCATCGATGGTATAGTCCCGTCAATATGCGGCGTGGGCCACCCGCTCGTACATATCGCAGAAAGAGCCCGAACCTTTAGGCTTTTCCTGATCCCGGTAACTGGACTGAACAGAAAAGCTGCATACCAGTCTGCTGTTTCAAGAGTTGTTCAGCTGGATAGGCGCGGAGCGTGTCTTAGGCTAGTGGCAAGCGAGACAGCGAGGCCGTCATTCGCTCGCGCGGTAGAAACTGTGTTGGGAAATCTGGGCCTGGAAAAGAGCGATGTGGATTTGCTGTTGGATTATCAGACCTTTGACAACGATCAACCCCCCTTGAAAGCACTCCTCTCCAGTATTCCAAATCTCTGTGCTTGGCGTACTGTTAGCGTTGCGAGCGGCGCTTTTCCCGCTGACCTGCAGAAATACAGGCCCGGCTCACATCTAATTCCCAGAAACGACTGGCTAAGATGGAAAGGGAATTATCTGCATGAAACAACTGTTCCGAGACAACCAAGTTTTCCAGACTACACAATTCAGTACGGGCAGTACCGCGAACCTCCAAGGAGATGCAATCCCAGTGCCAGCATACGCTACACATTGGATAACGATTGGCTAGTTATGCGAGGGGAGGGGATATTCAACAAGAAAAGTCCCGGCCGGGTACAGTGGACAAAAAACGCGATCCTGCTGAGAGATCGCCCGGAGTTCTATGGCGCCGAATTCAGTTGCGGCGACGCTTTCATCCTTAAGAAAAGCAACGAGCCCCGCAACCACGGCTCACCGGAGGTCTGGATTCGTGCAGGGATTAATCACCACATGACAGTCGTCTCCCGGCAGATCGCCAATCTGGCCGTCCCCTAAGGCATCGACGAACTCGGTCGCGGAGACGATTGAAGGCGGCCTTGTCAACCAGCTTGAAATAGATTTCCGCTCTAGTCCACGAATGCATCCCCTTCGCACCGCCTAACTCATCGAGGAAACTCAATGCTTCATCGCGCCACAGCAGGCTGGCAACCGAGAACGGGTCCGGCGAAGGATTGTCCATCGGCAGTTTTAGATCACAAAACGATAGGGTGCCCGATTCCGCGCGTGCGACCCGTATCCCCCACCAGCTGGGAACAACATCTACTGCGCGGCGCACGTGGCGCTCTGCCGCCACCAGCGTCACGCGATCGAACACAGAGCCATATGCACTGGCCTGTTCAGGAAGGCGGGTCAGAGTGTCCCGGTCGCTCTTCAACTCAAAACCATGCAGCACACCGTTGACGACCGCGAGATCAATGCGTGAGGTCCCGTGGTGAATACCCAATTCTTCAATGATCACAGTCTCGCGGTCATCTTTGTATTGGAAGAGGAGCTCTCGTTTCAGGGCAGCGCGAATGTGAGCATCGTTCATTGGGGTTATATGATACACAAATCGCGGGCGGAGCATTGATCGTTTTTGGCGGATGAAATGATTGCCGCCACATTCGGGTGACGCCTCCGACCCTAGAAAAAGTATGTGATACCAACATTCATGAGGGGTAACTCACGCATGAAATTCGCTTCTTCAAAGCTAGCGCGCCCTCATCGCGAATTATCGATTGGCACGCCGCGCGAAGACGTTGAACTGACGCCCGCAGAGTTGGGAGAAAACATTCACGCTGCTTTGAATCTCGCCTTTCGATGCCAAGCAAGGTGAATCGGATCCGGCCACAGAGTTTTATCTTCTGGCAAATGAAGTCGTTTGCCGTGATAGCTTGCGAGTAGATCTTCCTCGTTCGGGCCTGCTTCTGCAAAATGCCCAATTGCAACAATAATTGGATAGTCGGGCGGGGCACCCGCCGAACGCCGGGTGTAGCACGCATCGCCTGGGTGGCCGGGGCGCGGTCAATCCGCAATTTCGAGAATTTGGTAAGTAGGGCCGAACGGCGTTCGGCCCGCGTGGGCCAGCGCGGCTGGCCCCTACGACAAACGACGGCGTTCGGCCCGCAATTTGGAGAATTTCGCGAGCCAGTAATCAGGTCTGGTCATACGGGGTAGGGCCGAACGGCGTTCGGCTCACGTGGGCCAGCGCGGCTGGCCCCTACGACAAACGACAGCGTTCGGCCCGCAATTTGGAGAATTTCGCGAGCCAGTAATCAGGTCTGGTCATACGGGGTAGGGCCGAACGGCGTTCGGCTCACGTGGGCCAGCGCGGCTGGCCCCTACGAATCATCGTCGAGGTTCCAGGGCCATTCCTCTTCGGACCCTGGTCCCGCCTCTGGATTCTCCCGATCCAATTTCCAGCGCGCAGGGTTCGAGAGAATGTACTCGCGAATCCTGAACAATTCATCCTCGTCGCGAATGATACGTTCGAAATAATCCTCTTGCCACACGGCGGCACGCGGTCGATTCCAAAGCTTTCGAATCCGACTCGTAACCGCCGATTTGAACCCCGCCGCCCAGGAGGCCAACGAATGGGAGCGCATGGGCGGGATGGGACCCCGCCGGTTCCGCGGGGTTTGTGGGGCCGAGCGGCGTTCGGCCCGCGTGGGCCAGCGCGGCTGGCCCCTACAACAAACAACCGCGTTCGGCCCACGTGGGCCAGCGCGGCCGGCCCCTACGAATCATCGTCCGGGGTCCAGGGCCATTCCTCTTCCGACCCCGGTCCCGCCTCAGGATTCTCCCGATCTAATTTCCAACGCGCAGGGTTCGAGAGAATGTACTCGCGAATCTTAAACAATTCATCCTCGTCGCGAATGATACGTTCGAAATAATCCTCTTGCCACACCGCGGCGCGCGGTCGATTCCAAAGCTTTCGAATCCGACTCGTAAGCGCCGATTTGAACCCCGCCGCCCACCAGGAGGCCAACGAATGGGAGCGCATGGGCGGGATGGGACGCCGCCGGTTCCGCGGGGTTTGTAGGGCCGAGCGGCGCTCGGCCAAGGGGCGAGCGCCACTCGCCCCTAGGGGTGTTCGGCCATCGGGCGGGCGGACGCGGTTCGGCCAAGGCCGAGCGCCGCTCGGCCCTACAATTGGTTGTGCGAACCCGCTACCCACCAGCAGGCGCTCGCGCTTTGGCCCCAAAATCCAAAGAATTCCGTGAAGATGGTTGGGCATGACAATGAAGGCATCCAATGCAAATTCCTGCCGGATTTGGGCGGATTCGAACCACTGTTCCCGCGCAAGCTTGGCGCAATCATTTTCGTCCATGCGGTCTTCGACCACACGGCCGAAAATGCACTTTCTGTTGAACGCGCAGAGCGTGACAAAGTACGCCCCCGGTAACGCATAGTCATAACCGGGCAATCGGATGGAACGGCGATGGTGGATTTTCGCGTCGTATTTCATCGGTAGGGCCGAAGCGCGTTCGGCCATGGGGCGAGCGCCGCTCGCCGTTCGGTCATTGGGCGAGCGCCGCTCGCCCCTACTTGGCGCTCACCGCCTAGTTTTCCGGCTTCGTTCGCTGCTCGGCAGGGATGGACAGGATAACGTCAAAAATCAGCGACGCCAGCATGGTGCTGTCCCTTCGCTGCGCTCAGGGCAGGCTCTTGCCGCCGCTGAAGCCCACCAGCCAGGGGCGTTCGTCTTCCAGATAGAGTTGGCGGAGAGAACCCCTAATATCCTGAAAAATAGTCGCTGCCATCGGGGTGAGTATGGCGGAGCCAGCGGTTGATTGCAAGAATGATCTTCAAGGAATCAGTATATTACACTACATATCAGCAGGTGGGCCAGGTACTTTTTTGCAGCGCCGGGGGGGGGCGACACCCGTTATCCCATAGCGCCAGCTACCGGAAGGAGCGGAAAGCGGCGCGTAGTGGCGCGCGAGGCGTCGTCGATAGGCTATGCATGTAGCGTACTATCAAGCGGGGGAGCCGCCAAGTGTGCCAAAATGCCACACTCATATGCTCGCCCCCAACCTCCCGGTATTCTTCTAACCCCTTGAAAACACACGGGAATATGATGTCGCTGGCGCAGAACACTTCAAAAAAGCGGGGCGCGTGGGGCAAATGGAAATCCCGTCCACATCAGATCAGAAATTACAACTTTGCCGCCTCCGCAAATTCCCTTAAACGCTCGGCAACGCTCTTTACGTGCCGGGCCAGCGGCAGCTTTGATCCCTCTTCGAAAATGGGAATCAGCTTTTCAAGCTCCGGGCCGGAGACTGCACCCGTAATGGCGACGCGAATGGGATGAAACAGGTCCCTTCCCTTCTTTCCAGTTTCGTTCTGCACTTCCTTCGTGGCCGCACGGAATCGCTCGTAACTCAATTCGCTTTGGGCCAGCACCTTCGGGATAAACGCGTTCAGCACCGCACGCGCACCTGCCGCCTCCGAGAGTTGGCGCGCTTCAACTGCTTTCTTAGCATCGTATTCAAAAATGATATGCACCGCATAAGGCAGTTGGGACAACATGCTGATGTTCTTGAGGACAGCATCCAGCACCCGCTCGAGCCAAGCCAGGACCTCCGGGCTTGGATGCGCGTCCAAGTAGCCCGCCCCGTGCAAGAATGGGGCCGCAAGCTCGGCCAGGCGTCGCGGCGGGCATTCTTTCATATAGTGGCGATTCAACCAGTAGAGCTTTTCCGTATCGAACACCGCGGGACTCTTGGTGATGTGCTCCAGCGAGAACTGTACAACTAGTTCCTGCAGGCTCAGAATTTCCGTCTTTCCATCCGCCGGTGACCAGCCGAGCAGCGCAAGGTAATTCCTAAGCGCCTCGGGTAGAATCCCCAGTTCGTGGAAACTCTGGAGCGAGGTGGCGCCGTGCCGCTTGGAAAGCCGCGTCCGGTCAGAACCCAGAATGGTCGAGAGGTGCGCGAACTGTGGCGGCTCCCAGCCCAGTGCGTGGTAGACCGCGAGCTGGCGCGGGGTGTTGGAAATGTGATCGTCGCCGCGAATGACGTGGGTAATCTCCATCAGGTGATCGTCAATCACCACCGCATAGTTGTAGCCCGGATTACCGTCCGAGCGCACCAGGATGGGATCGCCAATGACCTGAGCCGAAAAACTGGTCGGTCCGTGGACGAGATCGTTCCAGGAAAACGCACTTTCCACGATTTTCAGCCGGATCGCGGCAAGCTCGCCCGCCGCAACCTTGCGCGCCGCCTCTTCGCGTGGACGCTTCCGGCAGCGTCCGGAATAGCGGGGCTGAAGTCCAACCTTCAAAGCCTCCTGGCGCTCCTGCTCGAGTTGCTCTGCCGTGCAGAAGCAGAAATAGGCATGGCCCTGGTCAATCAACTGGGTGGCCAACCTGGAATAGGCCTCCTTGCGCTCGGATTGGCGATAAGGCGCAAACGCGCCGCCTTTGTCTGGTCCTTCGTCCCAATCGATTCCGAACCAGCGCAGGTCCTCCAGCAACTGTTGCTCGTACGCTTCCTTGGAGCGCTCGACGTCCGTGTCTTCGATGCGCAATACGAAAACGCCGCAGTAGTGCCGCGCAAAAAGCCAGTTGAAGAGCGCCGTGCGCGCATTCCCCACGTGGACGTAACCCGTGGGGCTGGGTGCAAACCGAACTCGAACCTTGGACATAGTGTGAATGCCTTCCCTGGTCATGCGGACGAGGTCGCCGCGGCGACCGACCAAACCTCTCGCGCGCGGAGTTGTCCGTAGTGACTAGTATAGCGCGGCCTTGTGGCCGCAACCAAAAACGAGGCTCACCGCCGAGGCGCTGAGACACGGAGAAGGCCTTGGGGGTTCCCGCCCCTTGCGCCCCTGTGTTTATAATTACCTGAAAATAAACAGCTTAGTTTAAATTTGGTTGCGGCTACGGGCCGCACTGTTGTGTAGGTCTTTGTGTCCGCCGAGAAACTTGACACTTTTGCTCAGAAGTTGCCTTTATCAGACGACTACTGTGGGGATGAGGGACGCCTAATTCCTTGAATTCCTTGAGTGTAGTTCCTGGCAGGTGAGGCAGTACCGAGCCCAGGGGATAGCCTTGAGGCGATGGGGGGAGATCTCCTCGTGGCATCCTTCGCACGCACCATATGCCCCGCGAGCGTAACGACCAAGTGCGCGGTCAACTTCTCTCAGTAGCTGACTTCGCAGACTTGCGGTCACCGCTGTCACATCCTGCTCGGCAGTTTTAACTGCAAATTCAACAACATCCGGAGACTGAACACTTGTGGCCAGCGCTTCGGGCGCGCCTTTCGCCGATGCCAATAATTCGCTCCGCTTCCTCAACAATAAGGTTCGATAATGGTTCTTTGGAGACTTTACTAGTGTGCGCATTGATAACCACCCCTCTGGCCTCTGCTACAGAAGCCTTTTAACCAAACGCCCGCGATAAATGATGATTTAAGTAGCCCTAAGGTTGCACAGTTTTTGCGATTATTTTATTTATTGTGTCCATGATCTTTCTTTCAGGTTACCAGACGTTTGAGAGCCGTGATACAATCCCTCGGCTTGCGTTCGAGCCACTTGGCCACGCGAGGTGTTACGATTGGCAAGACGCGAAGAGATAATGCAACGGATTCGGAAGGCTTTGGGCCGTCCCTTGGATGGCTCCTCAGTGATTAGTGAAAGCACCCTACCACCAGCCTCGCCGCTGACCGGGATACTGCCTATCATCCCGCCCGAGGAACTGCTGCCGAAGTTCGAGGCAGAATTGACAAAAGTGGCTGGCATTGCCCACCGCGCCGCTAATCGCCAAGGGTTGGAAGAGATTCTGCTGACCATCCTCTCCCATGCTAAGGCCACAAGCGTGGTCCTTTCCCGCAATCCACTTTTGGCGGAGTTGAACCTCGAGCCGCTGCTCCGCGCCTGGGGCCAGGGCATCTCCGTTTGGCAGACCTCCGGGGGCGGAGATTCTCCTGGAGCCGGGGACGCTTCCCTGCGGGCCTTTGCCGAGGCCGGCCTCGCCGCGACTGTGGGGATCACAGGCGTGGAATTTGCGCTGGCGGAAACCGGCAGCTTGGTGGTTACCAGTTTGACGGAAGGCGCCCAACTGGCATCGCTAGCCCCGCCTGTGCATGTAGCTTTGTACCGGCGGAGTCAGTTGGTGGCGTCGCTCGATGAAGTCCTGGAAAGGCTTCCCATGGCGAGCCAACCTGACCTAGCTCTACCCGGCCGTTCGGTTGTTTTCATCACTGGGACCAGCCGCACTGCCGATATCGAACAGATCCTCATCCGCGGCGTCCACGGCCCGGGCGAACTCCACGCCATCCTAGTGGAAGCGGCCTGCTTTTCCTAGTGTAGTGTCCCATAATTACCTTGACTTATACAGATAAGGCCGATATGCTTGAGGACATGAGCCGAGTCGCAGCTCCGATTATTCTGTCGGCCGAGGAACGGACCACCTTGGCGGCGTGGTCCAGCAGCCGGAGTCTTCCCTTTCGG
>Ga0208321_1000347_pt1 | contig 34936 bp, 30 predicted proteins | sample June2015DPH_4_15_FD_184692 | JGI IMG/M metagenome (GOLD analysis project Ga0208321, IMG submission 184692) | Peatland microbial communities from SPRUCE experiment site at the Marcell Experimental Forest, Minnesota, USA - June2015DPH_4_150... | ecosystem: Environmental > Terrestrial > Soil >... | reverse complement strand
GCACCAACGTCCTGTCGGGCGCGCCGGTGCTGGTGACCAGCGCGGTGACGAACAGTCCGGTGGGCAGTTACACCATCACCAACACGCTTGGGACCTTGGTGGCGACCAATTACACAGTCAGCCTGGCCAACGGGAGTTTGACGGTGACGGGAGCGGTGTTGACAGTGACGGCCAATAGCGGCATCACAGCCAACGACAAGATTTATGATGGCACTACAACGGCGACGATCAGCTCAAATAACGTAGTGTTAACAGGGGTGTTGGCCGGTGACACGGTCAGTCTGTCCACAAACGGCTACACGGCAATGTTTGCGAGTGCGGGAGTGGGCAACGGGATTGAAGTGACGGTGAGTGGACTGTCATTAACGGGTGCCAATGCAACGAACTACACGCTGATGCAGCCAGTGGGATTGACGGCGAACATCACTCCCAAGGTTCTTACGATTGCATCCGTGCCTTCGCCTGTAATCACTTCGATTCGCCTGACCAACAGCGTTGCTACCATTATGTGGAATTCGGTTGCTGGTGGAATCTACGGGGTGCAATACGTTGAGAACCTGGATGGCGCTGTCTGGAATGATTTGTTGCCGGCCGTAACAGCAATGGGTTTAGCGACCACTCAAACCAACGCCGTAAGCGGTGTGCCACAACGATTTTACCGGATTGTGGTGTTGAATCCAGGTATTACGGCAAACAACAAGGTTTACGATGGGACGACGGCGGCGACGATCAATTCGAATAACGTAACGTTGGTAGGTGTGGTGGGCGGTGACACGGTCAATCTGTCCACGAACGGCTACATAGCCAACTTCGTGAGTCCCAACGTTGGTACTGGCATCGCTGTGATTGTCAGTGGATTGTCGTTAAGTGGCCCCAGTGCGACCAACTACACACTTACTCAACCGGTGGGGTTAACGGCCAATATCACGCCAGCAACCCTGACGGTAAGCGCCGTCAATATGAGCAGGACCTATGGACTGCCGAACCCGTTGTTGACCGCCAGTTACGGCGGTTTTGTCCACAGTGAGGGGACAAACGTTTTGACCGGTGCCGCGAGTTTAAGCACCAATGCCACGACCAACAGTCCGCCGGGAACATATCCGATCATGATCGGCCCCGGCACGTTGCATGCGGCCAATTACGCCTTTGTCTTTAATGGCGGAACGCTAACCGTGGGGGTGTTGCCCCAGTTAAGAGGGGTTACATTGAAAGGAAATCAGTTCGTCTTTAACTGGCCGACGATCACAGGTCAGACCTATCAAATCGAGTACAAGGATAACCTCACTGCGGCGACGTGGACTCTTTTGGGTGGTCCCATGGTCGGCACCGGCAATCTCCTCATTATAACCAACGCTCTGGGTACCTCGCCCCAGCGCTTCTTCAGGCTGGTAATCAGTCCCTAAACAGGGTAGTTCGCTTTAGTACCCGTCAAACGCGGAGAAAATCCATCGTTATGCAAATTAACGTCTTGGAGTATTTGGAAAAAGGTCCATTGCTCAAATGCAGGGACAAACTCGCGATCCGGGATTTAAGCCGAGGTGTCACTTTTGGGGAGCTGGAGCGCTTCGCCAAGAACTGTGCGACTTTGATCCTGAAAAAAACAACGGTGGTCAATCAACCGGTGGCGGTCTTTCTTCCCAAAAGTATCGAGGCGATTATTGCCGATTTGGGCGTTCTCTACACTGGTAATTGCTATGCCAATCTCGACATCAAATCCCCGCCACAGCGGCTCCAGAGCATGATGCAAAACCTCAAAGCCAGCGTAATCATCACGTCATCGTCACATGCTGGCGCTCTACGCGCGCTGGATATTCCCGAAGGTCAATTGCTGTTCGTGGAGCAGGCCATTACGCCCGAGGCAATTTATGACAACACGCAGTTGCTGGCACGATCCAAGTCCGTAATCGACACTGATCCCGTCTATATCATTTACACATCAGGCTCGACCGGCATTCCGAAAGGAGTGGTCATCCCGCATCGCGGAGTGATTGACTACATTGACTGGGCGCTGGATTGCTATCAAGTCTCCGAAAGCGAAGTAATTGGCAACCAGGCCCCATTTTTCTTCGATAACTCAACCTTGGATATTTATCTGTGCCTGTCCTGCGGGGCCACTTTGGTGCTGATTCCGGAGGAGATTTTCGGCTATCCACTCAAACTGATGCAGTTCGTCGAACGGATGGGTGTCACCACCTTTTTTTGGGTGCCGTCCGTGATGACCAATGTGGCCAATTGCAGGATTCTGGATTCCCTGGCCCCTCCGTCACTCCGAAAAATCCTTTTTGCCGGCGAAGTCATGCCCACGAAAACGCTCAATTACTGGCGCGGCAAATATCCCCACGCACTGTTTTCCAATCTCTATGGGCCGACTGAGATTACCGTGGATTGCACTTATTATACCGTGGATCGGGATTTCAAAGATGAAGAGGCTTTGCCCATCGGGTATCCGTGCCGCAATACTGACATTTTGATTCTGAATGAAAAAAACGAGCCGGCAAAAACCGATGAAACTGGCGAACTTTGTGTGCGTGGGAGTTCGCTGGCATTGGGTTACTGGAATAATCCGGCGAAGACAGCCAGCGTCTTTGTCCAGAACCCGCTCAACCCACATTATCCCGAGTTGATCTATCGAACTGGAGACTTGGTTTCCCGGAACGCGCGTGGAGAAATCATGTTTATCGGACGCAAGGATTTTCAGATTAAACATCTGGGTTATAGAATTGAACTGGGCGAGATCGAACATGCCGTTTCCCAGGTGGACGGCATTCATAACGGATGCGTTATTTACAACCAGGACAAAAAAGAGATTGCCCTGTTTTTTGAGTCGGATCGGGATCTTTCGCCGGCTTTTATTCGCAAGCGGATGTTAACCCGCTTGCCCAAATACATGCTGCCAACATCGTTTCATCGTCTTGACAAAATACCGCTCACAGCGAACGGGAAGATTGATCGTCAAAAGTTGGCGGCCAGCCTTGAATAGGATGACCATGCAGCCGGTTGATACAGTCAACCAAGTTTTCACCGCCATCCAACAGGTGAAGTCGAATGCCTCGGCATTTTGCACCAATTTGTTCCCGGTTCCGCAGAAGTTGCAAAATTGGGTTGACCACGAGGAACTATTCTGTGAACTCCACTCCGGAGCAGCGTTCTTCTTCAGGAAGGATCGCGACTTTTGGCGTTTATATTTTTGCGCCGCAAACGGCGAGGCGCTTAAGCGGGAATTTATGGCGTTGCCGGATGTGAAAATCAAATCCATGGTTATGGACTTGATCGAACGTGAAACCGCATCTGATAGTTTATTGCCCATCATGAAATCCATTGGCTTTCAGCTTTATGCCCGACTTTGCCGCATGGCACGGCCCGGTTCACCCGATTCACAGCCGCTTTCCTCCGGCGATTTGCAGCCGGTTTATGCGGGCAATGAAGATATCCAGGCTGTTTTCGACATTCTCAGCGCCTCTTTTGACCACTATGCGGAACAACTGCCCACGATTTATGAAATCGAAGCGGCAATAAACAACCGTCAGATTTTGATGATAAAGCACGTTCAGACGCTGGCGGGCCTGCTTTTTTTTGAGACGCAAGGAATCACCTCCACGATCCGTTACTGGGTGGTGGCTGAAAAATTCCAGACGTTGCGCCATGGTTCGGCTCTTATGCGCGCATATTTTGCGACGCATGCTGCGATTAAGCGTTTTAACCTGTGGGTGATCGCCAACAATCAACCCGCGATTCTTAGATACCAACATTACGGTTATACTTCGGACAAACTGGTTGACCACGTTTTGGTAAATGAGGTGATCCGCACATGAAAACAGTTGCTGAAATACTGAAGGAAATTCGTCCGGAATTTGATTTCGCAACCTCCAAGGATTTTATTGCGGACGGAATGCTTGACTCCTTCGACGTGGTAACTTTAGTTGCAATGTTGGACAAAAACTTTGGCATTTCCATTCAAGGTGTGGATATTGTGCCGGAAAATTTCAAAAACCATGAAACGATAGAAGCACTTCTGCGCAAAAGCGGGTACAAGCAATGAATTTCATATTTCGGCGCAAACGCATCTCCGGAATCCTGACTGTGGTGCCGGCGCGGGAACAGTCTTTTGTTGAAGATATGAAAAACTTCAACTTCTCCGAGTCGCGCTCACTCAAACTTAAGGAAGTGATGGGGTATGACAAGCATCGCATCGTCGAGCCGGGTATCTGCGTGTCTGACTTGGCGGTTTTCGGGCTGGAGCACCTTTTTAATCGCGGCTTGTTGAATCGCGACGGGATTGACGCCTTGATCCTGGTCACCCAGTCGCCGGATCATTTCATGCCACCGACCAGCAACGTTATCCAGGGAAGGTTGAATCTAAAACAAGACATGCTCTGTCTGGACATTAATCAGGGCTGCGCCGGCTACGTGATAGGATTGATCCAGGCGTTTCTTTTGTTGGAGCAGGAAAGCATCCAAAAGGTGATAATCATTAATGCCGATGTGCTCAGCCGGAAGACTTCCCCGAAGGATCGCAACAGTTACCCGCTTATTGGAGATGCCGCCGCAATCACCGTCGTGGAACGTGACGCGAAAGAGTCTGTCGTTTATGCGAATCTCAAGATGGACGGCTCACGTAATAACGTCCTGATGATCCCCGCAGGGGGATTTCGGCTGCCGAGTTCACCGGCGACCGCAGTCTTGGAGGAAGTCGGCGACAATAATCTTCGGGCCAAGGACCATTTGCACATGGATGGCTCGGCCGTTTTCAATTTTGTGCAAGTGGAGGTTCCACCGTTGATTAATGACCTTTTGAGACATGCAGGCAAGGCGATGAATGAGGTGGAGTATTTTTTTTGCCATCAGGCGAACCGGTTTATGTTGCAAAAGCTTGCGGAAAAAATGAAAGTGCCTTACGCAAAAATGCCCAGCAACATCGTGGAGCATTTCGGCAACAGCAGCGGAGTGACCATTCCGACAGCGATCACTTATAATCTGCGCGACCGGTTGATAAGGGAAAAATTCAAAGTGTGCCTCGCGGGATTTGGCGTAGGCCTGACTTGGGGTGCCATGCTGCTGAATCTGGGCGATGTTTATTTCAGTGACATGATTGAATATGGATAAAACCATGGGCAGGCTTCGGTGTGAGGTTGGTTTGGAACGTAAAGTGCTAGTCAGTCTTGGCAATATGGATTTTCATACAAAAATCGAACACAACTAATACACACAAAACACATGGATAAAATTAAATTCTACGAACAACTGGCACAAATTCTCGATATCGAGGAAGTGAAACCGGAGAACGTTCTCAAAGACTTTGAAACATGGGATTCGCTGGCGATCCTTTCGGTTTTGGCGATGGCGGACTCGAAATACGGCGTGACAATAAAAGCGGATGAGATTCGTTCGGTAGTCACCGCGGCGGACTTGGCGAACCTGGTGGAAGCAAAGCAGAAGTAGGATTTGGTGTTGAGAGACGCCGCTTCTCCGTCTGAACAGCATTTATATGAAATGTATTTTTAAAAACAAAAAAATCAGCGCGATCATCTCAGTGGTGCCAAAGGAAGAGTATCGTTTTGACGACGAGTACCCCATCTTCAAGCTCACAGAAGATAAGGCAAAACGGTTCAAGAAGATGATGAGCCTGGACCGGCATCGCATTGCGCCGCCGGAAGTCTGTGCTTCGGACCTTTGCCTGTGCGGTCTGCAACGGCTGTTGAACGAAGGGACATTGAAAAAGGAGGAAATTGGCGCCCTGCTGTTCGTGTCTCAAACACCGGATTACATCATGCCGCCCACCAGCAATGTGCTCCACGGCAAACTGGGTTTAGGCCACGACGTGATTTGTCTCGACATCAATCAAGGTTGCTCGGGTTTCCTCTTAGGGTTGATGCAGGCCTTCCTGCTCCTGGAAATCGCGGCACTTCCCAAGGTGGTCCTGTTGAACGGCGAGACCGGCAGCAGACTGATAGACCGGTGCAATCGTATTACCTATCCCCTGACCGGCGATGCGGGTTCAGTGACCGTCATCGAGCGTTGTGAAACGGAGAGCCCCATTTACGTGGACGTAAAGAATGACGGCTCGCGTCACAAGTCAATCATGATTCCGGCCGGTGCATATCGAATACCCTCCACGCCTGAGACGTTGAAATTGCGGGAAGTGGAGGAAGGAGTGCTGCAGAGTGAGGAACACCTCCACATGGATGGGCCCGCCATCTTCAATTTCACGATGACGGATATCCCGCCGCAAATTGATGAGATTCTTTCCTTCTCCGGTGATACACGGGACTCCATTGACTGGTTTTTATTTCACCAGCCGAATCCCTTCATCCTGACCCAGATGGCCGACAAAATGAAAATTCCCCACGCCAAACTGCCCAACAACATCGTGAGCCTCTTTGGCAATTGCAGCTCTGTGACCACTCCGTTGAATGCCGCCTTCAATTGTGGTGAGCAGTTGCAGCGTGAGAAGCTCCGCGTATGTTTTTCCGGGTTTGGTGTGGGGCTTACCTGGATTTCGATGATCATGGATTTGGGACCGCTGAATGCCTGCAAGGTTGTTGATTACGAACCGATCTGACTTGGGTACATGGGCGAAACTTACACATTGATCACCGGCGCTGCCTCCGGCTTCGGCCGGAGCGTTGCGCAGAGGCTTGCCCCGTCCCGAAGACTCCTCCTGACCGACATTAATGCAGAAGGGTTGGCGGCGACGCGTAACTTTTGTGAAACTCCGGAACGGCATCTTTTGTGGACGCGGGATTTGAGCCGGCTGGACGGGGTCGGCGACGAACTGGCGTCCCTGCTGGGCGCAAAGGGCATTGGCATTGACCACTTCATTCACTCGGCAGGCATTTTTGGGGTTCAATTTGCGCGGGCCAACGAAATGACGTTTGTCACTCGACTGTTCAACGTAAATCTGTTCTCAGCAATGGAAATCATCCGGCCTTTGACCCAGAAAAAGGTGAACAAAGGGGCACTACGAAGCATTACCCTCATCTCCAGCATCGCCAGCCGGATGGGGGCGACAGGAGGTTACTCCGTTTACGCAGCGACGAAAGGCGCGCTGAATGCAATGGCGCTCTCGCTCGCGGTGGAACTCGCCCCGGCGGTTCGCGTCAACTCCGTTCTGCCGGGTGTCATTGGAACGGAGATGAACAAGGAGCATTTTGCCAATCCCGATTTCGTGGCGTCCATGCAAACCGCCCACCCGTTGGGTCTCGGACGCCCTGAGGACGTGGCCGACGTTGTGGAGTTCCTGTCATCCGACCATGCCCGTTGGATCACAGGGCAGGAGATTGTCGTGGATGGCGGCAAATCTGCAATCAAATGAACCGGGGCAACTCACTTGGATTTCAATGGGTATGAACTTGAGACCGCAAAGATCTGCAATTGTGAATTGTAAATTTACCTGACTTGGGAATATGGGCGAAACTTACACTCTAATCACCGGTGCTTCCTCCGGGTTCGGGCGAAGCATCGCACAGAAGCTTGCCCCTTCCCGGAAGCTTGTCCTCGCCGGCAGGAATGCGGAAAAACTCGAGGCTGTACGGCGCATTTGCGAGGCCCCGGAACGGCATCTTTTGTGGGTGCGGGATTTGAGTCGGGTGGCGGGGCTTGGCGACGAACTGGCTTCGTTGCTGGTCGCAAAGGATATTGGCATCGACCATTTCATTCACTCGGCGGGTATCATAATGATTCAACTTGCGCGCGCCACTGAGATGGCGTGTGTGACTGAAGTATTTAATGTGAATCTGTTCTCGGCCATGGAAATCATCCGGCCGCTGGTTCAGAAAAAGGTGAACAAGGGGGCACTGCGAAGCATTACGCTGATCTCCAGCATCGCCACCAGGGTGGGGGCAAGCGGTTACGGCGTTTACGCGGCGAGCAAGGGCGCGGTGAATGCGTTTTCTCTCTCTCTGGCGATCGAACTCGCCCCGGCGGTGCGCGTCAACGCGGTTCTGCCAGGCATCGTTGGAACAGAGATGAACAGGGAGAATTTTGCCAATCCTGAGTTTGTGGCGTCCGTGCGAGCAACGCATCCGTTGGGCCTTGGGTGCCCCGAGGACGTGGCAGACGCTGTGGAATTCCTGGCCTCTGACTGTGCCCGCTGGATTACCGGGCAGGAGATCGTTGTGGATGGCGGCAGAACTATTTTCGCTCCGCCCTCGCGTGTGTGAAAAGGGGCGGAATCGGCACCAGAACTTCCAGCCTGCGCTTCGAGACTAAATGCAATCATCCGATTTTGAATCCGCGGCATGAACGCGATCACATCAGCGATCTGTGAGCCTGCTTTTCCGCACCCTCAACCCGGATACCATGGTTTATCCCGGACCCGGCGAGCCGTTCCTGCTCCAACAAGCCAAAGCTGATTTGTGAATCTGGTTTTTTCATCGAAGGTTCAAAAGCGATCCCGTGAGGCGGTGGAGAATTTATTTTTCTTGAATCCTCGCCAGTATCGAGTCCGCGACGGCATCGTCAACGCGTTGGAGCAGTTCGGTCAGCCCCGGCTGGAGGAGAAAGATGACGGTGTTTACCTTCGCATTGGAGACAAGGACGCTCAAACCCTCTTCGCGTTTGACGGCAGCCGGGCCGGTGACGACCCGGTCGGCGTGGTGGTCTTCCTGCGCAACTCGCCCGCTGAGATTGTCATCATGCACATGGCGGTGCGACCGGATTATGCCCTTCAAGGTCGGCGCGCCGGCTTGGGGCTGGGACTGGCGTTGATTGAAAAGGTCAAGGAAATTGCCTCCCGGATCGTGGGCGTCCAGAGGATTGTGTTTTTCTACCGGCAAGAGGTCGTGATAAGGCTCTAAACCTGGGAAAGGTGATTATTTCCCAACTCGATTACGGTCACCGAGGAAGAGTTGCCACGCCTCAAACGAATGATTATTTGTGACTGGTTGACCATGCAACATTCACTTCAAGCAGAAGGTTTTGGCATACGCCTGCGTCCAGTTCGAATGGGGGATGCCGCGTTTATTGTGTGGCTCCGGAACCTGGATCACGTGAAGGGTAGGGTTGGCGATTCAGCCACGGATGTGGCCGGCCAAGAGGCTTGGCTAGAGGCTTATTTTGAGCGGGAAGGTGATTACTACTTCATCCCGGAGACGCCGGGCGGGATCCCCTTGGGCACAACCGGTATTTACGACGTGCGGGGTACCAAGGGGGAGAAGGGACGGCACATCATGCGTCCGGAAGTGATGGAGGTGGGGGTGCCTGCTGGAATGTTGGCGACGGACCTGGCCTTCGGAAGGCTGGGATTGAGCGAATTACGAAGCACCTCCGTGTCAACCAACCTTCCCGTTCATTCCCTCCACCGGAAGTCTGGATTCAAACAGGTCGGAATCTTGCGCGCGGTGCAGACCATTGGCGGCAGTCCCGTGGATTTGGTGGAATTCATTCTCAAGGCGGAAGACTGGCCCAAATTCCGCGATCGCCTGTCACCTTTGGCTCACTTGGCCGGAAAACAGGCGCTTGAGTGGGAGAAGACGCAATCGGGCAAGCGTCAACCGTGGGAAGAAACCAAAAACAAACTGGCCGTTTAGCCTGCCTTGCCGGTCAATCATATTGAGGGAAAGAACGGCATCCTCTTGACATTTGTTGAACGTCGTTGTGTGGTGTCGGCAAAGAGTTGCGGGCTCCCGGGCAAACGATTACTTATGACTCCTTGACAATGCAGCACGCGCTACATGCGGAAGGCTTTGGTATACGTCTGCGTCCGGTTCAAATGGACGACGCGGCGTTCATCGTGTGGCTTCGGAATCTGGATCACGCAAAGGGGAGAGTGGGCGATTCCGCCACTAACGTCGCCGGCCAACAGACCTGGCTGCGGGCCTATTTCGCACGGCAAGGCGATTATTACTTCATCGTCGAGACGGCGGGCGAGATTTCGGTGGGCACTTACGCGATCTATGACGTGCATGGGGCCAGTGCGGAGTCGGGCCGATGGATCATTCGCCCCGAGGTGCTCGCAGCCATACCCGGTGCAATCCTCACGTTTGACCTGGCCTTTGGCAAGCTCGGCCTGAGTGAGTTGCGGGTGCGGACAATCTTGAGTAATCAGCCGGTGCTCTCTCTGAATCGGAAATTCGGATTTCGACAGGTGCGAGTGGAGACGAATGCGCAAGTTATCGGGGGCAAGAGTGTGGACATGGTCCATTTCCATTTGACGGCAACGGAGTGGATCAAAGTCCGTGAACAGTTAGTGCCGCTGGCCAAGATGGCCCAAACCCAGGTGCGTGAGTGGGAACAGGCTCAACACTCGTCAGCGAAGTCTTGCTGTGGCCAAAACAGAAAACAAGGTGATACATGACGGAAATAAACCATTGTCGAATCATTGACCTGCCCAAGATCACGGATCCGCGGGGCAACCTGACTTTTATTGAGGCCGGACGACACGTCCCGTTTACCATCAAACGGGTGTTTTACCTCTACGACGTGCCCGGCGGTGCGGCCCGGGCCGGCCACGCCTTGAAGGCGTGCCACCAATTCCTCATTGCCATGTCGGGCAGCTTCGATGTGGTGGTGTACGACGGGAAGGAGAAACAACGGTTCCACCTGAATCGGTCGTATTACGGGTTGCACCTGCCGCCGATGATCTGGCGGGAGATGGATAATTTTTCCTCCGGCTCGGTGTGCCTGGCACTCGCCTCGGAGCCGTATGACGAAAAGGATTATTACCGCGATTACCGCGAATACCTCCGTGCCGTTGGAGGCGCTGAACCGTGAAGGTTCCCTTTCTCGATTTTGCCAAGCCCTACGAGGAACTTAAGGCGGAGCTGGATGAAGCTTACTTCCGCTTCATGCGTTCAGCTTGGTATATCCTCGGACGCGAGGTGGAAGCCTTCGAACAGGAGTTCGCCGATTATTGCGGCGTAAAATATTGTGTGGGGGTTGGTAATGGACTCGAAGCTTTGCATCTGATCCTGCGGGCTTACGACATTGGCCCAGGTGATGAGGTCATTGTTCCCTCAAACACTTACATTGCCACCTGGCTGGCCGTGTCTTATGCGGGGGCCGTTCCTGTGCCCGTCGAGCCTGACCCCAGGACTTTTAATATCAAGCCCGACAAAATCGCGGCTGCCATCACGACAAAAACGAAGGCCATCATGCCGGTCCATCTTTATGGTCAACCGGCGGACATGGATCCGATCATGAGCATTGCCCGCAAACACGGCTTAAAGGTGGTGGAGGACAATGCCCAAGCGCAGGGGGCGCGATACCAGGGCCGGCGGACCGGTTCGCTCGGCGACGCCGCCGGCAACAGTTTTTACCCGGGCAAAAACCTCGGCGCCTTCGGCGACGGCGGCGCGGTGACAACCGATGATGCGCAACTGGCGGATCGGGTGCGCACCTTGCGCAATTACGGATCGAAGAAAAAATACTACAACGACGTAAAGGGATACAACTCGCGCTTGGATGAACTCCAAGCGGCCTTTCTGCGCGTCAAATTGAAGAAGCTGGATGAGTGGAACGACCGTCGCCGGGACGTGGCGGCGCTTTATTTGACTGAATTGGGAGGTATGGCGAATCTTACACTGCCGTTCGTGCCCGAATGGGCGGAACCGGTCTGGCATCTTTTTGTGGTGCGCCATTCAAAACGGGATGCCTTGCAACAAAAACTGGCAGCGGCGGATATTGGCACATTGATCCATTATCCTGTGCCTCCGCACTTGTCCGGAGCTTATTCGGATGGCAAATGGTCGCGGGGCAGTTTCCCCGTTGCAGAAGAATTGTCCGACACGGTTTTGAGCCTGCCAATGGGACCGCACCTAGCGAAGGAGCTGGCGGGTGATGTGGCCGATAATGTGAGGCGGGCAAACCAATCTCTCAAGGATTAAGCATCGATTGTCGCAATCAATGTCCCTGAAAATGCAATCCGCGGAATTAAACCGTTCTGGCAGGCGGACCTGCGGCCAGATCCTGAAGTCTTCGGCACTGATTGGCGGTTCATTCGCGCTGAATGTTGGTCTCCGGAACCACTGCAAAAGATAATTTTGTTTTTTTGATTGGCACCTCCAAACCCGAACGGTTGAGCTGCCGTTTCATTCAATTTTGAGAGTTAAAAACTAAATCCATCAAAAAAGGAACACATCCATGAAAATTGCAGTCGTCGGGTTGGGTTACGTCGGGCTTCCCTTGTCGCTTCAATTCGCGCGTTCGGGAGTCACGGTTTTTGGTTTGGACATTGATCCAGCCAAGGTGGAATCGCTGAACGGCGGTCGCAGTTACATCAAGCACATTTCCTCGGAAACCATTTCTGAGGCGGTGAAGGCGCGCACGTTCTCCGCGTCCGGCGATTTCAGCCGCATCCGGGAAGTCGAAGCAGTCATCATTTGCGTCCCCACGCCGCTCAACAAAAACCGCGAGCCGGATATTTCGTTCATCGTCGAGACCGGCAAGGCCATTGCGCCGCATCTGACGAAGGGAATTTTGGTGGTGCTGGAATCCACGACGTATCCGGGCACGACGGACGAGGACTTGCGCGCCGTACTCGAAGCCGGCTCCAAATTGAAGGCCGGAACGGACTTTCATCTGGCTTTTTCCCCGGAACGGGAAGACCCGGGGAATATCCAAAGCCAGGTGGAAATGATTCCCAAGGTGATTGGCGGTTACACCTCCGCTTGCTTGGAGCGCGCCAGAGCGCTTTATGGCCGCGCCATCAGGACCATTGTGCCGATGTCTTCCTGCCGCGCCGCCGAGGCAACCAAACTGCTCGAAAACATCTTCCGCAGCGTCAACATCGCCTTGGTCAACGAACTGAAACTGGTTTATGGTGCCATGGGCATTGATATCTGGGAGGTCATTCAAGCGGCGAAGACCAAGCCCTTCGGTTTCATGGCCTTCTACCCCGGGCCGGGCTTGGGCGGGCATTGCATTCCCATTGACCCATTTTATCTCACCTGGAAGGCCCGCGAATACGGCCAGCACACCCGTTTCATTGAGCTGGCCGGCGAAATCAACACCGCCATGCCAGCGTACGTGGTGAACCGGACGACCGAAGCCCTCAATGAATTGCGGAAGCCCATGAAGGGCAGCCGCGTGCTGGTGGTGGGCCTAGCCTACAAACCCAACGTGGATGATTACCGCGAATCGCCCAGCTACGTCCTGCTGGATCTGCTCCAAGCCCGCGGCGCGGACGTGGCCTATTACGATCCTTACGTGCCGGTCGTTCACCTGACGCGTGAACATGCCCATTGGGCGGGCAAACGGTCGGTAGCTTGGAATCGCGAAACCGTGCAGAGCTTCGATGCAGTCATCATCGCCACCAACCACCAGTCCATCAATTACCAGGAACTGGCGGATTGGTCGGCGTGCATTGTGGACACCCGCAACGCCATGATCGGGGTGAAGGTAAAACCCCGTCAAGTTTGGAAAGCATAGGCAGTCGCAAAACGGGAAGTCGGGTTTCATCATGATCTTGTTGCTGGGATCAAGCGGTTACGTGGGTCAGGCCTTTGCGACCGAATTGCGCAGGCGTGGACATGGTTTTATTCCACTCACGCGCAAGGCGATTAACTACGCGGATTTCACCCTTTTGTTTGATTATGTGCGGAAAGTAAAACCGGAGTTCATCATTAATGCGGCAGGATACCGGGGCAAGCCAAATGTAGATGCCTGCGAACTGGCTCGCGAAGAAACTTTGTTTGCCAACACCCTGCTTCCCCAGACTGTTGCCCGCGTTTGCTCAATGACCGGCACCCTCTGGGGTCATGTCTCTTCCGGTTGCATTTATCGCGGAGCAAAGTTGATTCTCAACGGAAACACTCAAAACGTGGAGGGGGCGGAACTGCGGCGATTGTTTGCGGAGCACCCGGAAAGAATTTGCGGCTATACTGAATGGGACGAACCCAACTTTGCCTTCCGCCACCCACCGTGCAATTTTTACAGCGGAACCAAAGCGCTGGCGGAAGAGGCCATTCGCGGGTTGGGCAGGGTTTATATCTGGCGTTCGGGAATGCCATTCAACGAACGGAGCGAGCCTGGAAATTTTCTCTGGAGATTGCAAAACTACGCTAGGGTTTACGACGGTGTGAACTCAATCTCGCACCTCGAAGACTTCGTCCGGGCCTGTCTGGATCTCTGGGAAATACAGGCGCCAGTTGGAATTTATAATCTCACCAATCCCGGCGCGGTGGCAACACGGCAGGTCATCGAAATGATCCAGCGGATTCTCAAACCGAACCGCCGTTTTGAATTTTGGAAGGATGACGAAGAGTTTTATCTCCGCGGCACCAGGGCGCTGCGTTCCAATTGTGTTCTGGATGTTTCAAAATTGCTGGCTACTGGCGTGAGAATCCGGCCCGTGGAGAAGGCTCTGGAAGATTCGCTGCGACATTGGACCGTATCGGTCGGCGAATTGGTGCATCATTAAACCTTTCCTTGTTCTTCATTTGGAATATAAAACAGCCGGGAAACGCTCGATCATGAAATCAAAAAAAAACGTCTTTTCACGCGCCACTAGGAAAAATGCCCGCGTCCTGATCCGGGCGTTGCTCGTGGGCTTCTTTGCGTTGGATCGCCCAGCCCAAGCCCAGTACATCTTGGCGCCCGGACCCCAGCCGCCCGACCAGACCCCGCCGGCCATGCAACAAGCCAGCGAAATGGACGTCTTTGCCACCACGCCCCAAACCGAATCGGAGCCACTCAAGTGGGGACCGCTGACCTTGCGGCCACATCCCTATTACCAGTTCCTGTACGCCGATGGCCTCCAGTACAGCACCAACCAGGTCGCCCATTCCATCATCCAGACCATCTCGCCGGGCGCCCTCTTGGAAATCGGCCGGCATTGGACCCTGGATTATTTGCCCCTGTGGACGATTTATTCCAACAACCAGTTCTCAGACAACTTCGGACAGGCGGTCAAGCTGGTGGGCGGGACCACCTATAATGATTGGGTCTTGGGACTCATCCAAAGTTACAATGACATCTCCGCACTCTCGGCCACGACCGCCAGCCAGACCCGCACGGAAACCTACAACACCACCCTGAACGGTTCATACACCATGAACAGCAAAATGTCGCTGGACCTGGCGTTGAATCAGAACATTGTTTCGGCGGACCAGTTTTCCAGCTACAGCGAATGGTCCACGATGGACTGGTTGAATTATCAATTCTGGTCGCGATTGAACGCCGCTGTTGGCGCCGGCGGCGGCTACGATAACGAGGAATCCAGCCCCGACATGACCTTTGAACAATTTCAGGGCCGGGTCAATTGGCGTGCCACCGACAAAATCGGCTTCCAACTCCACGGCGGTGTGGAGGTCAGGCAGTTCCTGAGTGGCGGCGCCAGTCCCCTCGTCAATCCCATCTTCGACGCCTTCATCCAATACCAACCCTTTGAGCAAACCCGGCTTTCCATCACCGGCCAGCGGAAGGTGGATTCCTCATATTTGCAAGATCAAGTCACGGAAACCACGGGTGTCACCGCCGACCTGAGCCAGCGCTTGTTGGGCAAGCTTTTTCTGGATTTGAGCGGCGGTTACAAGTTGGTGAAATATGTTTCCTCCGTTAACTCCGGCTCCAACCGCGGCGAGGACGATATCTACACTTTTAACGCGCGGCTGAGCCGCGCTTTTCTGAAACGCGGCACCTTCGCGGTGCTCTATCAGCTCAGCAAAGACAACTCGTCCCTGCCGGGTTACAGCTTCACCAGCCATCAGGTTGGGTTCCAGATCGGCTATAGCTACTGAAACCCGGTCTGCCAGCCCGGCTCAGAACCAAGTGAATTTCTCCGGCACGTAAATCGTGTCACCCGGCTTCAGATAAAACGGCGCATTCGCCTTCCCATCCATCACCTGCTTCAGGTTCAAGGTGAATTTCTGCACGTGGTCCCCCTCCTGCCGGATCACCACCACCGCCTTCAGTTTGGCCTTCGCGTAATCGAACCCGCCGGCTTCCATGATGGCTTCAAAGGCCGTCATCGGGTGGTCCGATACTATCCTTCCCGCCTTCAGCACCGAACCGGTTACATAGACCGGGAAGGTGGAACTTTGCACCTCCACAGTCACTTCCTTCGACAATAACTGCGTCGAGTACAGGTCGATCAAATCCTTTTCCAGTTCCTTCGGCGTCTTGCCCACCGCCTTCAGTTCTCCCACCAGGGGCATCGAAATCATCCCGTCCCGCCGGATCGGCTGCGTCGTGTTCAGGTTCACATTGGCCGGAAAGGAAATTTTCAACACGTCACCTTCCCGCAAGGTGATGATTTCCGTGGCATTGGTGCCTTGCAGAGCGACCGGGGGCAGGGGAGGTTGCGTCTGGCAACCGGCGGCCAGGGCCAGCGCCACAAGCCCCGGTGCAAGCTGCTTCAGCCAACGAACAAAACGACCACTGTCTCCAATGATTTGGGTGATGAAATTTTTTGTCATAGTTAATTCCCTCGGTTCAGAGGGATGCACCCTCTTTGAACAGGAAAACCCCGCCACGTCAAGCCCAACTTGCCCCTCCCAGCTGTGTCCGGGCGCGCGACCGCGCTGCCGTGGGTGTTTAATCCCAAACCCCGAAGTTGAATTGCTATGTTAGCGGAGTGCGGCCGTCCCGGCCGCAGCAATGTAGGGTGGGCGGGCGGTTGGAAAATGTTCCGTGGCTTGAGTAAAGCCAATTGCTGCGCCCGAGGATCGGCGCACTCCGGCATGACCTTGTCCGCCACGCCTGTCACACCATCCTGGCGCAGGGCAGCGGTGACGAGTTGCTGTAACTCTCGCCCGGCGGCCAGCCCTTCAAACATCCCGGCGGGGACTACGACCTAACCTGCTACGACTGCCACAACGGCGGATTGTAACCGCCGCGCCGGCTTGAATCGTCCTCGACTTCTCGTCGTATCAACGCGGATTTTCAACAACAAAGACGCGAAGACGTGAAGGATAATCCGGAGGATTGACGGAAATTAGCCGGCGGCAACGTCCACGGTATTCTGCACAAACCATATCCCGCCTTGACCGGCCGGGGGGAAATCCGGAAGCGGCAAAAAAAGGGTTGTCATTTTTGACGGTCTGGCGGAAGAATGACCCAATGAACATCGACCTCCTGCCTTGGTTCATCAAGTTCGCCTCTCGAACGGTGATTCTCTTCGCAGTGGTTTGGATCCTGATCAGGCTCCAAAAGCTCGACCAAAATGTGAAATTCCATTTTCTGAAGTTGCTGGCGGTGATCGTGCTCGCGAGTGGCCTCGACACGGTTCCTTACTCCGGGCATTACATTTCCGTTTTCGTCCTGCTGCTGGGGATTAAAATCGTTACCGGCTCGTCTTATGCCGACGTGCTTTTCACCGTCGGAATTTCCTACGCGCTCATGTTTGCTGTGAATCTTTTCATAATTGGATCACTCATGGGCAATTTGCGGCCTTCCACCAGAGATGCCGTAGAACCCGCGCAATATGACTATGGTCCCCGGGAGCAGACTGTCGAAACGGTGCCTGAAAAGGTCGCCAAAACCAACCCGCCGGTCTCCGTTGTGGTTTCCAATCCGGCGCCGGTGCGTGTCACTCGCTATACCATCAAAGGCATCAGCCGCAACGGCGCCAAATCGGTGGTGACCGTTGATACCGGAACGAAGGCTTACACTCTTTTTCTCGGTGATACCCTCACCATGCAAACTGCTGAAGGCACCAGTCGCGTGCGGTTTGAAAATTTGGACGCGGATTGGGTCACGTTGAACATCGACGGGAAATCGGTGAAATTGTCAGCGCACTGAAGCGCAAGACATGGATTGCACAAATTAACACGGATTGGATGTTGAACGTTGTATGCCTGCCCGCGACGCAAGTCGGAGTTGAATGCCTGCCCTCCGTAGCTTCGAGCGAAGGATGGGTTCGATGTTTCCTTGCCCACTTCAGCCTTCAATTCCGCCCCTTACCGGGCGTAATTCACCCCTAAAATCACGCAATGTGTCCCATATCCATTACTTTTTAGCCCGTTTCGGTTGAATATCACTCTAATGAAAAAGTCAAAGATGATGTTTTGGATCGGCACCCTGCTGGCGGCCGGCAGCCTGGCCATGTCAGCGCGGGCGCAGAACAACGTTTATGCCGTTGAGTTCAACACAGGCACCAACGGTTTCGGCATCATCAACCTGATGAACGGCAATTTCACCGAAATTTCCGATCTGGGCGTAGCGATTTACAACGACATTGCCTATGCTCCGGATGGCACACTGTACGGCCTCTACAATAATGGCGCATCCCTGGTGACATTTGATCCCACGACCGGGGCCGTCACTCCGGCGGGACCACTGAGCGTGGCAGGGATTGAATCCATCGCTTTCCGGCCCAGTGACGGGGTGTTATTCGGGGTTGGACTGAGTGTTATCGGCGCTCCTCAAAACGGCCTTTACAGGATTGATCCCACCACCGGGGCGACCACTTTTGTTGGGAGTTTTGGCAATGCTTACAACCTCTTCAACCCGTACCCGCAGAACATCCGTTTTGACTCCGATGGCCAACTCTATTTGAGCAATACCAGTGGGAACACCGATATTTACCGGGTCAATACCGACAACGGCAGTGCCACCTTCGTCGGCGAAGTGACCGGCTACCCGGACCTGATACTTGAGAACGGAAGCCAGTACATGTATGGGGTGAGCATTCCCTCAATCAACGGAGCCGACGCCCAACCGGTGCTGGTCTCCTTCGATCTGAGCAGCTTTGTTGATGGCGGAACCAACGCTGATGGCAGCATACACCAAATCTCGGTCACTATGGTGGGTGCCGGTGCCGATTTCCCCATTAACTTCAACTTCTCAGGTAATGTCCCCAATCCGCTGCCGGTGAACATTCCCGACGCCAGCACGGTTTCAATCGCCGTACAGCCGGATGGAAATCCAACCGTTACCCTGTCTGGGAGTCCCGACCAGACTTACGTGCTCCAAGCTTCATTCGACATGCACAACTGGACCGCGATCAGCACCAATCTGACCGACGCCAACGGGCTGTTCACGTTCGTTGACTCGGACGCGAAGAATTACCCAAGTCGTTTTTATCGAGGCGTTGCACCTGCCCAGCAGTAGTCGCAACTTGTCGCCCCGAAGCCTCGGCGAAGGCGGGAAATCGAGACACGGATTGCACAAACTCCAATAGATCGCGAGCAGGTTGCCGCGAATCATTTTGGGTAGGGACGTACCGCCGGAGCGTCCGGTTTTGACTCGATGCCTGCTCTGGGCGCAAATCGGAGTTGAATGCCTGCCCTCTGTAGCTTCAGAGCGAAGGATGGGTTCGATGTTCCCCCGTCTTTCTGGCCCTTGTCACCCGGCACTTGCCACCTGTCACATGCCAGCACACGCGCCTCCACCATGCCAGCCGGGGTAGATGCAGTTAACCACAATCCCGCTTTGCTTCCGAGGGATGGTTTTGCTAGGTTATATCCATGAGAACCAAATTCTCCCTCAAGCAGGCCATTGGCTTCGGCGTTTTGCTCGCGATGTTGAGCTTCATCTTCGCGGGCTGCAAGAGCACACCCAAGGTGGATTGGAACAGCCGCATCGGAAATTACACTTACGACCAGTCGGTGGCGGAATTTGGGCCGCCGGATAAAACGGCGAAGTTGAGCGACGGCAAAACCGTGGCCGACTGGATCAAACACAGCAACGGCGGCGGCGTGAGCTTCGGCGTGGGCACAGGGTTTTTTGGCGGCGGCACCGGCGTCGGCACGGGCGTGGGCACGAGTACCGGATATCCCGACCGGGTGTTGAGGCTGACGTTCGGGCCGGACGGAAAGTTGCTGGAGTTTAAAAAGACCTATTGAAGCTGACGGGGCCGCGTAAAAGGCGTTGCCTCACGCGGCGAGCCGCGTTTAAAGCTTCCGCCTTCGCCGAGGCTATGGCGGACAGGTCCACCGTCGTCCCGCACAGCGGGCTTCCGTCTGCATTATACTTCGACGCGACAAGCTGGCGGACAGGTCCAACTTCGTTCCGTGTTGCGGATGGCTGATTGTTCATACCGACACCCCGCGACCGGGCAAAATTCCGACAACACCTCCCGCCAATTGAATTCGCTGCAACTCAAACCAAACTGCCGATGCGACGCAATTGAAGAAATGGCTCACCCAGAGTGCGAGACTGGGCCAGGTCCACTTCAAATTCCGCCACCCAGTCGTTGTCTTCCTCCGGGTCAACCAGCATCTGCTGGACGCGCCAGCTCTTCTTGTCTTCGGAAGGAACGATATACGTGTGCCGCATGTTCCGCGCATTCGGGTCGAGGCAGATGCGCTCGTGCTCGAGTTCGTAGGCTTCCATCGCCGCGCGCAAACGGTCAGCAGTCCACGGCTGGCCCTCGGCATCTCTCGGAGGGGCGAGCTCTGCGAGTCCCTGATTCTGGGTGGCGGAATCTGTTTCAGGGGCTTGTGGAACTCGCCCCTCCGAAAGTGATCCCAGTGCTGCCTCGTAATCGGCAATCACCAGCCCGCGCAGGAAAGCAAAGATACGGTTCCGAATCGCCGCAGTGAAGGCCTTGGTGTCGCGCGTGATGTCCTGGGCAACTTCTTCTGCGCCGGGTGGACGCACTTCCTTCGTTTCGGCACGCTGGAAATTCGGGTCACGCATTTTCTCCCATTCATCAAGCAGGCTCGAATCCACCTGCCGGATCATCGAGCCCAGATACAGTTCCATCTCGCGGATCTGGTCGTTCTTGGCGGCGTCAGGAACGTTTTGGGCGAGGACCTTGTAAACCCGGTTCAGGTGCCGGAGCAGAACGCCCTCGGCGCGTTGCAGTTCGTAGTCCCGGATGTAATCGGAAAATGAGCGGAATGATTCGAACATCTCCCGCGCAATGGATTTCGGATGGATGTTTTCCTGACCCACCCACGGATGACGATCGGCAAAGGCGTTGAAGGTCGAATAGATGAACTCTTGGTTCGGTTTTGGGTACTCGAGTTTTTCCAGTTCTTCCATCCGCTGGTCGTATTCGATTCCTTCCATTTTCATCTCCGCCATTTTCTGGTCTTTCACCCGGTCGAGCTGCTTGCGCAGGATGATGTCGGGGTCTTCGAGAATGGATTCCACGAGGGTCAGCAGGATGAGCGCATAATCCGGTTGCTGCGGGTCCACCATCGGAATCGTGTCGAGCAGATACAGCGACAGCGCCTGGTCCATCGAGAAATCCTCCTGCAACTCGATGTTCACCCGAATCTTCGGACCGCGGCTCTCCTGAGCCGCAGCGGGTGGGCATGCCGAAGCGCTTCCGGAAACTGAAGATTGGTCCGCATTCGAGGCTGCCGCGGCTGGGGACAGCCGCGCTCTAGGATTAATAAACTCGACAATCTTCCGATCCAGCAGCGAGCGAAACAGTTGCCAGGCGCGTTTGATGTGCGCCTGCTTCTGCCGCGGCGTTTCATGACAGCGGGTAATGAGCTGTTGCATCGCCCGACAACCATCACCTTTGCGGCTCAGCACATTCAGCAACATTCCGTGCGTGACTTGGAAACGCGAGGCAAGACGCTCCGGCGGTGCCGCAATCAGGCGCAGGAAGGTGTTCTTGTCCCAATTGACGAAATTCTTTTCCGGTGGCTGGCGCTTCACGGTTTTCTTCCCGTCGCGCGCGGATTTTTTGGCGAGCTTCAGGTTTTCAATCACGTGTTCCGGCGCCTGCGCCACCACCCAGCCGCGGTCATCAAAACCCTTGCGCCCGGCCCGGCCGGCAATCTGGTGAAAATCGCGCGCGCTCAGGATGACGGTCTTTTGACCATCGAACTTGCATAGCCGCGTGAACAGCACGGTGCGGATGGGCACGTTAATGCCCACGCCGAGCGTGTCCGTGCCGCAGATGATTTTCAGCAAACCCTTCTGCGCGAGCTGCTCGATTAGCACCCGATACTTCGGCAGCAAGCCGGCATGATGCAAACCGATGCCGTGCCGGAGCCACTTTTTGATGTCGGGACCATACGGGCTGTTGAACTTGAATCCTTCGACCGCGCCGGCCAGCGCGGCCTTTTCCTCGCGGCTGCAGACGTTGAGACTCGTGAAATCCTGCGCGCTCTGCGCGGCCTCCAGTTGCGTGAAATGGACCACATACACCGGCGCTTTGCCGTCGGCGACGAGGCTTTCCAGTGTCTTGGCCAGCGGCAATTCCGAATACGCATGCTCCAGCGGCACCGGGCGATCCGTGGACGAGACGGCCACCGTCGGCCGCCCGTTGAGTCGCGTGAGTTCCTCCTCGAAAAATGTCGTGTCACCCAGCGTCGCGGACATCAGGAGGAACCGCGCCTGTGGCAGCGTCAACAGCGGGACCTGCCACGCCACACCACGCTCCCGATCGGCGTAATAATGGAATTCGTCCATGACGACCTCCTGCACGTTGGCCTGCGCGCCTTCGCGCAACGCGATGTTGGCGAGGATTTCCGCGGTGCAGCACAGGATGGGCGCATCGCGATTGACCGACGCGTCGCCGGTGCTGAGACCGACGTTGTCGGGGCCGAACTCGCGGCAGAGGGCCATGAACTTTTCATTCACCAACGCCTTGATCGGACAGGTGTAAATGGAGCGTCGTCCCTGAGCGATGGCCTGGAAATGCAGGGTGGCGGCCACGAGCGATTTGCCCGACCCGGTGGGCGTGTTCAGGATGACGTTCTTCTCCTCGAACAACTCCAGAATGGCCGATTCCTGGGCGGGATAAAGTTGCAGTTGCCGACCCGCCACATAATCCAGAAAGCGCCCCAGCAAGACATCATTGCCGGGCTTCTCCTCCCGCGGAATCAGATCATATAACGTGGCCGGCACAGGACTCTACTCTACGGAGCCGGAGCGATGTTGAAAAGGCGGATGCGCGAGTCGAAGGTGATTTCCGCAGCATTGACAAAATTCATGCACGCCAACATTGTTCGGGCATGAAAAGGACATTGTGCTTCGTTTCTTTGGCGGCTTTGCTCACCGGCGGCTGCGCGTGGTATAAAATCCAGCCCATCTCCGCGGATTCGCTCAACGGCTGGGGCAAAACCAATGGTCCTGCGGAGGGATATATTTTCTACCAGCCGGAACTGTATTTCTCGGCGACAATCGTGACGGAGTCCACCGGCTCGACCAGCAAACAAAATGTCACGGTGACACCCATCTGGCTGCCGAACTATCAAAAGCCTTACCGGGTGACGACGCACAACATTCTGGCCAAGGCGGACTTCACCTTCAACTTTGAGAGTGGCTGGAAGCTGACATCGATTGCCGACAAGGGAGACAATTCCACCGTGGTCAATACCCTGGCCGGTCAGTTGACCACCATGGTGAAAACAGCGGCGGACTTGAGGGCGACAAGCCAACAGCAACCGGCCCCCAAAACGCGGGTCATCCTTTATCGCCCGACGTTCAACGCTACGAACGGATATATCGACGGATTTGAGCCGGTGAAAATGCCCATAACCGAATAAATCATCCGGTCGGCGACGTCGCTTAAAAAATTGTTCCTGAACCCGTACGCTTCGCTCACTCGCGAGTGGAGACGGTCTCTTCAGATTTCCCATTCCTGTCTTGCCTAAACTCCGCCGCGGCTTACGATGCTCGCCACGTGAGGCGCAGCCCTTTACATCTGCATGGAAAAATCACAACGAAAACCGTGCCTCGACAGCATTTGGATGGTTTGGAAAATGCTGGTTGGACTGCTGACAAACAACACTAAACACTATGTCAAACGCATCTTTTGGAGTTTTGCTCATCGGCGATCAGCCCGAGTGCCTGCGGCTGCTGCGCCAGGAACAGTTTGAGGTGGTTTGTGCCGACCGGCTGACGAACGGGCTGGCCCAATTGAAGACCTCCCCCATTGGCCTGGTGCTCGTGGCGTTATCGCTGCCGGACACCCAGGGCACGGAGGCATTCGTCAAGGTCCACGAGGCGGTGCCGCATTTGCCGATTATTGTGCTGGCGACCCGGGCGGAGGAAAAGCTGGCGGCCAGCCTGATGCCGCTGGGGGCGCAGGATTATTTATTCGTGCCGGAGTTGACCGGCCCGATGCTGGCCAGGGCAATCCACAATGCCAATGAACGCCACCTGATCCGGGAGGAGCACAGCCGGGCCGGGCATCTGCTGGAGTTGCTCATGGATAACATTCCGGATTCGATTTATTTCAAGGACAAGGCCAGCCAGTATGTGATGATCAATCGGGCGCTGGCGAAGCGGTTCGGCCTGGCCGATTCCCATCTGGCAGTGGGCAAGTCGAATGCTGACTTTTTCACATCGGATTACGCGAAGCAGGCGCTGGCCGATGAACAGCGCGTCATGCAGACCGGCCAGCCGCTGGTGGGCGTCGAAGAAAAAGAGACCTGGCCGGATGGCCGGGTGACCTGGGTGTCCACGACGAAAATGACGTTGCGCGACCGGGCGGGGCGGGTCTTTGGCACGTTTGGCATTTCCCGGGACATCACGGAACACCGGCGGATGGAACAGGTGCTGGCCGAGCGCTCGGCCGAGTTGTTGAAGGAACGCCTACTGCTGCGCACCCTGATTGACAACCTCCCGGATGCCATTTACGCCAAGGACACCGCCGGCCGGAAGACGCTGTCCAACCTCACCGACGTGAAAAACCTTCACTTCAAAACCGAAGCTGAAACCCTCGGCAAGACCGATTTCGACCTCTTTCCGCGCGAACTCGCCGAGAGGCTTTACGCCATCGACCAGAAAGTGCTTCAGGGCGAACCGCTCATCAACCAGGAGGAATCTTTCGTGGACGAAACCGGACGGAAACGCTGGTTGTTGACCAGCAAACTGCCGCTGCGCGACCAAAACGGAAAAATCACCGGTCTGGTGGGCATCAACCGGGAAATCACGTTGCGCAAGCAGGCGGAAATCAAGCTGGCGTACGAACAGGAGTTGTTCCAGAAGCTGCTGGATAATTTGCCCGACGCCATCTATTTCAAGGACCGCGAGTCCCGCTTCGTGCGGGTGAGCCGATCGAAGGTGGAGAAATCGCTGATGGCCGTCCGGAACCGTTATCTCGCCGCCCACCCGTCAGCCGATCCGAAAGAACTGCCACCGCATTTGGCGGGCGCCGGGCCTTTCGCCGAATACATGCTGGGCAAGACGGACTTTGACTTTTACGCGGAGGAACGCGCCCGTCCGGCGTATGAAGACGAACAGGCCATCATCCGCACGGGCCAGCCGATCATTGGCAAACTGGAGCGCGGCGTCCAGCCCGACGGCAAGGTCAACTGGATCATCAGCACGAAGATGCCCTGGCACGACAAGGATGGGAATATCATCGGCACCTTCGGCGTTTCCCGGGACGTGACCGACCTCAAAGAAGCGGAAGACAAGCTGGCTTTTGAGCGCGAACTGCTCCATACCATGCTGGAAAGTTCCCCCGACCGCATCTACTTCAAGGACAAGCTATCCCGGTTCCTGAAGCTCAGCCGAACGCTGGTCAAGCGTCTGGGCTTGGAGAACCCGGAACAGGCCATCGGCAAAACAGACTTTGATTTCCAGCCGCCGGAGAGGGCCAAAGAGTTCTTTGAGGATGAGCAGCGGATCATCCGGAGCGGCGAGTCTCTGATCAACAAGATCGAGAAGCAGATCATGTCCGACGGCAAAGTCACCTGGACATCCACCTCCAAGGTGCCGCTGCGGGACGAGCAGGAACAGATCGTTGGCATCGTGGGCATCAACCGGGACATCACGGCGCATAAGCTGGCTGAAGACAAGCTGGCTTACGAACAGGAGCTGTTCCAGACGCTGCTGGACAATTTGCCCGACGCCATCTACTTCAAGGATCGTCAGTCCCGTTTCATGCGGTTGAGCCGGTCGAAGGTGGAGAAGACGCTGGCGACCGTCCGGCAAGGTTATCTGGCCGGCCACCCGTCAGCCGTTCCGAAAGCACTGCCGCCGCATCTGGCGGGCGCCGGGCCATTCGCCGAATATATGGTGGGCAAGACGGACTTTGACTTTTACGCGGAGGAACGCGCCCGTCCGGCGTATGAGGACGAACAGGCCATCATCCGCACGGGTCAACCGAGCATCGGCAAACTGGAGCGCGGCGTCCAGCCCAACGGCAAGGTCAACTGGATCATCACCACGAAGATGCCGTGGCGGGACAAGGACGGAAACATCATCGGTACGTTCGGCGTTTCCCGGGATATCACGGCGCTCAAGGAGGCCGAAGAGAAGCTCGCCGAGTACACGCAGCAACTGGAGCAGAAGAACAAGCAAACCGTGGAGGAATTGAAGATGGCGCGCGAGTTGCAACTGGCCATGCTGCCGCACGAATTTCCCTGCGTGCCGCGCCACAAGCCGCGCGAGGAAAGCGATCTGGAGTTTTTCAGCTTCTTCTTCCCGTCCGGCGCGGTCAGCGGGGATTTCTTTGACGTGGTGCCGCTTTCGGACACGGCGGTGGGCCTGTTCATTTGCGACGTGATGGGCCATGACGTGCGCGCGGCGCTGGTGACGGCCATGATGCGCGCCCTGGTGGTGGACCTGAGCACCACGACGACCGAGCCCGGCGAGCTGCTCACCCAGATCAACCGCGAAGTAGCGGGCGTCTTCCAGCAAACCGGCTCCACCATGTATGCCACCGCCTTTTACCTGATCGCCGACGTGGCCCGCGCGGAGTTGCGCTACGCCAGTGCGGCGCATCCCGAACCGATACTCCTGCACCGGCAACGGGGCATGGCCGAATGGCTGGGGAATGCCCCGGGACAAAAAAAGGGCCCGGCCCTGGGGCTTTTTGCCGAAGGCCAGTTTCCCACCCACCGGTGTCCGATGGAGGTGGGCGACCTGATCGCGCTCTTCACCGACGGGTTGATCGAAGCCGAAGGGGCAAACAACGAGTCGTTCAGCGCCAAGCGCCTGCTGGCGGCGGTCAACCAGCGCGCCAAACTGCCGACGAACGAGTTGTTTACGGGATTGCTTGACGAAATCAAACATTTCTCCGCCACTTCTGAATTCGAGGATGATGTTTGCGTTGTGGGCGTGGAGGTCAAACGGCTGGAAACACAGCAACCCAACTGGATGGTTTGATCAAACTCGTCGGCCGCAAACCGGCTGGTTTTGATGATTGACCGGTCGGGGAGGCGGGCCTCGGGCAAGTGGGTCCGTCTGGCTCAACCGGGGTTGAATTTATGGCGCGCCGCTGATTTTCTTCCGCAGTGTGGCATCGCCCGGAAACCGGGCTGCGCCCAGCTTCCAGGTTTGCATGGCGTAGTCGGGCTTGCCCGCCTGCTGATATTGCTCGCCCAACAGGACGTAGGTTTGCGCAAACTGCGGCTGCGGCGGCATCGCTTCCTGCTGGTCAATCAGGCTCGAAAACCGTTGGATCACTTCCGGGCCTTTATTCATTTCCGGCGGCCAGTGGGCCAGGGAGGCGGCCTTGTAATATTGTGCCTCCCAGTGGGACGGATCGAGTTTCAACGCCGCGTCGAAATTTTGATCGGCCTGCAACGCCAGAATGGCTGTTTCATTGTAATTCCCGCCGTCACGCACGGCCCTCAATTTGTAGATGTACGCCTCGCCGAGCACGGTAGGATAGGCGGCATCGTTGGGATTGTCCGCCATGCCCTGTTGCAATGCCATGATGGTCTGGTCCCAATCACCAGCCTTCCCCAACTGCTTCCACGCCGCCTGCCTTTCCTGGAAACTGGATTGTGCGGACACCAAGACATCCATCGCCCGGCTGAACGGAGTGGAATTGGTGGAGACAGCGGGTTTCACTTCATTCGAAACCGCCGGCGCAGCCGGAACCGGCCTTGAATCATCCAGGTTTTGCGGCTTCGTTGGTTTAGGTTCCGCCACTGCCACTATCACGGGCGGCGCAACTGCTGCCGCACGGGCGGGGGTTGATGCAACCGCCGATTTTGCCGGAACGGGCGATGACGCCGACCGGCTGCAATAAAATATCGCTCCACCAGTGACGGCGGCACAGAGAATGACCAGTGCAATAATTGATGATTTCATATTTGTCCTTTCGATAAGTTGGAGATCAGGAATTTTTCCGTTCCCGCTGCCGGCGACTGCATGCCACGATTCGCCACCAGGCAAGCATCGGAATGACCCAAAGCAGATTCAGCCAGGCCAGATAGCGCAAGATGATTGGCGCGTTTTGGAAAAACAGGTTGGTCCCGATAAACTGCCGGGCGATGGCATTGTTGGCCTGAGCGGCGTGTGCGATGCCGCCAAACGCAAAATCATGCGCGATGGCCACGCCGCCCAACGCCGCATTCCACGCGATGGCGCAGCCGCCAAACACCTGCCAGCCGAGCGCCAATCCGCCAAAGGCCCAGACACCCAGGCTGAATCCGCCCAGCACAAGCAAGCCAACCGCGCAGCCGCCGAAGGGCAATAATCCCATCGCCAACCCGCCAATGCTCACCGGCGCAATCGCGATTCCGCCAAAAGCAAACAACAAGCCCACGGCACAATCACCAGCCGCAATCCAGGCTTTCACCGGCATTCTGGGCACGGTGAGGCCGCCGCTGACGCGAATGTGGATGAAGGGCAGTCCCAACAAAACAAATTTGCTGCGGTATTCCCACGCTGGTCTTGCGGGATTCACGGTCGCGCCTTTCGCCGTGAGTTCAGCGACGAACTTGCGCCGGGTTCGCCACAACCAAATCCCACGCGCAAAAACCACGAAGGTGAAAGGAAGCACCAGCCCGATTATCAAACTGGTGTAAACCAAATCACGATCCGCTATGATTTGTTTTGCCCAAATCAGCAGCAGACCATACGCGACGAAAAACCCGAGAATGCACGCGATGAGTTTGCGGTGAAAACCTCTGACGTACTCACGCTCCTGATCTGATTGCGCGCCAGCCATGCTGATACGATAGCCGATATAATTTCCAAAAAAACCGAGCACCGGGGTGAGCATCGCGCTGAGCAATCCGCTCGCAGCCGCCGCTTTGGCGGTGGTGCCGCCTTTGGCTGCCGCCACGCCAACCGCCGCCGCTTTGGCTGAGATGGTGAACGTAGGCAAGGCCGCCAGCACACCAATCGTGAACGCCTTGCCGGGACTCGTCCGCTCCAGCGCACCTTCCACGAACGCCAGCACCTCCTCCTGCAACAATTTGCGTCCGCGCGACAGCCGTTGTTTCACGGTGTCTTCCGTCAGTTCCAGGTTTTGCGCGACGGCGGCAATGGATTGATGTTCGCGGTAAAACAGGACCAGCGGCTCGCGGTAAAGGTTCGGGATGCGTTCGAGCGAACGCCAGAGGATTGCAGCTTCCTCGTTGCTGATGGTCTGTTCGGCAGGCGACGGTTCCGGCGAGCGCGATTCGGGAACGTTTTCCAAAGGCCCGGCCTCGTGGATGGGTTCGTGGCCTTCGCGGCGGAGAAAATTATTAATCCGGTTGCGCGCGATGCCGCAAAGCCAGGCGCGGAGTTTGTCGCGTTCGCGCAGGCGGCCGAGATGTTTCCACGCGGTGATGAACGTCTCCTGCGCGAGGTCTTCGCTCTGGCCAAGGCTGCCGGTGGCGCAGTAGGTGAGCGAGGAAATGAGCGATTGATAGCGCGAAACAATCTGGCCAAAGGCATCGCGGTTGCCCGCCAGGGTTCCCACGACCAGTTCCGCGTCATTGTTCGCTGCGACCGACATAAGTTTGGGTATCATCATATCGTCCCTTATGTGGCTGAAAAGCGCGAAGAGGTGACAAAGAAAAAGGCGAATTCAACGCCCAGACGCCCAAGGGTCGGTTTGGGACATGGCGAAAACGAGAACGAGCCGGCGTAAAAGTTCGCACGGATACAGAGCCCGGCGGAAAATCCGCATCCCTGCGGCTTGCGCGAACCCGGAATATGCGGTAAATAGCCCCGAGGGAAATGACAGCCATGAAACGACGACTTTTGGGCAAAACGGGGTTTGAAGCGTCTGTGCTGGGCATCGGGGATCTGGCGGACCGCTCGGTGCCGCTGGAAAAATGCGTGGCCACGCTGCATCGGGCCATGGATTATGGGTTGAACCTGATTGACACCGCGCCGATGTACGAAAACGGGTACAGCGAACAGATTGTAGGCGCTGCGCTCAAGGGCCGCCGCGACGGGATGTTCGTCATCGACAAAATTGATCACCTGGAAAAACCGGTTGGGCCGCAGGTGGACGCGAGTCTCAAGGCGCTCGGGCTTGATTCGGTGGATTTGTTTGTTTTCCACGAGGTGTCCGAAGTACCGCAATGGGGGTGGATTGCCGCCTTGGGCATGGAGGAACTGGATCGGTGCCGTTCCGCCGGCAAGGTGCGGTTCCGCGGCATTTCCAGTCATCATCCCGAAGTGCTGCGCGCGGCGCTCAATACCGATTTGTGCGACGTGGTGATGTTCCCGGTGGGGCCGTTTGTGGACCGGCGTTACGTGGATGAGATTCTGCCGCTCGCGCGCCGGAAAGGGGTGGGCACGGTATGCTTCAAGACCTTCGGGGCGGGCAAATTGCTGGGCGATACGACGGGATACAACCAGCCGTTGCAGGAACGGCCGCGCGGCAAGTTCAGTTCCGGCGGCCAGGAGTCCGCGGGTGACGCACAGCTCCCGCGCCTCAGCGTGGCTGATTGCCTGCATTACACGCTGACGCTCGATCCGGACGTGGCACTGTTGGGGCTGAGTTTTCCCAATGAACAGGATGCCGCGTTCCAAGCATTTGAGGAATTTCGCCCGCTGGGAAAGGAACAGTTGCAGGAAATCGAGGGCCGGGCGGTGCAGGCGATTGAGGGCAAAGGCCGTTGCTGGTGGAATCCGGGGAAGGGCGGAGGGAAAAAGCGGGGCAGGTTCGGAATCCGGATTGTGGATTAACACCATTTCATGCGCAGCGTGACGCAGGGAACATCCAACCCCGATGCATCGCGAGCAGGCTTCGAATGGGGATTCGCCGCTAAATATGTCAATATCAAGAACAACCCGTTTCCGTTTCCGTTTCCGAGTGGGATTTTACTGCAGAAGCGCGGCGCGGTAGTAGGCCTGCTCGCTCGGCGGGTTCGTGTCCGTGATAATGTAAGTGCCTGGCGGCGGCATGGTGATGGTTGACAGCGCCCCCCAGTTGACCAGATTGGTCGAGCGCAGCACCTGATACTGGTAACCCCCAAGCCCTGCAAAGAACACCTGCACCGTCCCGCCCGCGATCGTCGCGCCTTTCATTTCGGGTACTTGGAGCCTGCCGTTGGGGTCGAAGCGGTTCGTGATGGCCGTGAACCAATTCGTCGCCATCTTAGCGTAGCCGACCGCGTTGGGATGCACCACGTCAGCGAAGTCCGACGGCGGTATCGCGCTGTACATGTCGGTGAAATAAACCTGCCGCCCAAGGGCCGCCTGTCGTGCCACAATGCCGGGCACGAATGGATTGAAAGTCTGCTGAATCTGCGTGTTGTAAGGTTCGTTGCGGTGCGTGAGGTTGGCCACGACGATCCTGGCAAAGGGCCGGTTGGTGGCCATTTTGACGATAAGGGCCTCCAGCCGATTGGTTGCGTGCGCCGTGTCGTAACCTTGACGGTAGTCATTCGTGCCAATGAGAAGGAGGATGATGTCAGGATCGGCAATCTGACCGAACACACCAAGGATGCTCGAGTCAATCTGGTCGATACGCCAGCCGATGTGACCTTCGTGGTTCGGGTCGGGTAGTGCGGGGGCAGAGTTGTTGGTCTGTGTGCCAAGGAAATCGACGTTGAAGCCGGCATTGGTGAGCAGTTGGTAGAGCGGCAAACGGTAACCGCCCGGCACATCACTGCCGTACGTGATAGAGTCACCCAGCGGCAGGATGCGGATTGTCAGCGCCGCCAGAGCAAAGAAATGGGTGAAAGTGACGAGAATCACGACCAAGCTGAACAAGATGACAGATCTCGCTTTCACACAAATCGCTCCTGGAACAACGATTCATCGGATTAATCAACCCAAAAATGGAATTAAGCAACCCCTTTCGGGCGTGAGACCGTGTGAAAACTCATTTTAGGCGATATAGTTCACGATGTCTTCTTCAGCACAACATAACAGATGATCGCCGCCATTACCGCAACAGCCACCACCCCAACGGCCATAGGCCAAACAGGCTTAAAAACAAGAGCCCAGAACGCCATAAACGCTACGATGCACGCTGTGCAACTGGCGATAATAATCTGTTTGGTTCGTTCTCGCTCCGCGTTCGCGGCTTTTTTTTCGATAGGTGGTTGAATAGTATCATTCATAGCGTGTGTTTAGTGGCCTAACGAGCGACCGGCGCTGGCAGCGCGCGTGCGCCGACCTGTCCCGCCGTAGCTTCTGAGCGAAGGCGGAAGCTGACGATCCCGCCCTGCGGGACCAGTGACTCATAAACTGAATCGCGCAGCGGCGGTTCGCTGGAGCGCACTGTTTAAGCTTTCGGCTCAGCCTTGACATAAATCTCTCGCGGAGCTTTGTCGAAGTATTTGAATAGTGCCGGGCACAACCAACCTTCCATCTTGAAGTCGGGGGAAAAATACCAGTTGCCGCCATACTCCTCTCGACGCCACGCCAACTTGTTTGTATGTCCGGGAAACGGCGAAGCCGCAAACAACAGGCGAAATCCCTTGTCGGCGTCTGGAATGTCAGCCACCAAAACATCAATCATGGTATCCGCACCCGACACGAACGGCTCTTTGTCCAGCCCAACCCGCGGATCGTCGAATACCCACATGCCTTCGTACCGGTACGGAATGATGAAATTGATGCTGTTCATCTGTAACCTAACGCCCAACTGAGCCTCGCCGGGCCAGCAATGTCAACCGCGACAACGGAACTGACCGCGCCAACGGCGGTTGGCTCCGGCGAGAGGCTGTGTGAAAACTCATTTTTCGACCCTCCCATCCATCCGCTCGTTTCGTCAAAATGCCTCACACAAAAATTTTGATCGTTACCGAATTTCATGTCAGCACTTTTCACACAGCCTCGCGACTTGTTAGGTATCATGTTTCTTATCAACTGACTTCTGCCTGCAACAACTGGCGAAGCCGATAATGGTAAATACCAGCCAAATAATGTATGACGGAAACCAGTCCGACCACCATTTGTCTGAAAAATATTCCGCCGATGCTCTCTTGAACAAATGCAACGCGACTAAATTTATGGCTATCGTAATCGCCAGCCCAATCAATCCGATGAATGTGAACGAGCCAGCCAGCCTGAATGATTTGCATGGTTTCATATTTTTAAGTGCGTGTGCTGACGCCTAACGTTTAAGCTCAGGCACAGGCGCGGGAAATGACGCCACGACGAAGCCGGGGAGCAGCCCATCTCCCTCGCCATCCAAAACTGAAGGCGCAGCGGCTGTTGCCTGCAGCGATTTGTTAGCCCTCATAGAATTCCTTCCCTTGTTGGTCCCACGGCTCACGAGGCAAATGTGCGAGATTCCACACAAACCGTTTCCGATTGAACGTCTCGCGATCACGCATGATGTGGAAAAGCTCTACGGTAACTACTGTCGCCACCAATCGCCTTGCTTCGTCGGCAGTGTAACCGTCGGCCTTCAACCGCTCAATAGTCTGCCTAGTCTCGGGAGGATCATTATCTCGAATCTGATTCTCGACAACCTCCAAAATCATCTTTCCAAGCTTAGGATTTGTGTCAGCAGGGTCCATACAAGCAAACGGCTAACGCCTGAGCTCAGGCACAGCCACCGGAGACTGACTCCGAAATGCAAGCGCGACAATCAAATTTCCAACGCCGGTCCGACTGACCGGCGCGGTGGCTGTTGCCTGCAGCGAGAGGCTGTGTGAAAACTCATTTTCCGGCCATCCCATCCATCCGCTCGTTTCGTCAAAATGCCTCACACAAAAATTTTGATCGTTACCGAATTTCATGGCAGCACTTTTCACACAGGCTCGCGATTTGTTAGGCGACGTCATAGGTTCATACAAACGAATGTATCGCAATCCACGGGATAATACCTGCAATAGCAACCGCGCAAACCACTAATGCCAAGGCGAAAAACAATGTGCCAGCGAAAAAAAGCGCGGAACTAGGTGTAACCTCTTTCTGGAAGCTCAAGACCGCCGAATAAATAACCCACGGGACAGGACAATACAAAATCCAAGTATTAGGGTGAAGCAGAGCAATCGTGACATGTGGCAACGTAACCTTCATCTCTGACAGCACATGCAATGAAAGTGACGTAAGCGCCCAACAACTGATGCAAATAACAACAAACGCAAGCGTCAAAAGCCACACAAATGTTTTCATGGTGTAAAGTCGCCTAACGCCAGAGCTCAGGCACAGCCACCGGAGACTGACGTTGGCTGCAGTGATAATGTTCGAGTTTCATAAATCGGTCAACTGGCAGGCGCGGTAGCTGTTGCCTGCGGCGAGAGGCTGTGTGAAAACTCATTTTTCGACCCTCCCATCCATCCGCTCGTTTCGTCAAAATGCCTCACACAAAAATTTTGATCGTTACCGAATTTCATGTCAGCACTTTTCACACAGCCTCGCGCGGTGTTAGGCATCATTTTACGGGTGCTTGTTGCAACAAATATAACTTCCCATCTTTCTCACCAACAGGATACGTCCCCTCTTTGAGCTGTCCTCCGGGAGCGTATGTAATCTTGAGATGCTTGATAACTGGAAGGTTCGAGCAATAATAAACGCCATTTGTGTCTTTCCACACAATGTCACGAATCTTTGGGTCAGGATTCATGAGCGTAACGTCAGTGACGGTCCGCGCAATATCTCTGGCGTAGTGCATCTTGGCACGGACTTTGAACTTGTCTGGCACTCTGTCCCAACAGGTAAGCGACATCAAGCTGTCGACATCACCCTTCTCGAAAGCCTGCTTGACCGCGGCGACAAATCTCGCCTCTTCTTCCGATGATGCCGCCAAACTTGACTGTAACTGCAATACCAAAACCGATGTGAGAATTACTATCATTGTTTTCATAAATGCGTTCTTATTTCGACTGTGATGTAATGATGCCTAGACAGTATGGCTGGCGATGAAAGTGACAAAGGTGTCTGCTCTCCGGGAACGGGGATTGCGCCACGACCGAAGCCGCGGTGCCGAGCCCCAATGTTTGGTAGCAAACTCAAACAAAGAAAGGAAAACAGACACCATGAAAAGTTACATACTCCGCTC
>Ga0208321_1000343_pt1 | contig 35441 bp, 32 predicted proteins | sample June2015DPH_4_15_FD_184692 | JGI IMG/M metagenome (GOLD analysis project Ga0208321, IMG submission 184692) | Peatland microbial communities from SPRUCE experiment site at the Marcell Experimental Forest, Minnesota, USA - June2015DPH_4_150... | ecosystem: Environmental > Terrestrial > Soil >... | reverse complement strand
TTGAGCCTGCTTCGGACCCGGAAGTTTGGGGTCTGGTGGTTGGTGGGCTTGGCGGTGCCGATGCTGATGGTGGCGGGTTACGAGTGGATGACGGCGAGGATGTATGGCCGGGGGCTGTTATTTGCCGCGACCCACTTTGCGCAGATGCATCGGGTCAGGTTTTCCGGGGGTTGGCTGGCGAAAGGGATCATTGGTCTGGCGTTTGCGGGTGGCAGCCTGCTGCCATTGATGTTCTTTGCGCCGTGGCTGTGGCGGCGGCGGACATTGTTGGTGATGGGTGTCATCATTTTCGGGGCATTGCTGGTGGTGTTTCGGCTGTGTGGCGACCTTGGGCTGATCCTCCGTTTGAAAAATATCAAGCTGTTTGACCACTGGGACTTCCTGTTGCAGGTGATGATATTGACAGCGGGTGGGTTGCTGCTGGTGCTGTTGGTGGCGACCGAAGCGTGGCAGCGGCGGGACATCATTACCGTGGTTCTCGTGTTCTGGATACTGAGCGGGCTGTTCTTTGCGGTTGTGTTGAATTGGACGATAAGTGCCCGGAGTTTTCTTCCATTTGTTCCGGCGGTGGTGATATTGCTGGTGCGGCGGCTGGGGCGACAGCAACCTTTAATCAGGGATGTTTGGTTGTTGGGGCCATTAATCCCGGCGGCGGTGATCACGATGAGCGTTGCGGTGGCTGACTACCGACTGGCTAATTCGAGGAGAACGGCGGTAGAACAAATCGTGGCAAGATACAAACCTGCAAACCACCAGCTGTGGTTTGAGGGAGGGTATGGGACGACCCAATATTACATGGAAAAGCTCGGCGGTGAACGGATAGATGTGGAGCAGTCAATATTGCTGCCGGGAGATGTTGTCGTCGTGTCCTGGCTTAATGACGACGTTTTTGCACTTCCGGCCGGGAGCGTGGGATGGGCTGGATATTTGGAACCGCAGCCGCGTTGGTGGATGAATCCCGTTGGGGGCGGGGAACACAGCTTGGCGGGATTCTATGGGGCGGATTCGGGACCTGTCCCCTTTGCTGTCGGAGGACTTCCCAGTCAACTTTACTATGTCGTGAAGGTTTTTTCCCGGGTGCAATTCGCATCGCAACCCGTCAACCCACGAGAAGTGCGAGCTGGCGAAGTGCCGAGCTTTTCGCACTTTTCTTTCAAAGTGGACAATAAAACAACCTTCCCAATGAAATCAGAGGTCACCATGCACCTTCAACTGGCCGGCCAACTTGTAGGCGAGGGAAGGATTGAAGCAGCCATTCAAACCTATCGCCAAGCCCTGGCTGTGGATTCCAACAACCCGGTGGTATTAAATAATCTGGCTTGGATTCTTGCAACGGCCAGCAAGCCAGAATTGTGTGATGGGCAGGAAGCGGTGCGGCTTGCCACCAAGGCTGTTGAATTGACCGACCGCACAGAACCCAAAATGATCGGGACGCTTGCTGCTGCCTACGCCGAAGCTGGCCAGCTTGCGAATGCGGTTGAAATGGCCAACAGTGCGGTAGGCTTGGCCTCAGTAACGGGCCAGGAAGATGTAGCCGCGAAAAATGAAAAACTGCGGATCCTGTACACGGCGGGCATGACGCCAAGCACAGCGCCGGCTCCGTAATGCAGCGCAGGTTGCCATGCCACTATTTCTCAGACTCACACTTTTCCGTCCTGAATTTTCCCGTTCATGTTCGCGTGACAAGGTTTTGACATTTTCTTGAGGCTTGAAATTTCAAATCGAATGGTTCGCATTCCGTTCAACACGCGGATGCGATTGGGATTTAGTCATTAGTCATTTGGCATGGACGACGCTGGAAGCAAAAGCTTTCACTTCGCCGTCGGGCCTGACAGCGGCGCGTTCGAGTATCTTGCGATACGTGGCGAAGGCGAGCAGCGGCCAGGCGTTGCGATAGATGTCGTATTTCAAATAGAAAACCTTCGGGAAACCGGTGCCAGTGGTTTCCTGCTCGATCCACGAGCCGTTGGGGGTTTGCTTGCGAATCAAATACTCGATGCCGCGTTTGAGATGCGGATTGTCCGGGTCGTCGAACGCGCACAGACCCATGACGGCCCACGCAGTTTGCGATGCGGTGCTGGGGCCGCGGCCTTTGAAAACCGGATCGTCATAGGTGTTGCAGCGTTCGCCCCAGCCGCCATCGGCATGCTGGACACTTTCGAGCCACGTGCGCGCCTTGAGCAGCCACGGCTGGTTCATGTCAATGTTCATCGCCCGCAAACCGCGCAACACCTGCCACGTGCCGTAAATGTAATTCACGCCCCAGCGGCCATACCATGAGCCGTCCTCTTCCTGCCGCTCGCGGATGTAGGCCAGCGCGTCGCGGATCTGGGGATGGTCCGGGTTCCAGCCTTCGTAACCGAGCAATTCCAGGATGCGCGCGGTGATGTCGGCGCATTCGGGGTCGAGCATGGCGTTGTGGTCGGCGAACGGGACCTTTTCCAAGATGTTCTTGGTGCAGTCCTTGTCGAACGCCGCCCAGCCGCCATCCTTGCACTGGAACGTCATCATCCACCTCAAGCCGCGCTGGAAACATTCGTTGCGTTTTTTCGGGTCGTCCGTCGGAATTTTTCGCAACGCGAGCAGCACCATCGCGGTGTCGTCCACGTCGGGATTCCACTGGTTGTTGAACTCGAAGACCCAGCCGCTCGGTTCCACGTCGGCCGGATTTTTGTGAATCCAGTCGCCGCGAAAACGGATTTCCTTCGTCATCAGCCATTTGGCGGCTTTCTTCAGCATCGGATGGTTTTCCGGAATGCCGGATTCATGCAGACAAATCGCGACGATGGCCGTGTCCCAAACCGGCGAGAAGCACGGCTCGATGCGCACGCTGTCGGCGGTTTCGTGCTCCAATTTTTTCAATTCATGCGCGGCGCGGACGACTTGTGGATGGTCGTCAGGATAACCGAGCACCTTGAGCGCGATGAGCGAATTGAGCATTGCGGGAAAAATCGCGCCCAGTCCGTCCGAACCCTCGAACCGTTCCAGCATCCATTGCTCGGCGTTTCGGAGCGCGCGTTTGCGGAAGGGATGAATTTTGTGCTCGGCGAACCATTCCGCGAATTTGTGCAGGCGGTCGAGCCAGAGGAAAAAGTTGCGCCACGAAAGGTTTCCCGGGTCGGGCGCCAGCGCGAGGTCGCGTTCATGGACGCCTTCGGGATAAAGCTCGTCCAAATCCACCTCCACCGGGCGGGTGGGTTTGAAATGGTTGATGATGGCCAGGGGCACGAGCATGGCGCGCGACCAGTTGCTCATTTCCCAGAAATTCACGTGGAACCATTTGCCGATGAGGATGACCTCGCACGGAATCGTTGGGACGTATTCCCACGGATACAGGCCGATGAGCGCGAGATACAGCTTGGAAAACGTGTTCATGCGCGGCACGCCGCCGAGGTGGAGCGCCATTTCGCGCGCCTTCAGCAGGCGCGGGTCGGTGACGGGCACGCCGGCGAGTTTGAGCGCGAGATAGGCCTTGATGGTGGCATTCACTTCCGACGGGCCGCCGTAATAAATGTTCCAGCCGCCGTCGGACAATTGCATGGAGAAGATGTGATTGACCGCCTTGCGCTGCCATTCCTTGTCCACCTTTCCGTTCCAATGATGATAGGCCACCGTATCCGAGACGATTGTGGAATCCACCATCAATTCGCCGATCCAGCAGCCTTCCGGTCGCTGCAAATGGAGCAGATTATTCTGCGCCCGCAGAATGGCGGTTTCCAAATCCCGGGCAAAATCCGTTGGCAGACGGGTTGCCGAAGATGACTGCGCCGGTTGAACCCTGGAACTGCTTTCAATCACACTCATACTCTGCGAATTCGCCCCAAAGCTGTAAAGTTTTAAGTGCCAGTCCGGGGACGCATCTTGACACTACCACAAGCCAGGTTGCATCATTTCGGAAGGAACGCCGTCCCGCTCTGAGCGGGACGACGTTCCCATCGCAGTACCCAAGGACGCCCCGGTTCAGCCGGAATCCACTTTTGTTGTGGACAAGTCCGGTCAACTTCAATAATTCAAGGACAGCGTTTGATTAAAGAGCGGCAACAAAACTTATGGGCTACAAGATTGCTCGTTACGGCTGGCTGCCTGATTTGCCCGATCAGCGAGACCATTTCTACGCCGCACCGGTGGAACTGGCCGGCGTATTGCCGGCCAAAGTTGACCTTTGTCCGCAATGCCCGCCGGTTTATGACCAGGGCCAGCTCGGCAGTTGTACCGCCAACGCCATTGCCGGAGCTGTTGAGTTTGACCGGATAAAACAAAAGCTGGCCGACTTTACGCCGTCGCGCCTCTTCATTTATTACAACGAACGCGCCATCGAACACACAATTAATTCCGACAGTGGCGCGCAAATTCGCGACGGCATCAAAAGCGTGGGCAAGCAGGGCGATTGTCCCGAAACCGAGTGGCCCTATATCATCGCCCGGTTCAAAACCAGGCCGACGCCCCAATGCTATACTGACGCGCTGCAATACCGGGCCGTTTTGTATCAGCGCCTGACGCCGATTCTCAGCCAGCTCAAGGGCTGCCTCGCGTCGGGCTACCCGTTCGTGTTCGGATTCACGGTTTACGAAAGTTTTGAAAGCGCACAAGTGGCCCGGCCCGGTCACGCGCCGCTGCCGAGATCCGGCGAGCGGGCCATTGGCGGCCATGCCGTTGCCGGCGTCGGTTACGACGATGCCCGGCAGTGGTTCATCGTCCGAAACTCCTGGGGCGGCAAATGGGGTATGAAGGGATATTTTACCTTGCCCTATGCCTATCTGACCGACGATAATCTGGCCAGCGATTTCTGGACAATCCGTGTCGTTCAATGATAATCAATTCAACCTGATAAAAACCCGATAAAAAATTATGACTCTCACAAAACGTGACCTGGTTGTTCGCATCAGCAATGAAACCGGCCTCGTCCAGCAGCAGGTGTTCGACGTGGTGCAAAAAACGCTCGACTACATCGCCGAGGCGCTCGCCAAGGGCGACAAAGTGGAATTGCGCAACTTCGGCGTCTTCGAAATCAAAATCCGCAAGGCCCGGGTCGGTCGCAATCCCAACGCGCCGGAAACCGACGTGCCGATTCCCGCGCGGGCGATGGTAAAATTCAAGGCCGGCAAGGAAATGCGGGCCGACGTGCTCAAACTCACACCCCAAAAAGCGCAGGCACAAACATAACGGCAGGGAAAGCGCGGCGCGCTGCCGGGTTTTGAGTCGGACGCCGAGTCGCGGCGCCCCTTGCCGCAGCTTCCTGCTTTCCTAATTAAAAAATTTCTCTTACCTTTCCGGGCATGGAACGATTGCCTGGATTTCGCGACTTTTATCCCGAACCGCTTCCGCATCCTGGGGGGTGGAGGCATCTGTTGGTTGGACTGAATCCTTGAGGACAAGTGCAATGAGTCCCGGACCCTTCAGAAAAATGGCCAACCTGTTTGGTGTGGCCGGATTGTTTCTTCGCCTGGGCGCCACCGCCTTTGGTGGTCCGGTGGAGCACGTCGCCTTGATGGAACAGGAGGTCGTTGTCAAGCGCGGCTGGATTTCGCGTGCGGAATTTCTCGACTTGCTGGGCATCGTCAACCTCATCCCGGGGCCAAACTCGGCCGAGATGGCAATGTTCATCGGTTATCGCCGCGCCGGCAGGCTGGGATTCTTGCTGGGTGGTGTTTGCTTTATCCTGCCCGCCGCGCTCATCGTCAGCGCCATCGCCTGGGCTTATGTGAATTTCGGGAAACTGTCGCTGGCGGAGGGTCTGTTCTACGGCATCAAACCCGTCGTCATCGCGGTGGTGGTGCAGGCGATATGGAACCTGGGGCGCGCCGCGGTCAAAACGCCGTTGCTGGCCATCGTCGGTGCGGGAGCCGCCACGCTGAGTTGTTTCGCCGTCAATCCGTTTTTGGTTCTTTTGGCCGCCGGCGCATTTATGCTTGTTTTCCGCGCCGCGTCACAACCAAAAGGGTCCGTGGTCTGCCTGACGCCCTTGTTGGGAGCAACCTCGAAATTCCGGCTGCTTTCGACGGCGGGTGTGGCATCATCGTTCAGCCTCTGGCCCATGTTCCTGTTTTTTCTCAAGGTCGGTTTTGTGATGTTTGGCAGCGGTTATGTAATGCTGGCGTTTCTCCGCACCGACCTGGTCGAACACTGGCATTGGCTGACGGAGGGCCAGTTGCTGGACGCCCTGGCCGCCGGCCAGTTCACCCCCGGACCATTGCTCACCACCGCCACATTCATCGGGTATGTCCTGGGCGGACCCCAGGCGGCACTGTTGGCCACGGTGGCGATTTTTCTGCCGTCGTTTGTGCTGGTGGCCATCAGCGGACCACTCGTGCCGCGTCTCCGCCGATCACGGCTGGCCCGTGCTTTTCTTGACGGCGTAAACGTGGCTTTGCTGGCACTCTTGGCCGTCGTCACCTGGCAGTTGGGTCGGATCGCGCTGGTGGATTGGCTGACCATTTCGTTCGCCGTGGCCGCCGCCGTCTGGATGCTGTGTTTTCGCGTCAACTCCACCTGGCTGATCCTGGGTGGAGCGGCGTTGGGGCTGGCCAGGTTTGTCCTGTCAACCGGTCCTTGATCTCGGAATTCGGAAAAAATAAGGAAGCCAGAAAGCCAGGAAAGCGAATTCCAGATTTCGTGTTTTCCTAATTGAAAATTATCCGTATTCTCCGGACATGGAACGATTACCCGGATTCCGCGACTTTTATCCCGAACCGCTTCCGCATTCCGATGTCGGGAGCGCCGACGCCCGCCAGTTCATCTTCGACAAATGGCGCGCGACCGCCCGCCGCTACGGTTTTCGCGAATACGACGGCCCGCCGCTGGAACCGCTCGAACTGTTTACCACCAAAAGCGGCGGGGAAATCGTCGGCCAACTCTACAACTTCACCGACAAAGGCAACCGCGCCGTGGCGTTGCGCCCGGAAATGACGCCCACGCTGGCGCGCATGGTCGCCGCGCACGAACGCAATTACAAAAAACCCATCAAGTGGTTCGCCATCCCGCAACTCTTCCGCTACGAACGCCAGCAGAAAGGCCGGTTGCGCGAACACTTTCAGTTCAATGCCGACCTCATCGGCGAGACGGACGCGGCGGCGGATGCCGAATTGATTGCGTTGCTCATTGACACGCTGCGGTCGTTCGGTTTGACCGAATCGGATTTTGTCATCCGCCTGAGCAGCCGCAACGCGTGGTCGGATTTCTTCAGGCAGGGTAGGGGAGATGCCGCGCGCGAATACGAATTTTATCAGGCGATTGACAAACTGGAGCGCACGTCGCCGGAAGAGAACGAAAAGAAACTGACATCGCTTGGTTTTTCATTGGCCGTGGTGAACCGGTTCATCGAATCCGGCAAACCGACCGCGGAGTTACAGAGTATTCTGGACAACCTTGGGGCCCGCGGCCTGCGCGACTTCGCAAAGGTGGATTACCGCGTCATCCGCGGGCTGGCGTATTACACCGGCACGGTGTTCGAGGCGTTCGATGCCAAGGGCGAGTTCCGCGCCATCGCGGGCGGCGGACGCTACGACAATCTGGTCAAACTCATCAGCGGCGGCAAAGTGAACCTGCCCGCGCTCGGCTTCGGCATGGGCGATGTCGTGCTGCTGGAACTGCTCAAAGCGCGCGGACTGCTGCCGAAATTTGACTCGAACGTGGACGTTTTTATTTTGATCGAAGACGAAAATCTCCGCGCACCTTCGCTCAAACTTGTGCAGGACCTGCGCACGGCGGGATACGCCGTCGAGTATACGCTCACGACCGCCAAATCGGACAAACAATTCAAACGCGCGCAGGAATTGAAAGCCACTTACACCGCGAAGTTCGAAAGCGACTCCTACGTGCGCGTCCGCAACCTGAAGTCACGCGAGGAAATTGTTACCGGCACGGGCGACGTGGCGAACCATTTGGGGTGAAGGAACACCGTGTTTGCAGAAAACCCATCCGACTGATAGATTACATGCCATGAAGACGACCGTGCTTGAACCCGAGATTGTCACCCGCAAAGGCAAGCCAGTTTCTGTAATTCTTCCGATCAAGGATTACGAGGAACTGCTGGAACGCGCCGAAGATGTGACAGACGTTGCCTGGTTGAAGCGCGCCCGCCAGAAACCATTGCACTATCGTCCGATCGAAGACTATCTGGCCGAACGCCGCCGCAATTGACCATGTATCGGGTTCTCCTTGAACGCGGCGCCGAAAGGGATCTCAACCGGCTTTCATCCGAGATTCATGACCGGGTCATCACGGCGATTCGTGCGCTGGGCGGCAACCCGCGCCCGGCTGGCTGTCGCAAGTTGGTGGGCAGCAAGAACGACTGGCGCATCCGCGTGGGCGATTACCGCGTAATTTACGAAATTGCCGATGCGATCCGGATTGTACGCGTCAATCGTGTCCGGCACCGCCGTGAAGTTTATCGCTGATGAAAATAATCATTGCCGGCACAGCCGGCACGGCGAATCATTTGGGCAAACCCAAAGTGCATGAATAACCTTGGATAAACTATGTTGGTTCGTTAATCGTCAGGCCAAAACTTTATGCCCAAAAAAATTAAAGTTATTGTTCATGTAGAGATCGAATTGCCAGACAAGGCTGAAGTTATCCGATTTAAAGATGAAGAAGGTGATGAGGGTGACTACATAAAATTCATGGGAAGGCTTTTCCGTCCTAACATTGACTGGTTACAGTATTATCCCTCCGATTTCACTAAGAAATTGTATAGAGGTAAGGTCAAAGGTATTAGTTGGTCGGGTGTGGATGACGATACGTTCAACAAGTATTTTGCTTATGCGGTTGATGGGTGGTATTTAGAGGAACAATGATGCCCAATCAGTCGAGGAATTAGCGAAGAAGATGCCGCTTCAAACGAAAAAGACCTACGCCATTTACAGGATCAAATCTCCGAGTGGCAAAGTCTATATTGGCAAGGATGAGTATTTTCCATCTCGGATGAATAACCACAGACGAATTGCTGAGAATCCACGCAAGGTCGAATACAACAGTCCCGTGCATCGAGCAATTCGCAAGTATGGTTGGAGCAGAATGGTCGTTGAAATGGTTGATAGAAATGCAAAATCTGTCGCGGAACTGAAACTTAGAGAAAGAGTCTGGATATGGTTACATGATTCTAAACGAAGGGGATACAATCAGACTTTCGGCGGCGAGGGGACTGTGGGTTTTAAGCATTCGGATCAGACAAAGGAAAAGCTTCGGCAGATGAGACTTGGCAAGAAGATGCCGGAAGATTATTGCCGATTGTTGCGGCTGCGGATGCTTGGTAGAAAACATTCCGAGGAAACGAAGCAAAGAATTGCCGCTGGCAACCGTGGGAAAAAAGTCGCTGAAGTTACCAAACAAAAGCTCAAGATTGCACGGCTTGGCAAGTCTCTTTCAACCAAGAATCGAGAAGCAATTTGCCTCGCTATGAAAAAGTTTTCCGGTGTGCCGATTCCGGCGGAAAGAAAACACAGAATCAAGCGTTCTCACCTGAAACGTGAATACGAGTTTATCAGTCCAAACGGACAAGTTGTCGTGAGGACTAACGACGTGAAAACATTCGCTGAACAGAACGCGCTCTCCACTCAACATCTGTATCATGTGTTGAACGGCAAACGCCTTCATCACAAAGGATGGAAAGGGCGATATGTGAGTATTAACGGCAGTCCCGAAACTGCTGAACGCTTGAACGGAGCGAAGCCAGTGCTACTGCCAAGGCTTGAAGCATTGCGTAATGCAGTCTGCAAATTCACTTATGAGTTGCACAACCCCATTGGTGAAGTATTCGCCACAAAAAATCTCAGCGAGTTTTGCAGGCTGCATGGCTTGGATCAACGAAAGATGACTTTGGTTGTAAATAGTAAAGCTGGAAGAAAATCTCACAGAGGTTGGATAGGACGAAAAATTACATAAGGCATGACCGGTAAATCAGATCGCATCGCCGTCATTGCCGGGGACATCACACAACAGCGCGTGGAGGCAATTGTGAATGCGGCCAACTCGACGTTGCTCGGTGGTGGCGGCGTGGACGGCGCCATTCATCGCGCCGCCGGGCCGGAATTGCTGGCGGAATGCCGCGCGCTCGGCGGCTGCGCGACGGGTCAGGCCAAAATCACCAAGGGCTACAAACTTCCAGCCAGGTGGGTCATTCACACCGTCGGCCCGGTTTGGCACGATGGCCAGCACGGCGAGGATGAACTGCTTGCGAGTTGTTATCGAAGTTGTTTCGCGCTGGTCGAATCGCACGGCATCAAGACCGTGGCGTTTCCATCCATCAGCACCGGCGCGTATGGTTTTCCGATGGACCGTGCGGCGCGGATTGCCTTGCACGAGACGAAACAGTTTTTGAAACGGAATCAATCGGTGGAGCAGGTGATGCTGGCGTGTTTCGGTGCGAGTGCGCTGGAAATTCACAAAAGGGTTCTGACCGAAATTTGTGGGTAGCACCTGCGTCTCGCGGGTTAAATTCGGCGTCCCGCGGAATTTCTTCGTGGGTCAATGGAAAACCGGTCGTTGTCCAAGCGCAAGGCAAACGTTTGTTGCATGACGGTTCCGGGCGGGACGCCCGTAACGACAGGCGAGACGCCTGTGCCACCTTAAAATTATCCACGAACTCAGTCTTTCAAGCCTTCGAGGATCAGCAAAATGAACGTGCGCCGTTCGTAGGTGAAAGGCCGGCAGGTCACCCGCAGATTCACCTTGATGTGTTTACCGTTGCGGCCGAACTTCATTTCCGCCTCGTGACGGATCACGCTGCGGCCCCGCGAGGCGGCCCGCACCGACTGGCGCACCACACATTCTCCGCAGTCCGGGCTGTGACCGCATCCCTCCGGCACTTCCCGGGCGTGGATGCAGTTCAGCGCTTCCCCGCACCGTTTCCCGATCAGTGACTGCTTGCTCCGGCCCAGCAGCTTGGCCGCCGCCGCGTTGCATTCCAGGATGCACACATCCTCGTTCACAACAAAAACGGGCATGGGCATGGCATCAAACAGCATTCGATGAAATCCCTGATCCAGAAATTGAACAGCAAGCCGGTTCATAGGAACCCATTTTATCGAATCAGAGTGGAAAGGGAAACAAAAAAAGGCGGGGCCAAAGCCCCGCCGTGGTGAAAATGGTTCGCGGAATTATTTTGCCGGTGCCGCCACGGTTTTTTCCTGCTTTTCATTTACCAGCGTTGCGCCCTTGCCGAGGCGTTTGCGCAGGTAGGTGAGTTTCGCGCGGCGCACCGAGCCCTGGCGTTCGACTTCTATCTTGTCCACGCGCGGCGAATGCAGCGGGAACACGCGTTCCACGCCTTCGCCATAACTGATGCGGCGCACGGTGAAGGTTTCGTTCAGGCCGTGTCCGCGTTTGCCCATGACGACGCCCGCAAAAATCTGGATGCGTTCCTTGTCGCCTTCAACGACCTTGGTGTGCACCTTCACCGAGTCGCCGACCGCAAATTTCGTGTCGTCTTTGCGATACTGTTCCGATTCAATTTTGTCTTGTAGTGCCTGGTTCATAAATCTCTTTGCTGTGACAAGTGACATGTGTCACGTGACACGATTGACCGGCGCGGGTTCTTGTCACCTGTCACCCGTCACCTGTCACTTTACAATAAATCCGGTCTTCGTTCTTTTGTCCGCAACTTCGCCTGTTCGCGCCGCCATTTTTCAATTTCGGCGTGGTTGCCGGAAACCAAAACGTCCGGGACCTTCATCCCGCGAAATTCCGCTGGTCGCGTGTATTGCGGATATTCCAGTCCCGGCAGATCGGGACTGAAGGATTCGTCGCGCGAACTTTCGTCGTCGCCCAGCGCTCCGGGCAGCAACCGCGTCACCGCATCAATCACGACCATCGCGGGCAGCGCGCCGTTCGTCAGCACGTAATCGCCGATGGACAATTCGTCGTCGGCGAGTTTTTCCCGCACGCGCCCGTCAAAGCCTTCGTAATGGCCGGTGACGAGCAGCAAATCTTCCGATTGCGCCAGCTCGCGCGCGATGGCCTGATTGAATTTTCGCCCGGCGGGCGACAACAAAATCACGCGCGTTTTTTCGCGCTTCAAACTTTCAATCGCTTCAAAGAGCGGTTCCGGCTTCAACAACATTCCCGGTCCGCCGCCGAAGGGCCGGTCATCCACGGTCTTGTGCCGGTCGTGCGTCCAGTCGCGCAGGTTGTGGATTTTCAGGTCCAGCAGACCGGCATCGCGCGCGCGTTTGACGATGCTTTCGTCGAGCGGCCCGGCGAACATCGCCGGGAACAAAGTGAGCACGTCAATTTTCAATCCATCGTCCTCGTTCACGTCCTCGTCCTCGTAATCGAATCGCGACGACGAGAACGAGCCGTCTTCGTTGCACTTCGCCGCGCCAAAGGACGAGGACGAACTAAGTTTTCTCTTCGACAATTTCCACCGAACAACGCAGGCCTTTCTTCGCGCTGCCGGCCAGCAACAACGAGCGGATCGCATTAATCGTCACGCCCTGGCGGCCAATGATCTTGCCCACGTCCTGCGGGTCCAGACGCAGTTCATAGACCGTCATGCCTCCGCGCTCAACCGGCGTGATGCTCACCGCGTCGGTATTCTGCACGAGGCCTTTTACGACATATTCCAGGAACGCCTGCATCGCATGAAAATTAAAATCAAGTCGGTGGCGGCACCACCACCTTGCCCGCCTTCTTGATGAGGCTGGCGACGGTATCGCTCGGCTGGGCGCCCTTGCTGACCCAGTATTTGGCACGGTCGAGTTTGAGCGAGAAATTATCGCCCTTCTTCAACGGTTGATACGTGCCGATTTCCTCGATGAACTTGCCGTCGCGCGGACTGCGACCGTCAGCCACCACAATGCGAAACACCGGAGCGTTCTTGGCTCCGACGCGCTTCATGCGAATTTTTACTGCCATATATTTGTCAAAAGAGCGTAGAGAATACCGTTGTGCAGGGCGTTTGACAAGTTCTGTTTTTGAACAAAAAGGCCGCTTGCCGACCGCGCCAATCGCTGCTTTGCTGGTCTCAATGAACGGGCCGTATGAGGAAATTTTGGACGGCGGGTCGCTGCCACGTTCGGCGCCGGGCCTGCGCCACGAGGCGATTTGCGACCGCCTGCACGCGTTGATGACCGCCAGCGTTGCGAACCTGGCCGCCATCCGGCTGCTCGCTTCGCGGGAACAGGTCCGCATTACCCGGACGACGACGCTTTGTCCCGACCTTGCGCTGGTTACGGCGGCCACGGGCAAGCTCTGGCTGGCGGTGGAAATCGTCAGCACGGAGGATCACCGCTCCGACACCGTCATCAAAAAGCAGATTTACGAGGACATCCGCGTGCCGCGGTTGTGGATGGTGGATCCGCGCTACGACAACGTTGAGATTTATCACTGCACGGAATGGGGGCTGGCCTTGAAGGGCATCCTGGCTGGCAGCGAAGTACTGGCCGAGGTGTTGATTCCCGAATTCCAAATCGTCGTTGCCGAACTGTTCGCCGCGCAGCCGAAGACGAGCTGACCAGGCACTAATTGCTTGAACAAAACCAATAATCGTGGTGTCGAACTCCTCGACACCAAACAAACAAACAACCTATGAAAAAATCCATAATGTTTCTAGCTGTTGCCGCCGGCCTTTTGCTGACGGTTTCAACCTCACGCCTGCTCGCGGCGGACGCTGCGAGCAAGGAAGTCACTATCACCGGCAAGGCGCTCTGCACCAAATGCGCGTTGCACGAATCCTCGGAGTGCCAGACTGCCATTCAAACGGAAAAAGACGGCAAAACCATCACCTATTATTTAACGCCGAATGACACAGCCAAGGCGTTTCACAAGAACATCTGTTCCACTCCGGAACAAGTGACCGCCACCGGCACCGTCACGGAAAAGGACGGCAAGAAAATGCTGACGGTGTCCAAGATTGAACCGGTCAAGTCCTGATTAATTGCTTCCCGCTTAGCCGCCGCCGGACTGTTCGCTCTGGCGGCGGTTGAATTTTACCACGTCGGCAAAAAGAACGCCATCGCCTCCAAAAATGTCCAGCGCCGAGCCGATCGTCAGATCAACTTTTCCCCCGCCCAGCAGGGTGACCTCTTCCAAATCCGACATTGAATTCGCGCCGCCCGCGTAGGTCGTCGGAATGGGCGTCCACTGGCCAAGCATCTTGACCAGGTCGCGGTCAATGCCGCGGCGCAGACCCTCCTTGTCCACGGCATGGATTAAAAATTCCGCGCAACTGCCGGCAAGCTTTTGAAGTGTCTCCGGCGAAATGGTCACTTCCGTCCATTTCTGCCAGCGGTCGGTGACGACGAAATATTTTTTGCCGCGGCGCCGGCAGCTCAAGTCCAGCACCAGCCGTTTTTTACCGACGGTTTTGACCAACTCGGCCAGTCGGGTCCAATCCACATGGCCTTCGCGAAACATCCAGCTGGTGACGATGACGTGCGACGCCCCGCCGTCGAGCCAGTCGCGGGCGTTCCGGGCGTTGATTCCGCCGCCGATCTGCAATCCGCCGGGATAGGCCGCGATGGCCGCACACGCTTCATTTTCGTTGCCGGGGCCAAGCATCACCAAATGGCCGCCGGTCAGGCCGGCGCGTTTGTAAAGTTCCGCGTACCACGCGGCGGAGCGGTCGGAGACAAAGTTCGTGCGCGGAAGGCCGGAATCGCCGAGCGAGCCGCCCACGATTTGCTTCACCTTGCCTTCATGCAAGTCAATGCACGGACGGAACATGGCGTCAGACTAGAATTGCAGCGGCGAAGTTCCAAGTGCCATTTTGGCCAATCCAAACTCCTCAATTTCAGGCTGTTTGTGACCGGAATGCCGTTGGCAAACGGCGTTTCCCCGCGCAAAGCTGGTATTAATAGTGCTGTAAAACCGGTTGTTTTTACGGATCAAATGAAACAAACCATGCCTTGACGCCATGAAAATTGCCCATGTCATCCTGCCCGCGTTCGTTCTGCTGACTGCGGCGCATTTCACTCGTGCTTCCTCCATGCTGCCCCTGACGCTCGATGAACATCTTCAATCGGCCGGCGCCGTTTTTCGCGGGACCGTCCTTCGGGTGGAATGCTTTCGCGACGAAACCAACGGCATGATCTACACCCGCACCGTACTCCGCGTGGACGAGGGATTAAAAGGCCGGTTGCCAGCGGTGATCAACGTTATACACCGGGGCGGCGTGGTGGACGGCCTGGGCCTGACCGACGATGCTTCGCCGCAATTCAAGGTTGGCGAGGAACGGCTGCTGTTTGTTACACGCCGGGGTGACGGCACCTTGTTTGCCGCGCAGGGAGAGGCCGGTGCCGCCAGATTGCAGCGGGGGAAAAACGGGGCATTTGCTCCCGGACAGGAAAACCTGTTGAACCGGCTCCGCACCAAAACGGATTGGGGCAGGGCACCCGGCGCAGACGTCACCGACCAGGCGGGGAATCCCGCCCCCGATGGTTCCATCACCGCCCCGAGCGGAGACAGCGGTGGCGCGAGCACCAACGGTTTGCTGGTGGACGCCAATGGTGTTCCGACCCGATACTCATTGCCGGACTGTGGCGAGCCGATTCCGTATCTGGTGGACGCGGCCTCGTTGCCAACCGGCATAACGCTTTCCAACGCCTTGAACGCGGTGAGCAACGCCATGTCCGCCTGGGCGAAGGCGAGCAGCTTCAGGTTTGTCTTTGCCGGGACCAACAACTTTGGAACCGTCGCCACGAACATCACCAACGGTGACGGCTTTTTCCGGATTCAGCTCCACGACAACTACAATTTTATTCCGGCGGGAAACATCCTGGGCGAAGGTGGCAATTGGTTCACCTCCGGGTTGCTCGCAAATGCAAACTGGGGATCGGGTGGAAACGTGGCCGGCATGGAATTTAACAAGGGGTTGAACGGCTACGTCGTCCTCAACCACACCAATGTCGTGATGCAAACCCTCTCCACGTTCACAGAGGTGTTGACGCACGAAATCGGCCACGTCATCGGCCTGGCCCATTCCAGTGACATTACGACCAACAATTCCGTCCTCACCAATTCCATCATGTATTATCTGGCGCACGCGGATGGCCGTGGAGCGAGCTTGAACAGTTACGACACCAACGTCGTGCGTGAGGTGCATCCGACCAACACACCGCCGTTTTCGTTCAGCCGGGTCATGGACATCACCACCGCCTCAAGCCCGCCCAATGTTGCGGGAATCAACGAAATCGATATGCGAGGTTACGATCTTCAATCCACCAACCTGACTGCCATCATAACAAACCTGACGTCAATAAACGGTTCATTCTCCCAGGTGGGAAATACAATCAAATATATCCCTCGTGCGTACTATTCAGACAGCGGACGTCTCGATCCGGCCGGCACGGGTTATTACGATCTCTTTAACGCGCGTTTTTCGGACGGAACCAATGCTTCACCCTATGTCATGGTCCGCGTGCTCTCCTACAATTCTGACGGTTACCCAACACCTTCCGACGGCATCCCCAATAACTGGATGATCGGCTACTTCGGCAACGCAAATCCCACCATTGGAACAAACCACCGCGCGACAAATGATTTCGACGGCGACGGGTTGAACAATTTGAGCGAGTACCGCGCCGGCATGAACCCCACCAACAGCAGTTCCGCCCAACGCATCACCTCGCTGAACAACGGCACGCTGCAATTTCAGGCCAAAGCCTACGAACTCTACGAAATTCTGGGTTCGACGAACCTTGCTAGCACCAACTGGACGCGGGTTGGCAATCCGGTTTTGCCAACCAACGCGCCGCTGGTGATCCGGACCAATCTGCTGGCCACCAACATCATTGCCGTGGTCTCCAATCTGCCGACCACCAACCCTCTGATGTTCTACCGCATCCTGAAAGTGCCTTGAACGGATCTAAACGCATGTTCGAGCCTCTTGGTGAGCGCCGGGGTGGTGTGACGGCTCCGGCTCAGGATGGCTGCCGCTACGGGAGCGGCAGTGTGCGGAAGCACCGCAAAGAAAGGAAAATATTGCAGTTTGCGGATTGCCATTTGCCGACGTCGCTTCATAATCGGAGGCACGTATGAAAGCCGTTACGAAGGAAGAACGGCGTGTTGCGTATCCGCTCGTCCTGAGCTTCGCCATTCTGGCATTGGGAATTGTCGTGGGTGGAACTGTTTACTACCAGCACTACCAACGGCAATTCCGCACCGAGGTTGAGCGCCAGCTTTCCGCCATCGCGGAGTTGAAAGCAGGCGAACTGGCGCAGTATCGCAAGGAACGGCTGAAGGACGCCGGCATTTTTTTGAACAACGATAGTTTTTCCGTTCTGGTGAAGCGCTTTCTCACAAATCCGGAGGATGTGGACGCGCAAAGGCAGATTCAGGAGTGGGCGGCTAAATTCGTGGCGACCGGTCAGTATGACCATGTTCGCCTGTTGGATGCTCAAGGCGTCACTCGCCTGTCATCGCCCGTCGGGTTGCCGCAGGTGACCTTTGTTTCGCAGAACATTCATCAAATCTTGGGATCTGATCAAGTGACCTTCCGGGATCTTCACCTGAACGAAAACGACCATCGGGCCTATTTGAATATCATGGTTCCCATTTTCGAGGAACAGGATGTCAGCCGGCCGCTGGGCGTTTTCTATCTGCGCATTGACCCGGCGAAGTATCTTTATCCCCTCATCCAGCGCTGGCCCGTGCCCAGCGAGACGACCGAGATACTGCTCATCCGGCGCGACGGCAACGACGCGCTGTTCCTCAACGAGTTGAAGTTCGAAACCAATACCGCCCTCAACCTGCGTGTTTCCCTTGAAAATACCAACGTGCCTGCGGTGAAAGCCGCGCTGGGACAGGAAGGCATCGTGGAAGGCGTGGATTATCGTGGGGAGCCGGTGCTGGCGGCCCTGCGTGCCATTCCAGATTCGCCTTGGTTTCTGGTGGCCAAGGTGGACACGGCGGAAGTGTATGCGCCGCTGCGCGAGCGGTTGAGACTAACCATCCTGCTCGTGAGCCTTTTACTGATCGGCGCGGGCTTCGGCATGGGCATGTTCTGGCGGCATCAGCGAGTACGGTTCTACAAAGAGCACTATAAGATGACCAAGGAGTTGCGGGAAAGCGAGGAACGGCTGCGTTCTCATACGGACAACTCTCCCATGGCCGTGATTGAATGGAACGCCGACTTGATTATCACGCGGTGGACGGGTACGGCTGAAAAGATGTTCGGCTGGAGCGCGGAGGAAGCCATCGGCAAACCAATCGCGGAATTGCCCAAAATCTACGAGGAGGATCTCCCGTCCGTGCAAAACGTCATACGGCAGCTTACCGACGGCGTGTCGAAAAATGTCTTTTCCTCAAACCGCAACCGCACCCGGAATGGACGGGTCATTCATTGCGAGTGGTACAATTCCGTGTTGCGTGATGCCGGGGGGAAAATGATTTCGGTCCTGTCGCAGGTTCTTGACATCACGGAGCAGAAACAAGCGGAGGAGGTACTGCGCCAGGCGCACGGTGAACTCGAAAAGCGGGTTTCCGAGCGCACCGCCGAACTGGCCCAGGAACGCCGCCTCCTGCGCATACTGATCGACAACCTGCCGGATGGCATTTACACCAAGGACACCGCCGGCCGGAAGACCATGGCCAACCCCGCCGACCTGAAAAACATCCGCTGCAAGACGGAAGCCGAGGCCATCGGCAAGAGCGATTTCGATCATTACCCGAAGGACATCGCCGAAAAGTTCTTGGCCGACGACCAGAAGGTGATTCAGGGCCAGCCGGTGCTCAACCGGGAGGAATATTTCCTGGATGAAGAGGGCCGGAAACGCTGGTTGTTGACCAGCAAGCTGCCGCTGCGCGATCAGGACGGAAAGATCATCGGTCTGATGGGCATCGGCCGGGACATCACGGAACGGAAACAAGCGGAGGAGGCATTGCGCCAATCGCACGACGAGCTGGAAAAGCGGGTTGCCGAGCGCACCGCCGAACTTTCGGCAAGAAACGCCGAACTGGCCCGGTCCAGCGAGGCGCTGGCCAGCACCCACAGGCTGTTGCAGGCCATGCTGGACAACATTCCCGACCGGATTTATTTCAAGGACACCCAGTCCCGATTCATCATGGCCAGCCGGTCGCTGGCTGGGCGCTTGGGCGTAGCCGATCCGGAAGAGACCGTCGGCAAAACAGATTTCGATTTTCAACTGCCGGAGCAGGCCAAGGAGTTCTATGCGGATGAACAGCGGATCATGCAGACCGGCGAGGCTTTGCTCAACAAGACCGAGAAGCAGATCATGCCCAACGGGGAAATCACCTGGACGTCCACCACCAAAGTACCGCTGTGGGACTCGGCGGGAAAGGTCGTCGGTCTGGCGGGCATCAACCGGGACATCACTGAGATCAAGCAGGCGGAGGAAGCGTTGCGGGAATCGCAGGCGCTTTATTTTTCGCTGGCGGAACAATTACCCGTCGGAGTTTTTCGCAAAGACCCTGCCGGCCGCTATGTCCTGGTCAACCCTGGATTTTGCCGGCTCAAAGGCATGAAAGCGGAGGAGTTTCTGGGCAAAACACCCAAGGAAGTTGCCGCCAGTGAAACGGCGAAAGGGGACCGAACGGGGCTGGCCATCAAGTATGCCGCTGCCGACTGGAACCATCATGAACAGATCATAAAAACCGGCAAACCCATTGAGATGGTTGAAGAGTTCACGGATATCAACGGCAGGAAGCTGTTCGTCCAGGCCATGAAATCGCCGGTGTTTGGCCTTGGCGGAAAAATTATTGGCACCCAGGGCATCCTGATCGACATTACTGAGATCAAACGGGCGGAGGAAGAACTGCACCAGTCCAACGAGGCGCTGGCCAAAACCCACCGGCTGTTGCAGGCCATGCTGGACAACGCTCCCGACCGGATTTATTTCAAGGATACCCAGTCCCGATTCATCATGGCCAGCCGGTCGTGGGCCAGGCGTTTCGACCTGGCCAATCCGGAAGATGCCGTCGGCAAAACGGATTTCGATTTTCAACTGCCGGAGCGGGCCAGGGAATTCTATGCGGATGAGCAGCGGATCATGCAGACCGGCGAGGCTTTGATCAACAAGACCGAGAAGCAGATCATGCCCAACGGCAAAATCACCTGGACGTCCACCACCAAAGTGCCGTTGCGGGATTCGGCAGGAAAGGTTGTCGGCTTGGCGGGCATCAACCGGGACATCACGGAGCAGAAACAAGCGGAGGAAGCGTTGCGCTCAAACCAGGATCGGATGCTCAAGGTTATTACGCAAACACGCTGCATTCTGAATTCCGGCCAGGTGGAAGGTCCGGAAGGCTGGCGGGAACGGGCGTTGAATCAGGAATCGCCGTTTCGCTGGGATTTCCCCGTGCAAAATGAAGAAGCAGCGCAAAAGATATTGCCGCTGGAACTGGCGCCGGGCGAAAAATACCAGCAAGCCTGGACCCGCAGCCGTAATCATGCCGATCACGCCCAGATGAACTGGAATTCAGGGAACGCCTTTCTGAACGACCTGCCTTTTTACCGCAACGAGTTCCGATGCATTGACAAACACGGGGTTGGGCATTGGATGCAGCAATTTGTGACCGTCCGAAAACTGGCGGAAAATCACTGGGAGGTTTTCGGCATCACCACTGACATCTCCGATTTGAAAAGGATCGAGACGGAGTTGCGCGAATCGCAAGCGCTCTATCATTCGCTCGTTGACCAAATGCCCGCCGGTGTTTTCCGCAAGGACGCGCAAGGGCATTATGTCCTCGTCAATTCTGCATTTTGCAAGCTTCAAGAAACCACGGCGGATCAGTATTTGGGGAAAACCGCCTTGGAACTTAAGGTGGGAGATGTCGCGTTGGCAACCAGAGGTGCCGGCCACCACGCAACGATCATGCAAAGCGGTAATAAAATCGAAGATGATGAGGTATTTACAAGACTGAATGGCGAAACGCGGAATTATCATGCCGTGAAAACACCGGTTTTTGACTCCGCCGGGAAAATTGTGGGCACCCAGGGAGTTCTGTTCGACATCACCGAACGCAAGCAGGCGGAGCAAGACCGTGAGCAGGCGTTCCAGCGCCAGCGAGGCATCAGCTGGCTTCACGAGAACTTGCTCGCGTCCCGGCCATTGCGCGACAAGCTGCAGCTCGTCACCGAAACCATTGTCCGCTTGTTTGACGCCGACTTCTGCCGCATCTGGCTGGCGCGGCCGGGTGACTTGTGCGAACAGGGCTGTATGCATGCCCTGGTGACGGAAGGTCCGCACGCATGCCGGCGTCGTGACATATGTTTGCACCTGCTGGCCAGCGCGGGCCGTTACACGCATCTCGACGGCACCAAGCATGGACGGGTCCCTTATGGCGCCTACAAAATCGGACGCATCGCCTCGGGGAAGGAAGCAAAGTTCCTTATCAACGACGTGCAGCAAAACCCGCAGGTGCATGACCGGGAGTGGGCGAAAGAGTTGGGCCTGGTGTCGTTCGCCGGGTATCGCCTCCAATCGCCGGGGGGCACCCCGCTGGGCGTGCTCGCCCTTTTCGCCAAGCGCCCGTTGACCGCCCAGGAGGACGTGTTGCTGGAAGCCCTGAGCAATGCCACCACCTCGGTGCTGCTGACCCATCTGGCCGAAGACGAAAGCCGGCGGGAGTTGGCCGAGCGTAAGCGGGCGGAGGAGGCGTTGCACTGGAACGAAACCCAGCTCCATGTAATCCTCGAATCCACCGCCGATGGAATTCTGGCCGTGGACAACAAGGGGAAGGTGATCAAAACCAACCGGCGGTTTGCCGAGCTTTGGCGGATTCCCCAATCCCTCATGGATGCCCGGGACGACCGTGCCCTGTTGGATTTCGTGCTGGAGCAGTTGTCCGATCCGGACGCGTTTTTGAAGAAGGAGCGGTCGCTCTACGGCACGGACGCAGTGGACATGGACACGCTGGCCTTCAAGGACGGCCGCATTTTTGAACGCTATTACTTCCCGATGATGATGGATGGGGCGGTCATTGGCTGGGTGTGGTCCTTCCGTGACATTACCGGGCGCAAACGCCAGGAAAAGGAGTTGAGCGAGAAAAACACCGAACTGGAACGCTTCACCTACACCGTGTCGCACGACCTGAAAAGCCCGCTGGTGACGGTTAAAACCTTCCTCGGCTACCTGGAGCAGGATCTGGCCGGTCCGGACAAGGAACGGGTCAAGCAGGATGTTGCCTACATGCACACCGCGGCGGACAAGATGGGCCAGTTGCTCGATGAATTGCTGAATCTGGCGCGCGTTGGCCACAAAATGAATCCGGCCGAGCGGGTCACGTTCAAGGAACTCGCGCAGGAGGCCGTCCGGCTGATCGCCGGACGCATCAGCACTGGCGGTGCGGAGGTGCAAGTGGCCGATGCCGCCGTGGTCCTGGAGGGGGACCGCCCGCGCCTGATGGAAATCTGGCAAAACCTGGTGGAGAACGCCTGCAAGTTCATGGGGAACCAGCCCAAGCCGCGGGTCGAGATCGGCGTCGAGAAGCGCGGATCAGAGACGGTATTTTTCGTGCGCGACAATGGCGCGGGCATTGATCCGCGCTATCAGGCGAAAGTGTTCGGTTTGTTTGAGAAGCTCGATCCGAAAGGCGAGGGAACGGGGATGGGACTGGCTCTGGTCAAGCGAATCGTGGAGATGTACAAGGGACGGATCTGGGTCGAGTCCCCGGGGCTGGGGCAGGGCGCGAATTTCCTGTTCACTTTGCCCGAAGCGGTTATCATTGACCCGGAACAATCGTCGTAAAGCGAATTGTTATGGGGAAACCTCCTTTGCGTTTGTTGATCGTGGAAGATGAAGCGGCCCACGTCGCCGCGATTCAGCGCGCCTTCGAAACCGACGAAGCCGAAACTCAAATCGAGGTGGTGAGCACCTTGCGGGAATTCCGCCAACGCAGCGCCGGCCACCCGCCGGACCTCGCCTTGCTGGACCTGAACCTGCCGGATGGCCGCGCGGTGGAGATCCTGTCGAGTCCGCCCGAGGCTGGCCCGTTTCCCATCATGGTAATGACGAGCTATGGCAACGAGCAGATGGCGGTGGAGGCAATCAAGGCGGGCGCGCTGGATTACGTCGTCAAGTCCGCGGAAGCCTTTACGATGATGCCGCGCACGGTGGAGCGCGCCTTGCGCGAATGGAAGCTGCTCACCGAACGCCGGGAGGCCATGGCCGCGCAAAAGCGCCTGATCGCCCAACTCGAGGAGGCCATGTCGAAGGTCAAGACCTTGAGCGGCCTGTTGCCCATCTGCTCCGCCTGCAAGAAAATCCGCGACGACCAAGGTTACTGGAGCCAGGTGGAAGGCTACATTCAGGAGCACACCGACGCCCGATTCACGCACAGCTACTGCCCGGAGTGCGCCCGGAAGTATCTCGCGAAACTGGATCGAGGCGACCCCAACACCCGATGAAGAAATTAACCAGCATACCGCCCCGGATAACGGCAGGCATCCTGCCTGTCGTGGCCGGCGGCATCCCTGCCGTCTGGCATCCCAAAAAACGGCTCAAAAACTGCTACATAAAACCTTGGAGACCACATTATGATTAAAGGAAATCCTGTCACCATTCTGCTGGTGGAAGACGATCCGGCGCACGCCGAGATCGTGCGGCGCAACCTGGGAAGTTTTCGCGTGGCCAACCGCATCATTCACGTGGAGGACGGCCAGGCGGCGCTGGACTATCTCTTCCACCAGGACGCCTATGCCGACCCCAAGACCAGTCCCCGGCCGAACCTGATTCTCCTGGATCTGCGACTGCCCAAGGTGGACGGGCTGGAGGTGTTGCGCCGGATCAAAGAGGATGAGGAACTGAAGCTCATCCCAACGGTCGTGCTCACGACCTCGGGTGCCGAATCGGACCTGGTCAACGCCTACACCCATGGCGCGGGGAGCTACCTGGTGAAACCGGTGGATTTCGAGAAGTTCTCCAAGCTGATGGAGGTCTTCGGCTTCTACTGGCTGGCGTGGAACCGGTTTCCAGACTGAAAACAGACGAATCCCGACCGCCCATGACCTTGTTTCCACACCCAAACCACCCGGCTGGAAGCCGGGCGATACGGCAGCCAGGGATGGCTGTCGCTACGGTGGCGGCGGGCATCCTGCCTGCCGTAGCCGGCGGCATCCTTGCCGGTCCGGCTCCAACCATGTAAACCGCCGTGAAAAAAAAACATAAACCCATGCTCGTCTTGCTGGTGGAAGATGAGCCGGCCCACGCGGTGGCCATCCAGCGCGCCGTCGAAGCCAGCGGGTCGGAGTTCGAGGTCAAGGTCGTCGGTACGTTGCGGGAGTTCCGCCAGAGCAGCGTGGAACGGCCGCCGACCATCGCCGTGATGGATCTGAACCTGCCGGATGGCCGCGCCACGGAGGTGCTGACCTGTCCGCCGGAGGCGGGACAGTTCCCCATTTTGGTGATGACGAGTTATGGCAACGAGCAGGTGGCGGTGGAGGCAATCAAGGCGGGCGCGCTGGAATACGTCGTGAAGTCCCCGGAGGCCTTTGCCGAGATGCCGCATACCATCACCCACGCCTTGCACGAATGGAAGATGCTCCAGGAGCGCAAGCAGGCCGAGGAGGCTTTGGAATTTAAAAATGTCATTCTAACCACGCAGCAGGAGGCCTCCATTGATGGAATTCTCGTGGTGGATGAAAACGGCGAAATAATATCCTTCAACCGGCGGTTCGTTGAAATATGGGATATTCCTTCGGACATAGCGGAGTCGAAATCCGATGAGCAGATCCTGAAATCAGTGATGAATAAACTGGTAAGTCCCGAGGAATTCGTCGGAAAGCTGGAACAACTCTACGAGGACCGGAATGAAATAAGCCAGGATGAGATTGCCCTAAAAGATGACAGAACGTTTGACCGTTATTCAGCCCCGATGCTCGGCGAAGGAGGGAAGTACCATGGTCGGGTATGGTATTTCCGTGACATCACCGAACGCAAGTGGGCGGAGGCGGCGCTGCGGGCCAGTCAGGAGCGGCTGAAGCAGATTTTCAATGCCAGCCCCAACGTCACTTCGGTGTTTCGAATGGAAGATCAGGATTTGCGGCGGACGTGGGTAAGCTCCAACGTGGAACGCCTGTTTGGCTACACCGTCGAGGAGGCCCTGCAACCGCATTGGTGGAGCGCGCATGTGCATCCCGAAGACCTCGCGCGCGTGATTACCGACTCCGGCCGCATCCTGGCCCGCGAACACATCGTCCACGAGTATCGCTTTCTTCGCCGGGACGGCAGTGCGGTGTGGATTCACGATGAGTTGCGGCTGCTGCGCGGCGTCACCGGCAAGCCGCACGAGGTGGTGGGCGCGTGGACGGACATCACGGAGCGCAAGGAACTGGAGACACACTTGCTGCGCACGCAGCGGCTGGAAAGCGTGGGCCGGCTGGCCAGCGGCATCGCCCACGACCTCAACAACATCCTCTCGCCAATGCTCATGGTGCCGCCGCTGCTCCGCGAGGTCGTTCAGGACCCGGAATTGCGAAATATGCTGGATCTGGTTGAAACCAACGCCCAACGCGGCGGCAGCATCATCAAACAATTGCTCACCTTTGGGCGGGGCATGGAAGGAGAGCGTGTGCCCGTGCAACTCCGCTCCCTCGTCAACGAAATGTCAGGCATCATCCGGGAAACCTTCCACAAGAACATCACCACCCGACACGAGACGCCACCGGATACCTGGCTGGTGAGCGGCGACGCCACCCAGTTGCACCAGGTCCTGATGAACCTGTGTGTCAACGCCCGCGACGCCATGCCCAAAGGCGGCACGCTCACCCTCAAACTGGAGAATCAAGAACTCGATGAATCGTTTGCCCGGATGACCCCCGGCGCCCGGCCGGGACGTTACGTGTGCTTGAGCGTGACCGACACCGGGCAGGGCATCGCGCCGGAGCATCTGGATAAAATCTTCGACCCATTTTTTACCACCAAGGAACTGGGCAAGGGCACGGGGCTGGGCTTGTCCACGGTGCTGGGGATTGTGCAGAGCCACGACGGGTTCATCCAGGTCCATAGCCAGCCCGGGCGCGGCACGCAGTTCAGGGTTTACCTGCCCGCCAGCGAAACGCCGGAAGCCCAGCTGACCAGTGAGGCGGACCAGCGCCTTCCTCAAGGCGGCGGGGAACTGGTACTGGTGGTGGACGACGAGAACAGTGTGCGGCAGGTGACGCGGCAACTACTGGAGCGCAACGGCTATCGCGTCATCGAGGCGGCAGAGGGAGCAGATGGGATAACCCAGTATGTGGCGCACCAGAAGGAAGTGCAGGTGGTGGTGACAGACCTCGCGATGCCGGTCATGGATGGTCCGGCGTTCATCCGGGTGTTGCGACGAATGAACCCGCAGGTCCGGGTCATCGCGGTGAGCGGATATCAATCCAAGTCGAGCTTGCCCCCCGACCTGGGTGTGCCGGCCGAAGCCCACCTGTCCAAACCATTCACCGGGGCCATGCTGTTGCAGACATTGCAGCGCGTGCTCCACCCGGAAGTCCATTCGAAAAATTGAACGTTCAGGACTTCCCGGAAGTGCCGCCGATGATTGGCTTCACTTTGCCTTCCTGCAGGTCAAGGCACGGACGGAACCTGCAGGCAAGCTGGAATCTTGCCGTCAAAGTCTCGGGTTGATTTGCGATATGCGATTTACGATTGACGCGACTCGCATTGTCTGCCGCGTAAATCGTAAATCGTAAATCGCAGGGCTTCGCTGCTCGACAAACCGGTATTATTTCCTAAATTGGATGCAATGTCGTCTGCCAGCCAGCCATTGGTCATCGCCGGGCGGATTTTCCGGTCGCGGCTCATCATGGGCACGGGAAAGTTTTCGGCGCCCGAAGCCATGCGCGACGCCCTCGCCGCCAGCGGCGCGGAAATGGCCACCGTCGCCCTGCGCCGCGCCGATTTGAGCGGCCAGCGCGATCCGTTCGCGAACATTCTGGAATTCATTGACCCGAAAAAATATCTGCTGCTGCCCAATACCAGCGGCGCGATGAACGCCGGGGAAGCCGTCCGCCTCGCGCGCCTCGCCACCGCCGCCGGTCTGCCGAAATGGGTGAAACTCGAAATCCATCCCGACCCGCGCTATCTGCTGCCCGATCCGGTGGAGACGTTCAAGGCCGCCGAAATTTTGGTGAAGGACGGTTTCACCGTTTTGCCTTACATCAACGCCGATCCGGTTTTGGCGAAACGGCTGCAGGACGTCGGCGTTGCCACCGTAATGCCGCTCGGCTCGCCCATCGGGTCGAATCGCGGCATCCAGACGCGCGACCAAATCCGCATCATCATCGAACAGGCCACGGTGCCCGTCGTCGTGGATGCCGGTCTCGGTGCGCCGAGTCACGCGGCGGAGGCGATGGAAATGGGCGCGGACGCCGTGCTGGTCAACACCGCCATCGCGGTGTCGAGTGATCCGAACCGCATGGCCGTCGCCTTCAAAATGGCTGTTGAAGCCGGGCGCGTGGCGTTTGAAGCTGGGCTTGGTGCAACGCAGGAAACCGCCAGCGCGACGAGTCCGTTGACGGCTTTTCTGGACTAGACTTAACCACGGATGAACACGGATGGACACGGATTGAGCAAAGAAAAAATTGGACGCACCCCTTTCCCGCTGGGCGGAGAGAGGGTGGTCCAAGCGAAGGGGGATTTTGGTTTTCATTCGTGTTAATCCGTGTTAATCCGTGGTTAAACAATTAAAATGAGCATGAAAATTCTGACGGTTTCGCGAGCGCGGCAAATCCTGGCTGCCGCGACGAAAACCCGCGTGCTGGTTCTCGGCGACGTGATGCTCGACCAGTTCATCTGGGGCGGCGTGTCGCGCATATCGCCCGAAGCGCCGGTGCCGGTGGTGGATTTTGAGCGCGAAAGTTTCATGCCCGGTGGCGCAGCCAACGTCGCGCGCAATCTGACCGCGCTCAACGTCCCGACGGAAATTTTTGGCGCGGTTGGCAGCGACGATGCCGGCCGCCGGTTGAAAACTTTGTTAAAGGAACAGAAAATCGGCTGCAGCGGATTGGTGACGCACGCCGCGCGGCATACCAGTGTCAAAACCCGCGTCGTGGCGCACAAACAGCAAATGGTGCGCATTGACCGCGAAACGCGCGACGGTCTGGATGGAAAACTGACCGGTCATCTGCTTGCTGGACTCAAATCAAAACTCGCGAAAGCCGCTGCCGTCATCGTCGGCGATTACGGCAAGGGCGTTGTAACGCAGCCGTTGTTGAATGAAATCAAATCGCTTTGCCACGAGCGCGGCATCTGGCTGAGTTTCGATCCCAAGCCGGTGCATCATTTGAATTTGAGCTGCCTCTCGCTCATCACGCCGAATCGCAAGGAGGCTTTCGAGCTGGCCAATCTGCCGGATCCCGCCGTGGCGGGACGCCACGTGTACCCGCTGGCCGACAAAAATCTCATGCTCGTTGCCGAACGCCTGCTCAACGAACTGCGCCCGGTGGTGCTGCTCATCACCCTCGGCGAATCCGGCATGTTGCTCTGTCAGCGCGGGCAAAAGCCGTTTCACATTCCGACCGTCGCGCAGGAAGTGTTCGACGTTTCGGGCGCGGGCGACACGGTCATTGCCACGTTCACGCTGGCCGTCGCGGCGGGCGCGTCGCCGGTCGAAGCGGCGATTCTTTCCAACCACGCGGCGGGCATCGTCGTCGGCAAAATCGGCACCGCCACGGCTACGCCGCAGGAATTGCTGAAGAGTTTTATGCGGTAGCGCCCGCGTCTCGCGGGTTCAATTCGGCGTTCCGCCGAATTGCCTTTTAAGGAAAGCATTACGAAACCACACTGCGAAATCATCTTTGACATTGAAGAATCCGGCGAGACGCCGGATTCCACCCGCCGGAGGCGGGTGCTACAATAGAATTCAATGACTCAAATCAAAATCACCGCCGAAGCGATTCGCGCCATGAAAGTGCGCGGCGAAAAGATTGCAGCGCTCACGGCCTACGATTTCCCGATGACGAAGCTGCTTGACGAGGCGGGCATCCCCTTCATTCACGTCGGCGACACTCTTGGGATGGTGGTACTTGGGTATCCGGACACAACCTTCGTGACCATGGCCGACATGGAGCATCACGTGCGCGCTGCGGCACGCGCCAAACCGCGGGCGTTGCTGGCAGCGGATTTGCCTTTCGGCGGCTATAATACCGTGGCGGACGCGGTCGCCAATTCACAGCGGCTCATCGCCGCTGGGGCAGAGGCCGTGAAAGCCGAAGGCGGCCGTTCCATCATCGAACAGGTGCGGGCGATTGTCGCCGCAGGCATTCCCTATTGCGGGCATCTGGGCATGCTGCCGCAGCACGTGCGCGAAGAAGGCGGCTACAAAATCAAGGGCCGGACCGAATCCGAACGTGAAGCGTTGCTCGCGGACGCGCAAGCGCTCACGCAGGCCGGCGCGTTCGCCATTGTGCTGGAGATTGTCACTCCGCCGGTCGCCAAAGAGATCACCCGGCTCATTTCGGTCCCCACCATCGGCATCGGTTCGGGACCGGACTGCGACGGACAGATTCTGGTGACCAACGACTTGATTGGCACCTTCCCCTGGTTCACGCCGCGATTCGTGAAACCCCGGGCGGCATGCGCGGCGGAAATCAAAACGGCAGTCACCGCGTGGAAAAATTCCCTTTAGTTGTCGCCTTCTGGGATGAATGACTGGAGTTGCAGTTCGTCTTGCGACTGATTATGAAGATGGCTGTGCCGCAATTGCCCATAAAATTGTTTTCCGGCGGATTGCTTTTGGCGTTGGTTGCCGCCGGCTGCGTCACCCGGTCGCAGGCCAATGCCCAGGCGCGGGCGGCTTATCTGGCCAGCCAGAAGGATGCGCTCGCCAGCATGGCGGGGCAGGGGCAGGGCGTCACCATCGTGGGGTCGGTGCAACATCCCAATGTCCCGTGGGTCGAGGGATTGACCTTGGCGCAGGCCATCGCGACGGCCGATTACACCGGTCACCACAACCCGAAGGTCATCACCATCACCCGCCAGGGCGAGGAAATCAGCGTCAACCCGCGCGATTTGCTCACCGGCCATGTCGTGCTGCTGCAACCCGGCGATACCATCACGATTCGCGAATAGTTGGGAACATCGAACATTCAACTCCCAACATCCAACATCGAATGAATCCAACATTGGGTGTTGAATGTTGGATGTTTTCCCGCCTCAAATTTTTCCCGGGACGTTATACTTCACAAACCCAACTTTTAGACCGTCTCTGGAATGGCTTGTATTCATTGGTTTTTAGGCGCGGCGGGCAGCGGCAATCAATTTGGTTCTAACCCACTCCGTTTTAGCCAACCCAGAGGATTTCACAGCCGCCATGATTTCGTCATATTCAGGCGGTGAAACTCGCGTGGAAATGAACCTGCCGCGCTTCTCTTTTTTGGGAAGCATTGGGCGTCCAACTTTTGGCGTTTCAGTCATACCTTTTTCTTTTTAGACTTTGGCGGTGGCGTGTGCAGCAATGCCCGTAACGCATCCTCAAATTTCACGCCATGCAAACTAAGCGGCGCGTCTTTGGTCGCCTCCGCTTTCCGTTTTGTTTTTCTTGGCACGGATTCTCTTTCTGCCCCAAGGGATTCTTGGCGGCTTTTGTTTCACTAGGAAATCAGGCCGCACTCGCGGACCATACCCTCAATTCACTTGCTTGTATGTCAATCGCCGCCCCTCTGCCATCGAAACCGCTTCTTGCATTCTCTCTCCATCGGTCAAAAACCGGGTGTTCCAACGGAAACCAAACTCATCGCAATATCGGTGCAAATGCTCTTTGCTGACGTGATGGAATGAACCATACACACCCCGCTTAATAAGGCTGAAAAAGCTCTCGCAGGTGTTGATGTGCGCCACGGTGCCGTCTGCATTGTGGCGGGCATATTCACCTATGGAATGATTCACAACCTCATGCTTTCCAAACCGGCCTTTGACGATTGGATAAACAATACTATGGTAAATTTGGTTTTGGTCAGTGTTGACCGTGCAATCCCTGACAATGTTGTCATCAATGAAGCCGCGCAGATTTTTCTGATTCACATTGGCAACCACCTTTGTCCGCACGTCGCCACCGCGTTCCAGCAACGCCACAACGGGCACTTTGTTTGAATCCTTACGGTAGCCAGTGCCGGTGACATTGTCACCAAGACGGGGCTTCCCACCAACAAAGGTTTCATCGCACTCAATCACACCTTGAAGCAGTTTTCCAAGCGGAGCTTTTCTCCCCACCGCATAGCGGAGCCGATGCATCATAAACCATGCGCTCTTGAGGCTTATCTTGAGCATCCGATGAACCTGATGTGCGCTCATTCCTTTTTTGCTGGAACAAAGCAGGAAAATCGCCATGAGCCATTTGCCAATGGGAATATGGGAATCCTCGAAAATGGTGCCCACAGTCACGGTGAACTGTTTGCGGCACGTTCGGCACTTGTACAGCCCTTTGCGAGCAGGCCGCTTGCTGGTGGCCTTTGGCGTCAGTTTGTAGGGCATATCAGCCTTGCAGTGCGGGCAATAAGCCCCATGCGGCCAAAGCAGGGATTCAAGCAACTCGCGGGCTTTGTCGTCATCCGAATACTGCTGCGCCAGCGTTATCAGGTTCAACTCGTCTTTTTCTTCCGTTGTTTTCATGTAATAAAGGTGACACAATTACTCGGTTCTGTCAAGTGTATTTGTGACACTTTTATTATTATTTTTAGTTGTTTTTAAGAGGCAAATTGCGTATCCAAGCGCAAATGAACCTATTGATAGCGCCAAAACACCAAGCATTTTTGTTATCATGTCTAGCCAGTTCATATTTTGGTTCTGAAGACTCGTTTTTATTTCTTCATCATATTGTAACCGTCATTGTTTGGGTTTTTGGGGCGGCTGGCGTAGTTGTTGCAATTCTTCTTTTCAGGCACAGAGAGGAAGAAATATTCAAATTGCTTGTAGCCGAACTGATTTGCACCGTGGTCGTTGAAATATGCCTGCTTATTTTCCCGTTTTTGGATGCTCGATTAAACCGTTTACGAGACCAAAGAATGGCGAATTCTGAAACGAATTTTGTAATTCTTTCAAACAAGTGGCAGCAAACCAAAACACAACTGACAAATCTGACAAATGCAGAAGCGCGCATTGATGAGAGTGTAGCAAATTTACGGGAAGAAAATTCGCCGATGGATATTGGAGAGGAGTTTTCTTTTGTAAATGCCTTACGGCCACTAGCGGGCATACGGGTAGAATTACGATATGTGGCTGACGGCAAGGCAGAGAAAACTGCCGAATCATTACGTTCATGCTTTGTTTGGGCCGGTTGGCCAGTCATAAACACCAACTAGATAGGCGATATAGGGGAGGAAGGCGTCGTTATCGGATACAACTTCCATGCCGCTCCATGGGGAGATGATAGCATAGATGATTCTTCAAAAAATGCAGCGCACCTTCTCTTGAAACTGCTGACTGAAAGAAATGTGCCCTCGGAAGTAATTGACGACCCGTTTGGTTTTCGTGTTCGCGGAGTTCCAACGAACGCCATTATTGTTGCTATTTGCCAACGTCCAAGCCGATTGAAAGCAGATTTTATGGCGGTGAGGGCAAAAGAAATAGATTTGCAAGACCAAAAATCTGAAATTTCTCCAAGACTTATGGAATTAGCGGGGAAGTGCTTCGATCCTGCGTTAAAAGAGCCTGCAGAAGTGCAGGCAGAATTTAACAGACTAAAATCAAGATATGTGCAATTTCTTAACGAAGAATCGGCTCTTTCCGAACAAGAGAGAAAGCTGATCGACCAGATAGAAAAAGAAGAAGAAGGAACAAATTCGATGAGACCGGGAATACATATACATAATGCGAGTTTTAGTGGTGTTGGGACACCGATAGTTGTAAAAGGAGGAACAAACTCGCCAAGAATTTTTATGCATGGTTCACGAATTAACCCGCCACCATTGCAATAATAATTAATATACCTGCATGAACGAATTTCATGCCAAATTCCAAGAAGTAAATAGTGGGGGGCCATAAATTTCAAATCAGAACACGCCCAGAGATTTTCCTGTTTTAGCTCCTGTTCCATTGGTTTTTCTTCCCCATTTTGGGTTTGTGAAGTATAACATCCCGCTCGGTTTCAACCCCGACAGGCAATGTCGGGCCGCCAACCCGGCACGGCGTGAAGGGCGCATCGCCCGCGCCGGCTGGTGGTTCGCCCAGATGCGCGACATCGTGGAGCGCGCAATGGAAGCCGCCGGCGAGCCGCGGCCGGAACAAATCTGGATTCCCGGTGCGACCCGCGAAGCGGAGGTTTGACGGTAAGGCGGGCTGTCCCAGCCCGCCGCGGCGCGGTGCGGAGACCGCGCCCTACCAAATCGGTTCTTCGCTCCCGCACCGCGGGACTCCGTGTCCCTTCGCGGCGACACGGACGCGCCGGTTATTTCCCCACAACACCCGGATAACCGGCGCGTTTTCTCTTACGGTGGCGGTGGCCTGAAGGTGCGGCGACGAGATAATGACTCTGAGGCGGATGGCGGCGTGGGATTACAGATCGCCTGTTCTGCCAACCTTATGGCCACGTCGGCGGACACAACGCCGTAGCCGAGCTTACCTTCTTGCCGGTCAGACGCTCGCCACCAATCCGCCGTGACGTGGCCTAGGTCCTCGTCGTAAGAACGTACAGTGATGTGGTAAACGTCGCCACCAAACTTAAAATTACGACTCGTAATTGATTTTGATGCCATATCATCTCCTGGTTGGAATTACGAATTAGCGTAACCATACTCACTGTCAAGTCGATTGGTTTTTATTTTTGTAAACAATTGGTCAAAAACGGCTGATTTCTTGACATCGGCCCAACCCGGCACCAGCCACGAAGTAAAGGTTTGACGGTAGGGCGGGCTGTCCCAGCCCGCCGCGGCGCGGTGCGGAGACCGCGCCCTACCAAATCGGTTCTTCCATCTCGCGTTGCGGGACTCCTTGTCCCTTCGCGGCGACACGAGCGCGCGGTTATTTCCCCACAACACCCAGATACCCGGCGCGCACAAAATTGCGGATCACGGCGATTTCCTCTTCGCCGGCGACGGTGTGCACCTTTATAAATTCGTGCCACTCCAGATGCAGGCCGGCGGCCTGGAGCAACGGAATCTGCCGGCGCACCTTGTCAATCGGAATCATGGGATCGCTCGTTCCGTGTGTCATGAGCAGGCGCTGCTGGCGCGCGACGGGGGAAAGTTCCTGCACCAGTTTTTCCGGTTCATAAATCCAGCCGCTGATGCCGACGATACCCGCGAACCGGTGCGGATAATGCAGTCCGGTTTCAAAGGCCATCAGGGAGCCTTGCGAAAAACCGCCGAAGATGATTTGTTCCGCTGGAAAACCTTTGGCGCGCAAATTGTCAAGCAGGTCGAATAACAATTTCCGGCTGCGCTGAACGCCGGGAGCCATGTTGTCCAAATCGAACCACGAGTAACCGCCGTAGTAGTCGTCCGGCGCGTTGACGAGCAGATAATTCAGCCACGGCAAGTTCATCACCTCCGGGAACCAGCGCCAGCCGTCCACGCTGTCGCCCAACCCGTGCAACATCACCATCAATCGCCGCGTCCCGCTTGGGCGGGATTCGGCGGCGGAAATCAATTCGCTGTGCAACATAAAACAAAAAGCATGTTTGGCAGGCTTGGTTCCGTCAATGTCCAAACTGATTTGAGGCAATCAGGGGACGCATCCTCAAGATCCGTCCTACCGCTGTTCCAGCTACAAAATGGGCGTGCTAAAGATCCCGCCCTACTGATAATTTGGGGGAGTCCCATGTGCAGTCCAGAGACGAAATCCAACCCCGAACCGACGATGGCATCTGCCCTGGTCATGGCGCGGTCGCGTTTTCCGGTGTGGTTGATGGCGGCATTGCTGGCGCTGGTGACGATTACCCTTTACTGGCCGGCGACGCGATGTGACTTCATCAACTACGATGATCCGGACTATGTCACTGCGAATCCCCACGTTCAGGGCGGTTTGAACTGGGAGGGGGTGAAATGGGCGTTTGGCAACACGGAACAAGCCGCCTATTGGGCGCCGCTCATGTGGTTGTCGCACATGCTGGCTTGCCAGCTCTTCGGGTTGAATCCCTGGGGACATCACCTGATCAATGTGCTGCTGCATGCCGCCAACACCGTTCTGGTCTTTCTGTTTCTTCGCCGCCTGACGGGCGCGAACTGGCGGAGCTTGTTGGTGGCGGCGGTGTTTGGGTTGCACCCGTTGCATGTGGAATCGGTGGCCTGGGTCACGGAGCGGAAGGACGTGTTGAGCACCTGCTTCGGGCTGCTGGCGCTTATTTTTTACACTCGCTATGTGCAGTGTGTGACAAGTGACACGTGTCAGGTGACAGGACCAAAAGTCATTCCTGCATCTGTCTTGTCACGTGTCACTCATCACCCGTCACTTTTTTACGGTTTGGCGTTGTTCTTCTTCGCGCTCGGATTGATGAGCAAGCCAATGCTGGTGACGTGGCCGTTCGTCATGTTGCTGCTGGATTATTGGCCGTTGGAGCGGTTCAAACCCGGTTGCGCGTGGCGATTGGTGGGGGAGAAAATCCCGTTCTTTGCCCTCGCGGCAGTG
>Ga0208321_1000340_pt1 | contig 35590 bp, 32 predicted proteins | sample June2015DPH_4_15_FD_184692 | JGI IMG/M metagenome (GOLD analysis project Ga0208321, IMG submission 184692) | Peatland microbial communities from SPRUCE experiment site at the Marcell Experimental Forest, Minnesota, USA - June2015DPH_4_150... | ecosystem: Environmental > Terrestrial > Soil >... | reverse complement strand
CAACAAGCCGCGGATGTACACCGAGCTCCAATGGCGTCGCTCGCGCCGCCCCAGCGGCTCCAGCAGGTCGGCCAAGAATTGTTCCAAGCGCTTTCGACATTTCTCGATTTCGCTCTCGGTCATGGACCGGAGCTTAGCACCTCTCCTGTGGGAGGTCAATAACTTAACGTAGTAGTACTAGCCACTAGTCACTTCCTTTTGAGCGCCGCCGCCAACAAGGGGACCATCAACTCGTGGTGCCCGGTGAGCATATATCCGTGGCTGCGGTCCTGCCCCTTTCCGGTCCCTGCTGTCGGCCGCAAGACCACGTTTTGCACGGGGCGGTAATGCTGGATGAAATCCATGTTCACGGTTGTGATACCGCGCGGCGCTCGGCCGAGGTTGGCAGCCAGGCTCAGGCATTTCAAGAAGACCTCGGGCAGCACGACCGCCGACCCGACGTTCAGGTAAACTCCCCCGCGATGCATGCCTTTGACCAGCGAGGCAAGCAGAAGGTAATCGCGGTGAGAGGCGGCCCCCAGCGCGCGCGGATCGATGGCCGGATGATTATGGATAATGTCCGTTCCGATGGCCTCGTGCACCGTCACCGGAATCCGCCAGCGGTAGGCCTGTGCCAACAGGCTGAAGCGCCTAAAACGCGCTTGGCGACTGCCGGCTAGAAAGCGGCCGACAGATTCTCCGATACCCAACTCTTCCCGGTCGCCGGCCGCGATGGTGTCATTAATAATCCGCCCGGTTTCCTCAGCCATGCCAAACTCCCCGCGACCTAGGACTGCTGGGACGTCTTCGGAAGTTGCACCCGCCAGGCCTATCTCGAAGTCATGAATCATCGCCGCGCCGTTCATCGCCACGGCGGTGAGATAGCCTCGCCTCATGAGGTCAATCAAGATGGGACCGAGACCGCACTTGATCACGTGCCCGCCAATCCCCCAGATGATCGGCTTGCGCTTAGCCCGCGCCTTTTCAATGGCACTTACCACAGCGCGAAAGCTCTCCCCAGCCAGTATTTGGGGCAGGGAATTGAGCCACTCGCGAACGCCGGCGCCAGGCCTCGAGACCTTCGCGAAGTCTCGAACCGTAACCTTGCTTGGCCGCGAAGCAAGCGGATAAGTGCTCACCTTATCGAGTTTGAGCGGCCTTTGTGGGTAGATTGTCATCGTTTCGGTCGAGAAGTCGAGGGTCGAAGGTCAAGGATCGGACCCAACTTCAGGAGCAGAAAGTCCCCATTGAAACAGCCGTGGGCTTGAACCTAGCGATCAGAGCGCTGTCCGATGTAACCAGAGGCACGCCCAGATGCTGCGCCAACGCCACAAACTCGCAATCGTAGGCCGAGCACCCCGAGGTCGTTGCCAGCCGAAGGACGCGGGAAGATTCCACCTCGAATTCCTGCCCCCCCATCAACCGCTCAGCTTGCTCCATGGTTTCGAACGCCTCCTCCATTCCAATCAGCTTGCGGCGCAGGTAGAGTACCAACACGTTACGAAATTCAGAGCGCCAGAGACGTGGTGCGCCCCACTTCGGGTCCTTGCGATAGACGGCTTCCGCCTCCTCGGTGTATTGTCCCCGAACCAGCAAGTAAACAATGAGGTTGGTATCCGCGATGATCACGGGCGCCCTTGGTTCTTAGCGACACGGAGGTCCCGCTCCGTAACAAAAACCCGGGGCATGCGCGCACGCAATGAGCGCACCTGCGCCAGAAAATCCTCCGGGTCCAACCGATTGCCGACCAGCACCTTTTCGAGACAGGAAATGGCCTCCCCATTGATGCTGCGGCGATGCTGCGCGGCGCTTTCCTTGAGCCGCTCGCGTAGTCCCTCGGGGATATTCTTGATCGTTAGAGTTGCCATGGTTAGCTCTTGAGGTTCCAAAGTGGAACCATAACGGAATCATACGTCTGTCCTACGGCAAGTGTCAACCCAAGCGGGGGAGCGTGCTCTGATTGTCGGGCCAAACATATAGCGCCTTGAACCTTGAGCAAAGTTAAGATTTCGTGACAATCACACCTTACAGTGCAGCGTTAGGGGTACTGGCTGTAGCGGAACAGGAAACCGACATAGCGGTGAAGCCGCTCCCTCGAAATCTTTTCCTCTGGCATTCTGCCTGAAGGTGTGATAAAAGCACGTTATCGCACGTAGTGGACGAAATGGGTCTAGCAAAGCGATTTGCGGTCGGTACCAAGGTGAGGGTGAAGACGCCTGGGGTAAATGGCGTTGTTACTCAACTCGATGAGGAACCGGCTGCCCTTGGCGAGTACTGGCACACCATTCATGAGGAGTATGGGGAGCGCAGGGAACCAGGATGCAATCTCGAACTAATCCCAACGCCCGTCGGGATGAAAGAAGCACAGCCAAAAGCTGAGGAGAAACAAGGAGACGACGGCGGGGAGGGGGGGTCACGGCCGACACCGGCGAAACCCAATGTAGCCGTCCTTGAAGCGCAAAAGGCCGCCCTCCTTTCGGATACTGACTCCAAGGTGTTCCAACACAACCATTCCATGGAACTCGACCTGACACTGACGGATGATTCAGTTTTCGAGCTGTTCATGATGGAGCGTAACCGCGAGTTGGCGGAGCTAGAAGTTGAGATTGCTAAAGCAAAGGCAGCGCCGGGCGGAGAGCATGCGGGAGCAAGCTTTATAGCCGACACTCGGCTGGCCGAATTACGCAAGCTGACCTCTACGAAATTCGATTTCAAAAAGCTCGTCCGGTTATGCGAGGAGCTCAACACGGCCCACAGGGAGGAGTGCTACTTGGCGGCGGCGATGCTCATACGGGGAATACTTGACCACGTGCCGCCGTTATTCGAGCAGTCCTCGTTCAAAGAAGTGGCAAACAATTACGGGGGCGGGGGCAAATCGTTCAAAGAGGCGATGCAGCACCTTGAGAACGCCGCCCGCAAAGTTGCAGACGCTCACTTGCACATGCCCATACGGAAAAGCGAGACGCTGCCTGTTGCGCAACAGGTGAACTTTGCGTCGCAACTGGACGTGCTGCTCGCCGAGATCGTACGGATAACACAATCAGTCAAAGCAACTCCGCTGAAGTTGTCTCTTTCAAAGAACCCCGTACGCTTGCGGGCCTAGCCGCGACGTCCTTTACAATGGCAGAGCCTCTTGAAGTACACGTTCCTTGAGAAAGGGGCTGAGGCCTTTCTCAGTCACCACCTCTACTTTGCACCCGAGGACCTCTTCCAGGTCAAGCACCAAACCGGCGGGAAACCAAGAGCTCGTCACCGGGCTGGTGTCCACCAGAAAATCGATATCACTATCGTTGCGAGCCTCGCCGCGTGCGACCGAACCAAACACGCGGATATTCCTCGCGCCGTGCTTTGTCGCGATGCGCTGAATCTCGTCGCGTTTCTCGTGGACTAGTTGCTCGATAGTCATGGTGCGAGTCTTTCCAAGGGCGGTCAGTGGCCATCGCTACGCCCGGCCATTATTCAACAGTCGCGCCAGTGCTTGTCCCGTAAACGATTTCTTCACGCGCGCCACTTCTTCCGGTGTGCCCTGGGCGACGATTCGGCCTCCCTCGTCACCGCCTTCGGGTCCCAGGTCGATGACCCAATCCGCTTGTTTCACAACGTCCAGATGATGCTCGATGATAATGACGGTGTTGCCAAGGTCTGTCAAGCGACTGAGCACCTCCAGGAGTTGTTTCACGTCGTCGAAATGCAGGCCGGTAGTAGGCTCGTCAAGAATGTACAGGGTACGGCCGGTCTGGCGGCGGCTCAACTCACGTCCCAATTTGATGCGTTGGGCTTCGCCACCTGAAAGCGTGGTGGCGGGCTGGCCCAGGTGGACATAACCAAGCCCGACGTCCAGTAAGGTCTGGAGCCGCTGCTTGATTTGCGGAATGTTCTCGAGAATGGGCAGGGCATCCCGAACCGTGGTTTCAAGCAAGTCGGCGATGGATTGACCCTTGTATTTCACCGCCAGGGTTTCGGAGTTGTAGCGGCGGCCCCGGCAGACCTCGCAGGTCACGAAGACATCGGGCAGGAAATTCATCTCAATGCGCCTCAAGCCTTCACCCTGGCAGGCCTCACAGCGGCCGCCTTTGACGTTGAAGCTGAACCGGCCGGCGCGATAGCCACGCTCGCGCGATTCGGGCAACATCGCAAAGAGCTCCCGGATGGGCGTAAACACGCCTGTATAAGTGGCCGGGTTGGAGCGCGGTGTGCGCCCGATCGGCGACTGGTCAATCACGATGACTTTATCAAGGTGTTCCAATCCCAGGATGGCTTTGTGCGCGCCCGGTTCCGCGATGGCCCGGTAGAGCTTCTTGGCGATGGCATGATAGAGGATGTCGTTCACCAGGGTTGACTTGCCCGAGCCCGAAACGCCCGTCACCACGCTGAGCAAGCCCAGCGGAAACTGCACATCGATATTTTTCAAATTGTTAGCTCGCGCGCCGAGGACTGAAAGGAATTTGCCGTTGGGCGAGCGTCGCTTAGCAGGGACGGGGATTCGCAGCTTGCCCGAAAGATATTGCCCCGTAAGAGAATCCTCTGTGGTAGCGATCTGGCCGGGGGGCCCGGCGGCCACCAGAAAACCACCCTGCTTACCGGCCCCTGGCCCGAGATCAACCACGTAATCAGCCCGGCGTATTGTTTCCTCGTCATGCTCGACCACCAGCACGGTATTTTGCAGGTCACGCAATCGTTCCAGGGTTTGGAGCAGTCGCTGGTTGTCGCGAGGGTGTAGGCCAATGCTCGGTTCGTCGAGCACATAAAGCACGCCGCGCAACTTCGATCCGATTTGGGTGGCCAGCCGGACGCGTTGGCTCTCGCCGCTGGAGAGTGTGGCTGCTGACCGGTCAAGGCTCAGGTAACCCAACCCCACGGCTTCCAGGAATTCCAGGCGCTCGAAGATTGCGTTCAAGATGCGCTGCGCTATGAACGCCTGGCGGGGCGTCATGCGAAATTCCTTCAAGACTCCTTGCACTCGGCTTACAGGAAGCGCCGTGAGGTCGGCAATGGAGAGGTCGACCACGGTCACGGCCAGGCTTTCCGGCCTCAAACGCTTGCCCTGGCATTTGGGGCAAGGGACCGCAGACATGTACTGCCCGAACCATTCACGATAGTTCTCCGACGTAGTTTCCCCATACCAGCGCTGGAGCAGGGGCAGCACGCCGGGAAACACGGAAGGGGCTTTGGGTTGCCCCGGGTTGCGCCCGAAAAGAATCAGATTCTGGATCTTCACGGGAAGGCGCTCGAAGGGGGTCTTCAAGTCGAACCCATAGTGTTCGGCCGCACGCATCAGGCCGCGCTGTATGGCCGACGAGCCGCCGCCCGGCCCCAGCCCCCCTTCCAGCAGCGGCCGGGACCAATCGACGATCACCTTGGCAGGGTCGAAAGTGTACTGGCTGCCCAGGCCCCGGCAAGCAGCGCAGGCCCCATAGACGCTGTTGAAGGAAAAGGAACGAGGCTCGAGCGAGGGAACACTGATGCCGCAGTCCACGCACGCCCACTCCTGCGAATAGAGTTGCTCCTCCCCATTGACCACGGCCACCTGGACAATCCCCTTGGCAAGCTTCATGGCCGTTTCGATGGATTGCGCCAGCCGACTCTCGATCCCGGACTTCAGCAGCAGGCGGTCCACCACCACCTCAATGGTATGGTTGCGTCGCCGGTCGAGGCGAATCTCCTCATCGACCTGCCGCAACTGCTTATCCACCCGGACGCGCACGAACCCTTCCTGCGACAGTTGCTCGAAGAGCTTGCGGAACTCCCCTTTCCGCCCGCGCACCACGGGGGCCAGAATCATGATGCGCTGGCCGTCGCCGTTTCCGGCGGAGCGGCCCTCCTGGTTCTGCGCCATGATGGAGGAGACAATCTGCTCCGTGGTCTGGCGGGAGATAGGCCGGCCGCACTGATGGCAATGGGGCTCGCCGATGGAGGAGTAAAGCAGCCGGAGATAGTCGTAGATTTCTGTGATGGTGCCGACCGTCGAGCGCGGGCTGCGGCTGGTGGTCTTTTGCTCGATGGAGATGGCAGGACTCAAGCCCTCCACCGTGTCAACATCAGGCCGCTCCATCTGGTCGAGGAATTGCCGGGCGTAGGCCGACAGGGTCTGAACGTAACGGCGCTGGCCTTCGGCGTAAATCACGTCGAACGCCAGGCTGGACTTGCCGGAGCCGCTCAAGCCCGTGACCACCGTCAGGCTGTGGCGCGGAATCTCCACGTCGATGTTCTTGAGATTGTGCTGCCGTGCGCCACGAACCGTAATCCGCTCGATCATTCGCCCTGAGACCTACAGTAAGGAATTTCGGGAAAAGGCCAACCTTTCATGCTAATTCCTGAATGAAAGGGGAGTCAAGCGCATTCAAGACGGGGTGTTATCCTAAATCTGTGTTGCCGGTTTCCATTTTCCAGTGTACGAATCGTGCCTTTTTGCTACCATTTTTCGCTTCGTTTGGGGTTTTTGGCTTTGAAAAACCAGTTCGTTTTTAGCTCCTGAAAACGCTAACTCCTTTGCTTTCAATAGATCCTTAGGTTCGTTCCCTCTATTTAGTATCTTTTTTTGTATTTTCGCCCCCTTTCCCTACCCCGCCGGGCCGATTTCGAACCTCCTTCCCGCGCTCCCTTGCAAGCTCTCTCATGCGACAACCCAAGTAGGCTATCACAACCCCAGTCTCGTGTCAAGAACAAAATGCAGAGTCAAGCGTATTCAAAGACGGGCAGTGGGGTCTTTTGGCTCGACAGGAGGTCAACAGTGAAAATCGAGCAAAAGGTGAACACAAATAAAAAAGTGGATTGTTTCGCGGTATACTCGCACGCCTCTGGACCCTCAATCCCGCTCCGGGGGCTTTCGATGGGGCGAATCAACGTATTCTCATTTTACAAACTGGGAGCCTCTGTGGCACCGCTTCGGCTTATAGGACGGCCGGAGAGCAACTTGGCACATGAGGTCCTATTTGCGGCACAGCGCAACTTAGGAAACTACCTGAAGAAGACTCCTCTTCAATGCAAGCATTGAGCGGCCCACACCCAACCGTGTTCGAGCGCCGTTGCCCGCACTCACGGATCACGCCACACGCGGTGACTTCCTGCGAGGAATTTTACGCGTGAAGCAGGTACCAACGCAGTTTTACACGTTTCCCCAAGGAATTTGAGGATAAAACTGCCCTTGGGTTGAAAGAGTGGACAAGGGTATAGAATCGGTGTAGCCTTGCGGGATGGACACATTCCTCGCTGTGGCTGTAGGCATAACCAACCTGCTTTTGGCGTGGTATTCAGCGTACATCTCTCGGGAACAAGGCAAGAAAAAAGTTGCATTCATGTTTGTCCTGGTGGGTTTGCCTGGGCTGCTACTGATTGGCATTTCTGCTCATCGGGCATCACAAGCTCAACGAGACATGGCCACGGGAATGCCGATAATTTTGGCAGAGTTGAAAGATCTTCATGCTCGGGCACCGCAGCATTTCTTTGTAAGTCTAGGCGAAGACCTAAAAACTGGGAAATCAAGTAGTGCCGTAAAAGTGGTATCGGATGCGGAATCTCAGAGACGATACAAAATTCTCAATGCATTGAAAGGTGAATATATTCTTACCAATCGGGATTTTCGCCCAAGTCTTGCCGCAGGGACAGAATGGCCACCCCTCAAATGGATCAACCATAGGCTTGCTGAGCTTGGAGAGACGTGGACCGCCGCAGCCGGAAGTAATTCATCGGAGCTACAATTCATAGAATCTCAGCCTTAAGGCAATCAGTTCTTTGTACTGGATTTGGGCGTGGCCGACCTTCTCAGCACTGTGTTCCCAGCGCCATGTTTAACCGATTTTGGAACTTGGGGTCACTTTTTGGGCAGATGTCGTACTTCATGCGCAAGAGGCTGTTTTTAGGCAAAGCCCCTTCCAGCATTAAAGAAAGCCTGGAGAGAGATTGCTGAGAAATGCTCAGGGAGTTTCTCGGAATTGGGGCGAGTAGTCGAGCCGTGGCACTCCCCATTCCATTCGTCTTGAAATTGACACTGCCATTGTGAACCGCTTCAAGTTATAAGATCCCACTACCCGAAGGCGAGTAGTGCCGCAATTCGAGTGTAGGGCCGCCCCTTGGTGTTCGGCCCTACGTCCCATATTAGGGCACTACCCAAAGACGGGCAGGAGAATTCGCTGTGGTGGGCACAAGTCGATGCGGGACGGCGGTTCACCACCTTCGTGCAGCCTCATTGAATTACCACCCGCCCGCGGCTACCGCGCGGTCGTGGCTTAAGCCTTATGAATTCGGCGGGTGACCAAGAACGCCACGACACCCACAAGCACACCAGCCACGGTGTCGGCCATATAGTGGTAGCGGCCGTAAACAGTGGCGGCAGCAACGCTCAGCGCGGCGATGCAGAAGAGAATGCCGAGGCGCGGCATATAGCCGCGGACGGCCAACGCCGTCGCGGTGACCGCCGCCGCGTGGGCACTCGGAAAGAGGCAGGCCTGCACACTGAAGCGGTCCAGAACCCAGAGGTTCATGTTTCGTAGCAGCGGAGGAACAGTCGGCCCCGGAACATCGTTAAACAAGACGCGCGGCGGAGTCAGCGGAAAGAAGGGATAAACAGCGTAGCAGAATAGGGTGGCGAGGAGGACTGCGGTCCAGAACTTGTCAAACATCACCCTGCGAGATTCCTCGTCGTCCCGCGGACGCGGGACTCCTCGGAATGACAGGTCTTTCGGCATCCCGACAGGTTCGCGTTGCGCCGTGATCGAGGTCCGCGCCAAGTAAAGGGCCGCGAAGCCCAGTGGGACCAGGGGATAGCAGAGCAAGTAAAACATCTCGAGATAATGTTGGAGCCAGGGAGCGCACGAATAGAGCGCCCATTCCACCCCCCGGCTGTGAAGCATCGTTCGGTCCCACATGATGAACAGATGATCGAGCCGATGCGCAGGGTCGGCCTTGATGAACAATCCCGATTCGCGGTAGGCCAGCAGCATGAGAAGCGTTGGGAGCCAATCGCGTATGGGTGAGGCCATCCGGCTTCGTTCGACCAGATCATCCTTGCTTAACGCCACGATGAGACAGCCAACGATTACGTTCAATACCGCCAGCACCCCGAGCGTAGCGCCAGGCAAAGACAGGGTGAGGGAAGCTATAAAGAGGGCGGCGAAGAAGGCCAAAAGGGTTCTTTCCGCAATGCGTAATCGGATACCCAACGGCCTGCCTAAGAAAGTTTTCGCCATTTCATTCCTAATGGGGCTTTGCCCGGAAGATATTGCTGGCGCGAAGCGCTTTGGAGTGCGGCAGCTTGCTGCCGCTTTCAACCAGCCCAGCTTGCTGGCCGTACCTCTGCCCCTGTATCGACATTGAATTAGCCAGCCAGCGAGCAAGCTCGCGGCAAGACAAAGCGGCAGCAAGCTGCCGCACTCCAAAGCCCGCCGTTTCAACAACATAGTAACACGAAAAGGGGTCGGCCAAGCTGCTGAACTCCTTGCCCCGGCTGGTTCGCAGGGAACTTCCACTGGCCGGCAATTCGAAGAAAACTGCAGGGATTCTTCGGCCCCCAAAGAACGGGGGCCTCAGAATGACACGGCGCGCGGCTGGCATTGGAATTCTCGCTCGCCAGTAACATTCGCGATGAAATATACGCAATCAGAAACATTCCTGTAACATTAGGGATGCTATACTTTTCGTGTGCGGCCACGCGTGGTCATCATTGAAGATGAGAAAGACATCGTCGAGCTAGTTCGCTACAACTTTCGCAAGGAAGGGTTCGAGGTCGAAAGTTTCGGGCGAGGACGTGAGGGGCTCGATTATCTGCGTCGTAACCCTGCCGACGTACTCCTTCTGGACATTCTTCTGCCGGACGAAGACGGGTTTGGCATTTGCAAGCGCCTCCGCGCCGACGATCGCTTGAGGGCTCTGCCTGTAATCTTCCTCACGGCCAAGGGTGAGGAAATGGATCGAGTTCTCGGCCTTGAGATTGGCGGGGACGACTATGTGGTCAAACCCTTCAGCCCGCGGGAGCTGGTGGCCCGCGTCCGAGCGGTTTTGCGCCGGCAGGAGCGCGTGGCAGAAAAGCGGGAGGTGGTGGAGGCCGCGGGCCTTCGGCTCGATTCGCGAACTCAGGAGGTGACCGTTCGTGGCCAGCCGGTGGAGTTGAGTACGCTGGAATTCAAGCTCCTGTACTATCTGGCTTCTCACCCGCGCCATGTATTCAACCGCGATCGGCTTCTTGACGAGGTCTGGGGCCGCGACCGCTTCGTGACTCCACGGACTGTGGACGTCCACATCCGCCGCCTGCGTGAAAAGATTGAAGCAGTTCCCCATCGGCCTCAGTTTTTGCAGACGGTGCGCGGAAGTGGCTACCGGTTCTCGCCGGAGCCGAAGGAAGTGGGCGAATCACTCTGACCCTATTCGACCTGCCCGCAGCCTGATCTCTCCTCCGTGATATAATCCGAGGATTGTTAATCCTTTTATCCTAGGTCGGCATGGTCTTCAGCAGCCCGATTTTCCGCAAGCTCCTCACCAGCGCCTTCGTCGTGATCGCTCTGACGCTGGCCGTGCTGGATTTCTACCTCACGCGATACACAGGCAAGCACGAAGTTCAGGAAGTGGAACAGCGGCTTGCCGCTGTGGCGAGGGTTTTGGCGGCCGAGCCGCCGAATCTTCCCCTGGAGCGGATGGAAGAATGGGCCAAATCCGCTTCCGTGCGAGCACAATCCCGCGTGACGGTTATAGACCCTCAGGGTGTGGTGCTGGCTGATTCCGACAGTGACCCCAAAGGCATGGAGAACCACGCGGGTCGTCCGGAGATTCAGGCAGCTTACCAGAACCGCACAGGTAGCGCCATCCGCCGCAGTCGCACCCTGGGTCGCGACTTGTGCTACTTGGCCATCCCGCTCCAATACCAGGGCCGTTCCGGGTATGTGCTCAGGCTGGCGCTGCCGCTTGAGAACCTCGACGACGCCATCGCGGCGGTCCGGTGGCGGATCCTGACCGCTTCCTTGATTGCTATCTTCGTCGCCCTCTTTATTGCCTATTTTTTCTCTCGGCCCTTCACGCGCCGGATTGGCAGGTTGCGCGCTTTCGCCGAGGGGCTGGTGAAAGCGAATTTCGCTGAAGGCCCGTTGCCGGACGCGGACGACGAGTTGGGGGCCCTAACGCGCTCACTCAACTTGACGGCTTCCCAGTTACACGATCTCGTAGAGCGGTTGAGCCTGGAGTCGGCGCGCCTGGAAGCGATTCTCACCAGTATGGTCGAAGGCGTTCTGGCGGTGGACCAAGACCTGAGAATCACCTTCTACAACGCCTCCTTTGCCCGCACGGTCGGCTCGCGCGCCGAGATCCCGGAAAGGTCGCCCCTGGTGGACGTTGTACGTGACCCGGTTCTGCGCGAGATTCTGTCGCGCGTCGTGACCACCGGCGAAACTTTGAAGCAGCGGTTGCAACTTCCTGCCGCCGAAGGCCGCGCCTTTGAGGTCCAGGCTGCACCGCTTCGAGTGACTGGAGGGCGCGGCGCCATTGCGATCCTCCATGACATCACCGACCTGGAAAGACTGGAACGCGTGCGAAAGGACTTTGTCGCAAACGTCTCACACGAATTGCGTACGCCGCTGACGGCTATTCGCGGCTATACGGAAACGCTGCTGGAGGGTGCGCTCGAAGACCGGGAGAACAACCGCAAATTCCTCGAGATCATCAAAACTCATGCCATCCGCTTGAATAGCATCGCCTCCGATCTTTTGGCCCTGTCCGAACTGGAGTCCGGCAAGCCCACGGCAGAGCAAGCACGAGTTTCGGTCCTGGCAGCTATGGAAGCCGCCTTGCGGACCGTGGAAGCGGAGGCGCGGGGCCGGGGGGTCAAGCTCATTCACGGCCATGTCGAGGAAGTTACGGTCCTCGGTGAGCGGGTCCACCTCGAGCAGGCGCTGGTGAATCTCCTGGACAATGCCGTGAAGTTCAACCGCCCGGATGGCGAAGTGCGAGTGGAGGTCACGCGAACAAGGGACGATGAGGTGAGCGTCACGATCGCGGATAACGGTATCGGGATTCCCTCTGCTGATTTGCCTCGCCTTTTCGAGCGTTTTTATAGAGTTGACAAGGCGCGCTCCCGCGCGGTGGGAGGCACCGGCTTGGGACTCTCCATCGTTAAACATATCGTGGAGCGAATGCACGGTCGGGTAACAGTGGAGAGTCAATTGGGTAAAGGGTCTGTGTTCACCATCCTTTTTCCTTGTGCATCCTAGGTCTCTTCAGTCAGAATCTTCAATGAAGAATTCAATCGTCCTTCATGTTTCCTTAACAAGATAGAGTCAGAATTGTGCCCTAAAGAGTACGCGTTTAGAGGATGGCGGTCCGGGATGTGGTCACGTTACCTTGGAGCTTTTCCGCAACTCGCCGATCCGAACGGAACTTCTGGTGGTCGCTGCTGGAATTCCATCGAGGCAACCGCGTCATTTCCAATATGGTCTGGAGAATGTGGGCCTAAGTGAGCCTTGATTCGGAAAGGATTCCACCATGCAGGAGAGGATTAGGGTACTGTTAGTCCACGACCGTCCTGAACCGATGGGATCCCTCAGGCGTGCGCTTGAGAGCCAGTCCATCGAAACCGAAAGCGTACGAACCTGCCACGAAGCCAGCCAGGCCCTGTGGGGATGCCAGCCGCCACATCTGGTACTGGCCGATACCCGACTCCCCGACGGCTCATGGGAAGTCATCGTGAATCTGGCCGCGAGGGCTCCAGCGCCTGCCAACGTCATTGTGGTCTCTGAAGTTGTTGACATCGCCCTTTACCTGGAAGTCATCCAGCGCGGAGCATTCGATTTCATTGTTCCTCCCATGTCGTTGCCGGACTTTGCTCATGTTGTGTGGTCTGCAGTCGAAAATGTGCTGCGGCGCAGGGAATCCCCGTTGTCAAACGCATCGCGGGCCGAGACGATGAAATGGGAGGATGGCACCGACCCGCCCTTTTCCATTTCCGAGACGCCGCTGAAAAAGGAATTGTAATTACCCTGCTATTGGCGTTTGTATTCCTTCTCTCTCTGCATCTGCTCGTTCATCTCGACTAGGGATTTCAAGAGGCCGGGTGATAAACCTGCCGCTGCGCACAGCTCGTCCAGGCTTCTGAAGAAGCCGCGCGCTCGGCGCTCGGCCACCATCCGCCGGGCGGTGGCCAAGTCCACGCCAGGCAAAGTCATCAATTCAGCTTCGCTGGCGGTGTTGAGGTTGATCGTGAGCGGCAGGGTTCGGTCGCGCTCCCAGATGGCGGGAGCTATTTTGAAACTTGGGTTCAACACCCATAACTCCGGCCCCAGGTTTGCATCCAAAGCCAGCTTGCCATGCGCTATTTGATCGGTAGTGGCCCGAAGAAGTGAGAAGGCGGCGCCGGAGCGCTGGCGGAAGGCTTCGATGTCACCCCTGCGGCCCGCGACGGCGGCGCCCTCAAAGGCGGTGGCGAGCTCCTGCGAAGCGGTCACTCCGTGCGTGGTCTGGAGAAAAACCCTGTAAATCGACTCGGCCTCCTCGGGGAACAGGCTCGCATAGGCCTTGACCAGTTCGATCATCAAAGGCTGGCGGGCACGGGCCGATTCCGCAGCCACCCTCCGCATGGCAGCGAAGAGCTTCAGGTTTACATTCTCGTACGGAGGGATCGCTTGTCTTATCCCATCGCGCGAAACTCCGGAGGCCAGAAACGGCTGGTAAAACCCCGCCTCGCGGTATTGATTGCGCAGGCGGTCGTCGTTCACGAAGCGATAGAACAAAGTGGCGATCACGCCTTCGCATGCCATCATCTCCTGCGCGTTTTTGAGTTCGTCGGTGAGGAAATCCAGCGACGTTTCGCTGTCGAGATAGAGCTGGTAGCGGTCCGGGTCTGGCTGGAGCGCCGCGGCGGGCAGTGCTTTGCGATGAATGAACAAATTCCGCTTCACGCCGTCGGTGCGCATTTGCTGATCCAGCCTGCTGAGCCATAGCAGGTTTAGGTCGGTTGCGGTTGCCCCCTTGGTCAACTCCCGCAGGTAGGCGTTGCCGTTTGCATCGCGAACCAGGGGCTGGAAGTGCTCAGCGTAACCTTCATCGAAGGCTGTGCAGTAGTCTGTCACCGTCATGCTCTGGTGCATCTTGCGTGAAGGGCCGCTGTTGATGTCGCCCAGGAGAGATTTCAGGATCAAGTGCCCCAGCTCGTGGGAGAAGATCTCCTCCAGATTCCCGGTGGCGATGTCCTCTTCATCAACCACCAAATCCACATAACCCGCCAGGACCAACCGCCTGCGGCCGCGCTGGTCTTCGAGCCAGAAACCGTATCGGGCAAACCCACCCTCTTCGCCGGACAGGAGCAAGTACATCGGCTCCGTCAGGCGTTGTTCCCCGCCTCCGCCCGGCTCGTGGAGTAGAAGGTTGCGAGCATAGCGGTCAAGCCTCAGCGCCTGCTGCGCGAAGCTATTTTGCAGCACCTCGCGAACATGGTGTATAAACGGGGAGTCCTGGGGTGAACGAAACACCGGATACGCCTTGCCGTCGGGAGCAGTGGCTTGAATGATGCGCCCCTGAGCGTCTGTGGCGGGCAGGAGGATGCCCACCGGCACAATAGCGCCCTCCTGTGCCGCAAAGGCTTTGTGGAAAGGGCAAAGTGTCAAAACAATGAGTATGCCCAACGTTGCCGTATGCTTGTCGAATCTATTCATGTCTGCTCCCTTCGATCATCGTCGCTACCTTATCAGAAGCACTTATACCCACGCTCGCCTCTTCAACGCACTGAGAGAAGCTCTAATTATACGCAACACGGGCTTGGGACGTTCCAGGTCCCAGGCTACCCACATGGCGTCTATCCGATCTCGCTCGAGATGGCCAGCCTGGGTAGTGTCCCAATTAGAATGTAGGGCCGCCCCTTGGGGCAGCCAGGCCGGGGCAAGCCCCGGCCCTACGTCGCATATTAGGACACTACCCCAGCCTGACGCCCTTTCGCCATCCTATTAAGTCAGGGTTATAATGGAGGTGTGGCCTAGCAGCAAACCGTAGCAGCAATCTGCTGCATCTAAATTAGTACGGGCCGGAACAACGGTGTGTATAGGGTCGAATCCCGGAAGATTTGATGTGTCGCGTCGAGGGTGGCCATCCCGCCGGCCCATTGATAACCAGATGGGCAGGGCCACGTCGAATCTATTTGTGGGGGGACGTGAGCACGTTGATCGCTTATGAGGGACAGACGGTTATCCCTGGACGTTCTTTTTCGAGCTGGAGACTCAGAGGTTGCTGGCCAGCTTCTCCCGAGGGGGGCCTGAAGGCGTTCACGCCTTACCCGCAACCCCGAGAAAGCTGGTCCGGCCGAGCAAAGGAGGAATACTTTCATGCGCGCCAACGCAAAACAATTTCTGCGCGAGAATCTATTTGGGTTGAGCTTGACGCTCATTGGTGTAGTTTGCCTGACCCTGTCGGGCTTGCTTTATGAAGGGCACCGTGTTTTCCCACAATTCGCCCTGGCTGAGGGTTCAGGATTGGACGGACCGGAGATTGACACGCTGGAGCGGCAGAACAAAGCCTACGAGCGAATCGCCGAGTCGGTTACACCCGCGATTGTGGCCATCCAATCGACGCAAGTAATCAAGGTGCAACAGTCGCCGTTTATGATGGACCCCTTTTTCCGTCAGTTCTTCGGCAACATGCTTCCGCAGTTCGGTGTGCCTCGCGAGCAGCGCGAGCACGCGTTGGGAAGCGGCGTAATCGTCTCGGGGGACGGTTACATCGTGACCAACAACCACGTGGTCTCTAAGGCCACTCAGATCGAGGTTTTGCTCTCGGACAAGCGGACGTTCAAAGGCAAGGTTATGGGCGCTGACCCGCAGTCCGACATCGCCGTTATCAAGATTGACGCACAGAACTTGCCCGTAGTGCCCTTCGGTGATTCTGGCCAAATGAAGGTCGGTGATACCGTGATGGCCTTCGGGAATCCCTTCGGGCAGTACTTCACGGTGACACGCGGGAGCGTGAGCGCGCTGGGCAGGTCCCTTTCTGACCCCGACAAGTTTGAAGATTTTATTCAGACGGACGCCGCCATTAATCCCGGGAATTCCGGGGGGGCGCTAGTGAACGTGCGCGGGCAGGTTATCGGCATCAATACGGCCATCGTTAGCGGAAACTCCGGTCCCGGAGGAGAGGGCAGCTTTATCGGAATTGGTTTTGCCATTCCCTCTAACACGGCCAAGCACGTCATGGAAGATCTGATCAAGACGGGTAAGGTGTCGCGAGGGTACCTGGGCGTAAGCATCACGAGTTTGAGGGAGGACTTGGCTAAGCAGTTCAAGGTTCCAGATACCTCAGGAGCGTTGGTCAATGACGTTACCCCCGGCGGACCTGCCGATAAAGCCGGCATCAAGAACGGGGACGTGATCCGCAAGTTGGACGGCAAGACGGTGGGAGACTCGGGTCAGTTGACGGCTATGGTCACCAACATGAACCCAGGGACCGAAGTGGTGTTGGACATCCTCCGAGACGGCAAACCGATGACCATTCACCTCACGCTGGGTGAGCGGCCAGCCAATCTGAGCGTCACACCCGGTGTCGGCAAAGCTCCCTCGGAAGGAACGCTGCGCGGAATCACGGTGCAGAACCTCACACCTGACGTCCGCGATCAGTTGGGCCTGCCACCGAGCGCCCGGGGCGTAGTGATCAGCGAACTTGATCCCAGCAGTCCCGCCGCTCAGGGCGGCCTACAGCCGGGCGATGTCATCGAGACTATCAATCGCCACCCGGTGAATTCCGTGGCAGACTTTAACCGCTTGGCGGCTGAGGCGAAGGGGCAAACGCTGCTGCGCATCAACCGGCAAGGCAACGGAATCTTTGTGGTGATCTCTCCTGGCGACAGCGGGGGCGACGACAATCAGTGAGTTTGCAGTACGAACATACCTGTGCAGCCAATTATCGACTGTTTGCGGATGAAAAAGCCCCCGTGTCATTCTGAGTCCCGACCTGTCGGGACGAAGAATCCCTGCAGTTTCTTTGAACGGCCAGTCCGTCAACTGACGGATGAAGGTGTCCTGCGAACTGCGGAGATCCTTCGTCGTCCGCCAAAAAGAATGGCGTCCCGCCGTGGCGGGATCAGGATGACAAGCTTGGCGTGTGCGCCGTGTCTGCGCAACTCCAGCTTCCGAGTTCGGGATTAACCGATGTGGCGCCGGAAGAAGCTTGCGATGATGCTGGCCATGGGAGTAGCCGCGGGCCTTCTCTTGACTGTCGTAGGAATCCGCCTCTTCGAGAATTCTTTCATCTACTTCCCGCCGCGTTTCCCGGAAGGATTTTCCCCACCAGAACTTTACGGACTGCACGTTGAGGATGTCTGGCTAACCACGCTCGATAAAGTCAGGGTGAATGCATGGTACTTGCCGAATCCCGCCTCCGAGCAAGTGCTCTTGTGGTTTCACGGGAACGCGGAGAACATCGGCCATGGGCTTGAACACCTGCTGTTCTACTCGCGCCTCGCGATCAATGTACTTGCCGTGGACTACCGGGGTTACGGGAAGAGCGAAGGCTCTCCGGACGAAACAGGGGTGTATCGCGATGCCGACGCAGCCTACGACTACCTGCTCCGGGAGCGGCATGTCCAACCCAAGAACATCGTGGTCTTTGGCCATTCGCTGGGCGGTGCGGTGGCCATCGACCTTGCCTCGAGGCGTGAGTGCGGCGGCCTCATTGTGCAAAGCTCCTTCACTTCGGCGAAGGATATGGCGCGGCGGATGTTTCGCATTCCCCTGTTTGAATATCTTCCCAAGAGCCAGTTCAACTCGCTCGCCAAGATTCGTCTGGTGCGGGCCCCCATCTTGATCGTCCACGGGACCCTTGACGAAGTCGTGCCCTTTTCCATGGGGCAGCGACTCTTCGGAGCGTCCCCCGAACCCAAGTTCTTCTTTCCAGTGGAGGACGCCGGGCACAATAATCTAGTGGAGGTGGGTGGCGATCGCCTTCTCGACCATCTCAAGTCCTTCCTGGAGCAACACTATGAAGTTCGTTGAGGTCTTTCGTTTGTCTTCGAGAACGAGGCACTGAAAGGTGTCGAGGTGAAGCGTTTGCCAAGGGGAATCCATTTTGGCGACGCGTAGGGGCGAACCTCGTGTTCGCCTCGAAGAGTACCTAGCTCTCGTTCCGCTGGCTTCGCGCCCCGGCTACTTGGCCCAGAATCCGGACGCGGCAATTACCAAACCGACAAGCCCTGCCAGACCTCCCAGTCGCCAGAACAGTTTTCGCCGGGTCAGCAACGTGAGGGAGGTCAAAATGATTCCTACTTCCAGGCAGACTTCTCCCAGGTCAAATCGGTTGGCTTTGTGTTGTTGGGTCGCGACTTCTTTTTCAAGCTGCTGAGCCTCGGATTCGATGTCGTTCTGCTCGTCCTTGTAGCGTTTGATTTCGCTGCTATATTTCTCTTTGAGTTTTTCTGCGACCCCAGCGTCCTTTGGATTTGAGACCGAGAGAAGGTCTAGAAACAACTCGTAGGTGTGGCGGCGGATGTTCTTGGCCTGGAAATAGGCCCACTGATCGGTGGCCTTGTTTTGCAGTAGTAATTCCTCGGTGTGAGCGCGATGGCCAAGAAGTGAGATGGCGGCCAGCACGACGGCGAGGACTGCCATTGATAATGTAACAGGTGCGAGACCTGGGTCGCGATGGGCTTCTTCTGCGTTCTCGTGCAGCTCTTGAATTTCTTCGGTCATAGCCAATCCTCTGTGCCAGGGTTGTTTTGTGATTTGAGGAGCACTGCGACAAGCAAGAATATCAGAAGGGCAAGGGGTCTGTCTTTAACAGAATTCGAGTCGCCATTCAGGATTTCTCAGCGCTGTTGCCGGGTTTGCTGGCTCCTGCGGCAACGGGGGGCGAGGGGCGGCCTCCCGAGGATGGTGGGGAAGGCGGAGGCCCCGGCGCCCCATGGCACTTCTTATATTTCTTGCCGCTCCCGCAGGGGCAGGGATCGTTGCGTCCGATCTTCTCTCGACGGATGACCTGCTGGGGCTTCTCCGCGACCCCGCCGCCCACCATCTGCATCTCGGCCTGCTCGCGCCGCTTGCGCCGCTGGTACTGGCGGATCATTTCCTCTTGTTCTTCCGGAGTCTTCATCAGGAAGAGATAGCGCAGGGTTTCGTCCTCGACCCGGTCCATCAAACTTTCGAACATATCAAAGGACTCGCGCTTATATTCCACAAGTGGGTCGCGCTGGCCGTAGCCACGCAGGCCGATACCTTCCTTCAAGTGGTCCATGGTGAGAAGGTGGTCTTTCCACTGCGCGTCCACTACTTGCAGCATGATCATGCGCTCGTGGAAGCGCATGCGATCAGGGCCCCAGACCTGCTCGCGCTCCTCGTACTTTTCGCGGGCCTGGCGCCTCAGGTCCTCGGTGAGCTGGTCGAGGGACTTGGGGTCAAACTTCTTCAGGTCGTATTGGCGGAGATCGATTCCCAGCCGGCCCCAGAACTCCGTGCGAAGGCCATTGATATTCCACTGGTCGGCGTGCTGCGCCTTGGGGCAGAATTGGCTGACCAGCCAATCCACCATGCGGTCGCAAGCCTCCAGGACGAATTCCTTTTGCTCCTGTCCTTCGAGCAATTGACGGCGCAGACCGTAGATGGTCTCGCGCTGCTTGTTCATCACGTCGTCGTACTCGAGCAAATGCTTGCGGGACTCGAAATTCTGCGCTTCCACGGCCTTTTGCGCGGCCTCGATGCGCTTGCTGATCATTCTCGACTCGATGGCGGTACCTTCTTCCATGCCCAGCTTCTGCATGAAGCCGGAGACCCAATCCTTGGCGAAGATGCGCATCAAGTCGTCTTGGAGCGAGAGATAGAAGCGCGAGGAGCCCGGGTCGCCCTGCCGGCCGGCGCGGCCACGCAATTGGTTGTCGATGCGCCGCGCTTCGTGGCGCTCGGTGCACAGAATGTGCAGCCCGCCCAGTTCAACCACGCGCTCGTGCTCCACATCGGTGACCGTCTTGAAGTGGCTGATGAATCCGTTCCACTTTTCCCGCCACTGCGAGTACTCCTCAACGTAGGCCCGATAAATCTCATCCGGCGAGCCTTCCGGGGGGCGTTCCGGCGGCTCGGGATTGATCCCTTGTTCGCGGTACTTCTCCGGCGACTTGCGGAATTCCTCCCGCGCCATGGCCTCCGGGTTCCCGCCCAGCAGGATGTCCGTGCCGCGTCCGGCCATGTTGGTGGAGACGGTCACCGCTCCCTCGCGCCCGGCCTGCGCCACGATTTGCGCCTCGCGCTCATGCTGCTTGGCATTCAGGATGTTGTGTTTTATTTCCTTCATGCCCAGCACTTCCACAAGACGCGTGAGCGGACTCCTGATTTCAATCAAGTAGTCCAAAACCGCCAGGTGTTTTTCGTCGGCGCTCTGGAGGAGTGCCACAATGCGCTCAGCGTAAGCATCATCAACGGGGGGAAGTTGGTGGGCGTGATAATCCTTGGGAGCCCGCTTCAGGATGGCCTGGAGAAAGGCGCGGCGCGTTCCGTTCACTCCCGCCAGCATCGACTTGTAGCGGTCGTCCTTAAGCATCTTCTGAACTGTGGTGGCAGGCACTCCCGCCCGGACCATCCATTCCACGGCCGGCCCGTGCGACTCGGCCAGCCGCTCCGCCCAGATGCGCAGCTTGGGGCCTTCCAGGCCCGCCTCTCGCGCTAGTTCCTGGAGTCGTGCCGGCGCCACGCCGGACTTCTTGAGCGCGGCGCTCAGCCGCTCCGATTTTTCAATGGCGATACTGCCCACCAGCACCGGCTGGCCGCGCAGGTGGTACTCCTTGATTTCCTCGATTGCGGCGTTGAATTTCTCTCGCTCGGTGCGATAGACGAGGTCCGGGAATTCATGCCGGATGAGTGTCTTATTAGTAGGGACAACAACTATTTCCAGATTATATATTTTCTCAAACTCCGCGGCCTCGGTTTCCGCTGTACCCGTCATTCCGGCCAACTTCTTGTACATGCGGAAGTAGTTCTGGAAGGTGATGGTGGCCAGCGTCTGGTTTTCCTTTTCGATCTTGACGCCTTCCTTGGCCTCGATCGCCTGGTGAAGTCCATCGCTCCAACGCCGGCCCGGCATCAGGCGGCCCGTAAACTCATCCACGATAATGACCTCGCCCTCTTTCACAACGTAGTCGCGGTCGAGTTTAAAGAGCGTATGCGCCTTCAGCGCCTGTTGCAGGTGGTGGACGAACTCCATGTTGGCGGGGTCGTAGAGGTTCTCCAGCCCCAGCAGCTTTTCTGCCTTGACGTTGCCGGACTCCGTAAAGGTGGCCTGGCGCATCTTCTCGTCCACCTCGAAATCGGCGCCGGGCTCGAGGCGGGGGATGACCTTGTCAATCTTGTAGTACTTGTCCGTGGACTCATCGGAGGAACCGGAAATGATGAGCGGGGTGCGCGCCTCGTCAATCAGGATGGAATCCACTTCGTCCACGATGGCGTAGTGGTGCGGTCGCTGCACGTAATCCGCGAGGTCGAACTTCATATTGTCGCGGAGGTAATCGAACCCAAACTCGTTGTTGGTGCCGTAAGTGACGTCGCACTTGTAGGCGGCGCGCCGCTCGTCATCGTCCAGGTCGTGAACGATCACACCCACGCTCAGGCCCAAGAGCCGGTAGATAGGGCCCATCCAGCCCGCGTCGCGGTTGGCCAGGTAATCGTTCACCGTCACCACATGCACGCCCTTCCCCTCCAGCGCGTTCAGGTAGACCGGCAGGGTGGCCACCAGCGTTTTGCCTTCGCCCGTCTTCATTTCGGCGATCTTGCCCTCGTGCAGCACCATGCCGCCGATCAACTGCACGTCGAAGTGGCGCATGTTGAGGGTGCGGCGTCCCGCCTCGCGGCAGAGCGCAAAAGCTTCCGGCAGAATGTTGTCGAGCGGTTCACCGTTTGCGATTCGCTCCTTGAACTGCTTCGTACGGCTCGGGAAGTCGGAGTCCTTGAGAAGCTGCATCTCAGCTTCGAGCGCGTTCATTTCCTCTACACGCTCGGCAAGGCGCTTCAACTCGCGCTCGTTCTTGGTGCCGATGACCTTGCCTAAAACGAGTTGGAGATAATTTCCCATCGGTGCCCTGTCGGCCTCTGGCCGGCGCGGTCCTCGCTGCCAAAGAGCATAGCGCTACGGTCGCACGCCGCTCGCATGGCCTAACTCATCTATTCTAAGGCTCCGGGCCGATGTTGACAAGGAACGTTCTCGCGCCACACGCCCAACGCAGGCCTGGCTGGCTTGCGCGCTGCATCTGGCACTTCAGTCCACAGATTTCGCAGATGACGCAGATGAAAAACGGAGACGTCAAGAGTTAATGCATGGTCTCTTAGGTTGTCGGGCCTCGTGGAGGCCCCCACTTGCGTCGCCGGAGTTTCTGTTTGCTCTAAAGTCCCTATATCTGTGAAATCTGCGTAATCTGCGGATGATGCAGGAGGGTAGGTGGCGAAAGAAATTAATTTGAGGCGGGAGATTTCGAGGTTACAATCCGAGCAGGAGCGAAGGCTCTCGACGAGGCTACGAATGGTAACGAATGAGCAAGTTTACGAAGTCTTGCGCAACTGTTACGACCCGGAAATTCCAGTCAATCTCGTGGATCTGGGATTGATTTACGACGTTCAAGTTGATGACGACCACGTCAATGTGGTGATGACCCTGACGGCAAGGGGTTGCCCTGCTCACAGCTTCATTAGTGAGCAGGTGAGGCAGCAGGTTGCAGAGATCCCAGGGGTGAAGTCCGCCAACGTGCAGGTGGTGTGGGACCCGCCCTGGGACATCAGCCGCCTGAGCGAGGCGGCAAAGAAGCAACTGGGGCTTAGCTAGAGCAGGGAATAGGGAACAGGTGACAGGGAACAGGACCTGGCAACCTCAACCTATTCCCTACCCCTGTTCCCTGTTCCCATTGTCAGTTCATCATGCCTCGAATGCGGTGCAGTAACTGGGCGACCTCAACCGCTTGGGGGTTGCCGCGAGGAGTAAGGTTGAGATAGGTTTTAAAATCTGCCTGGGCTTCTCCGAATCGGCGCATCAGGAAATAGATCATCCCTCGGTCGTGGAGCTGCTGGCTTGACTTCGGATCGACCCCCAGGGCGAGCTGGATCAGGGTGAGAACTTTGGTGAAGTCGTGCCGGCGAACGTACGATCCCTTAAGGTTGTTGAGCATCCTGGCCAGGATCTGCTTCTTTGTCGATGCCGCGAAGTATTCCGGCTTCAGTTCCGCCTCGTCACCGAATTGCGCTTTCAACAATTCCTTGCAATCCTGGCGCGTCAAAATCCTCCCTCGGCGATAGGGATCGATCAGGATCTCATTGTGGTCGGTCCGGTATTTCACCAGGAAATGTCCGGGAAAGCTCACGCCCATCACGGGCAGACCGCGCCGCCTGGCCACTTCGATGTAAATGAGCGACAGGGAGATGGGAATCCCAAGCTTCCGGTCCAGAACGTCGTTGAGATAGCTGTTCCGCGGGTCGTCGTATTCCTCTTCGTTGCCGCGGAATTGTTCCTTCTCGAAAAGAAGCTTGTTCAGGCTCGCGATGATTTCGATGGCGGGGCGCGAGAGGTCGCAGTCCAAGTGCAAGGCAAGGGCGTCGAGCCGTGCGAGCTGGTCAGGCACATTGAGGTAAGGGTATTCGGTGCGGGCGATTAGCAGCGCCGCTTCGTCAAGGTTGAACTCTTCCTCTGCCCGCTGCATCAGGCGCGCGAAGTCTTGGATGGGGTCGACAACCTTCATCGAGAGACGTAGAGACTGCTCAGGAAGTCACCCGCGGGGATCAGGCGCGGAAAAGATTGCGAAGCAAGAATAACAGGTTCGCCGGCCTTTCGGCCAGACGCCGCATGAAGTAAGCATACCAATGACGCCCATAGGGAACGTAAAGGCGCACCCGCGCGCCCTGGCGGAGCAGGTCGCGCTGCAAGTGGCGTCGGATCCCGTACAGCAATTGAAATTCGTAGTGATCGGGGGAGATGTCGTGCGCCCGCGCGTACTCCTGCGCAGCGGCAATGAGGCGCTCGTCATGCGTGGCGATGGCGTGATAGATCCCGCTGGAGAGCATCATCACCATCAACCTCGAAAAGCTGCGGTCTACATCCCTTTTGTGCCGATAGGCGATTGCGGGGGGCTCGTCGTAGGCGCCCTTAACCAGCCGGATGCGGGCTCCGGACTTCAGCAACTCTTCAACGTCCTTGTCGCTGCGGTAAAGATATGATTGGATGACGATGCCCGCCACATGGCGCGGCGCACTCACAGTTCGGAAAACCCGGAGCGTCGCTTCGGTGAAGGCCGAACCCTCCATATCCACGCGCACAAAGTTGTGGTACTTGGCAGCGCACGCGCAGATCAACCCCAGATGACGGAACGCCAACCTTTCATCAATCGCCAATCCCAGTTGAGTGAGCTTGACAGACACGTGGGAATTCAAGCCTTCAACCGCGAGCCTATCAAGGATGTGGACGTAAGCCTGGCAAGCAGCTTCAGCTTCCGCGGCTTCCTTCACGCTCTCACCCAGCAGGTCGAGGGTCACCATAAACCCTTCGGTGTTCAACCGCCGGACCACTTGGAGCGCGTCTTCCAATTCTTCACCGGCAATGAACCGCGCGGCCATGCGGCGCCCCAAGGCGTGGCCTGTGAGGATCTTCTTGGGGGTTTGTTTCTGGGAAAGGTAGAGCAGAATGGAGCGAAGCATAAGTGCAGGTCCTAGGTGTCAGGTGCCAGCTTACAGGTTACAGGGAACAGGGAATAGGGAACAGGGGGCTGGGCACCCGTCATCTTTGGTCTCCGTCCTCTTTCAACCTGTTCCGGAGTGAGGTTAGCATCTTGCTAACTTCCGTCACCAAAGCAAAAGCTGTTGAGGCTTCGGCCTGGGTAATATACTTCAGCCGCACGGCGAGCATGAGAAACGTTTCCGCTTCCGTCAGCGAGCCCTTTGCCACTGACAGGAAGTTGGCGTAGTCCCGTTTAGTCCCTCGCGCGTTTCCTTCCGCGATATTGGCGTGTACAGAAGCTGCGGCTCGAGTAATCTGCGAACCAAGGCGATACGTTTCCTCCGGAGGAAACCTGGCTGCTAATCCGTAAACGACCTCGGCAAGGTCCATCGCCTTCTGCCATACAATGAGATCCCGGTGAGACTGAATGGGCGTCATACCCTTTCCCCTGTAACCCTTCCCCTATTCCCTATTCGCTGTTTCCTAAGACCTGACACCTGCCTTTCAGTGTTCAGCTTCCAGAAATCTCTCGGCGTCGATGGCCGCCATGCAGCCGGAACCAGCCGCGGTGATGGCCTGCCGATAAACGTGGTCCTGGACGTCACCCGCGGCGAAGACGCCCGGCACGTTGGTCTTGCTTCCGTCGTGCGTAATCAGATAACCCACTTCGTTCATCTCGAGCTGCCCGCGGAACAAAGAGGTATTGGGCGAATGGCCGATTCCCATGAACACCCCTTCACAGCTCTTAATGGTTTCACCGCCGGTCTTGTTATTCTTCAGCTTAATTCCCGTGACTTCGCCTCGGTTTACGTCCAGGACGTCCACCACCAGCGAATCCCAGATGAACTTGATCTTTGGATTGCGATAAAGCCGGTCCTGCATGATTTTGGAGGCGCGTAACTGGTCGCGGCGGTGAATAATACTCACTTGCGTGGCATAGCGCGTGAGGAACATCGCCTCTTCCGCAGCCGTATCGCCGCCTCCCACGACCACCACCTCTTTGCCACGATAGAAATATCCATCGCAGGTTGCGCAGGTCGATACACCGTGGCCGAGCAGTTTGCGCTCCGATTCCAGTCCCAACATTTTTGCTGAAGCGCCGGAAGCAATGATCAACGTGCGCGCCTCGACCGTCGCGCTCCCCAGGTCAATCACAAAGGGGCGACGGGAAAGGTCAGCGCCACTAACATGGCCTTCCATGAATTCGGCGCCAAATTCGGCAGCTTGGTTCTGCATCCGTTCGATCAGCTCCGGCCCTTGCACCCCTTTGGGAAAGCCGGGGAAATTCTCCACCAAAGTCGTCAAGGTCAACTGTCCACCGGCTTCCAGCCCCCGGATAACCAGCGGCTTCAAATTGGCGCGCGCGGCATAAATAGCTGCAGTCAATCCCGCGCATCCTGAACCCATAATCACCACATTTCGCATTGCGTATGCTTCTCCGGTACTTGGCGGCTTACCCGCAGTCGCCTATCTTACTCCCAGGAAATAACTTCGTACAGCATGTTTTGAGCGCCCCAGCGCAGGCCCATGGCCTGGGAGGAACTCGATTTTGTGATTGCCCCCAATGCATTTTGATGCTACAAACGTAAATCCGCTTCGAAGCACAAGGTGTGGGTTAGGTGATGGTCACCGGGTTCAAAAGAGAGCAGTCTGCGGGAATATTCGCAGGGTAAGCTCCCCACGGTATCGCAGGCAGGACGGGTTCACCGATGGATGCAGTGGTTCTCGATGGAGTTACCAAACGGTTTGACACGCTGACCGCCGTCAGCAATTTGAGCTTGCGGATCAGGGAAGGCGCCGTCTTCGGTCTGCTCGGCCCCAACGGAGCCGGCAAGACCACCTCGCTCCGTATGATCATGCGTGTGCTGATTCCTGACGAAGGATCAATTCAGGTTCTGGGGGAGCCCGTCAGCGATCGCACCCAGGACCGCGTCGGCTATCTCCCCGAGGAACGAGGCCTCTACACCAAAATGAAGGTGCGGGAGGTGCTGCGGTTTTTGGGAGCCCTGAAAGGACTCTCCGAGAGCGAGGCGGGGCAGCGCGCCCAAGCCTGGCTGGAACGCCTGGAATTGGCAGCCTGGTCAGAAAAGAAGATCCAGGATCTCTCGAAAGGAATGCAGCAAAAGGTTCAGTTTATCGCCACGGTGATTCATAAGCCCCCGCTGCTGATTCTTGATGAACCTTTCGCCGGCCTTGACCCGGTGAATGCCAGCCTGATCAAAGACATCATGCTGGAGTTGCGCGACCAGGGTTCCACGATCATTCTTTCCACTCACCGCATGGAGCAGGTGGAGATGATGTGCGACGCCATCTGTCTGATCAACAAAGGACGCAGTGTGTTGGACGGGGACCTCCGCGCCATCAAGCAGTCCTACGGGAAGAACACCCTTCGCATCGAATATTCGGGGGACGGCGACTTTCTGGAAGGTACGGGACTGATCGAAAAAGTGAACCGCTTTGGGGCAGTCGTGGAGGCCCGGCTCAGGCCAGGCGCCGATCCCCAGGAAATCCTTAAAGCCGCTGTGCTGCGCGGCGTGCGCATCAGCCGCTTCGAACTGGTCGAACCGCCTTTGAACGACATCTTCATCGAAATGGTTGTGGGAGCCCATGCGTAAAGTCTGGCTGGTGGTCAAACGCGAGTACCTTGTGCGCATCCGCACCAAGGGATTCATCTTCACCACGATCGGCCTGCCCGTGCTCAGTGCGGGTCTGCTGATTTTCACCATGATGATGGCGACGCGGGAGTCCGACCACACCCTCAAGATCGCCCTCCTCGACGATGCCAGCTTCTCTAAAATCATCGCGGCGGGATTCACTGAGAAATTGAAGAATGGCCAGCCGCTCTTCCAGTTGGTTCAGACCCTCGATCAGCCCCAGTCCGACCAGAGAGCGCGGGACGAACTCGCCGACCAGGTTCGGCGGGGACTGCTGGATGGTTACCTGGTGGTGCCCAAGGGAGTCCTCGAAGGAAAAGCCGTGGAGTTTCACACCCGGAACACCAGTGATTTTCAAGCCGTCAGTTCCATCCGGCGCGCGGTTGATCATGCTGTGATTTCCCGGCGCTTGAGCACTCGCGGGATTCAAATCGATAATTTGAGCGAACTGGTTCGCGGCGCAGATTTCACCCTGGTCAAAGTCGGTAAGGGAGGAGAGTCGGAAGAAAAAGGTCAAACATTCTTCATGGCGTTTGCCGTCGTCATGGTCCTCTACATCACGCTGATTGTTTATGGCGTAGCCACCATGCGATCCGTTCTGGAAGAGAAAACAACGCGTGTGGTTGAAATCCTCGCTTCCTCGGCACGTCCATTTCAATTGCTCGCGGGAAAGATTCTGGGCGTTGCCGGGGTAGGCTTCACGCAGTACCTCATCTGGACACTCACCGGCGTACTTATATCAACTTACGGGGCAGCCGCCATGGCCGCTTTCAGGCCGGGCGCGTCTGTGCCGCAGTTTCATATGCCACTTTCTCTTTTGATCTATGCCGTGCTGTTCTTCCTGGCTGGTTATTTTCTTTATGCGTCTCTCTACGCTGCCGTTGGGGCAATGGTTTCCAGCGATGAGGAGGCGCAGCAAGTGCAACTGCCCGTCACCCTGCCCATCGTGGCCGCCTTCATTTTTTATCCCGCCGTGATGCGCGACCCGGCCTCACGGCTCTCGGTTGTCGTGTCGTTGATCCCTTTTCTGTCCCCCATTCTCATGACTTTTCGCATTGCGCTCCAGACTCCACCCTTCTGGCAAATCGCCCTCTCGCTGGCCCTCAGCATTGCTACGACCATCGGTGTGGTGTATGTAGCCGCCAAGATCTACCGGGTGGGCATCTTGATGTACGGCAAGAGACCGTCGCTGGTGGAATTGCTCCGGTGGCTGAAGTACACGTAGAATAGCCCGCGCCAAGAAAGGACGGACGTGCGGTTCGGACCGAGGTTGCCAGTGCTCGGTTGAAAAGGTGGAGCTGGGAACAATTTTGATTTATGAATTCTGAATTATGAATTGCCCACTGCCGACTGCCTTCTGCTTATTGCGGGCCCCCTTCTCTGCGCTTCAGTACTTCCGCAGCACCCCAACCACCTTCCCTTGAATCTTCACGTCCCGCGCCGACACGATGATGGGGTCCATTTGGGCATTGGCGGGCTGTAAGCGGATTTTCCCATTGGGGACGCGGAAGAATCGCTTGAGTGTGGCGTCGGTACCCTCGATAAGAGCCACCACGATCTCTCCGTTCTCTGCCGTCTGCGTTCCTTCCACGAGGATGTAATCTCCATTGCAAATGTGGTCATCAATCATCGAGTCGCCCTTTACCCGCAGGACGAAGAGGCTTCCTCGACCAGCGGTGAAATCGCCGAAGGAGAAGGTCTCGGCATTGGGCACAGCTTCAACCGGCTGGCCGGCGGCGATTCGCCCCAGCAGGGGGAACTCCATGTTGCCTAAAACCGTGGCGGGTAGTGGAATGGGGACCGCTCCAACCGGCTCAACTCCGGCATTCGTCTCGAACGGCAGCTTCCTCCGCCCGAAGGGACGAACCGCTGTCTTGGCAAACGGCACAGAGCCCGGCACGGCAACAACCTCCACAGACCGGCTCTGGTTGTAGTTGCGGCGGATGAAACCCTTCTTTTCCAGGGTCTGCATGTGCTTGTGCACCGTCGCGAGTGACGACAGCCCCAATCCTGCGCCGATCTCCTCGAAACTCGGCGAGTACCCATTGCGATTGATGAAATCCACCAGGAAATCAAAGACCTGTTTCTGCCGACGCGTCAAAGCCATGTTCGCACCATTTCAGAAATAATTCCCCCCAGCTCCATTGGCCAAGGGCGCAACCATGCCTGCGATTATAGGCGAATAAAAAGCGAATTGCAAGTCAAAAATATTGGTCTCCGTACCGCTTGCAACGATAGGAGAACAGGCATATCATGCGACGCAGGTTGTGTTCCCAATTCTCAATTGTTAGTGGGAGCGCCTGTGAAGGCGATGGAGGTTCGCTATGGGAAGGATTAATTGGACACGTGTGCTTATCGGGGGATTGATAGCAGGCGTTGTGGGCAATGTGCTTTGGTTTGTAGCTTGGGGGCTTTTCCTTAAGCCCAATTTGAGCGCTGCGCTTCTGGCATTGGGCCACCCGACGCAGGAGACTGTTGGCACCACCGTTCTCATCGTCGTGTTGAGCTTCGTCATGGGGATTCTGGAAATCTGGCTCTATGCGGCCATTCGTCCCCGATACGGCGCTGGCCCGGGGACTGCTGTGCTGGCGGGCGTTGCTGCCGGCCTCTTGATGGGGGTTCTCCCAGATATTGGATGGGGTTTCACGTTAAGGCTGATTCCGGCAGGGGTGTGGGTGGCGGATGCTGTAGTAACCCTGGTGGTCGTTGTCATATCGACCGTGCTCGGGGCCTGGGTCTATAAGGAGCAAGGGGAAGAATGATTGACGCGGAGATCCGCGTTTTGACGGAACGTGATGCAGCGGCCTATTGGAATCTGCGGCTCGAGGCTCTTGAGCAGGAACCGCAGTCGTTTGCCGAGTCCGCCGAAGAACACCGCGCAACCCCGATCGAGTTGGCCGCTGCGCGCTTGGGTCAGGCGGACGACGCCAGCTTTGTCCTGGGCGCATTCCTCGCCGGAGAACTCGTCGGCATGGCGGGTTTTTTCCGCGAAAAACATCTCAAGGCCCGCCACAAGGGCAGGATCTGGGGCGTCTACGTGAGGGTGAATTGCAGGCGGCAGGGCATCGGCCGAGCATTGTTCCGGGCGCTGTTGGAGAGGGTCAAGACCCTGCCCGGTTTAGAGCAGGTTGATCTAACCGTATCCGCCCGCCGAGTCGCAGCGAAAACGCTCTATCGCTCGCTCGGCTTCGAAACCTTCGGAGTTGAACGCGCCGCGCTCAAGATCGGTGACCAGTACTTTGACGAAGAGTACATGGTCTTACGGCTCAGGTGAAGGCGATTTCTCAGCGATGACCGCCGCCTGAGGCCGACCCGCCACCGCCGTGAGAGCCACCGCCGATGCCGCCGCCTAAGCCCGACCCGCCACCGTGAGAGGCGCCAGCCATGCTGCCGCCTCCACTCCTGGCCGCACCACTCGTGGCGCCACCTCCCCTGGAGCCGCTGCCACTTGGCGCGCGGCCGCCTGCCGGTGCTCCTCCACTCCGAAACGCTGTGGACGAGCTAGAATCAGACCGAGGGGAAGAATGTTGGAACCAATCCCAGGTATGGCTTTGTGGAGCAGCCGCGGGTCCGACCTTTTGCGGAGTTCCTGACGACGGCTGAACTGCACGCAATCCCGAAGCCCCTGGAGCTGAAGGGAGTGGACGGGTAGACAGTTCGTTCGACGCCTGAGCGGCCCCTGAGGGCAGGCGAGAGTTGTTCACATATCGCCCTACCGCCGGGTCGTAGACTATTCCGCCCGGTCCAGGCGCCGCACGCTGGGTGAAAAATCTAACCGCCGGCCTGCCCACGACGCCACTTGAGCCTGCGACCGCACCCGGTGCAGAGGTTGTCGGCTCCCTGTTTATAGTCTGCTGGCCTAAGGCTGCGCCGCGTGTACCTTTCAGAATCGGTTCAATCTTGGCGAAACCGGCGGGCTGGGGCACAATTCGGCCTGGAAGCATAGCTTGCCGGTCCGGCAAAATACCGGGCTGTTCCACCTTCTTGCCAGACGCCAAGTTCACTAGGAGGATGGTTCCAGGACCCACAGCACGGCCGCTCTGAAACCCAGTGGTGCTTACGGCAGTTCCGCAAGGGTGACCTTGTGGGCAGGGGTTAGTCTCACCTCCATGGTGATGGCCGGATCGCGGCATCCACCCAATCCATCCCGGGCCCGTGAACCAGGTAACCAGTCCGGGTGACCAAGCGCCGAAACTCCCCGGGAACCACACCCAGCCAAGGCCTGGGACGAAGGTCCACCCGCCATAATGAAAGGGGAGCCAACCCCAGGGATCCGCAGAAATCCACGTGTATCCAAAACGCGGATACCAGCACCAGCGGCCAAACGAATACGGGTACCATCCCGCATAGACGTTCGGAGCCCACCCGTATCCGAAACCCGGCATGTAGGACCAATTCCCGTAATACGACAAATCAGACCAGCCATATGAAGCGTCACTGGCGTTATTGGAATACGCTGTGGGCGCTGGGCCGTTTTGGGCGGCTTCCACTCGACTTTCTCGCTCCTGCACCCATTGATCCCAGTCGTCCTTGGTGATTCCTTCCGAGAGCTGTTCAGGCTGGTCAGTACCGGGACTCAGTTCAAGGACCGAATTCTTGGCCAGCGTCCAGGAACCGAGAGAGCTTGCGACCTCCACCGAGCCGCTGAAGACTTCTACTCGTTCCTCTGAGGAATCCACATCAGCTCGGAACATCGCTTTCCCGCGCGGAGTAAGCGTTGCATTGGACGTGCGCACCTCGTACACGTCTTGTCCTTCGGGGGCCGCATGGAATGTCGCATAGCCCTGGGGCATCGTGAGGCAGTTGATTTTGCTTCCGTCGGAACCCAGGGCAAGTTGGGTGAATTCAAGCATGGAAAGCTGGCCAAGCCGCACCGTCGACCCGTTCTCGAATTCAACTTCGGCAAAGCCGCCTTCCGCCGTCGAAAGTTTGAAGCCTTCCTGGATAGGGGTGTTGATCGGGGCTTCGGCCCAATCGGCAATGTCAGACCGCTGTACCGTGACATTGCCCTCGACAAAACTGAGGCGAACAATGCGGGCGTGAGAATAAGTCTGGCCCCAGGCTGCGGCAATCCCAAGAAAAACTGCCGCACCTAACCCCACCAAAACACTTGCTGCCGGTTGTTTCATGGGTGTCATGGACCACCTCCCCAAAACCCCGCGAAAGGCCTAACAGGCCACCCGAACCTTACACCAGTCTAGACGAAGCGGATCGCCAATAGGTTGCCGGATGGCTGGGATTGCTGATTGACGATATTCGAAACTCGGAACTGGAAACTGGAAACTCGAAATTCGAAACTCGCCAAAGATGCTGCTGCAACCCCGTGGACCCGAGTTTCGATTTTCGAGTTTCCTGCTAAGGGCTGGGTTGGATGCGTTCGATGATCTGCTGAGCGCGAACCTGCGCCAAGTGAAGAAAGTGCGAACCACGAGCAATCTTTTCGAGCGTCGGAAGGAGCATCACGGGGTCGGCCAAGCTCTTGTTGTTGAGTTCAATCTGGATTTGCAAAAGCTCCTGGGGGAGAGCCAACGGGTCATACTTCATCCCAAATTCAAGCGCCGCAATGTGCTCCTCAACCATGCCCACGCCTTCGAAGATGTCCACGAGCTCCCGTGCCATTCGGTCCTCAGTAAAATTGAAGACCACTCGGTTCACGTCCTCGCCCTGCTGGTAGGTGAGGGTCTTCTGGCCCAGGTTTGCCACCTTCTTGCGGCTGTCGAGGTTAACGGACTGGAAGTTGTGAAGTTGCCCGGCCAGCGCGAAGACTCGCTCCGTTGTGCCCACGGAAAGCTGAAAGGGGCGAGGGCTCTGTGCTTCGTCCAGTTTTTGGCCTTCGAAAGTCCCCGACCCTTTTGAGTCCACGGTAATCAGTAGATACTCGGGGGTGCTGCCCTTGAACGTCCTTGAATAAGTCAGCTTGGCCGGAACACTGGCGGTTTGGGGAAAAATCGAGGCAGGCAAGCCGCCTGCCATGATGACAAGACCGAAGAAAGGGATGAGAACCCGGAATCTCCGAGGATGAATCGCCATAGGCTCAAGACGTGCAATGACGCATCTTCGTTCTTGCGGGTAAGAGAGGGGAACGGCTCGTCCACGAAGAGCTAAAACCCCGAGAGTCCGAAGCTGGAATTCCATGCCCGCGGCGGCCCACCCTGCCTTTTGCCCCGACCGCCATGCAAGGGCGGGGGCCGGACGCAAGGCGGCGCTGGGGTGGTTTTCGGCGCCGCCAGGCGATTCCTTATCTCGCCTGTGTCAGGGCGTGAAGCTCCGCCTCCTCGATGTCGAAGTTCGCGAAGACGTGCTGGACGTCCTCGTGATCTTCGAGCTCTTCGATGAGCCGGAGCATCTGATCCGCCTGTTTGCCGGTCAGCTTCACGTAAGACTGGGGGATCATGGAGACTTCCGCGGCAGCCGGCGTGATGTTGGCGGTCTTCAGGCGGTCAACCACCTGGTGCAATTGGGCAGGGGGTGAAAAGACTTCCCAGTTGCTGCCGTCCTCGGCCATGTCATCCGCGCCCGCCTCGGTCACCAATTCCAGCAGCGTCTCCTCGCTGGCCTTTCCCTTTTCCACCACAATGTAGCCTCGTTTGGTAAACATCCAGCCCACGGAACCGTGCTCCCCCAGGTTCCCGGCGTGCTTGGAGAAAATGTGACGGATTTCGGACAGGGTTCGGTTCTTGTTATCCGTCGTCACTTCCAGCAGCATCGCCACACCACCCGGCCCGTAACCTTCGTAGACCACTTCCTCGTACGCGGCGCCGGGAAGTTCACCCGTCCCCTTCTGAATGGCGCGCTTGATGTTATCCGCCGGCATGTTCTCGGACTTGGCGGCCACGATGGCCGTACGCAGGCGAGGATTGGCATCCGGGTCTCCACCAGCTATCCTCGCGGCGATGGTGATTTCCTTGATGATCTTTGTAAAGGCCTTTCCACGCTTCGCGTCTAAGGCCCCTTTTTTGTGTTTAATTGTCGCCCATTTAGAATGCCCGGACATAACATGACTTTCCTTTCGGTTCAATCAGTGCACGACCCCATAGAGAGTGATTCTATGGGGGTTGTCTTGACAAGGCACAATAGCGCAGACATGGTATCACAATGACGAATGGGAATCTATCGACTTCTGGTGATTTCCGGGGTCGCGTCAAAGTCGGGGAAAAAGCGGCTCTGCCGCCTGCTGTGCGGAAAGCCTCTGGCTTTCCGGCGCAGACAGCCTCCCTTCTTCCCCTCGGCTCGGCTGGAAGGCTGAGCCTTCCAGCCGAGCCGAGGGGGTTAGTCAGGGCAGAGGCCCTCGGAAAGGCGAAGCCTTTCCGCACAGCAGGCGGCAGAGCCGGCGCTGATCAACGACGGCGACAATAACCATTTTGCGCTGGAATTCGTAGCGCTGGCGAAGACACCTGAAGGCAAACAGGTGGACCATCCCGTAGGCCAGAAGTTTGATGCTCATCTGACCTCGGAGAAGGTGTTGTCGATACGCCAGCAAGGTGTTGCCCTCCGAGGCGCCCTGGATCTTGCTCCGGGGGAATACACAGTCCGTTTCGTTGTCCGTGACGACCTTAGCGGACGCGTCGGCTCGGTTGCCGCACCCTTGAAGGTGGAATGAAGAAGAGTTGGCGCGTGGCTGTAGTTCGCCGCTGAACTTTACTTACATCTCGTGCTAGTGGCCTGAGTCAGAAGTTCGCTTACAAAGTCTTCCTCATGCGGGCGGTCTTTTCGCAACCCCGTCAGGGGTCCCGCAAGGCGGGATAGCCCAGGGCGCAAGCCCTGGGGGAGGGCCCTCACCCCGTCCCGCAGAGCGGGACACCCCTCTCCCGCGCGGGCGGGAGAGGGGACGGGGGAGAGGGAGGGTTCGCCTACCCATCCCGCCTTGCGGGACCGTGGGCTACCCTCTTTCGCCCCGACGAGTCGGGGCTGACTTCATCAACGAACTTCTGACTCAGGGCACTAGGACACCAGTCCGGCCCAGTTATGCAGCGGCGCTATCGGCTGTCAGTCACTCCCCAGCGACCTGCGCGAGGGACCGACGGCAGGTGCATGGTTGCCTTCCCGAACATGCGATTCGGGACGAAAAGAGGGACAAGAAACTAAATCCCCTGCCTTTGGACGGAAAGCCGTGGGACGGATGAACCTTGGAATTTCGCTGCAACTTATGGGACGTTGGGCGCATCGGATAATACCAGGGTGAAGTGTTGGCGGCAAACGTACCCCAGGCTAGTGTAGTGTCCCCAACGCTTCTTTACATTTGGCGACTTTGGACATGATTCGTTCGACCGAGGCGGTCCATACAAAGACACGAGGATTCTGGTTGTGATTGTCCAAATATTCCTTGATGGCAG
>Ga0208321_1000336_pt1 | contig 35901 bp, 24 predicted proteins | sample June2015DPH_4_15_FD_184692 | JGI IMG/M metagenome (GOLD analysis project Ga0208321, IMG submission 184692) | Peatland microbial communities from SPRUCE experiment site at the Marcell Experimental Forest, Minnesota, USA - June2015DPH_4_150... | ecosystem: Environmental > Terrestrial > Soil >... | reverse complement strand
TGCGACTGATCAACCGCAGCCTAGCTGAGCAGGGCAAACAGCGCAACCTGATTTCCCTGTTCTACGGGGAGTTTGACGATCAGGGCCGCTTGCTCTACGTCAACTGCTCACATCCATCGCCGATCGTAGTCCGGTCCGAGGGCCTTGAAGAACTGGCTGATGGCGGGCTTTTTCTCGGCCTTGACCCGGCGAGCGAGTACCGCATGGGCGTCTGCGACCTGCGCTCCGGCGATCTGCTGATTGCTTATACAGACGGCTGGACGGAGCTCTCAAACGAGCAGCATGAGGAATTTGGTGCGGAGCGGCTCCGGGAGGCCGTGCGCCCCGCGCATGGCGCCACGCCACACAGCGTCATTGACCTCATCGAAAAAGCCTGTGATGCCTTCCGCAACGGGCTTCCCTTCCACGACGACCGCACTCTCCTGGTCATCCGCCGAGACTGAGTTTCTGAGAAATCAAACATTGTCCCAAAGTACGCCTCACTCTACGGGCTGATGACGAAGCATTCGAGGGATAACGAGTCAGCAGGCCATTCGCACCGTGAAACTGCCCTGGAGCGAGTCCGACCCGCGAGGTGATACCGGGTCGTCGCCAAGATCCGATTCCTTCTGATGCCACGGGCGCACCCTTAGCAAGCAGAGGGGGGTTGTTATGGCAAAGGAAAGCCAGCCTGCCGATTGGGAGGCCGCCCTCGCGGGAATCGCCGCCGGGAATACTGTGCTGGAATACGCCGCGAACCGCGATATCTGCAGCAAGCAGACGGAGGGTGTTATGACGCCACAGAAGAGCCAGCCTAAGGTTGTCAGGGCCAATGGCAAAGGTAAGCCTACACTTGCTACAGCAAACGAGAAGACTCAGCCCGTCGATTGGGCAGCATTCCTCGCAAGAATCTCGCGCGGGAAAACCGTTCTAGAATACCGCGCGAACCGCACGATCTTCGTGCAGGGAGACCCTGCGGATTCCCTGTTCTATCTCCACCAAGGCAAGGTGAAACTCGCGGTGACATCCTAACAAGGCAACGAAGCGATCGTCACTATTCTGGGCGCCAACGAGTTCTTCGGTGAGGGATGCCTTGCCGGCCAGCCGTTGCGCATCTCAGCGGCTATCGCGGTGAGCGATTGCACTCCTTACAGGATCGAGAAGCCGCTGATGGTGCGTATGCTCCACGAGTAGCTCGGAATCTCGGAATTGTTCGTCACGCACCTGCTTTCCCGCAACATTCGATTTGAAGAGGATCTGGTCGACTAGCTTTCCAGCTCCAGCGAAAAGCGCCTGGCCCGGATTCTCTTATTGCTGGCGCATTTGGCAAGGAAAGCAGAAGCGAAACTGTCCATCCCGGAATCAATCAGGAACACCTGGCCCAAATGGTCGGTACCACCCGGTCACGGGTCAGTCATTTCATGAACAAGTTCCGGACGCTGGGCTTTATCGATTACACGGGCAACGGCGCGTTGACGGTTAACAGTGGCCTCTCAAGTATAATCCTCCACGACTAGCCCCGCATAACCGAATTAGGTGTTACCGGCCCGCTTAGCCTCCCATCCTGAGCGGGGCATTGGCGATCACTCCGCCGCGCATTGGACCGATTCTGGACAGATCGTCGCCTATTCGGAAACAACTTTTTACTGACAGCTCAATCTCTCGTCGCGCGCTTTCCTGAAGAGGGGGGTACGGTAACAACGGGAACAACTGAAACTGACCCACTCCCCGCTGCGCGTCTCGCGTCTAACCACGTACACTGCGCGACCCTCTGCACCGAGCCCCGCGCACAAACGGGGAGCGTGGCCCCGGCCAGATCGGCCGCGCGGATCCCCGCTGGAGCCTGCCCTGTACCCTATGGTGCAGGGCCTGCCCCGACTGCGACGGGGTGGGAACCTGGCCCGATGTCGGGTGTCGGGATGACACGGCTCGCGCGGCTAGTCCCGTGACCGCCTAAAGAAGTTCCGAACCCGCTCTTCCCACACGGCGCTTTGGTTGACTGTGAACGCTTCCGAAAAGAACCTAACCAGGCAGGCACGGGACTAGGGCTTGAGCAGCCGATAACTCACGAAGGCCAGATGTTTGCTGTCCGGCGACCAGGAGGAAACGTTGATCGTCCCCTGCCCTCCGAAAAGTTTCAGCAGGACGTGCGGCTCACCGCCCTCGGTGGGCATGAGACGCAGCATGACATCCTTGTTGGGCGGGTGTCCTTTCACGTGCTTGTCAAAAGAGATGAACACCAGCCATTTCCCATCGGGTGAAGGGTGAGCAAACCAGTTGGCGTAATCGTCGTGGGTCACTTGCTCCTGGGCGCTTCCATCGGGCTTCATGCGCCAGATTTGCATCCAGCCCGTGCGCTCCGAGTTGAAGTAAATGTATTGGCCATCCGGGGAATAATCCGGACCGTCGTCTAGCCCCGGCGCATCCGTCAGCCGCCGTTCCTGGCCGCCCTCAACGGGAATCGTGTAGACATCGAAGTTGCCGTCCCGCTCGCCGCAAAACGCCAGCGTCTTGCCATCCGGAGACCAGCCATGCCAGTAAGACGGTCCGCGCTCCGTCACCTGCCGCGGCTTCCCGCCGCTGGCCGGGAGCACATAGACCAGTGAACTCTTACCGGGCGAATTGCTGATCGCGAGCCATTGGCCGTCCGGTGAGAACCCATGATCATTGTTGCAGTGAATCGCCGCTCCCGTATCCAGGAGTCGAGGCTCGCCGCCTTCCAGTGGTAGTGTGTAGATTCGCCCGTCGCTGTTGAAGAGCAGAAACTTGCCGTCACGCGACCAGTTTGGCGCCTCGAAACGCTTCTCAGCGTGATAGACGATGCGCCGGTCGCGCCCGTCAACGGCGATGACTTCCAAGCGGCTTTCCACGGCCTGGTCGCGTTCTTCTTCCGGCTTACCTCCGACGATGCTCAGGTTCGAGAACACGGCTTCCTCCAGCGCTTCGGCGTCATGAGCACACACGGCCAGGCCCACATACACGGGGTCATCGAGAGGGACTTCGACCGAACCGGCCAGCTCGAGCTGCCCGCCCACGCGCGACGCCCACAGCGAAAACGTGTTCCCCAGGCGGACCAGCCGGATGCTTTCCGGCATGGAAATCTTCGACTGAATCTCCTGCGTGACGCCACCCTCGGTCAGGCGATACTGCAGGCTGGCGAGTCCGCTTCCATGCACAACCAGATCAGCGTAAGGTGCGCTCGGGCCCAGTCCTTGCCGCACCATCCAGCCCGCCTTGCGATGTTCGTTGCCGCCCGGATGCGGAAAACGCACGTTCGCCGTCAAGGTCAAATCCCCGGAAGCCCGCCGCCACAGGAAATGGAAGGCATCGGTCTGGTTCCACATGTTGGCGCCGCCACCCGTGATACGGTACTCGCTGCGTGAAGGGTCGTACGTTGCGGAACCGGCGTGCAGCGGTCCTCCGACGTCAGACTCGCCTTCAAAGTCACCGCGCATGGCCGGCGACGCAGCGAACAAGGTCGCCAGGAACGCGCACCCCGCGAGCGCGGCGACCCACCGCCACACTCCCAGCAGTCGTTCAGAACGATTTCGGCCCTGGACACGGATCGATAAGCGATGAAACTGGATCATGACGGGCCTCCTTGGTATTGCAGAAAGTTAGTTGAAAAGCCCGTGGACTGCAAGCACCTCGCCTCGGAGTGAAACTTCAAGAGCTGCCGCCGGGCGAGGGATTCTCCCCAACCGAAAGGGCTCTGCTATAATCTGGCGTTTATCGCAGCGCTGGCGTTTCGCACCGTAGCCGTGCCTTCGAGCTGGTAAGCGGCGCCGCATCCAGCAAATGTCAGCAAGGGAGAAGATTCTTGTTGCCGGAGATGCAAGAAAAGATTCAAGCAACGTTCGTGGAGGCGGTGCGCCAGCTCTTCCAGTTGGAGGTTCAGCCGCCTGCCCTCGACTCTCCCCCGAATCTGGAGATGGGCGACATCTCGCTCGCAGCCTGCTTCGAACTGGCAAAGCAGTTGCACCAGCCGCCGCGCAGAATCGCCGAACAGCTTGTTCCGCAACTCTCCGCGCTGGAGGGTGTGGAGCGCATCACCGTCGCCGGCGCCGGCTACCTGAATTTCCACCTCCATCGCGCGCAGACTGCGGCACGCCTTTTTGATCGGCGTTGCTCCTCGCCAGCACCACTCACAATGCCGCGCGGGAAGATTCTGGTTGAACACACCAGCATCAATCCGAACAAGGCAGCGCACATCGGCCACCTTCGCAACGCCGTCCTGGGCGACACGTTCGTTCGCCTGCTGCGCTTCCGTGGCGAGACCGTGGAAGTTCAGAACTACATCGACAATACCGGCGTCCAGGTTACGGACGTGGTCGTGGGATTTCTCGACCTGGAGAGGAAAGCGCTGAAAGAAGTTGAAGCGTTGATGCACGATACCTCGGCCCGCTTCGATTATTACTGTTGGGACCTCTACGCGCGTGTCTTTCAGTGGTACGAGGCAAACAAGGAAGCGCTGAAACTGCGCTCCCAAGTTCTCAAAGATATTGAAGATGGCCACGGCGAACCCGCCGCCCTGGCTGAGATGATTTCCACCGCGATTGTTCGCGCCCACCTGAAAACGATGTTGCGGATCAATATCCAATACGACCTGCTGGTCCAGGAAAGCGAAATCCTCAAGCTCGACTTCTGGAGATCCGCGTTCGAGCTGCTCAAGAAAAAGGGGGCAGTCCGCTTGGAGGAAACTGGGAAAAATGCCGGGTGCTGGGTCATGGACTTGGCTGAGACCCCCGGCGAAGGAGAAAGCGAACCGACGGATGCTGATGACATCAAAATCATCGTTCGCTCCGATGGCACCGTGACGTACGTCGGCAAAGACATCGCCTATCACCTCTGGAAGTTTGCCCTGCTGGGAAAGGATTTTGGCTACATCGCCTTCCACCACTACCCGGACGGCCATTCGGTGTGGCGGACGGCCGTGAACGGCCAGGCCGATGCGCCGCCGTTTGGCCATGCCAGCGCCGCCTACGCCGTCATTGATACGCGCCAATCTTATCTCCAGAACATCGTGAAGGCCGCCCTCCACACGCTGGGTTACCACGAGCGCGCCTCGAACCTCCATCATTTCGCCTACGAAGTCGTGGGGCTCTCACCGGGTTGCGCTGAGGAGATGGGGATTGCGCTCAGCGATAACGATCGCCAGCGGCCTTACGTGGAAGTCTCAGGCCGCAAGGGTCAGGGCGTCAAGGCCGAGGACCTGATCGACACCCTCATCGCCCGCGCCTGGGAAGAAGTGCGTTCGCGCGGAATGACCCAAGACCCTGCTGAGCAGCAGGACTATGCGCGTAAGATCGCTGTGGGAGCACTGCGTTACTTCCTGCTGAAGTTTTCGCGCCGCATGATCATCGCTTTCGACTTCAAGGAAGCTCTGGCCTTCGAGGGTGAGACTGGACCCTACCTGCAATACAGCGTGGTGCGCGCCCGGAACATCATTCGGAAGTTCCAGGAGTCAAAACCGGGGTTCCAACCTGAGCATCTGCCGCTCGCGCTCACTCGTGAGCAATTGCGGGGCTTCTTCACGGGAGAGGATGGTCTGGCGTTTTGGGAACTAACCCTGCAGGCTGGCCAGCTCGAGATGGTAGTGGAGCAGGCCATCAGCAGCGAAGAGCCTGCCGTGGTAGCGAAATACGCGTTCCGCCTCGCCCAAGCCTTCAACAACTTCTATCATCACTACCACATCTTGAGTGAAGCTGACTTGGCGCGCCAGCAGTTCCTACTTTACCTTGTCTACCTCACGGAGCGCACGCTTAGTCTGGCCATCGAACAAATGGGCATCGAGATTCCCGAGCGCATGTGAAGTCAGTGGAGAACACTGATCGGGCGGAGGGCAAGAAGGATTTCTTCGCTCGGGCGGGCGCGCACGCTTTCTGGCCTCAGGATCCCAGCAGAATCTTGCGGACGGCGTCTGCCTGCTCCTGCTGAATGAGAGCCACTACCGTGTCGCCGCTCGCGAACACGGTGGATTCGAAACAAGTCATGGCTTGGGTCCCGCGAACCACTCCGATCATGCTGCAGTTGGGGGGCAGCGCCACCTTCCGCGCTTCCTTTCCCACCGCCGGAGACGTGGGCGTGAGGTGATACTCGATGATCTCTGCTCCGCAGGAGCCCAAGTTCGCCAAGGTATGGACCGGAATCGTGGGAAGCTCGTTCTGAATGACGTTCGTGATAATGCCCGTCGAGCTGACGGTGGTATCGACCCCCAGGCGTCGCATCACGGCTTCGTTCTTGGGATTTTTGACACGCGCAATGGTCTTGGGAATTCCAAACTGGTATTTTGCCACTTGGCAGGCAATCAAATTGTCCTGATCGTGGTTGGTGACGGCGCACATCAGGTTGGCACGGCTGGCCCCCGCGCGCTCCAGTACAGCCGTCGCCGAGCCATCCCCCAGCAGCACTGGACAATCGACCTGCTGAGAAACTATCTCGTAGGTATCGGGGCTGTTCTCAATGATCGTCACTTCGTGGCCGATCCGAAGCAGGGCCCGCGCCAGGTAATAACCCACCAGTCCTCCACCCACAATGATGACGTAGAAGGACCCGTCGGCAGCTTCCAGAGAGCGCAGGGGAACTCGGGTGCTCTCTGCGTCGCTCGGCCGCCAGGCATCGAGCGTCAGGCCCGGTGCAGCGGACTGGCCGGTTAATCGCGCCGTCAGGAGATCGGCGCCCGCGACGGCGACCGCCAGCGTCTCGATTCCCGCCTCATGAAAGTAAGCTTGGCGTTGCGGGTCGTAAACCACGGCGAGCACCTTCGGCACGTTGAAAACAACGCGTGCAATCTGCGCGATCATCAGGTTGGTATTTTCGTCCCGAGTCAAGGCAAGAATCACATCGGCAGAATCTGCTCCCGCTTCGCGCAACAAATCTTCATCAATCGCGTTGCCGATCAAAAAGCGCACGTCCTTGGGAACGTCCGGCTGGCTCAAAACGCTGCGTTCTTTGTCGACCACCGTTACTTCATTCGCCTGCCGATCGAACTTCTTGACGAATTGCGACCCGACTCTGCCATACCCGATGACAATGATCTTCATGGCTGAGTATCAGTGAATCCTTTCAGGAAGACGGACCCGCGACCACGGACGAGACCCGACCCGTGCGGTCATGCACGCCACTGTCTTCCGTCATCATCATAGCCGCGAGTGCTGCTTGGAGCAATCGGCACGATATCACACGCTCGCGGGCTTCGCCTCAACCCGACCATCGCGCCAGGCGGAATCGCCGAAAGGACGGGGCGGAAACTGTCCCGGCAATCCCGCAAGGCGGGACGGAAACCCCCCCGCGGGGTTCGGCGTGAGGAGGACCCTCGCGGTGCTCCTGCGTGGGAAGAGCTTTCGTCCCGCTCTGCGTGAGGAGGGCAAAGCCCTCCCCTGCACGCGCCGAACGGATTCTTAAGAAGCCCCCGGCGAAGGGTGTTTGTCGACGATGACCTCAAAACTGGAACGACGCAGCAGCGTTTCCGTGGTTCGGCCCAGCGGATCGGCGAAGTGACTGCGGGCAGGGTTCATGCCAATGACGATCAAGTCGACGTCGAGGTCCTGCGCGGTGCGCAGAATTCCCCGCCCCGCATCCCGATCGCGCTCGACCCGCGGAATGACTTCGAGATTATGCACTCTCACAATTTCGACGCTGCGTTGCATCGCCTTGCTGGCCATGGCCTCTTCCTCGGGCAGCGGTGTGCCCAGCGATAGGGTCAACGGAATTTCCAGGACATAGGCGAGGATGATCTGCGATTTCTGCTCCTGCCCCAACCGGCAAGCAAGTTCCACGGCGCGTTCGTCGTGCTCGGCTCCGCGGGTGGGGACCAGGATCCGTTTGATTCCACTGACGCTGCGGCGCGCATGGGCGACGGCTTGGGCCACCGGCGCCGGAACCTTGAACATCCAGTAAAGCAGGCTGGCCATGAGCACCGCGAACACAATGGCCAGTAGGATGCCCAGGGGGCTCAGAACGGGCGAGCTAATCATTCCCACCAACACGCTTTTGCATCTCCCTCTTCGCCAGCGCCAGACGATACAACCCGAGGGCCAGGAACACAACCCCCAGTACCAACGCCATCAGCGGGGTAGGTTCCAGGAAATAGCGAGCCATCAGCAGCGCGCCCACCACGCAAAACAGGACGCTGTTGACAAGCTGAACGCGTTCTCGCCACGTCAAACTCACCTTCTTCTTCTCTGCGCCGCGTCACATGCTGCGGCTATGCCGAAGGATTTGTCAAGAGCTCGACGAGTGTCCGCACGCCGTGGCCCGTAGGCCCCTTGGCACGGTAAGGCTTTTCCTCATTGGCCCAGCGCGTGCCCGCGATGTCGAGATGGACCCAGGGGGTATCGCCGGCGAATTCCCCGACAAACATGGCGGCGGTAATCGCTCCACCGTGACGTCCCCCGGTGTTCGCGAGGTCGGCGATCGTGCTCTTGTAAAGCTCGCGATAGTCGTCGTCCACGGGGAGTTGCCACATTTTTTCTCCGGCCACATGCGCAGCCGCCAGCACGCGATTCACCCAGTCCTTGTTCCATCCAAAGACACCGGTCGTAATGTTGCCCAGAGCAATCGTCACGGCGCCGGTCAAGGTCGCCGCGTCAATCAGAACCGTGCAGCCGAGCTGCTTCGCGTAGGTCAGGGCGTCGCCCAGCACCAGGCGGCCCTCCGCGTCAGTGTTGAGGATCTCGATGGTCTTCCCTGACATCGAGGTGATTACATCGCCGGGCTTGTAGGCTTTTCCGCTGGGCATATTCTCGGTGGCGGGGACAAGGGCAATGGCTCGTACCCGCGGCTTGAGTTGCGCCACCGCCTGCATGACGCCCAACATCGTGGCGCCGCCCGCCATATCCGTCTTCATCTCATGCATACTCTCGCTGGGCTTGATGGAGATGCCACCCGTGTCGAAGGTGATCCCCTTCCCCACCAAGCCCACCACCGGTTGTTCCGGCGCGTCTTCGGGCCAATAACGAATGACGATCAGCCTGGCCGGCTCCTCGCTGCCCTGCGCCACCGCCCAGAAGGCGCCCATCTTCAAAGCTTGGATCTCGTCCGGTCCCAGAACCCGGCAGTCCAAGCCGAAGCGCGTTGCCATGCCTTGCGCGCGTTCCGCCAGAAGCGTCGGCGTCATCCGATTCGAAGGTTCGTTTACGAGGTCGCGCGTGAAGTTTTGCGCTTCGGCGATAATGCGCCCTCGCTTCAGTGCGGCTTCCGCCTCGCTCGGGAGTGCAACGCCGCCCGTTGCCAGTTCAAAACGGTCAATTCTTTTTTCACCATTGCGCTCGGTCCGGTAACGGTCGGCGTCGTAGTCAGCCAGCAGCGCGCCTTCCACGATGGCCTCGACCGCGCGGGGTTCAGGCCCGCCAAGAATCCAGGCCAGATCCCGCACGCCACGCGCCCGGAGGTTTCTGACCGCCGTTCCAACCAGACGACGGGCCTGCGACTCCGTAAACTTCTCGCTCTTACCGGCTCCCACCACCAGCAGTTTCGCCGCGGCCAACCCCACCGGCCGGTGAATCAGGGTGCACTCAAAGGCCTTTCCGGTAAGTTCGCCAGCCGACTGCAACTCCTGCACTAAGCTTCGGGTTTCTGCCGGCAATCGCTCCAACGTGCCATTTGACGCGGGCGAACCCTCGAAGGCAAAAGCCACCAGGGCTGAACTGGTGAGCTGCGCGAGCGGTTCGTCCCGGAATTCGATTCTCACAGGTCAGAGCTCCTTCCTGGATGAGAGAGATGACGCGCCGGCGTCCCTAGCAGGTTGCGGAAAAACCTGTAGCGGCGACTTCACGTCGCCATGCTAGCGATGAAAACACAGGACATGTGGCGATGTGAGATCGCCGCTACCTCGTCGGGGGCGAGTTTTTCCGCAACCTGCTAGTAGCGCCGCCGGCGATGTTCCTGTATGGCCTGCTGGGTCTCGCGTTCGATGGTGCGTCGCCGCGACGTCTCCCGATGGTCGTAAACCTTCTTGCCCTTCGCCAAAGCAATTTCACACTTGATCAGGTTTTTCTTCAAATAAACCCGGGTGGGAACCACCGTGAGCCCCTTTTCCTGGATGCGGCCCTCCAGCTTATCGATCTCCGGCCGGTGGAGCAGCAGGCGCCGGTCACGCAGCGGGTCGTGATTGAAATGGCTTCCCGCCGTGTACGGGCTGATATGGCAGTCAATTAACCATGCCTCGCCCTTCTGAATCTGGACGTAACTGTCTTTGAGATTGATTTTCCCTTCGCGAACCGATTTCACTTCCGTGCCGGTCAATTCCACCCCCGCCTCAAATTTCTCAAGCAGATGATACAGATGCGGTGCCTGCCGATTGACGGCGAAGTGCTTCGGGGCGGGTAGAGAGGGCTTCGGCATGGGGCGCACCAGTTGGCGTAAACGGCTGTCAGGAAATATGTCATCTTAGCACAGCCCGCCGCACTGAGGACAACCGCACGTTCTCGAAAAATCTGCCATTGTCATTACGACGACATTCCGTTATGATTAACTTGCGGGGTGGAGCAGTCTGGTAGCTCGTTGGGCTCATAACCCAAAGGTCGCTGGTTCAAATCCAGCCCCCGCAACCAACATGGGGCTCAACTCCGGAAGGGGAGTTGGGCCCCTTTCCTGTTATCTCCCGCGTCTCCGGCATACCCTATTTCGCCTTTCAGGTTGCGGAAATACGCGTAGCGGCGACTTCACGTCGCCATGCTGGTGTTGAAAACACACGGCAGGTGGCGATGTGAATCGCCGCTACCTCGTCGGGGGCGGGTTTTTCCGCAGCCTGTAAAGGGGCTTCTAGAGGAGATGGAGAGAATGGAAATCCAAGAGCGGCATTCCCGCGATGCCGGGAACCCAGCATAGGGCAATTCATGAATGGCCGCTGCCGAGGAATCCCAGGGCACAAAGTATCTTGGTTATGTCCCCTTATACGCTTCGCGGAGCAGCGATCTTAGCGTGTCGAGCCCTCGTTGGGCAGCCGCCATAACTTCGCCATCCTTCTCTCGCGACAGTGCAATTCCCTGGTCGTCAGACACACCGGGAATCGCGTACTCAACATGAAGAGAGATGGGGCCGTGGAAGCCTGCTTCCGCAGCCATCCGCAGAAAGTCCTTGTAATGACGCATCCCTTCGCCCAGCGGACAATTCGTTTCCCGCCAGCCTCGCGTGTCGGTCTTTTGCCAATAGAAATCCTTGGCCGCCATCATCTTCATGCGCGGCATGACCAGATTGGCGGCAATTCTCCAGCCTTCCATGCCGCCCTCGATGGGCGCGTGTTGTGATCCTAAGGTTGTGCGCATGCGCCCGCCAAGGGGGCCGGGTACTATCCGCGCATCCGAGTACCCTTCCAAGTCTGGACGATGTGCTCCGAGGCCATGTAGGCGACGGCCATGATGGTCAGCGCGGGATTGAACCCGCCGTTGGTCACGTGCACGCTGCCATCGACGACAAACAGGTTCGCCACGTCGTGCACCTGGCAATAGCGGTTCACCACCGAAGTCTTCGGGTCGTCGCCCATGCGGCAGGTTCCGGCCTGGTGCTGCCCGCCGCTCAGGCCCTTGCCGGGAAGTTTTGGCCAGGTCGTAGTGGCTCCAGCTTCTTTCAGCCACGCCGCCGCCTTCTCCGAAATGTAATTCGCGACTTCCAGGTCTTGCGCGTGCCGCGCGCCCGAAAGGCGGGCCACGGAGATTCCCCAGGCGTCGACTACACGCGGATCCACTTGCACGCGCGCCTCGAAGACGGGCATCTCCTGCACCGGCCCGTGCACGGCAATGCAGCGATTAAAGAATTTGCGCATGAAATCCTTGTGCGCGCCGCCCCACGTCGGCACCCCCGGCGGACGCAGCATGGCAAACTGAATGGGCAGGCGGATAAATTCGTTGCAGAGCATCGCCCCGCCGACCAGCCCCGGGTTGCCATGGTTGTAATCGCAGATGGCGATGGAGGCCCCGGGGCCAAGGTCATCGTACGTGTCAAATTCCATCAGCCCGTAAGCGCCTGCGTAGGCGTGGCCCATCAGATTACGTCCTACCCAGTCGTAGCGGTTACCGAGGCCGCTCGGAAAAAGACGGCTCTTGGAATTGAGCAGCAGGCGTGGCGTCTCGGTGGCCGACGCGGAGACGATCACGAGGTCGGCGGGTTGCTCCTGGAGCCTGCCGCGCTCGTCGAAGTAGACGACGCCCGTCGCCCGGCCCTGCCCGTTCGTCAGGATTTCCTTCGCCACGCATTCCGTGCGCAGCGTGCAGTTGCCGGTCTTGAGCGCGCGCGGGATCACCGTATTGTGCGTACCGCACTTGGCATCGACTTCGCAGGCGAAACCCACGCACCAGCGGCAGCGCATGCACGCGCCACGGCCATCATAAGGGACCGTATTGCGCAGCATGGGAATATCAAAGGGATAAAGCTTCAACCGCTCGGCGGCGGCCTTCAGGATCTGATGCTCACGGCTGGGGGGCGGCGGCGGCATGGGCAGCGGGCGGCTGCGCGGTCCCTTGAAAATGTTGTTGGAGTCGTCGCCCGAAACACCGATCTCCCATTCGGCCTTTGTGTAGTAAGGCTCCAGGTCCTGGTAGCTGATCGGCCAGTCCTCCAGCGTGCTGCCCGCCACCGCGCCGTAGGTCGAGCGCATGCGGAAGTCTTTTTCCAGATACCGCCAGCCCATGGCGCCATAGCTGAACGTGCCGCCGCCCACGCAGGCGGCATTGTTGCTGTAAGCGCCGTCGCTGGGTGCGACGATGCGCTCTTGGCCGTCAGGCCCGACCACTACGCGGCGATAGCGATCGTCGTCCGGCCCAAACGCGCAGCCCAACAGGGAGGTCCGCTGGTTGCGCAGGTCGTCTTTGCGGCAATCGAAGGCTGTGTACCATTTCCCGCGTTCGAGCAGAACGACCGTCAGGCCTGCTTCCGCAAGCTCCTTGGCGACGATGCCGCCAGCGGCCCCTGCTCCTACAATCACCGCGTTGGCTCGCGCGAGTGCCATTCGGTCAAACTCAGGTTAATCTCGTGTGGCGTCTTAGTCCCGCGACGCCGCACGCTACGACGTCTTCGTCAGGTCGTACTGCATCCGCCCGCGCACAGGGGGAAAGGGCAGGTGCAGCATCTTCCAGCTCACTCGTTCGCGATTGCCACCGTGCCGCGGGTCGCCGTAAAACCCCTGCATGGTGTGACTCACCAGCAGGTCGAAGAACTGCTTCGCGGGAAGCTGTTTCCAGGTTTCACCTGAGGCCTGACCGCTCTCGAGCATGCGCAGCACTTCGTCCTGCTGTTCCGTTGAGAGAGCTGGGAAGCGTTTCCCGAACATCACGGCGCTCGTCTCGTTTGTGCCCGTGAGGCCCTGGCGGTAGGCCTTTTGCAGTCTCCGGTAAGGGCCCACCAGTTGCCGGTCGATAAAGTTGGCCACGCCGGCCCACGCTGCTCCAGGATCCTGGTCGGCGGGGATGATGCGGTCCACGAGGGTTTCCAGTGTGCGCGCTTCATCCTCGCTCAGGCAGCGCCAGGGATTGCTGGTGCCGACGCACGAGACGATAGGCCCTGCCGCCGCGCCGACCACGGCGACTTGCATGAACCGCCTGCGGCTGAACCTCGCGCTATAGCCCATAAGGGAGAAAGTTGAGCAACCGAGAGACCATCCATGTGAACGAGGCAATGAACAGAATGGACAAGCTGTCACTAGTACGGGGTTCTCTCCACTGACCTTATCAACTGTCGGCCTGCCTTCAACCAGCATCTCTCTTCTAGGACACAATGGCTGTTGACAATCGCCCAGGAAAGGTCTATTCGTGGTCTGTTTCTCGGATCGCTCCCTCGCCATGGTGATCCCTGATGGCCAAACGACTGCCTGAAGTCTGTCCCTCCCGCGAGATAATCCCGGCGTGCGCGTCGCGTCGGGACTTCATGAAAGGCGCCGTGGCGGCGGCGGCTGGGCTCGTGGCGGCGCCGCTCGTGCCCGCGCAGAGTGCGGGTGAATTGCCGACCATCGCTTTTGGCGCGCACCGCGTCACGCGGCTGATCTCCGGTGGCAACCCGCTCTACGGCTATTCGCACTTCAACGGCCTGCTCGACAACCTGATGTGCGAGTACTTCACTGACGAGCAGGTGGTGAAGTACCTGCTGGCTTGTGAGAAGGCGGGCATCAACACTTGGCAGAGCAACTACCGCGGCGCAGCGCAGCGCCAGTTCCCCAAGATTCGCGACGCCGGCTGCAAGATGCATTGGATTTGCCTCGCCGACCCCTGGGACGTGAGCGATCCCAAGGATCCGAAGGCGCTCATCCAGGGCGCCATGAAGTGCGCGTCGATTGCTGCGAAGGTGAAACCCATCGGTATCGCGCATCACGGCGTGGCCACGGACAAGCATTGGGCCGCCGGTTCGATTGACCTCATCAGCGACTTCCTCAAGCAGGTCCACGACCTCGGCTTCCCGGCGGGCGTTTCCACGCACAACCCCGCCGTGATCGACGCGCTCGAGTCCAAGGGCTGGCCCATTGATTTCTATATGGGGTGCTTTTATCGCATCACGCGGACAGTGGAGGAATTCAAGAAGGAGATCGGCATGTCACCCGTGGGCGAGACATATATCGCCACGGACCCGGACCGCATGACGAAGGCGCTCCGCCAGGCCAAGCCCGTCTGCCTGGGGTTCAAGATTCTCGCCGCCGGGCGACACTGCGATTCGCCGGGGGAAGTCCGCAACTGCTTCGATTACGCGTTCAAACACCTCAAACCGACCGACGCCGTAATCGTGGGCATGTTCCCGAAGTTCTCCGACCAGATTGCGGAGAATGTGGGGCACGTCCGCGCTGTGCTGGGGTAACGGCGCGGAAAATGAGCGGGCAAAGTGTGCAAGTGTATCTTCCCTTTGAGCCGCTGCGCGCTGGTTCGGTTGGGGTCTTCCCCGGGCGCTTTGACGGTCTAAACGGAGATTATTCCGGCTGCGAGGGCTTCTCGGTTTCCTGCTTTATCAGTTGCGTTCTGAAGGCGGGGACGTACAGCTCATGGGTGCTCCCTCCAGATAGCCACTTGGCCGGGTCACAAGTCTTCCAGTGGATTTGGCCAACGTAGTCCACCGGACTCGAGGCTATGCCGAGGAGAGGCAAGTCGGAATACTGGTAAGGGAAACGCCCGGAATACTCCGAGGCCAGCTTCCAGCCATCGCCGCTAAATACATACCAGCTAACCGGGTCTTGTGTATAGAAAGGTCCTACAGGCGGTTCCTCCTTGCACTGAATTCTCTCCCCTACGAGGCCCAGATCGGCCAGGCCGTCTTGATTGATGTCGCCGATCACAAACTGAGTGGCTTTTGCCGTGAAGCATCCCTGGTCACGAAAGCGTTGCTTTGTGACGCCAAGGTCAACCGTTCCTTTACGCACGGTCTGGGTGTTGGGATCAAACACCAAGAAAACATCACGCCCAGCACCCGCCTGGAGCGAGCCTTCGTTCATAATCTCGTAGGAGGAAAGGTGCAGCCCTGTCCGCCCTTCGCCGATGGGAAAGGAAGTAACCCGCGCATCGTAGTTGAAAGAAGACACTGCCGCTTCTTCTTCCTCTTTCTCTGCTTCCGGCGGAACCAGCCAATCTCTGGGAATCACGACCTGTTTGACGCGCCCGCGTGATACGAACGCAAGCATGAAACAACCCGATTGGGTGACGAGCTTGAACTTCGCACCTCCAGCGCTTTCCGTGTCCTGCCTCCTGGGCGTCTGCCCCCTGCAAAGATGTAGAGGCGCCATGAGCACATAGGCAACAATCAACAACCATGCGCCTCTCTTTAAGGCCCCGCCCAGCAAACAGTAACCCAGTCTTGAAGCATAGCAGTACATATTATTCAAAAGCTGGTCGCGGTAGGGATACCAGTTGCCTGATACCCCCCGCACGGATCCGCACGGGCGCTGATTTGCGCATACGGCTCTTATCGCAGATACCGAGCCGCTCACTCGACGGAACAGAGATCTGCTGCTTGACCAACTCCACCCGCCGGTTCTTGGCCTTCCCTTCCTCGGTGTCGTTGGACGCGGCCGGGGCGAGCGGTCCGACGCTGTAGCCTTTGAGCCGCGTCGCGCTGATCCCGTCGTTGGCCACCAAGGCGCTCACCACCGCCGCAGCCCGCGCATCGGACAGCTTCATGTTGGCGTCTATCATTCCGACACTGTCTGTATGGCCGGCCACCCAGACTCGCATGGTAGGGTTCGTCTTGAGCAGCTTCGCCACCTCCTCGAGGGCAGTCTTGGACTCGGGTTTCACGTCGGACTTATTAGAATCAAAGAAGATGCCGGGAACTGCGACGTGGCCCTCCTGCGCCAAGCCGCCCTGCAAGGCTTCGGCGTTGGCCGCTGCCTCCTGCTGCATCGCCCGACGCTCGACGATTATCAGCGTATAGTCGGAGCCGTACGGTTCCACCGAGACCCACGTCTCCTGGCCGTTCTTCGAGACCTGAAGGGTGGTCACCTCGTCGCTTTCAAAGCGGTGCTCTTGTTTTGCCTTCCTTGCCTCAGCCGCACACAGCGCGAAGGCCACGATGTATCCGCCACCCGCGAGTTGTTTTGGATGCCCCCCAACAAACTTAACCCGGAATTTCCGATTTCAACCTTATCTCTGCGCGAAAACCATACGTCTGCCGTCCTCGCGCGTCAAGTTCAGATCGACATAGCCGCACTCGGGCCGCATCGCGGCTCGTTTGGCAGTTTCGCTGACTTCTGTGGTCTATTGCTCGCCTCCAACCTGCCTGGCCGCTGACACTTGTCCCGTGTCCTTCGCCAAAACCTCATCCGTCCTGATTTGGATCGAGGGCTCACCTGGAGAGTCTGGTTGTGTCCGCAGAATCTCGTTTCACCGGAAACTTCGACATTAGGAAGAGCTCGGACTGCTGGAGCACGAACCTGCGAATTCAAACCAGCCTGAAGCCCCAACTGTAACGCCTCCACCCTCTACGCACACCGGTGCGGAGTTTTCAGGGTCCAGGTTCCCTTTCTCGTGTCAAGGTTACGAAATCAGACGAGGGTCGCTGTCGCGTTATGCTGCCCACCGTTCGTAGCGATGATGGAGGCCACCGACTTGTGGAAGCTGAACAACATTCCCTAGCTCTGGCGGCTCCATCAGCCGCGGCAAGGGCGCGTCTTTGCCCAGCGACAAATGGGTCCGTGAGTGTTCATAGTAGTCAAAATATCCCTTCAAGATGCTTCGCAGGTGCTTCTCGCCGAGCACGATCCCATGGTCCAGACACTCCCGCCGAATCGAGCCCACGAGCCTTTCAGCGAAAGCATTTTGCCAAGGACTTTGGGGTGCGATCATTACCTCCTCCATGCCCATGCCTCTCAAGCGATCACGGAAGTACTGCCCACAGATCTTGTCCCGGTCTCGGAGAAGATATCGGGGTACCGCGTCCTCGGGAAATGCTTCCACGATCTGCTGGGCGGTCCAGGCGGCGGTCGGATTCTCCGTTACGTCAAAATGCACCACGCGCTTGCGATGGTGAGCCAGCACCACCAACACGAACAAGACCCGAAACCTGGCCGTGGGCACGGCAAAGAAATCTATCGATACCAGTTCCTTCACATGATTTTCCAGAAAAGCCTTCCACGTCTGGGAAGGTGACTTCCGGCGCTTGGGCGTCAGCCGAGAAACGGTGCGCTCCGCGATGTCGATTCCCAGCTTCAGAAATTCACCGTGAATGCGCGGAGCACCCCACAGGGGATTGGCTACCGCCTTCGGGCCCTCCGGTTGTCCTCGCGCGGACGGAGTTTCCCAGCCTGCCTGCCGAAGGTCCCACTGGCCCCGGTAAGGAAGTGTCGTAGGAGTAGTCTGGATCGTCTGGTGTGAAGATCTGGTCTCGACAGTAGCCCGGCGCACCAACCCGATGCAGCCACTTGTTCGGTTTGCGACTCTACGGCCAATTAGTTACGCGTTTAGCTCTCTGCCGTTCCCGCGGCAGTTACGCGCGTTCGGGAGAAACCGCCGTGAGTTCGAATTGCACCTGCTGCTTGCCCAGTTGCGGGTGCGTCGCCGTAAGCTTCACCGTTCCCGGTTGTTCTTTGGCGCGAATCCAGATGGCACCCGTGCCGCCAATCAGGGCGAAGGGATTGTCTCCGATGATTTCCGCGGGGCCGTCGAGTTCCAGTTTAATCGCGTCATTCGCAAATGGCCGGATGGCACCGAATTCGTCGGTCACACGAAGGACGACGCGGGTTGTATCGGCTCCGTCGGCGTTTAATTTGGTGTCGTCCGGAAGCAGAGCGAATTTCTGGTCTACTCCCCTTCCCGATAACGTTTTGGAGATCACTTGCTTGCCTTGGAGGAAGCCGTCAATGCGCAAGTCTCCCCAATGGTACACGGCCCTCGACAAATCAGCGACAAACGGCGCATAGCGGAGATGAGCGAAAGCCTTTGTGTCAGGATCGACTTCCGCGACCAACTTGTCGGCAATATAGAACTTGAGGTGATCGCAGTTGGAGCAGACGACGGCCTTGGAGAATCCGATGGACTCATCGCCTCTGGCCCAGTGGAAAGCCGGCTCGAGCACGACTTCTTCCGCGGGATCGCACTGCGACTTGTAGAACCCGGCGGCGGGCTTGGGTTCGCGGAAAATATCGGTCACGCCGTGATAGCAGATGCGGTCTCCGCTACCGAAGTCAGCGTGCGTGTTGTAATCGAACGCGCACCAGCCGATGCCGCCGGCATATCGCGGATTAGAAGCAAGTTGGTCGTGAATGCGCGCGTGGCGCAGGGTATGCTCGATGAGGCGTTCCACCTGGTCGATGGTCTTGGTGGGGTAGGTGTGACCGACGAATTCCGTGTTGAGATAACGCGGGTGGTTTGGCGGTTTCAAAGGGAATCCGAAATCGTTCATGGTGAAAACATCTTCGAGAAACTCGGATTCCTGGAAGTAGCGGATGCCCCCTGTCTGGCGAGTGGGATCGAGGCGGTGAGCCAGGGCGTTGGTGCGCGTGTAAAAGCCGTGGTCGTCCAAGGACTCGTTGATGCGCACACCCCACAAGATGACGCTGGGATGATTCCAGTCGCGGCGGATCATGCGGCTGACGTTATCGATGGAGATCAATTTCCAGGGTTCATCCCCGATGTGCTGCCAGCCAGGAATTTCTTCGAGCACCAAAAGACCGAATTCGTCGCAGGCGTCGAGAAAATGGCGGGATTGCGGATAGTGCGAAGTGCGGACGATATTGCACTTGAGTTTGCGGCGAAGAATGTGCGCATCTCTGCGCTGGACGCGGCCAGGCATGGCCTGTCCGGCAAAGGGGAACGTTTGATGACGGTCAAGGCCGCGCAGCTTGACGACTTTGCCGTTCAGTTCGAAACCGTGATCAGTGAATTGGGCTTCTCGAAAGCCAACGGTGCGCGTGTCGCAATCCACCAACTGGGTTCCGCGCAAGAGACGGACATGCACGGAATAAAGATTCGGGCTGGCGAGGTCCCAGAGTTTGATTGCGCCGAGTTTGTCCAAGTGGGCGCTGTGAGCCACCGGTTCGGTTGCGGCGTCCGAGGGCGGGATGGGCAAAGAGGCATTGGCGACGACGCGATCGCCGTCCCGAAGATCAACCTCCAGGGTGAAGGGTTCCTTGGAAGCTTCCAAGGGCATGAGGAAACAGTCAACGTCGAGAGACGGCTGAGGGGTGAGAACGCCTTTGGGCTTTACAAAAATGTTTTCGATGAAAGTACCGGGGACGATGCGGAGTGAAACTTCGCGATAGATGCCACCAAATGTGAGGTAGTCGATTTGAAAACCGAAGGGCGGGATATCGGGCCGCTCGCGGGAGTCCACGTCGACAGCCAGCGCGTTTTCTCCATCGAAGTCGAGGTGGGGGGTGAGGTCAAAGGAAAAAGGCGTGTAGCCGCCTTTGTACTCGCCGAGGCGCACGCCATTGATCCACACGGTAGAAGCGGTCATCACGCCTTCGAAATCAACGAAGACGTGCTTGCCCTTCACTTCTGCCGGCAATTTGAAGCGGCGACGGTAGAGGGAGACGAACTCATAAGATTTGTCGTCGAAGCTGTGCCAGGGCAGACGAGCATTGGTGTGAGGAATCACGACACGCTCAAATGCAGAGTCGTCGAACTCCCGCTCGTGTCCGCCTTCGACAAACGATTTGTTGTATCTCCAATTGCGGTTGATGGGAAGAACCACCCGTCCGCCAGACTCTGAGCCGGCGGGGAGAGGGCGATTGCCCGCCAGTGTGCGGGGAGCAAGAGTGGCGCCAGCGATCACTGTGGTTGTGGCTTTGAGGAATTCGCGTCGTTGCATGTTTTTTCCTTTCGCGTATTGAAAAATAGCCGGGTGAATCAATTCCGGAAGAACTCATTCACTTTTCGGCTTGTGCCGGTAGTTCTAAGCAGTCCGCAACTCCAAACCGGGAGGGGCCATCGGGCCCCCCTCTTTTCTTCTTCGCCGGGAAACATCCGCTACCAATGAACGCGGATGACCCAGGCGGTGTCGAGGCTGAGATTCAAGGTTTTCTCGGTGGTTAGTCACGCCACATTGGGCCAGTTCCCCCTGCGGCTTCCATTCCCGCCCCTGGAAGCGCCCCCGCTCAACTCGCACCTTCTGCAAAGCCGGCCATCGAAACATCCCGCGCCGCTTGAGTAGGCGCACCGTGACGGAAAGAACGGGAAGGAACACGCGACGCAGCCGCGACACGGCACAATAATACAACGCCGCCGACGGGATGACCAGTCAGGCCGCAGACCCAAAGGCGGCGGTCTGCCTAGGGTCGGCCTCTCTGGCCTCTGGGGGAGAGAAATCTCCAGTAGAGCCGGAACCCCGCCCGATGCGACCTAACCACGGTCTCGGGCTTCACGACAACCATAACCTCTGACCGCTGCGACCAAACTTCCCGGAGCAGTACCCAAAACAGCCGATCCAACCCACCCAAACGCGGCTGTGAATTCTCACGCTTCAGCACGCCCAGTTGCTGCCGCGAGACGATGATTTCCAGCCCGAGGCTATTGCGAGAGCGGAAGAAAGCGCTTAGCTATCGACAGGCATCGAGGACCAGCTCGACCATCGACAGAGTTTTCATGACGTCAGATTATCGTGTCGGCGTGTTGTATCCCGCTGATTCAATGGCAGATCGTTGTCTGGCAACGCAGATTTTTTTGCCTTGGCAGTCCGGGACTGAAGCAGTATTCTTAGGCCGCCAACGGGCGGATTCAGCTGGTCGGCTCTTGCCGAGGGAAGCCGGTCCGTGGGTGGGGCACAAGCTCCGTAACAGCGCTACGACCCTGGAATTTCCGTAATTCTGTTGGGAGCGCGTCAGCCAGCACTTCCGAGAAAGGAGTGTCGCATATGCGTAGAACACGAGTTTCCACGTTGGGGATTGTTGTGCTGGCCGGGTTATTGGCGGGCTTTGCCAGCTCAGTTCTGGGACAGGCTCCTGCCGACCCCTTGGAGCGCGGGTTCAAGGATCCGCCGGATTCTGCCAAACCGCGCGCCTGGTGGCACTGGTTAAACGGAAATGTCACTAAAGAAGGGATCACCGCAGACCTGGAGTGGATGAAGCGCGTCGGCATTGTCGGCATGCAAATGTTTGACGGCAATCTGAGCACTCCGCAGTTCGTCGATAAGCGCCTGGTATGGATGACTCCGGAGTGGAAGGATGCGTTCCATCATGCCGGGGCTGAAGCCGACCGCCTTGGGCTTGAGATGGCAATGGCGGCGTCGGGTGGATGGAGCGAGACGGCAGGACCGTGGGTCAAGCCCGAAGAGGCGATGAAGAAGATCGTCTGGACCGAGACCCTGGTGCAGGGTCCGAAGAAGTTTTCGGGCGTGCTGGCACATCCTCCGACGGTGAATGGCAAGTTTCAGAACATGGGGATGCCGCCTGAGATAAACTTCCCAACCCCAACCGACCTGCCAGGCGCCAAGCCGACGCCACCTTCGCCGCCCCCAAAGCCGGATCCGACGTTCTACGCAGACACCAAGGTCATCGCGTACCGCGTGCCCGAGGGGGAAGTGCGCATGGCCGACCTGCATCCCAAGGTCACGACGAGTGCGCCCGATGTGGACCCGGTGCAGCTCACCGATGGCGACGTCGCCAAGGCGATCTCGCTGCCAGTGAATAGCGGTGAAAAGCAGGTATGGGTCCAGCTTGAGTTTCCGCAACCCTACCGGGCGCAAGCCATCACCCTTGCAGTTGGCAGCGTCCTGATGTTCAGCGGCGGTGCCATACCCGATGGTGAGGTCCAATGCAGTTCGGACGGGACGAACTGGTTGACGCCGGTCAGCCTGCCGGGGCCGATTCAAGCCACGGGAGGGTTTCCCGTCCAGACGTATTCGTTCCCTGAGACGACGGCCAGATTCTACCGCGTCGTGCTACGTCCGAAAGCGCCGGATCCATTCACCGCTGCCCTGGCGGCTGAACTGGGATTCCCGCTGCCGGCTCCGGGAAGTGTGAACCTTGCAGAAATCGAACTGTCCGGACCGCGGGTGAACCACTGGCAGGGCAAAGCAGCCTTCGGTAATACGACAGAATTCAGCTCGATCGCCACGCCGAGAGCAGCGGGGCAGGACGTGGTTGCGCGCAAGGAGGTCATCGATCTGACCTCCAAGATGAGGCCCGATGGCACGTTGGACTGGGACGTCCCCGCCGGGAAATGGGCAATCCTCCGCATGGGCTACTCGCTGACGGGCGAGAAGAACCACCCCGCAAGCCCTGAGGCGACGGGCTTCGAAGTCGACAAGCTGAGCGCCAAGCATGTCAGCAACTACGTGAAAACCTATGTTGATATGGTCTCCGGGGCTCTGGGTTCGAATTTCGGGAAAAGCTTTCGCTACTTCCTCATGGACAGTTGGGAAGCCGGCGTCGAGAACTGGACGGATGACATGATCCCTGAATTCCAGAGACGCCGCGGATACGATCCGACGCCCTACCTGCCCGTGCTCACCGGCCGCATTGTCGAGAGCGCGGAAGTAAGTGACCGTTTCTTGTGGGACTTCCGCCGTACCATCGCTGATCTGCTCGCAGAGAATCACTATGGTGTCGCGACGAAGTATTTCAACCAGCACGGTGTGGGCCTTTATGCCGAAGCGATGGGTGGAGGCGATCCGACCACCGGCGACGGACTGCTAAATAAAGGTGAGGTCGATATCCCGATGGGCGAGTTCTGGGTGCCTGCTCCAGGAATGAAGGATACGCCCGAGCATCCAACGGATCTTCTCGAGGCAGCATCGGCGGCGCACATCTATGGTAAGAAGATCGCCGGCGCCGAGTCTTTCACGACGATGCCAACCAATCCTGTTTGGACGTCACCCTACTACATGAAGCCGCTGGGTGACAAGGCGATGGCTCTGGGCATCAACCGCATCATCTTTCATACCTCAGACCACCAGCCGTTCGTGGACGATCGGCACAAGCCGGGCATTACCCTTGGTTTCTTCGGACAACACTACACGCGCAACACCACCTGGGCGGAACAGGCGATGGCGTTGAATACCTACCTTGCGCGCTGTTCCTACCTGCTCCAGCAGGGATCGTTTGTTGGTGATCTCGCCTACTTCTACGGGGAGGGGGCTCCGGTCACGGTGCCATTTTGGAAGCAAGTAAATCCTCTGCCGCCCCCGGGTTATGGATACGACTGGGTCAATGCCGATGTCCTGCTCAACCGGATGTCGGCGCGGGAAGGGCGTCTGGTGCTGCCGAGTGGCATGAGCTACCGCGCGCTGGTGCTGCCGGATTACGTGGATCAGGTGACGTTACCAGCTCTGCAGAAACTCCGCGACCTGGTGTCGGCCGGGGCCATCGTGGTCGCGCCCAGACCCACACATTCTCCGAGCCTCTCTGACCACGCTGACGAGGCGCAGTTCCGCTCCATCGTTAACGAGGTTTGGGGATCGATTGACGGACTGGGCGTCACTGAACACGATTACGGCAAGGGAAAAATGTACTGGGGCAAACCGGTGGAAGAGGTTCTGGCAGCTGAGAAAGCATCGCCAGACTTTGAATACAACCATCCGGAATTCGACTCCGAGTTGGTCTGGATCCACCGCCGTGACGGTGACGAGGATATCTACTTTGTTGCGAATCAGAAGGAACGTCAGGAAGACGTGCAGACCAGCTTCCGCGTCGCGGGCAAGGAAGCCGAGCTGTGGCATCCTGGCACGGGCGCCATCGTACCCGCCGAGTACAAGATCGAAGACGAGCGCACCAAGGTGCCGCTGCATCTCGATCCCTACGGGTCAGTCTTCGTGGTGTTTCGCCACGCGGCAACGGCGCCCTCGCGGACCCTGCCGCACCCGGTGAGCACGGAGTTGACGACAATCCAGGGCCCGTGGCAGGTAAGCTTTCCGCCGAGCTGGGGTGCGCCGGCGCAGGTCCGATTCGACAATCTTGTCTCTTGGACCAACTACCCGGATGAAGGCGTGAAGTACTTCTCTGGAACGGCGATCTATGCCAAGGACATCAACGTTCTGCAGGAGTGGTTTAGAGAGGGTGCGAAGGTCATGCTGGATCTCGGTGCGGTGAAGGAGATTGCCGAGGTGTCGATCGACGGCACGCCGGTCGGAGGCATCCTGTGGAAGGCGCCGTTCCAGGCGGATGTAACCTGGGCCCTTAAGCCAGGTAGGAATCACCTCGAAATCAAGGTCACGAACCTGTGGCCGAACCGGATCATCGGTGACCAGCAGCCGAATGCGACGAAGAAGTACGCATGGCTCGACTACAAACCGTTCCGGGCCAACTCGCCGCTGCTCAAATCAGGCTTACTCGGGCCGGTCAGTCTGTCTTCTGTAACGCTGAAGTAAGCCGGCGGAAGGTCGATGCATAGATCGGGACCGGCGTTCACAGTTCCGCGGGTTGAAAGGAGAATCCAATGCGCGCAGCATTCGCCACGGGAGCTGCTTGCAGGACCTTGATCGCTCTCCTTGCCGTGTCGATGATATCCCGGGCCCAGCGGCAATTGATTCCTCCTTAGCGATCCTAGATATTCAGCGGCATGCTCACGCTCATGATTTCACTGATCCGTCTTCTTTCCTCCACACCCGACGTTCGAGAGCTGGCCTTCGAGAATCTTGCTCTACGCCAACAGTCGGTGGTTCTGAAAAGACACGGCCCACGCGTTCGCCTCCGAAACACCCCCGAAGCCCTCCGCGAATACACTGCGCGCGGCTCAGAGGTTACCACCGAACGACTGCTCACGCGACCCAACGACCATCCGCGTCTCCGGCCGTATCAACGCGAGGCAAACGCCGCGATAGAACAGGCAATCCTAAACCGGAAGTGGCAGATGCTCGTAGCAATGGCGACAGGAACGGGAAAAACCTTCACGATGCTGGACGACGTCTACCGCCTCATGAAGTCTGGCGTCGCAAAGCGCATCCTCTTCCTCGTGGACCGTCGTGCGCTGGCGGCTCAGGATCTCTGCAATAGGAATAGGGGTGGGGAAAGCAGTCGGAGGGTCCCCACGCATGGCCAACAAGCGCCGCCCTCGAAGGGGTCCCTAGTAGGTCAAAACCACTCGCTGGGTCCCTACCTACGAAATGACGTCTACGGCTGGATGGGCGTGTGGTCCTTACGTTCGGCAAGAACGCTCCCACAATTTGCGTGGAGGAAGAGCCCAGGTCGTAATACCTAGCAGAGGATTTCTATTCTCGGCACACCCGCCAAATGTCGATGCCGTCTGAGGACGACGTCAACCCGATGGGCGCAGCCTGCCAAATCTCAGCCTCACTTCTCATTCAATTCGGCATTCCCCCTATCTTCCTGGTGAAGGATCCGGCGTAGCATGCGCAGATCGTTGAGTATGCGGCGGCTGGCCTTGATGTGATGCGCAAGCTTCTCGAGGTTGTATCCAATCAGGCGCAGCGCCTCCACATGGCGGGGAGATCCCGAGTCTACTTTCCCTTGAATGTCCGCTTGAACAGCCTGTTGAGACTCGAGAACAACCTGAGCCAGAAGCCCGAGGTATTCCTGCGCACTTTCGATACTCTCAAAGGCAGCGACGGCCTCGAAGTTCATAGGGGCCTCCCTTCACGCCGCAGTCCTCACGTATGTCTCTGGCGACCCTTCGTGATCTTCTCCTCTGTCTTCGCATGCCCCCAGTGCGTTCGTTACTGCGGATGCAAGGGTCTCGACGTTTGGCTCATCCAGCATGGTCTGACGGAAGCCCGGGACTTCTTGGACTTGAAACTCACCGCTGAACAACCCCGCCCACCCTAGCATAGGATCCATACGAAGACCAAATGGCTGGCGTTTCGCATACAACTGAATTACTTTCCCATCGTAGGGCTTAGGAATGTAGGCAGCTCCTGCCCGATCATGTGCCATCGCCAGGCGTTCTAACTGGTAAGTGACAGAATGAATCGGAATATGGCCATGCCACCTGCGCAATGAGCTTTCCAGCAACATTTCGGCTCTGGCTTGGCACAAATCGCTCATCCGCCTCCCTCTTGCTAACACCTGCGCAAAGATGCTTCGAAATGGCTTTCCCGACAGGTTGCTCCATTCGAGCGCGAGCCTATAGGCCAGCCTGTAGAACAGGCGATGGGGCAACGCGGTCGCCATCTGGCGGTTGGAATACTCCGGCGTCGGGGCATTGATCATGATCAACAGATCTACGTTTTCGTTCTGGGCAGAGAGTTGCCGGGCCGCCTCGAGGGCGATCACCCCACCCATACAGAAGCCACCCAAATAGTAGGGGCCATGGGGCTGTACTGATCTCATTTCCTTCAGGTAATAGGATGCCATCTCTTCGATCCGCGGCTCCTGAATCATGTTTCCGTTCAAGCCCCGCGCCTGGAGTGCATACACAGGTCGGTCCTTCCCCAGACGGTTTGCCAATGGACGATATTCCAGAACGTTGCCACCATGGCTATGCATCAGAAACAGAGGGGGCTTCGAACCCGAGGCCTGAAGCGGCACTAGAGAAGACCACGACGGCAGCGCATGCTTTCCGCCGACGAGTTCTGAGAACTGTTGAATCGTTGGTGCTTGAATCAACGACGCAAGGGGAAGTCGTTTCCCGAATACTCGCTCCACCTTAGTCTGGATCGCCACAGCCAAAAGGGACTGGCCGCCCAACTCAAAGAAATCGTCGTGAATCCCGAGGTTCTGTACCCCGAGCACTTCTTGCCAGATTCCTGCTAAAACCTTCTCTGTTTCGGTTCGGGGAGCCTCGTACTCACGTGTCAAAACAGGTGTCCTCGGGGGCAGGTTTTCGCCAACATTCTCCTCACCACCCAGCGCATATAAAACCTCCGCTCCCGTGGACTTCCCTTCCCTCTTCAATCCTGCAAGTTCCATCGCTTCACGGGATGGATCCGCCACCATGTCTCTTAGGATTGCCTCGAATGTCTCCAGCCACGCCTGCATGGTGCTGCTTTTGAAAAGCTCTGTATCATAATGGCACTTGAGCTCCAGGGCACTGCCGACCTCCACCGCATTCAAGTACCACTCAAACGTTTGAAAGCTCATGGGGTTGGCGTCGTAATCGGCGCTGAAGCCAAACTGTGGCAGTTCTTGAGGCTGATATTTCTTCACGCTGGTCAGACCTGCCGAAACCGGTGAGGCACCTCGAACACGCGTAACGGGACGCAGTTCCTCGAGCAAGCTCACCAGCGTGAAAGCAGAGTGATCCTGAGCGGCAGCCAGTTCACGCTGCACCCTGGATAGTAAGGTACTGATCGCTTCGCCCTCCACCAAATCGACGGCGAAGGGCAGGAGACTCACACAGTGGCCAACTAAATCGGGCTGACCAACGACGGGCTGGTCCGCCGTGGGCAGCACAATCACGAAACGGCGCTGCCGGGAAATGCGGGCTAGCAAGATGGACAGTGCTCCCAGAACCACCGCAAAGAAGCTGCAACCCTGCTTCACCCCTAGCGCCCTCATGTCCTGAACTACAGGTGCGGGGATCGGACGATCGATGCGCCGCGCGGCGAGATTCCGTCTGGCAGGCCGAACGTGGTCGGTGGGCAGTAGAAGGGCCGGAAAACCCGCGGAGAATTTGCTATGCCAGTAGCCGCGTGCCTCTTCGAACTCCTCCGAATTTGCGCGCTGTGCGTAGCCACGAACGTAGTCGGCATAGCTGCCCACTGGACGCAACCGCGCCGGCTCGCCCGAAATCTCCTCAGAGTAGAAGGCGCAAAAATCATGAATCAAAACATCCAACGACCATCCATCGCAGGTGATATGGTGCCCGGTAAGCACAACCGCGGCGGAGTCGGCGCCCAGCAGCACAATCTGGCTACGGAACAGCGGCCCCCCAGGCAACGGGAAGGGCAGCGACATCTCCTGCGCGACGAGCTTCCCGAGGCGCTTCTCCCGCACTGCCGGGCGGGAGATCACCGAGAGATCGGTCACCGGCACCTTGGCCATCTGAGCTGGCGCGATATGCATGACGGTGCCGGGCTCATCAAAGACAGCGCGCAACGCGTCATGACGCTCGACCAACCGTTCAATGGCGCGAGTCAACTTCTGCACGGAGATGTTCCCCTTGAGGCGCAGTGTCATTGACTGGTTATAGCATGCTGACAGATGGTCCGAGAGCCTTGACGAGAAGTACATGCCGCGCTGTGGTACGGTCGATTCAGCCGTCAGCGGACCCGAGGGCGGTAAAGCACTGTCCTGCCCGGAACTCTTTTCTTTGGAGACCAAAGCGATTGCGTCCCCGGCAAAGCCAGGTTTCCGCGTCGCGTCAATCCCCACTTTCTCGAGAAGGCTCACCAAGCGACCGATGGTGCGCGCCTGTTCGGCTACCACCTCCTCGATCATCGCCTTTGTCGATTGGGCCCCCGAGGCAGAAAGAGAAACAACCGAAGATGGAGCCGTCGCCGCTGGTGCTGGGGGCGCCTTGTCGGCGAAAAGATCGGGCGAAACGGTTTCGCCGAGATGCGCGGCTAACATGTCAATGCTGGGTAAATCCTTCATGAGCTGGCCGAAGCTCACCCTGACGCCGAATTCCTTGCGGATTGCGAACGCGACCTGAGTCAGGGAAAGAGAGTCGAAACCCTGTTCCAGCAATGTCGCTGAAGTGCTGATCTGCGAACGGTCACGTCCCGAGACGGGAACAAGGATTTCCACCAGCCTCGCTGCAAGGCGAGCTCTTCGGGTTTCACCCGATCCCGACTGCTGCGCATCAGGCGAAGGAAGGGGAATGGCCGTCCGTTCATCGACAGACGCTTTTTCCAAGAGGGCTGAGGAAGCCAGGGAAAGGGCTGCCCCCCCCACAGCGACAAGAGGCGCAGCATCGACGGATGCCGTCTCCAAGAGTGCCGAGGATGTCAGGGCAGGGGCCTGTGCGGCACCGACAGCAGGGTCAACCCAATAATGCTGCCGCTCGAACGGGTACGTCGGCAATGGGAGGCGCCGCCGTTCCTCGTGGGCGTAGAAGGCGTCCCAATCAAGGGACACGCCGCTCTGCCAAAGGCTGCCGAGAGCGAAAAGGAGAGCTCCCCATTCCGCATTGTTCTCGTGCGTGTCGGTGAACGACGGGATAGCAGTACAGGAACGATCCGGCGCGAAGTGCTGTCTGACCAGGGTGCACGATGTCGAGCGGGGACCACATTCGAGGAAGAGGTCGTAATCCCGTTCAGCCAGCCACCGAACCGCCTTTGAGAACTGGACGGTAGCACGGGCGTGGCGTGCCCAATATCCTGGATCGGTAGCTTCGGCTTCTGTAATGGGTTGCCCAGTCACCGTCGAGACAAAGGGGTGGGTCGGCGGCCTCAGGCGCACCTTTGCCACCTCGGCGCGCAACGGCTCCACAATCGGGTCCATCATGGCAGAGTGAAAAGCGTGGGAGGTATGCAGATGCCGGCAAACGATTTCCTGACCTTTGAGCAATTCTGCGAAGGAAGCGATTTCGGCGTCAGGACCTGACACCACGCAAAGGGAGGGGGCGTTGTTGGACGCGAGCTGGATTGAGGGAGGCAGCATCTCCGCCACCTTTTCGGCGCTGCTTCCCACCGCCAGCATGGAGCCGCGCGGCTGGTTTTGCATCAACTGTCCCCGTAACGCAACGATCCTGAGGACCTCCGGCAAGTCCCATACCCCTGCCAAAGTCGCCGCAACGAATTCACCAATGCTGTGACCCACCATCGTGGCTGGCTGCACGCCTAAGCTCTGCCACAGCCGCGCCAAGGCGTACTCGATCACAAAGATGGAGGGTTGAGTAAAAAACGTGTCCTGCAATGATTGCCGTGCTGTCTCCTCGTCGCCGCTCCGGGGGTAGAGCAATTCCCGAAGATCACGGCCAAGATGTGGTTTGAGGTGCTCGCAACAGTCGTCGACTATGGCACGAAAGAGAGGCTCACCCTGGTAAAGGTTCTGCCCCATGTTGACGTACTGTGTTCCCTGGCCTCCGAAAATGAACACAACAGGCGGATCACGGCGTTCGCATCGTTTGCTCCCGCAACGCATAGGGTGGGGTTGTCGCAGGAGTTCAGCCGCTTCTCTGGAATCTGCGGCAACTACGAAACGCCGCTGTGCCAATTGTTTCCGCCCAACCTGCAACGTATAGGCGGCATCCGCAAAGCCACTCTCTGGTGCCTTTTCCAAATGCCTTGCCAGAGACCCTGTGTAGGCATCGAGCGCGGAGGAGGTTCGTGCCGAGAGGAGCAGGAGTTGCAGGGGACGCGGCTTGGTGAGAGGCCTCCGCTGAGGGGCCTCCTCCAGAATCATGTGGACGTTCGTGCCTCCAAAGCCGAAGGAACTGACAGCGGTCCGTCGCGGTATGTTTCGCCGGGGAAATGGGATCAGCCGGTCCGTGACAGTGAAGGGACTATTGGCAAGATCCATCTTTGGGTTGGGCGTCTTGAAATGCAGCAGCGGAGGAATCTCCTCGCGGTGGAGCACCAAAGCAGCGCTGATGAGACCCGCAACACCCGCGGCATTTGTGGGGTGCCCGACATTGCCTTTGATTGAGCCGACGTAGCAGAACTGTTTCCTATCGGTTTTCGCTTCGAACACCTTACACAGGGCTTCGAACTCAATGGGGTCACCGACCGGCGTACCGGTGCCATGCGCCTCGATATACCCAATGCTTTCAACCGGCACATTGGCACGGGCCTGCGCCATGGCGATTACTTCGGCCTGGCCTTCCACGCTGGGAGCCAGGAAAGACGCCGGGCGCGCCCCGTTGTTGTTTTTCGCGCTACCGCGCACGACCGCGTAAATCGTGTCACCGTCGGCCAGCGCGTCAGCAAGTCGCTTGAGGACGACAACGCCTGCACCGTCACAGAACATTGTGCCAGTCGCATCAGCGTCAAAGGGGCGGCAATGCCCATCCCTTGAAAAGGTTCCCCCCTCCTGATAGAGGAACCCGCTCTTCTGGGGCACTGAAATGTCGATGCCGCCAGCCAGGGCCATGTCACACTCGAAGTTGAGCAGGGCATTGTAGGCGTTGTCGATTGTGGTCAAGGACGTGGAGCATGCCGTGTTCAGGCTGATAGCAGGCCCCCGCAAGTCCAGCATATAGGCCACCCGCAAGGCGATGTAGTCCTTTTCGTTACCATACTCCACAGCCAGTTTGCCGGCCATGGCCAGCAGGTCAGGGTGGCTCAACAGGTTCGTTGTGTAGTAGTGGTTGTCGCCTATGCCGGCGAACACGCCGATCATTCCCTTGTAGCGACTGGGATCGTAGCCGGCGTTCTCCAGTGCTTGATAGGCCAGTTCCAAGAACACTCGCTGCTGGGGATCCATGACTTTAGCTTCAAGTGGACTGATGCCGAAGAAGCCCGCGTCGAACAGATCAGCGCCGTCGATGATCCCCCGGGCCCGAACGTAATCGGGGTCGTTCCGCAGGTACTCCTCGATCCCCGGCCCCAGTTCCTCCGGCTTGAAGAAGGAAATCGATTCAACAGAGTTGCGCAGATTCTCCCATAACTTATCGATGCTATCCGCGCCGGGGAAGCGGCCGACCATGCCGATGACCGCCACAGCGGCGAGCGATGGATCCTGGGCTACATAGTTGTTGCGGTGCGCAGTGGCCCGGCGTTCCATGTTTTTGATGAAACCGGAGTCAGAGTCGCTCTCTTCCAGAAAACGGCAAAGCTGCGAAACGGTCGGATACTGAAACACTTTGACCGGTGGAATCTCGCGTTCAAACCGTTGGTGATACAGACTCGCCATCCGAATGGCCGCCAGCGAGGTGCCGCCCAGGTCGAAGAAATTGTCGTCAATGCCGATCTCATCCAGCATCAGAAGCTCGCACCACAAATCGACCAACCGTCTCTCCAGAGCAGTCCGCGGAGCGATATAGTCCTGTGCCAGCAATGGCCTTTTTCTTTCCGGCGGTGGAAGCGCCTTCCGGTCAAGTTTGGCGTTGGGAGTGAGTGGGAATTGCTCAACCCGCATGAAGACCGAGGGAACCATGTATTCGGGCAGAGTCGCCCTGAGGCCTTGGCTTAAGGCATCCGAAGTCAAACCTTCCCGGCCGGTGTAATACCCGACCAAGCGTTTGTCGCCGGGGCGGTCCTCGCGCACGACTGCCACTGCCTGCCGAATCCCTTCGACTTGGGCAAGTTTCGATTCAATCTCGCCCAGTTCGATGCGGAAGCCCCGAAGCTTGACTTGATGGTCCATGCGGCCCAGGAATTCCAGTGTGCCATCCGGTCGCAAGCGGACTTCGTCTCCAGTGCGGTAGAGCCGGGCGCCGGCGACACAACTGAAGGCATCGGGAATGAATTTTTCAGCCGTCAACTCGGGCCGCTTCAGGTATCCGAGAGCCAGTCCGTCACCGCCAATCAACAACTCGCCGGGAGTGCCGGGCGGTGCCAACTGTTGTTTTTCGTCAACAACGTAAAACTGAGTATTGGCAATCGGAGGGCCGACCTCAACCTGATCCGCGGAAGTGATTTGTTGAACCGAGGACCAGATGGTGGTTTCCGTGGGCCCGTACATGTTCCACAGTCCCCGGCATCGAGGTAACAACTGCCGTGCGAGGTCGGAAGGCAGAGCTTCGCCGCCACAGAGGATCTTGAGGTCACTCTTTCCTTCCCAGCCGCTTTCAACAAGCATCCGCCAGGTCGTCGGCGTCGCCTGCATGACCGTGACACCATGGCTATCGATCAAACGTTTGAGTTGGCCCGCGTCGGAAGCCTGCTCCTTGGTGGCGACGACCAACTGACCACCCGTAGTCAATGGAAGAAGCAGCTCCAGAATCGAGATATCGAATGAAATGGTAGTAACCGCAAGGAGAACGTCCGTGGAGAACAACCCCGGTGTCTCAGCCATCGAAAACAGGAAATTGACCAACGCGCTTCGGGGAACCATGACCCCCTTGGGCTTCCCAGTTGAGCCGGAGGTATAGATCACGTAGGCGAGACGGGAGGCCGGGCTGACCGGGTTCAGGTTGCTGGACGGGAAACTAAGGAAAGCTTCCTCCTCGTCCAGGAGAACAACACGAGCAGTTGTCCCAGGAAGGGCGTCCTTTTTGGACTGTTGGGTGAGGACAAGAGGAGCCTCGGCATCACCGAGCATAAAGGCAATTCGTTGCTCCGGAAAGGTCGGATCTAAAGGGAGGTACACCGCGCCAGCCTTGAGGATAGCAAGCAAGCTCACAACCATTTCGACGCAACGGTCGAGGTACACACCCACGAGATTCTCCGGGCCTATTCCCTGCTCTCTGAGAAAATGAGCAAGCCGGTTGGCCCTTGCATTCAGCTCCGCGTAGGACACCCGCTTGGTACCCATTATCAAGGCGGGAGCCTCCGGTGTTCGCTCGACTTGTTCTTCGATGAATTCGTGCGGGCTGCGCCCCAGTGGGTATTCCCGTCGAGTGTCGTTCCACGGTTGAATCATATGTTCACAATCGACCGTTTTTGATGAAGGTTCTCGAAGGCCAGCCACGTCCCTGTTCCCTCACCGCGAGCTGTGTAGCCTCTTACCTCTAAAACATCAGAATAAGCACAGATTGCGGAAAACTCCTGACCTGGACTGAAACTCTTTGCCACTTCTTTTTAGGTGGGTTTTCCCCGGAGATCATCAGTGTGAGCGCCTCAAAGAGAGGGTCTGCGCTTGAGTCGGCAGTTTCCCTTGATTCAACCTTCACCAAGGATTCTTGGCGTTCGCTCGCAGCCCCGCAGGCTCCCACATGCCCTCCCTGAATTCGCCTTTGTGCATAGAGTGACCCTAACATGGGCATGAAATCTGTCTACAGCTCGAAGGTACCGGGACGAAAGTACCGTGTGACCCTTCCCATGTGGCGGAATCGATCGACTGGGCGTTACGAGGGGTGGCATGAAGCCGTTCTTGGTCTATCCACGCGCGCAGACTGCGACCAATGCAAGAGACTTCTCCGACGCGCCGGATCCTATCAATCCGGAATTTCCGACTTGCGCTTATCCTTCGCCTAAAAGCATACGGCGCTCCCCTTCTTTCTTGGGTCCAGTTCAGATCGCCAAGGCTCCTTTCAGGTGGCATCGCGGTTCGTTTCGGCCCTTCCGCCTGTGTCGCTCTGTCATCTGAGCCTGCATCCATCCCCGCCGTGGTATGAGCTTTCTGTCGCGCCTTCACAGCCCGCTCGCGGTTGTAGGCTACCCGGAACTCGTCAGGGTGATTCCTGCGTTCGGGAGGTGCGGATGCGGCATCGCCCCCTCGTGACCATAGCAAAAGCAATTCTCATTTTATCTGGTCGGAGGAGTTTGACAATGGGTCGACGGTATCATCGATATGGCACAACGGCTAGTCTATTAGCGGCACTCCAGGGTGCTATTTCATGGCGGGACCCCCACGACGACGCTGTCACGGAGAAGAGTAAGCCGGAAATTGGGTGTTCAAGCCCGCTTTCGCCCAGGATCCTGTGCCCGCAGGCCTGTCGAGGCAAGCTCGAACCGGCACGGTGCCCCTGGGTTGCCAGCGCTGCTCGTCTTTTTCCCTCCGGCGGTTTGGGGAGTGTATTTGCCGCCTACAACCTACCTCGCTGCTGACACTCATCCGCCCTGACGACTTCTGAACAGCTAAATTTCCCCCTCTCCTGGTTCCCTAGCCATCCGGCAGGGGCGGCGCGGCGGTCGACCCACTCCCGCCTTCACTCCCATCCGTTGGAGGTCCGGCGCAAAGCGGTTCAGTTGTACCTGGAGGAAGGCTTCTCGCCGGAACTGATCGCCCGCGAAATGGGCGTCGGCAAAAGCACCTTGTCCAAGTGGGTGAGGCTGTACCGCGACCACGGGGAAGCAGGCTTGAAGTCCAAGCCGGCACGTCAGAGCAGTCAGAGGCCAAGGTTGGGGCGGCGGTGAAGACGAAAGTCGTCGAACTCAAGCGTCGTCATCCCGATTTGGGCATCCAGAAGATCAGCCAGTTTCTGCGGCGCGTGTTGTTTCTGCCGGTGAGCCGGGAGACGGTTCGCCGGACGTTATATGAGCTGCAGCTGCTCACGAAACATAAGCCCCAGCCCCAGCGCCATCCACCCCAGCCGCGTTTCTTCGAGCGGTCTACCCCAACCAGATGTGGCAGACCGATATCTTTACCTTCCGTCTGGGAGGCAAGAACGCCTACCCCGTCGGCTTTCTCGATGATTCCTCCCGCTACGTGGTGGGGCTGGACGTGTTTCGCAGCCAGACGGCGGAGCACGTGTTGGAGGTGTACCGCACGGCGATCGCGGAGTACGGCGTGCCTTCTTAGCCGACCGCATTCACGTCCTTTCGGTACACCCCTTCAATCGTGGATTCTGGTCCGACGGTCCTGTGATGCTGGAGAGATACGTTGAGATCGGCGCTGACGAGAGGGAAAATCTTAGGGGAATGACCCGCGACACAGAGGTTGTCGCTATCTGCCGCAGGCACGGTTTCAGGATTCTCTGGTCGGCCGACCTGGACCGGGGGTGGCTGAACGTTGTTCTGAGCATAAATCCGCTGGTCACGGCCGGCAGGCAGGAGCACATGTCAAACTCGAAGGGCATGCAGCCATGGATGCGATTGAGGTGTTGAAAACACGCCGCTCTGTCCGCGCCTACAAGGGCGAACCGGTGCCTCGAAAGATCATCGAGGACATCGTTGATTGCGGACGCCTGGCGGCCA
>Ga0208321_1000335_pt1 | contig 36002 bp, 46 predicted proteins | sample June2015DPH_4_15_FD_184692 | JGI IMG/M metagenome (GOLD analysis project Ga0208321, IMG submission 184692) | Peatland microbial communities from SPRUCE experiment site at the Marcell Experimental Forest, Minnesota, USA - June2015DPH_4_150... | ecosystem: Environmental > Terrestrial > Soil >... | reverse complement strand
CGCCCCATGTCCAGCTTCACCAACCCGGCGAGCTGCGACCGCATCGTCTTCGGCGTCATCAGTCACTTGAACCGCTCCTGGGAGAGAAAACCCCTCAAGGAATTTACACAAAATGCTTGACGCTACCCATTAACTTGGTGGTGTACTTCATGAGTTTAGCAGGCTGCGGAACCCCCTCCCGACGAGGTAGCGGCGATTTCACATCGCCACATGTCCTGTGTTTTCAACAGCAGCATGGCGACGTGAAGTCGCCGCTACACGTTTTTCCGCAGCCTGTTAGTGATGAATCGCAGCACCGCTTCCCCTTTGTCCCCTCCTCCCCTGCGGGAGGACCGCCCTCTATTGCTACCGGCTATCAGTAAACACGAAGCGCCATGCGACCTTCGGCGGGCTGAATCAGCATTTGCCCCTGGGACTGCGCTTCAGGAGGTTCGACCACTGCCCAGTAAAGCCGACTATACGGTCAATTCGAGGACTCCGGCGGTCCAACTTCCTCGAACGGGGCTTCAGGAGCTTTGACTGACCGAGGGATTTAGGTTAGGGTCATGGGACTCATTCGTGCGAATTGGGCACCATGGGAAAGGACACGGACATTCTATAATCCAACGACAGGTGGCGGGAACTATGCCCGGAACTTCAGCCATTCAGCCTTATAGATGGCTTGCGCAATATTACGACCAGATCTTCACAAGGCTTCGATCCCCGATTGACGAGGCGCGAAAGCACGTGCTCAACCCGATCTTGCCGAAGTTGGTGTCCGCTTGCGATCTGGCGTGCGGCACGGGGACAACCGCCCTCGGCTTGGCGAGTAAGGGAATCAAGATGTTTGGTGTGGATATCTCACCGGTCATGTGCCGCCTTACGCGCGAGAAGGCTCATCGCACCGGCCTGTCTTTGCGCGTACTCCGCGCCGACATGCGGAGATTCCGGCTGCCGGAACCAGTCGACCTCATAATATGCGAATTCGATGCCCTAAATCATGTTCCGCGCAAGGCAGACCTGCAGGTTGTGGCAAAGGCTGTGGCACGAGCATTGCGGCCCGGCGGCTACTTCTACTTCGATGTCAACAACCGCCTTGCGTTCGAGCGATATTGGCCGGGCACCCTTTGGATCGAGAAGCCCGGTGTAGCAGTTGTGATGCACCGCGGCTTTGACCGCCTGCACGAAAGGGCCTGGACCAATGTCGAATGGTTCATTCGTGACGGACGGTGCTGGCGACGGCGCCACGAGCGCGTCGAGGAGGTCTGCTGGACCTTCTCCGAGATCCGCCACACCTTACACCAAGCGGGCTTCGCCCATCTGCGCAAGTGGGATTTCACTCCGTTCTTCAAGAACGATCCACTCTTTAAGAACAATCCACTGATTTGTCCTGGCTGCCGCACAGCTTATCTGGCGCGTAGGTCCCCCGCCTAGACCGGGAGCGGCTGCATGTGGCGCATCGAGGTCCTGCTGCGTTGCGGATCTATTGCTCCCGCTACCCCGCCCCCGAAACGGCGTTTTGGGAAGTGGGCAGGGTCACAGACCGGCGTCACTCGGACGGGCAACGCCCCGCTGGTAAGAGTGCCCCTGACCCCGCGCCGAAATGATCCGCTTGGACACGCGCGCGGCGACAAGCAGCGAAAAACGCCGCGTCCTTCTTGGAGGGGAAGCATGGATACCGTGAAATCCCTTTCGCCCTCATAGTGTGGGCGCCGCCTCATCAAGCTAGGGCTTATGGGCACTTGAGTTGGGGGATCGGTCGTGATGAACCATGACCGCAGCAAAAAAGCCGTCCATCAGGTGAAGATCGGGGCGCGTGCGGAAATAGCCGTGGGCATCAAACAAAGGCGCCAACGCGGGAAACTCGCGCGAAAGCTTGGCGGAGGTGAGCCTCCGGAATTCCGGCATGGCATTCAGAACGGCTTCCACGACCTGCTCGTTCTCTTCGGGCTCCAAAGAACAGGTGGCATAAACCAGTCTTCCTCCCGGTGCGAGTAACGGCAGCGCGTGGCGAAGCATTTTCATCTGCGTCTCGGCATGCCGCGTCAGGTCGCGCGGTTGGAGTCGGCACTTGATCTCGGGGTTCCGCGCCAGGGTTCCTGTCCCCGAACACGGAGCGTCCAGGAGGATACGGTCAAACAAACCGCCGAAAGGCAATTCCCGCGTAGCATCAAGTTGAAGCCGATGCAACTTGACCCCTGGCGGAACCTGTGGAGGCAGGAGCTTCCCCAGCGTTCTCAACCTCACGGCGCTCAGGTCACACACAGTGAGAGTTCCGCGCTCCAGCAACTGTGCGAGCAAGCCCGCCTTCATTCCCGGGGCCGCACATAGATCGAGCACGTGCTGCCCCGGTTCAGGTCGAACGAGCTCCGTGACCAGTTGCGAAGCCTCATCCTGAATCGCGACTCGGCCCTCCCGCATCGCCCGCGAGGAAACAATACTCCCGGATTTCACCACCAGGGCGAATCTGCTGAACGCACCCGGCACGACTGAAATCCCTTCTTGCGCAAGCTCAGCGGTGAGCGTCTCCTGGCCCGCATCCCCAGCGGTTACTCGCAGAGTCGTGGGCGGAACCTGCGTACTCGCCCAAGCCAAGCGGAGCGCCGTTTCAGCGCTCGTGAGCCCTTCCCCACTTACAGATCGTGGCCATTTTCTCGCCGCCCAGCGTTCGAAAAGCCAGCGAGGAACGGTGCGCTGGACAGCGTCGATTCCTTCCGGCTCCAACTCTTCAAAGCGAACCGAGCCGAGCCGCACCCCGGGTGGATTGCACTTTCTCAGTACGGCATTCACCAAACCCGCCGCTGAACGCTTGTGTGCGGCTTTGGTGAGTTCGACAGCGTCGTTCACGGTCGCGCGCACCGGGATCTTCTCAAGAAATCGAATCTGGTAGATGCCCATCCTGAGAACGGTCAACACTTCCGGGTCGAAACTCCTCAACCTACGCCCGGAGAGTTGCTCGATCCCAAAATCCAGTTCGCCGCGCCAGCGCAGCACGCCCATCACGAGCTCCGTCGCGAGCCGCCGGTCGACATCTTTGAGGGTGGATAGTTCCGGGCCTTGCAGCATGTCCACAGCGAAGCCGCGGCCAGCTTCCACGCGCCGTAGAATTTGGTAGGCGACTTGGCGGGCGGGAGAAGCGGGCATATGGAGAATAGTAAATAGTATATTGTGAATAGTAAATTGAAAGATGAACCTCATCGCTCGGGTTCTTCATTCACCAATAACCATTCACTATTCACAATTCAGTCAAATGTTTCGCCGGGCAAAAGTCTCACTCCATTGAGAAAATCGCGAGCCGGAAGGCGCTTCCGGCCCTCAAGTTGAATTTCTTTAGCCTCCAACAGGGTTCCCTGGCCGCAGGCCACGAGCAGTCTTCCGTGCTCAGCGACCAGCGTCCCGAGCTCAAGATGACATGGCTCGCCAGCGGTCGGCTGGCCTGCACCCCAAATGTGAAGGTTCTTGCCGCGAAACGTCGTGTACGCCCCCGGCCAGGGGCGCAGCCCGCGAATGCGGTTCCAGATTTCCCGTGCAGGAAGCACCCAGTCAATTCTGCCATCTTCTTTCTTCAGGATGGGTGCGCGCGTCGCCCGAGTGTGATCCTGTGGCTGGGGTTGAAGAACATCGCGCTCGAGTTGTTGGAGCGTTTCAACTACCAAGTCTGCGCCCAAGAGGCTGAGCCGCTCTCCGAGTGTCTCAGTGGTGTCCTTGTCCCGAATTGCGACTTCCCTCTTCAGCAGAATGTCCCCGGTATCCAAGCCCTCATCGATCCTCATGGTGGTCACACCGGTGATGGTTTCCCCGCGAATCAGCGCCCATTGAATGGGTGCTGCCCCGCGATACTTGGGGAGGAGCGAACCGTGCAGGTTAATACATCCGAATCGCGGGAGTTCAATCATCCATTTGGGGATGATGTGCCCGTAGGCCACGACCACGATGGCGTCGAGCCGAAAGCGCGAGAGGAATTCCACTGTCGTGCGATCTTTCAACCTCGCGGGCTGGAATACCTCCAGGCCACGTCGCAAAGCCACTCGCTTTACGGGCGGAGCCTTCAACTCGTAACCACGCCCGCTGGGTTCATCGGGATTCGTCACCACCAGATCGATGGCAAAGTTTTCCGCAATCAGCCTTTCCAGGGTGGGGACGGCAAAATCGGGTGTGCCGCAGAAAAGGAGGTTCATCAATTAGCGTGGATTTGTGGGGGCGTTCAAGCCGAAAACGCCCGCTTCCTGCCAGCCGCAAAGCGCCGAGGGGAGCTCCGGCGGCATGTCGGTGCGGCGCTTCCGTTTCACCACTCACCGGCTTTCATCAATTTGCGCACCTTCCGCTGAATGGACTCACGCTTGAGCCGGCCAACGTGTTGGATGAACAGCTTGCCGTTCAGGTGGTCCGTCTCATGGCAAAGGGCACGCGCCAACAAATCCTCGCCGGTCACAGTGAATTCCTGGCCATGGGTGTCCTGCGCCCGCACCGTGACGCGCTCGGGACGCGGCGTCTTGGCGCGAAATTCCGGCAAGCTCAAGCAGCCTTCCTCCTGCGTCTGCTCACCTTCCACCGAAACGATCACGGGATTGGCCAGCACCAGCTTGGCTTTTGGATCCTCGCCCACAGTCACATCAATGACACACAACCGCAAGGAAAGGCCAATCTGCGGCGCCGCCAGCCCGACCCCGTTCGCCGCGTACATCGTCTCGAACATGTCGGCTACCAGCTTCTCCAGATTGCTGTTGAACTCGGCAACGGGATTCGCGGGCTTCTCCAGAACTTCTTGACCATATTTGACGATGGGATAGATCATGGTGCAAGGATCCAGGATTTAGGATTCAGCACAGCCGGGAATTCTCAGAAGCGGCGAACCTGCTCCTGGTACGCGAGAAAATTGCGCTGCGTCTCTTCCATCGAGTCACCGCCGAACTTCTCGAGGAATGCGCGCGCCAACGTAAGGGCCACCATCGCTTCGCCCACGACGCCCGCCGCCGGCACAACACACACATCCGACCGCTCGTAGGCGGCCTTTACCGTCTCTTTGCTTTCAAAGTCCACGGATTCGAGCGGGCGGCGCAGAGTCGAAATAGGCTTCAAGTAACCTCGCACGACGACGTCTTCCCCGTTCGTGATTCCACCCTCCAGGCCGCCTGCGCGATTCGACTTGCGCGTGAAGTGCGTGTGTTCGCGGTCGTACCCGATCTCGTCGTGGACGCTTGAACCCGCTGCCGCCGCGTTCGCAATGCCGCTCCCGATTTCCACCGCCTTGACGGCTTGAATCGACATTACGGCCTGCGCCAACTGGCCGTCGAGCCTCTCATCCCACTGCGCGCACGACCCCAAGCCGGGCGGGACGCCCCGCGCGATCACCTCAAAGGTCCCGCCCACGGTATCGCGGTTCTCGATGGCGCGGTCCACCTCCTCCTTCATTCGCGCCTCGACCGCCGGATCTACGCAGGCCAGCACCGGATCTTCGCGCTCCTGCAGGGCCAACACGTTCTCGAACGGCGGCGGTTCACCCTCGAGCGCCACCTGGCCGAGCGCCGCGACGTGGCTCGCGACCTCAACCCCAAAACTCTTCAGAAATAGCTTGGCCACGGCGCCCACGGCCACACGCGCCGCGGTCTCGCGAGCACTCGCTCTTTCCAAAACGTAGCGTGCTTCGCGGAAGTTGTACTTCAGGCATCCAGCCAGGTCCGCGTGACCCGGGCGCGGCGGCGAGAGCGGCTTGTACTTGGCGCGCGCTTCCGGCCGGTCCTCGACCGCCAATGCCTCCTTCCAGTTCTCCCAGTCCCGATTCGCAACCAGGACGGCAATCGGCGAACCGATGGTCTGCCCGTGTCTCACACCGGAAAGGAACTGCGCGGTGTCGGATTCGACCTTCATGCGTCCGCCACGCCCATAGCCACCCTGGCGGCGCCTCAGCTCGCGGTTCACAAAGTTGAAGTCGATGCGCAGTCCCGCCGGCAATCCCGAAAGGATCGCGATCAACCCCTGACCATGCGACTCTCCTGCCGTCTGATAGCGCAGCATGTTTCCTCGTCGAGCGGTCCGCCGGGCGCCGTCTGAACTGTGTGATTCTAACGGATTCCGTCGAAGCGGTCAAAATTCCTCGGGCTTGGGTAGTGGGTCAGTTTGCACCTGACCTTCCGCACAGTCGCGCCTTGCAGGATCAACAGCCCCCACCCCGGCACCTCCGACGGACGGGGTGGTAGCGCCAAAATCCCAAATCGGCCCATTACTAGGCCTTGCGGCTTCCGCGTTTTCGCCTGGCGTCACGTCCGCTTTCCGGTGAGAATGGATTTTGCGCCCCTCCCCGTGTCATCTGAACTATAATGCGGCGCGTTTGAGGTTGCCTTGCGGTATCTTCTCCTCAGTGACATCCATTCGAATCTTGAGGCGCTCGAGGTTTGTCTCAAGCTCGCCCAGGGAAAATACGATCAGGCTCTTTGCTTGGGTGATCTCGTAGGGTACGGTCCGAACCCGAACGAAGTGATCCAGAAGGTCCGCGGGCTTGCCAAGGTGATCATCCGCGGGAACCACGACAAGGCGTGCTGTGGACTCGACGCCGCCGCCGAATTCAATCCTTTCGCACGCCTGGCCACCACCTGGACTCGCGAGGCCCTCACGCCCGAGCATTTCGAGTACCTTCGCTCGCTTCCAACAGGTCCCATCATGATGGCCGGTTTCGTCCTCGTGCACGGTTCGCCCCTGGATGAAGACGAATACATTCTCGGTCCCGGCCAAGCTCTGCCTCTGCTGCGAGGCCCTCAGACTCAGATCGTCTGCTATGGCCACACACATTATCAAGGCGGGTTCATGCTCACGCCGGCTGGCCGTTTTCAATCCATCCGATTTCACTCCGATCTGAATGGGCTGATGTTGACTCTCACCCTGGAGAACTCCGGGCGGTACCTCATCAATCCGGGCTCGATCGGCCAGCCCCGCGATGGCGACTGCCGCGCCGGGTTTGCAGTTCTCGACATGGACAGGCACCAGGTTGAGTTTTACCGAATCAAGTATGACCTGGCTAAAACACAGGCCAAGATGCAGAAAGCCGGTCTTCCCGAGCCCCTTTACCGCCGGCTGGGACTAGGACGCTAGCGCCGGTCCGACAGGTATTAGCTAATCCTTCTGCAAAGGGCCATTTTTCGGGCCGCGCAAAATGTAGGCGCCACCGATTGAGCGTTAGGTTGGAACGGCACTCGCTCCTTCCGTTGGCGTGTCCTCTGCAAGGCCGGGTCCTGAGTCTTCCGTACCGACCTCCGCGAATCAGAATTCCAGGTACACGGGTGTGATCGTCGGCGGAGTCTGGTTCCAATCCACCGGCATGTGTTCGAAGGTCACCCGGAACGGCCGCGTTTCACCGGGCTGCAAAGGCGGCGCGCTCCGGGTGAGCGGATGTGCGGCCTCGCGGAGTACAACCTGGTTGAGCACGTCCACGAAATTCAACTCCACGTCGAGGTGACGAACGGTTTTCGCCCCCTTGTTTGTGACGCGCGCATCCAGGTACGTTACCGTGATGCCTAGAAAGTTTTCCGCCGCGCTCATGTGCAGCTCGGTGAACTCGAGGGACCCAAAGTAGGCTTTCTGCTCAGCGCTCGGCGCCGGCCGCGTAGAAGCCGGCCCGAACGAGGCGGGATGCCGCAGCAGGACATACCCCGCAATCAGTCCCGCCAGCACCAAAGCCACGCTCAGAATGATGATCAGAGTCGAAACACCACGATCGTCCCGCGACATGATGGTCCATTAGGTCCCGGCCACAGTCAGGCCGGAAACCAGTAACGTGGGCGCCGCCAGCGCGCTGCGAAACTCCAGATCGTCGCCCACCATCTCAATGTGGTTCAACATTTCCGCCAGGTTTCCCGCGATGGTGACCTCTTCGACAGGATAAGCAAACTCCCCGTTTTCAATCCACATCCCTGCGGCGCCGCGGGAATAGTCCCCCGTCACAATATTAACGCCGAAGCCGATCAACTCCGTGACGTAGAATCCTGCTTTGACGGATCTACGAATCTCCTCCGGACTATGCGTGCCGGGGACTGCGTAGAAATTCTTGGGTCCAACGTGTGGCGGTCCGGAGATTCCCCGCGCCGCGTTGCCGGTCGTCCGCAGATTCAGCTTGCGTGCCGTGTAGCAGTTCAGAAGGTAATTCGTGAGCACGCCGTTTTCAATCACGGGAGTGACCGACGCAGGAACCCCCTCGTCGTCGAAAGGGCGCGTACCGAACCCGCCCGGCCGCAGACCATCATCGAGGATGGTTAGCCGTTCACTGGCAATCTTCTGATTCAACTTCCCGGTCAGAAACGAGGCGCTGCGATAAATTGCGTCTCCGCGCACGGCCTCGAAAATGTGGCCAACCAGCGAGCGCGCTGTCTCCGGATCGAAAATCACGGGGACCTGGCAGGTCGCCATTTTGCGCGCCCCCAGCTTGCGCAGGGTGCGCTCGGCTGCTTTGCGGCCGACCGCCTCGGGGCTTTCGAGCGCGGCGGCGCGACGCGCCACGGAGTACCAGTAATCGCGCTGCATGCCGCCGTCTTCCGCCACCGGAGCGACAGAAACCGCACAATACGATGACCGATAGCTTCCCACGAAACCTAGCGAGTTCGCATAGGCCTTCCGCCCCACGCTCGCTTCAAACCACGCCCCCTCGGAATTCTTGATGCGCGGGTCAGCGCTGAGCGCCGCCGCCTCCGCGCGCCGCGCATAATCAATGCGGTCCTCGGGGGAAAGCTCGCCGACGTCGCGGGAGAAGAGCGCCAGATCGCCTTCGTAACGCCCCAGCAGCGCCGCCTCCGGCAATCCGCTCGCGGGATCTTCCGAGGTCACGCGCGCCATGGCGATCGTGCGCCCCACCAGCCTTTCCAGAGATGGCGGGGAAAAATCACTGGAGAAAGAGGTCGCGCTCCGCACGCCGAGGAAGGCGCGCAATCCCAATACTTTTGACGCCGCCTCCTTAAGGCTTTCGATTTTTCCCAGCCGCAGCGCGGTGGAAAAATCATCGGCCTCGTGCACCGTGGCGTCGGCCGCCGACGCACCCCCACGCACGGCGCGATTCACAAGCTCCGCTGCAACCTGTTCCAGTTGTTGTTCTGCCATACTCAGAATTCAGGAGCAAGGATTCAGGAAGCCGTAATCCTGAACCCTATTCGAGCTCTATGTGAAGGACTGCGCGCTACGCGGCGCCGTGCCGCCCACCGTTAATTGACTGATCTTGATGGTGGGAATGCCCACGCCTACGGGCACGCTCTGCCCATCCTTGCCGCACGTACCGATTCCTGGGTCGAGCTTCAGATCATTCCCCACGGCGGTCACGCGCCTCAGCACGGTCGGGCCGTCGCCGATCAGCGTAGCGCCTTTCACGGGCGCCGTCACCCGGCCGTCCTCGATAAGGTACGCTTCCGAAGCCGAAAACACGAACTTGCCGTTGGTGATGTCCACCTGCCCACCGCCGAAGTTGACGGCGTAGAGCCCGCGCCGCACGGAGCGGATGATGTCCTCGGGAGCGTCCGTGCCCGCCAGCATGCAAGTGTTGGTCATGCGCGGCATGGGAATGTGCTCGTAACTCTCGCGCCGCCCGTTGCCGGTACGCGTCGTCTTCAGAATGCCGGCGCTCAGCTTATCTTGCAGATAACCGCGCAAGACGCCGTTTTCGATCAGCACCGTCTTCTGGGTCGGCTCGCCTTCGTCATCCACATTCAGCGAACCGCGCCGCGCGGGAATCGTGCCGTCGTCCACCACCGTGCAGATTTCGGAAGCCACGCGCTGCCCGATCCGACCGCTGAAGGCAGAGATGCCCTTGCGATTGAAATCTGCCTCCAGGCCGTGCCCGATGGCTTCGTGCAGCAGGATCCCGGGCCACCCCGGTCCCAGCACCACTTCCATCTCGCCCGCCGGTGCTTCGCGCGCATCCAGTTGCACAATCGCCTGCCGCGCCGCTTCCTTCGCAAAGTGTTCCGGGGCGCGCTCGTCCGAGAAGAATTCCAGCCCCACGCGCCCCCCACCGCCGCTGGAACCAGACTGCAGCTTGCTGCCGTCCTGCGCGATGGTGAACACGTTCAGCCGCACGAGCGGCTGGAAATCCGTAACGATGCGGCCGTCCGACCCAGCAATGAGCACGTGACGAATCTGGTCGCCGTAGGTCACGCGCACCTGCTTGATGCGCGGATCGTAAGCGCGCGCGGCACGGTCCCCACGCACCACCAGCTCGAGCTTGTCGGCCAGGTCGCGGTCCGTCGACGGCAACGCCACCGGGTAAAAATCGTGCCCCGCCTCGAGCGCACTCAAGCCCACCGTCGAAACGCGCGCCGGGCCGCTGGCAATACGCGCCGCAATCTTGGCCGCCTTCAGAATCTTCTCCGGGGCCAGGTCGTCCGTGTAGGCGTAGCCGGTCTGCTCGCCCGCCACCACGCGCACGCCGCAGCCCATGGAGATTCCCTCGGTCGCAGTCTTCACCAGCGACTCGTCCACGAGCAGCGAAGACAAGGTGGTGTGCTCGAAGTAGAGGTCCGCGTACTCGCCGCCCTCAGACAGCGCCGCCCCCAGATACTGCGAGAGGCTCGCCTCCGTCAGTCCAAAGCGTTCAAGAAAGAAGCGATCGGGATTGGCCATATTGGCTAGGCCGCCACATCCGTGGCGGGGGGGCTACATTGGGCTCTGTGACGAACGCCCCAAAGTCCAACGTAGCACACCACTTCGGATGTGTCAATTTTGCCGCAACCCGATCGAGTTCATCGTATCTTTCTGCCGTAACCCCGCCCCCGACAACTGTACTAGCCTATACCACCGGTTGGCAGGTAACCTGTAACGACCGTATGGGTTGGTCGATTGCCCCAGTTCACAGGCCCGGCATGCCGCGCAGACGACTTCCCCGCTCTGCGAACCGGATTTTCCCTCACACGAGCGCCACCCTTTTTTTTCCTTTCCAACCCACTGGCGCGCGGACGCGTCTAATGATACAAGAGAGGGGTGTACAATGGGTCTGGGGGAGGCTGGGGGGTTGTACCGCCACAGGAACATTCACGATGGGAGGTTGTGTATGAAATCCATGGTGTTCGTCATCGTCCTTAGCGCCGTCGTTCTCTCTTGGGGCGCCAGCCTCGCCCAGGCAGGGGTCATTCGCTCCACGGGCAAGGCGATTGGCAAGGGCTCTGCTGCCACCGCCAGTGGAGTTCAAACCGCCGGGAAGGCTACGGGAAGTGCAGTCAAAACGGGTACGGTGGCCGCGGGCAAGGGCGTTGTCGCAGCGCCCGGTCACGTGGTGCACGGGACCGCCGGCGCAGCGAAGAAAACCTGGAAAGCCATCTGGTGAACGACCCTGCGAACGACGAATCCCGAGGGACGCACGCCGTCCATGCGCCTCAACTCTCAAATGAGGTTTGTGGCCGCGTATAGTGCATGCCGCGGCGCAGAGGCGGCGAACAACCTTCGCCTCCGTCGCATCGCGGGGCTGCTCTCCGCTACCACAGCCGGCGCGTCGTCAGCCCGTCCGGCGAGCCACCTCGATAGCGCATCAGTTCGCATTCGGCTTATGGGACCTGCATCTTAGCCCAGAAATCAGCCGAGGTCAGAACTGGAACGATTTCAAAGTCGATCAGGTCAACCCAACCGCTAACCCGGCTGTTCAACCATTCCAAATGCGGTGTTTCCATGATTTGAAAACACCGAGTACCCGTCGAATCCACCCAACTCGCGTGGTAAGTAACGCCTTCCGGCAACATTCGACCGCTATGTTTGAAGCGCTCGCCGATAAGCCTGACACTGTCCGGTTTGAAGCGTTCAATGACCATGAAGAGCATGCAACCGAGTGTACCGCACCCCGGCCACGCTTCAAACTGGCCACGGCCCGGGTAGTGGGTCAGTGTGAACTCGGTTCAGAAACCCTTGGCACGTGATTTGCTCAGTTGCCAGGGAGTTTGACCCGCACCCGGGGGTCAGCCCAATCGATGCGCTCCAATTTTAGGCACGCCTTCCCGCCCCTGCTGAACCATTCAAAGCAAGCGTAGCGCGGACCTGTCTTGAAGGTCCGCGGCTTTTTGGTGTCGATTGGGGACGAACCGCAGACCTCCAAAACAGGTCTGCGCTACTCACTATTGCCTCCGCACGCCACCGCGCGTAGATTGATCGCATGTCCAAGTTGCGGCGACCGTTCCTTTATGACCGCTACATCTTCGTGACCGTCAATTTGCTGAGATCGAGGCGCAAGCTGGAGGAACGGGATTACGAGCGGTTGGCGATTGCACTCGCGCGGATGCGGCAAAAGCAGCGATTTCAACTGACGGCCTGGGTTTTTCTGCCCGATCACTGGCATGCCATCATTTATCCGCCTCATCCGCTCAGCATCGCGCAAGCGATGAGTGCCATCAAGGTGAGCTCGATGATCGCCCTCAACCACGGCCGGCGGGAGAAGGGAGAACTTTGGCAAGAGCGTTTCTTCGACCACGCGCTCCGCACGGTGAAAGACTATGGGGAGACCGTTGAGTATATCCACATGAATCCGGTGAGGCGAGGTCTAGTGAAGCGGCCCGAGGAGTGGAGGTGGTCCAGCTTTCCTGAGTACGCGGGCGTGGACGCCGCCGAACAACTGCGCCGCTGCGGGCTGACCATCGACCGCGTCCGTTTGCCAGTCAATGAGAACGCCAGGATTTGAAGCTGAAAGCCGCGGACCTACAAATCAGATCCGCGCTACGCTTGCTTGCCTGCATTCCTTTGTGCGGAACCGTAAGAGTTCTCTTCATCACACTGACGAACTTCTGGAAGTCGGAGATTTCCTTGATTTCTTGGCCTCCTGCGCGTTGGGCTGGGAAAACTTTCGCACCAGCCATCTATCCAAAGCCCTTACCATTCTCGGACTCTTTCCGGCTTCGTCGTTCCCTCCGTATCTCTTGTAAATCCGCTTCACGAGTTTCAAACCTTCTGTTAGGGAATCATCGGTGAGCGCGTCCACATCAATACGCACAAGGTCTCCGGGCGGGCTGTATGCGCTGCTTGTCGCTGCACATGCCACATAACGCGCCAGATAAAAGAGAATGTTCCGCTTAGCCTCGTTATCTAGCTTCAGTTTGGCGATATCAAGAAACTCGTCCACGCGCCTAACGATCCTTGCACACTGAAGATAGATAGAAAGATCATAAGGGTGGTGTTTTGCCACTTCTTTATCCATTGGCCTGCTGTCATCGTAGTCGTCGTGGCCAAAGATCTTGTACCGTTTATCCATGTCGTTAATATAATCGCGGGGGCGCCCCTGTGCGACGTTCGGACTTCGTTCCATAATCGCCACAATCGCTTGGACTACCGAGAGGGCACTTACGATCTTGGCTATCGGCTTCTTTTGGTCGCGGTAGTATCCTCTGCGCCTCTCGTAGTACAATCCACTGGGTTTGAAAGTGGCCTCGATCTGCTTATGTATCCTAGAAGTGGTGAATAGTGCCTCGGAGGGCATAGGATTTTGGTTGTTCGTGGCCCGAATGATCTGATCTCGGGTATCTTCATCCGAATTCTTGATGACTTTTACCAAAATCCTTCGATTATCGTTGTCGGGAATACATTGGCCTGCGTTGAAATAGGAAAATATTTGCCGGGACGTTTGCAGTCCATTGACAATTTGGGGATCGGTAATCTTGAGAACCTTGCCGCCCCCTGTTTGTGCATCTGGAGACAAGATCGTGATCCCATTATTGAGTAGCCAAAACTCTGGCATTTCGGCTGGTCGTTCCAGAGTGTCATAGATAGACACATTCACGCGAGTATCACGTTGGAACCCTCGGACATTGTCGTCGAATAATCTGTCGATTATCCCTCCATCATCGGCTTTCAAAAAGGTGTAAAAATCTTTCAATTTGACTAGGCCAATCCAGCCTTCGTCAAGACCCACCAACTCCACAAAATGAAGAGACTTCTCCGACGCGGGGCGTTTGTAGAGTTGGGTATATAGTTTCGCCGCATTGACGAAGTGGAATGGATGCACTTCCGCCTGACTGAAGTGCTTCCTAACTGTGTCTTCAACTCGCTCGGCAGCAGTTATGCAGTCTTGGTTCTCCACGACATCAAGGCGAGTCACATAGTAATAATCCACCACTAGCCGAGGCAGCGAAAGTTTCTGAAATGCCTCCTTAAACATCTTTATCCGGTGCAGTAAGTCCTTGTGGTATGTGCGCCCGTAGTTGGTAGGCTGACGCTGCAAATCTAGGATATCGTCGGTGAGCACCTGAAACCGATCAACACCTAACGGAGAAAAACCGTCGCTTCCCTTCGATTGTATGAATATCAAATTGGCGGTTAGCCCGCGCTGCTCTGGGACATCGGTATCGTCCTGAACCAGCTTTTGTCCGACGAGGAAAAAAAGCGAATCCGTACCGCCGTCGTTGGACTTGCCAACGATACCCGAGAGAATATCTTCGTCCGATAGGCGGAAATCCTTTAGCAGTTGATCGGCACAAAAGAATTCAAAAGGATCGACTTTCGTCAGTCCAGGCGCTCGTTCAGCAAGCCAATGGCTGTATTCTGCTTCAAGGGCAGCGACATCATTTTGGCTCATTTGTCCCCCCTGGGGATCATCGTACACCCCCCAGAGGCGGGCGAGCAAGCGTAGCGCCCCGATGCATCGGGGCGGCTTTCCACTTCAAATCCTCGCGTTCTCGTCGGCGGCCAAAGCACACGGTCGATGGGCAGCCCGTAGCGGCGCAGCCAACCGTCATCCCCGCGAAGCTTGTCCTCCGCGGAAGCGGGGGAGCGGGGATCCACAAACGAACTGGATTCCCGCTTCCGCGGGAATGACACGTTGGGGACATGCACTCCACATGCCACATCGCACCTACCACCTATCCCGACCCGGTCGGCACTCGCACACTGCGCTCGCTGCCCGATGGCTTTCACTTTTCTTCCTACCGGTAGCCTAAATCGTGCATTAAGGCCTTGACATTACACCTGAGACTAATGCTAACCTAGGATGTAGGGAGCGGTGTGTTTGTGAGGTCGCACGCAGCACCGGCACGAGAAACGCCGCCCTGGCACGTGGATTCCCGCTTTCGCGGGAATGACATGGCCAAACTTCCGGGGCGAGCGGCGCTCGCCCCTGGCGGCCGAACGCCGTTCGGCCCTACAACGGCGATTCGTGAGGTTACGATGTCCCTAACCCAAAAACGGAAAATGACCCAGAAGAACTTGGCCGCGCATCGCTCGAACGGCCCCCAGTCGCGGGGTCCGGCGACGCCGGCGGGCAAGGCTCGCTCCGCCGCCTCCAAATTGCGTCACGGTTTCTATTCGCAGGCGCGGGACGAGGCGTTGCTCGCCCTGGGGGAAGACCCGGACGACTACGCGCGCCTGCTGAAATCCCTGGCGGATGATTTGCAGCCCCGGGAGGGTTTAGAGAGCGAGTTGGTGCTGCGCATGGCGCGCGCCTTATGGCGGATGCAGCGCAGCGAGCGCATGCAGGACGGCCTCGCCATGAAGCGCGTCGCAAGCGGGATGCAAAGCGAAGAGCTGCTGGCCGGCTCCAAGCTCTTGCGGAATTATCGTGCCCAGGAGCGCCTGGAGGCTCTCGGCACGGCGCTGACCCGCCGGGATTACCTCCCCTCTGCCGCTGAAATCCAGGCCTTTGCGGAAAACATGGGGTCGAACCCCTCGCCCGAGATGCAAAGAGTCTTCGTCCTCCTGCAGGCCCTGGGAAAGCCCCCGCAGGACAATCCGGGGCCGGCGAGCGAAAGCCTCGATACCCTGCTCGAGCCGGCGGGGGAGGGGCCGGGACCGGAAGCGGCGCGCCAGGAGCTTCAGGCCCTGCTGGATGAGCTCGTTGACACCTATCGAAAGGCCTGCTCCCTGCTCATGCAGCAATGCGAAAACGTCCGATCACCGGAGAATCGCGCCGCGCTGATGGCTCCCCAGGACGAAAACGCGCTGCTCATGCAGAGGATGGAAGATTCCAGCCTGCGCCAATTGTGGCGGCTGACCAATGTGCTGATCAAGGTCAGAAACGGGGCGCTGACCCAAAAAGATGTTAAAAATGCAGGGCGATCTGGATGAGTTATTGAAAACAAAGGGCAAGAGGAAATGAAAAACTAGCGATCTGGATGAGTGCTTGAAAATAAAGGGGTTACGTGATAATCGGGGCAAAGCCAGAATGTTGTTGAAAGGAAAGGTGGTTATCGCGCTGGTTTCGGCCAATGAGGCAAGAAAGGGGACATTTCTAAAGAGCTTTGACAAGCCATCCGGGTACCGGTGTCATTTGCAAGACATGGGCGTTGCAAGCTGCAGTCATTCCCGCGAAAGCGGGAATCTACTCAGCAAACCTTCGGAAATGCGCTGTCGACGGACTGGATTCCCGCTTTCGCGGGAATGACCGGCGTTTCGAAAGGGATCCCATCCCAAAGGACACCACCACCCAAACTGGCCACTCCTTGACGCTACTACAAGGCGGGCATTAGAATGGCCTATTATCTTTCGCACGGCGATGCGAGGAGAGGGGAGCTATGCTGGACGGCGCGATCCCGGAGGGGCTTACCTTCGATGATGTCTTACTGATTCCTGGCAAATCCTCGGTTCTGCCCACCGAGGTTGATACCCGCACTCGGCTCACCCGCCATATCACCCTGGACATTCCCATCATCAGCGCGGCCATGGACACGGTCACGGAATCACGCCTGGCCATTGCCCTCGCGCAGCAGGGCGGCATCGGAATCATTCACCGCAGTATGTCGATCGCCCAGCAGGCGCTGGAGATTGACAAGGTGAAGCGCTCGGAAAGCGGCATGATTGTTGATCCCGTCACCATAGGCCCGGAGAACCTGATCTCCGATGCGCTCGAGATCATGAAGAAGTACAAGATTTCCGGCGTGCCGGTCACGAAGCAAGGCCGCCTGGTCGGCATCCTGACCAACCGCGACCTGCGCTTCGAAGACCGCCTCGACCTGCCCGTCGAGCAAGTGATGACCAAGGAAAACCTGATCACCGTGCCGGTCGGGACGACCCTGGAAGTGGCCGCCAAGATGCTCCATCGGCATCGCGTGGAAAAACTGCTGGTTGTCGACGATGCTTATAATCTCCGCGGGCTTATCACCGTAAAGGATATCCAGAAAAAGCTAAAGTATCCGGATGCCTGCAAAGATGAGCAGGGGCGCTTGCGAGTGGGCGCCGCGCTCGGAGCCACAGGCGATTACCTGGAGCGCGCGGCGGAGTTGGTGAAGGCCAAGGCGGACTTGCTGGTGGTGGATACCGCCCACGGACATTCCACGCGTGTCCTCGACGCGGTCCGCAACGTGAAGAACAAATTCCCCGGCGTGCAGCTGGTGGCCGGCAACGTCGCCACTTTCAACGGGGCGCACGACCTGATCGAGCTCGGCGTCGACGGCATCAAAGTGGGGATTGGACCGGGTTCCATCTGCACCACCCGTGTGGTGACGGGCGCCGGTGTGCCGCAAATCACCGCCATCGCCGAATGCGCGCGTGCCGCACTGAAGGCCGGCGTGCCGATCATCGCGGATGGCGGCATGAAGTATTCCGGCGATATTTCCAAGGCCATCGCCGCCGGCGCCAGCTCCGTGATGCTGGGAAGCCTTTTCGCCGGCACCGAAGAAAGCCCCGGCGAGACGATTCTCTACCAAGGGCGCAGCTTCAAGTCTTATCGCGGCATGGGATCCATCGCCGCCATGACCGCCGGTTCCGGCGATCGCTACGCGCAGGAACGCGAAGTGGCGCGCGGCGAAATCTCCAAGTTGGTTCCGGAAGGCATTGAGGGGCGCGTTCCGTACAAGGGCCTGCTGGCCGACCTCGTCGGGCAACTCGTCGGCGGCTTGCGCTCCGGGATGGGCTATTGCGGCTGCGCGACCATCGAAGAACTGCAACAGCGGGGCCGCTTCCTGCGTATCACCTCCGCCGGCTTGCGCGAAAGCCACGTCCACGACGTCATCATTACGAAAGAAGCGCCGAACTACTGGCTGGACTAATCCCCAGGCGGTTCGAATCGCTCACGCGAAGAGCAACAGAAGGGCGGCGAGAAAAGCGAAGAGGCTCGAGAGGGCAAAAGGTGCGGCAGGCGAGTAGCGCTGCCAGATCCACCCGGCGAGCAGGCTCGCCGGAAGCGCGGCGACCCCCACGACCCAATTAAGAACCCCGAAGACCGAAGCCCGCGAAGCGCTGGGCACAAGGTCGGCCACCCAGGCCTTGATCACTCCTTCGGTCAGCGCGTAGTAACTCCCGTAAACCGCAAAGAGAAACCAGACCATTTGCGGAGTGTGCAGAAGCGCAAAGCCCGCATAGACAGCCGCGTAGATCAAATAACCCGCCACAACCAGCCGCCGCCGCGGAACGCGGTCGGAGAGCTTCCCCGCCGGCCAGCTCAGCACCGTGTAGACCACGTTGAAAAGGAGTCCGAGCGCGGGCGCCATCCACGCGCTCATGCCGAGGTTCTGCGCGCGCAGGACCAGAAACAGATCCGAAGAATTACCGAGTGAGAACAACCCCACAGCGGCAAGAATCAGCCCTAACCTCGCGCCTTGGGCTTTGTCCGGGGACCCTGCCGAACTCGTGGAGATGACCACGGTCTTGGCCGGAGCCCGCACTTCCTTCACCGCAAACCACGCCAGCAAGACGCTGGCGAGGCCCGGGATCGCGGCCATCCAGAAGACGTTTCGAACCTTGCCTGCAAACAGTGGCAACAGGACGATCGCGCTGAGCGGGCCCACAATCGCACCCGCGGTATCCATCGCCTGGCGCAAACCGAAAGCCGCCCCACGATGCGCGGGATCGACGGAATCCACAATCAGCGCATCGCGGGGCGCCGCACGAAACCCCTTGGCGGCGCGATCGGCGAAGCGAATCCAGAAAACCTGTCCCCACGACTGCGCCAGGGCCAGCAGCGGCTTCACAAGGTTGGCCAGCGTGTAACCCGCCGCGGCCAGCGGCTTGCGCCGGCGCAGGCGGTCCGAAAGCCAGCCCGAAAGCAAACGACCGAAACTCGAGACCGTTTCCGCCGCGCCTTCGATCAGTCCGAACGTCATCGGCTGTGCGCCCAGCACGGCGACCAGGAATTGCGGCAGCAGCCAGTAGCCCATCTCCGTGGCAGTATCGTTAAGAAACGCCACCCAAGCGAGCGTCCACACGTTCCGCGGCAGACGATAGCCTTGTTCTGCGGCCCCCCGTGCCGCAGCGGATTGTTTGTTCACGGCGGCCATCAAACCTCTCGCAAAAAGAAAATCCCGACTCGGAGTAAAATCCTTCGAGTCGGGACCCTCAAACTCAGACTTGCAGAATCTCCTGCGCTGGCCGCAGCTATTTCTTTTCTTCTTCCTCGGGCGGTGGGGCCTGCTGTTGGGCCTTGGCAGCTTCTTCCGCAGCCTTGCGCCGCGCCTCAGTTTTCTTGGCGCGCTTCGCGGCCAGCCGCTGCAGGGCCTCAGTGCCCACGAGCTCCAGCACTGCCAGGTCAGCGCCATCACCGCGGCGCCAGCCCGCGTGGACAAGCCGCGTGTACCCGCCCTGCCGCGAGGCGTAGCGCTTGGACAGATCTTCAAAAAGAAACTTCACCGCACCGGGATCGAGCAGGTAGCTTGCCGCCCGCCGCCGCGCCTGCAAGTCGCCACGCTTCGCCAGCGTGATCATCCATTCCGCCAGCGGGCGCGCGGCTTTGGCCTTGGCCACGGTCGTCTCGATGCGCTCCCGCAGGATCAGCGAGGTCACCAGGTTCCGCAGCAACGCTCGTCGATGCTCCGTCTTCCGGCTCAGCTTTTTTCCGTAATTCCGATGTCGCATGTTCGATTACCCATCCCTAGACTTGTTGCTGAGGAAGCTCGGGAACCGGTGCCACTGCGTTACCCTTCTCATCGAATTTCATGCCCAAACTCAACCCCATCGCCGTGAGAATCTCTTTGATTTCGTTCAGCGATTTCCGTCCGAAATTCTTGGTCTTCAGCATTTCCTGCTCACTCTTCTGGACGAGCTCGCGGATCGTGGTGATGTTGGCGTTCTTCAAGCAGTTGTAAGAGCGAACGGAAAGCTCCAGTTCTTCCACCGAGCGATCGAGGTTCTCGTTGTAAACTGGCGCCGCCCGCTCTTGCGGAACCTCCTGCACCTCCGGCTCCTCCTCGAAGTTGATGAAGATGTTCATGTGGTCCTTGAGGAGCTTCGCTCCCAGGCCCACGGCGTCCTGTGGAGTTATCGCGCCGTTTGTCCAAACGTCCAGCGTGAGCTTATCGAAGTCCGTCATCTGCCCCAGGCGCGCCGCTTCCACGGTGTAGTTGACTTTGCGCAGTGGCGAATGCACCGAATCGACGGGGATATACCCGATGGGGAGGTCCTCGTCGAAATTCTTTTCCGCCGAAACATAGCCGCGGCCGATCTTCACCCGCATCTCGATGTGCAGGCTGCCGCCCTCGCTGATGGTGGCGATGTACACATCCTTGTCAAGAACTTCGATGTCCGGGTCCTCCTGGATCATCCGTGACGTCACTTCTCCCGGCTTGTCGACGTTCAAGTAGAGGGGCTTCGGACCTTCCACGTTCATCTTCAGCGGAATCTGTTTCAAATTCAGGATAATGTCCGTGGCGTCTTCGACCACCCCGGGGATGGATGAGAATTCGTGCATAACGCCTTCGATACGCACGGCAGTGATCGCTGCCCCCTCGATTGAGGAAAGCAGCACGCGTCGCAAGGCGTTGCCAATCGTCGTCCCGAAACCACGCTCAAACGGTTGCGCAGAAAACTGCCCGTACTTGTCCGTTAACGTATCGGTATTCGCTACCAGGCGCTTCGGTTTCTGGAATCCTTTCCAAAGCATCGCGTTCAAACCTCCCTTGGAGCCCGCCTTGACGGAGCCCCCGCTCCTGTACGCCGATCCAGCCTACTTCGAGTACAGTTCGACGATCATCTGCTCTTGAATCGGGAAATTCACGTCCTCGCGTTTGGGCAGCGAAATGACTCTCGCCTTAAGACCCTCGCGGTCCAATTGCAGCCAAGCCGGAAGGCTCCGACCTCCGGAAAGATCCAGCGAGCGCTGCACCCCCGCCAAGTTGCGGCTCTTCTCACGCACGGCGATTTCCTGCCCCGGGGCGACGGCGAACGAGGGGATATTGACCTTGCGGCCCGAGACCTGAATGTGGCCGTGGCGGACCAACTGCCGGGCCTCGGCGCGCGAAGACGCCAAGCCCAGCCGGTAGACGGCGTTGTCCAGCCGGCGCTCGAGCATGAGCAACAAGTTCTCACCGGTCACGCCTTTCATCCGCGCCGCCTTCTCAAAGTAGCTGCGGAACTGGTCCTCAAGGATTCCGTAAAGACGGCGCAGTTTCTGCTTCTCACGAAGTTGCAGCCCGTACCCGATGAGCTTTGGCCGTCGGGCTTTCCCATGTTGCCCCGGAGCGAAGTTGCGCTTCTCAATCTCGCACTTGTCCGTCAAGCACCGCTGCCCCTTCAGGAACAGCTTTATCCCTTCACGCCGGCACAGCCGACAAACTGCTTCACGATACCTTGCCAAACTAACCTCCTCAGGAACGAAACACCAAATTCGGATCTCGTCCTAAACTCTCCTGCGCTTGGGCGGGCGGCACCCGTTGTGAGGAATCGGCGTCACGTCTTTGATGTTGCGCACCTCGAGCCCCGCCGTGGCCAGCGCGCGAATGGCCGATTCCCTTCCGGCTCCCGGCCCTTTCACCCGCACTTCCACGCTGCGCATGCCGTGATCGCGGGCCGCGTTGGCCACCCGCATGGCCGCCTGCTGGGCGGCAAAAGGCGTGCCCTTGCGCGAGCCTTTGAACCCCAGCGAGCCGGCGCTCGACCAGCAGACCACGCGGCCGTCGGAATCCGTCACGCTGACGTGCGTGTTGTTGAACGTCGCCTGGATGTGCACGATCCCGGTCGGGACAATGCGCTTTTCTTTTTTCTTGAAGACCTTCTTCTTGCCTGCTTTCGCTGCCGCTTTCGCCATGAATCCTCACTCCCCAATTTCGTGCCGCCGCCCCGGGCTAGGTCTTAGCCATAGACCGCTTCTTGTTGGCAACCGTGCCTTTCCGCGGTCCCTTGCGCGTGCGCGCGTTTGTGTGGGTGCGCTGGCCGCGCACGGGAAGGCTGCGCCGGTGCCGCATCCCACGGTACGAGCCGACTTCAATCAGCCGCCGGACGTTCATCGCGGTCTCTTTGCGCAGGTCGCCTTCCACGGCTCCCTCTTCTTCGATGATCTGGCGGATTTTCGTGACCTCTTCTTCGGTCAGATCCTTGACCTTCTTGTCCGGGTTGATGCCCGACCGCATGAGGATGGAAAGTGACCGGGCACGACCGATCCCATAGATGTAAGTCAGGCCGATTTCTGCGCGCTTTTTGGGCGGCAGATCCACACCCGCAATTCTTGCCATTTCTACCCTCCCGTCTCACCAACCCGGGGCGCCGCGTCCGCAGGGCTCACCGCTCGCTGCGCCGCCGAGAGAATTCACCCCTGCCGTTGCTTGTGCTTGGGATTCTCGCAAATCACCCGCACGATCCCACGCCGTCGAACAATCTTGCATTTGGAGCAGATCTTTCGGACTGACGAACGCACCTTCATAGGGTTTCCTCTCACTTCGCGGGCCAACAACTCCTACCCCGGAGCCAGCCGCATCGTGTCAGGGCCGTTCCTGCCTGGCGCTCTCAGAGCGCCACGGCTCTGATTCCGTGCTCACTTGTACCGGAAGACGATCCGCCCCCGCGTCAGGTCGTAAGGAGAAAGCTCCACAGCGACCCTGTCGCCCGGAAGAATGCGGATAAAATTCTTCCGCATCTTTCCGGAGATGTGGGCCAGGACCCGGTGTTTGTTCTCCAATTCCACTCGAAACATCGCATTGGGTAGCGCTTCCAGCACCGTAGCCGTAACCTCGATTGCGTCTTCCTTCGCCATACTTCTATGCGGCCTCGTTCCCGCCGAAGCGCCCTGTTCGCAGGACGCATCACGGGCATAACTATAAACGCGTTAAGACGTCGGGTCCATTCCGGGTGACCGCGACCATGTGCTCGAAATGCGCGGACAACCCGCCATCCACCGTAACGGCCGTCCAGTTATCGTCCAGGACGCGCACCGCAGGCCCGCCGGCATTCACCATGGGCTCGATGGCGAAGACCATCCCCTCTTTCAGCAGCGGCCCGTGGCCCGGCTGGCCGAAGTTGGGAATCTGCGGTTCCTCGTGCATCGCCTTGCCGATGCCGTGGCCCACAAACTCTCTCACCACGGAGTAGCCGTTTGTCTCGGCGTGCTCCTGCACGGTTGCCGAAACATCGCCCAGGCGATTGCCCAGCCGCACCTTATCGAGCGCCAGCTCCAGGGCTTCTTCGGTCACTTTCAACAGGCGCTGGGCGGATTCGCTTATGGCGCCCACCGGCACGGTCAAGGCGGAATCACCGTAGTAGCCATCGACCACCACGCCCATATCCAGGCTGAGGATGTCACCTGCCTTGAGCGTGCGGCGCTCCGAGGGAATGCCGTGGATGACCTCGTCGTTAATCGACGTGCACAGGCAGCAAGGATAACCGCGATAACCCTTGAATGCCGGCCGCGCGCCAAGTTCCTTCAACCGCTTCACCACAAACTTCTCAAGCTCGAGCGTCGTGATTCCCGGCCGGATCTGGTCGCGAATTTCCCCTAGGAGCTGCCGCACGATCCTGCCGCTACGCCGCAGCTTCTCAACTTCGACCGGTGACTTACAGATAATCATGCCCGTGATAAAAAATCCAGCAGCCCTTTGGCGATCGTCTCCGGGTCCTTGTTGCCGTCGACTTCGTGCAACACCCCTTGCGCACGATAATACTCGATGAGGGGACTGGTCTGCCGGTGGTACGCTTCCAGCCGCTGCCGGATAGTCGCCTCGTTGTCGTCCGCCCGGTACAGCAGTTTACCGCCGTCCTTGTCGCAAATCCCTTCGACTTTGGGCGGATTGAAATGGACATTGTAAATCTCGCCGCACACCGAGCATGTCCGCCGCCCCGTCAAGCGCTTCAAGAGCAGGTCTTCATCCACCTCGATGTCCAGCACCTGAGGCCGCCCGCGCCCCTTCGCCTGAAGCCCCCGATCCACAAATTGCGCCTGAGCGATGGTGCGCGGAAAACCATCCAGGATGAACCCCTTCTGGCAATCCGCTTCGCCGATGCGCTCCTCCACAATGCCGCATACGACGTCATCTGGAACCAGCGCACCGGCTTCCATCTTGGCCTTGGCCGCCATTCCCAACGGCGTCTGCTTCTTCACAGCGTCGCGCAGGATATCACCGGTAGAAATCTGGGGAATCCCAAAGTGCGTGGCGACTTCCCGCGCCTGCGTTCCCTTCCCTGCACCCGGAGCTCCCAGGAAAATCAAAGCATTGGCTCGCATGCCTTCCCTCCGAACGCCTGACCAATCCCGATCCCGAACTTAGCCTTGACCGTCTGTTTCTAAGCCGAGCTCGTTGAATCTCATCCAAGACAGCTTCGCTACACCTGATACAAACCGAACGTAATCGTCAACATCCCTCAACTTCGGGATCGAGGTCAAGAAGCTCGCCGTCCCCGGACTCGTCCCTTTTTCAAGAAGCCCTCATAGTGCCGCATGATGAGCTGAGCCTCGACCTGTTGCACGGTGTCCATTGCCACACCCACCACGATCAGGAGCGAGGTGCCACCGAAATAGAAGTTCACATTCATTCCGTGCAGGAGCCAAGCGGGAAAATTGGCGTCGAACCACGCCCCGCCCAACCAGGTGGGCAGGTGGTTCACGCGAAGCCCCGCCAGCATGATTTCAGGTATCAAGGCGACCAGGGCCAGGTAGAGGCCGCCCACCCAGGTGATCTTCGTCAGGACATCATCCAGATAGTCAGCCGTACGTTTGCCGGGCCGGATGCCAGGCATGAACCCACCCTGCTTGCGGACGTTATCGGCGACCTCGTCGGGGTTGTACACAATCGAAAGATAGAAGTGTGCAAAGAAGATGATCATCAAGACGTACGCCAGGGTGTAAAGAGGCTCCCCGTACGCAAACACCTTGGAGAACCAAACGAGGCCGACGCCGAAATAGCGGGAGATTGCAAAGCTACTTTGATCAAGGCGAAATAAGCCGAGCGTTTGGGGAAAAGTCAAAATGGAGACCGCGAAGATGATGGGCATCACGCCGCCGCTGTTCACCTTCAGCGGCAGATGGGTTGAGACGCCACCCATGATTCTCCGCCCCACAACGCGTTTCGCATATTGAATAGGAATCCGCCGCTCTCCGCGTTCCACGAGGACGATGAAAGCGACGATCGCCAGCATGAACGCGAGCAGAAGCAGGAGGACAGGAAAACTCCAAACGCGCGTGACAAAGACCTTCTCATAAAGGTCGGCCGCAGCGCGCGGTAGGCCCACCACGATGCCGGCGAAGATCAATAGAGACATCCCGTTGCCGATGCCTCGCGAGGTGATCTGTTCGCCCAGCCACATAATGAAGACCGACCCCGTCGTCAGCGTCAGTACGGTGCTGAAAACAAAACTCGGACCCGGGTGGTTGACCAGGGGAACGCCCACCGCCGTCTGCTTCTCGAGGGCGATGGCGATGCCGAAGGCCTGGAAGGCGCTCAAGCCCACCGTCATCCAGCGCGTGTATTCAGTGATCTTGCGCCGGCCCAACTCACCTTCCTTCTTGAGCTTCTCAAGGTGCGGGGATACCACCGTGAGCAACTGGAGAATGATCGAGGCCGTGATGTAAGGCATGATCCCCAGCGCGAAAACCGTCAGGCGCCGCAGGCTGCCACCGGAGAACATCGCCAGCAGTCCGAACAGCGAACCCGCCAATTGTGCAAACGCCTGCTCGAAAACGTCGGCATTGATGCCCGGCGTGGGGATGAACGACCCCAGGCGGTACACAGCCAGCATCAGCAGCGTAAAGAGGATGCGTTTTCGTAGATCCGGAATCTCGGTGATACTTTTCAGAGACTCGAACATTACGAAATGACCTCAGCCTTCCCGCCAGCTTTCTGGATCTTCTCGCGGGCGGACTTGGAGAAGATGTGTGCCGAAACCTGCAGCGGCGATTTCAGTTCGCCGCCGCCGAGAACTTTCAGGCCGTCGCCGAGCCGCTTGACCAGGCCCCGCTCGACGAGAACCTCAGGCGTGATCTTCTCTTCGGGTTTAAATTCCTCAAGGTCTTTCAGGTTCACCACGGCGTAATGCTTGCGGAAAATGTTGGTGAAACCCCGCTTGGGCAGCCTGCGGTGGAGCGGCATCTGGCCGCCCTCAAATCCTGGCCGCATACGCATGCCGCTACGGGACCGCTGGCCCTTCGAGCCACGGGTCGCTGTCTTGCCGTGCCCTGATCCCATTCCCTGCCCGATTCGCTTGGAGCGCTTATGGGCTCCCGCGGGAGGTCGGAGTGCTCCGATATGTGTCGCCATATGCCTTCTGCCTATTTCTTGCTCGCCTTCGACGTCTTGCTTCCCTTGTGGGGAGCCTCTTTTTTCTTCGCCGCTTTGGACTTGGTTTCCGCCGCTGGGGCGGGCTTGACTTTCTTCGCGGCCGCTTTTGCCGGGGCCTTTTCCGCTTTCTTGTGCGCGGTCTTGGCGGGCTTAAGAGGCTCGGCAGCCTGCGGCTCCTCTTCCTGGGCGGCCGTTTCCGTCGTTACCGCCTCACTCGCTGCCTCAGCCCCAACCGCTTCTGCAGTGGGCTTGACGGGCGCGGCGAGCACCACCTCCGACGGGTACACGGTGTATTCCGGCACCGACGCCCAGGCCGGGGCGGGAGTTTCGGGAACAATTGCCAGCAGGTGCGGTACCGCTGCCACGATCCCCCGAATCTGGGGAGTATCCGGACGCACCACGACCTGGTTCAACCGCTTCAACCCCAGGCTGCGCACGATGGTCTTCTGGTGGTAGGTGAAACCGATCCCGCTGCGCACCCACTTGATGCGAATCATCTTGTGCGTCTTATCCGACACGGTTCCTCAACCTCGCTAGATTTCTTCCGGCGTCTTGCCCCGGGTGTTGGCAACCTCTTGGAAGTCGCGCAACTTGAGCAGCGCATCCATCGTCGCCTTCACCACATTATGCGGATTGGTCGTTCCCAGAGATTTCGTCAGGACATTCTGAATTCCTGCCGCCTCCACCACGGCGCGAACTGCGCCACCCGCAATCACGCCCGTTCCGGGCGACGCGGGCTTCAGCAAGACCTTGCCTGCCCCGTAGTGACCCAGCACGGCGTGCGGGATCGACGCCTGCGTGATGTTCACCTTCACCAGCGCTTTCTTCGCGCACTCGATGCCTTTGCGAATTGCCATGGGAACTTCGCGCGCCTTGCCGGAACCATAGCCGACAATTCCGGCGCCATCACCCACCACCACCAGCGCGGAAAAACTCAGGTTCTTTCCGCCTTTGACCACCTTGGTGACCCGGTTAATGGAGATCACCTGGTCTTTGAGCTGCAGTGCGTTCGGGTCAATCCGATTGGCCAAATCTTCCTCCCGCCGTACCCCCTAGAATTTCAGCCCTGCCTCGCGAGCCGCCTCGGCCAACGCCTTAACGCGCCCGTGATAGGCATAGCCGCCGCGGTCGAACACCACGCGAGGAATGCCCGCAGCGATAGCCCGTTGGGCCAGAATTTGCCCCACCACTTTCGCCGCGGCGACGTTGCCGCCGCTCTTGAGCGTCTTGCGAACTTCCTTGTCGCGCGTGGACGCCGCCACCAGGGTGAGGCCCCGCGTATCGTCCACAACCTGGGCGTAGATGTGTTTGAGCGATCGAAAAACGTTCAAGCGCGGCGCCGGTGCCCGCCCGCCCATGCGCGCGCGGATTCGCACGTGAATCCGCCGGCGTGCCGCATTCTTGGAAACCATCTGTAACATCAGGAGCTCTCCGCTTTCCCCAGCTTCAGACTACCCCGCCTTGCCTGCACCGCCAGCGGCCGCTGCGGCCTTGCCAACCTTCTTCTTCAGGCGCTCGCCCGTGTAACGAATGCCTTTGTTCTTGTAGGGATCCGGGGGCCGCAAGGCGCGGATCTTCGCCGCGACATGGCCCACCAGTTGCTTGTCCACGCCACTGACGATGAGATGGGTCTGCTTCTCCACGCTGATCGCGATCCCCGCGGGAACGGGGAATTCGATGGGATGCGAATAGCCCAGCGTAAAAGTCACCGCCTTGCCCTTGGACTCGGCGCGATAGCCGATCCCCACAATATCCAGGTGTCTCTCGAAACCCTGGGTCACGCCGCGCACCGCGTTCGCCAACAGGCTCCGCGCCAGCCCGTGCAAGGCCGCGTGGTCCTCCGTTGCGCGTTTCAACAGCAAATGGCCATCCTGCTTCTCGAGCTGGATTCCCGAGGGAAGAGGAATCCGCAAGGTTCCCTTCGGTCCCTTCACCGCCAGCGACGATCCCTCCGCCGCCACGGTAACTCCGGAGGGCAAATCAATCGGCTTATTACCAATTCTCGACATAGCTTCAGTTCCTGTCATTCAATCCGGAGTCGGACCCCCGACTCGTTCTTATGACTCCGGACCCCGGACTCTAGATTCGTTCTTTTGACTCCGACCTGAGCGACTCTAGGAAACGCTGCAGAGCACTTCACCACCCACGCCCGCCTTGCGGGCGGCCTTGCCGGTCATCACTCCGCGCGGCGTGGTAAGGATGCTCACTCCCAGCCCTCCCAGGATTCGCGGAACCGCGCGCGCCCCCACGTAGACGCGACGGCCCGGCTTCGAAACACGGTCCAGGCTGGAGATGGCACTCGCGCCGTCGGTTCCGTATTTCAGGAAAACCTTCAGAACTTTTTTCTTTCCTTCGTCGCCCACCTTGAAGTTACTGATATAGCCTTCTTCCTTCAGGGTGCGCGCAACCTCGATCTTGAGCTTCGAGGACGGCATATCCACGCGCGGGTGGCGCGCTCGAATCCCGTTTCGGATCCGAGTAAGCATGTCGGCAATGGGATCAGTGACGGCTGACATAAGACTCCCGATTCTGCGTTTGCATGACCTCTCGCCCAGGCTTACCAGCTCGATTTAATGACGCCCGGGATTTCACCGCGCAGCGCGAGCTGCCGGAAGCAAAGACGGCACATCTGAAACTTGCGGAGGTAACCACGCGGCCGGCCGCAAATCCGGCAGCGATTCCGGTGCCGAATCTTGAACTTCGGCTTCCGGCGTAATTTGGCCATCATAGAAGCACGTGCCACGTTTTACCCCCCTGCCTTTTCACTGGCCTGTGCAGCAGCCTGTTCACTTCCAGCGGCCTGGCGACGCTGCGCTTCGGACCTAAAAGGCATCCCCAGGTGCCGCAGCAACGCCATCGCTTCGACGTCGGTCCTGGCATCGGTGACGATCGTGATGTTCATGCCTTTTACTTTTTCGACCTTCGCGTAATCGATCTCCGGAAACACCAACTGGTCTCGCAGTCCCAGAGTGTAATTGCCCCGGCCATCGAACGCCCGTGTGGAGACGCCGCGGAAGTCGCGAACGCGCGGCATCGCCACGTTCGTGAGGCGATCGAAGAATTCATACATGCGATCGCCGCGCAAGGTCACCATGGCCCCGATGGGCATGTTCTTGCGCAGCTTGAAATTGGCAATCGACTTGCGCGCTCGCGTGATCACCGGCTTCTGTCCGGTGATCTGCCCCAGCTCCTGCGCGGCGGAATCGAGAAGCTTGGCGTTCTGGATGGCTTCCCCCAGGCCCATGTTCACGATGATTTTCCGCAAGCGCGGCACTGCGTTGGCGTTCGGGTACTTGAATTCCTTCACCAGGGCCGGCACGACCTCCTTCTGGTATCGTTCTTTCAGTCTCGGAGCCATGTTCGCGTTCAGCCCTCCCGGCCTTTACTTATCCAGAGATTTTTCGCACTTCGCGCAGATGCGCACCTTCTTGCCCCCGGCCATTTCGCGGTGCTGGATGCGCGTCGGCCCGCAATCGCTACAGACCAGCGCCACGTTGGAAACGTGAATGGGGCCTTCCTTCTCCAGAATTCCGCCCCGAATCTGCTTGGCGGGATTCGGCCGCACGTGACGCTTCACCATGTTCACGTGCTCAACGTAGATCCTCTGCTTCCCAGGTTCAACTTCCAGAACCCTTCCCCTCGTCGGTTGGCCGGAAGCACCTTTGCTTCGCCCCGCGAGCACTTCCACGATGTCGTTCTTGCGGATATCCATTGAAAATCCCCTTACAAAACCTCGGGCGCCAAAGAGACAATCTTTAAGAACTTCTTCTCGCGCAGCTCGCGTGCCACTGGCCCGAAGACGCGTGTACCGACCGGCTCACCCGCGTCATTGATCAGCACGGCAGCGTTCTCGTCGAACCGGATGTAGCTGCCGTCGCGCCGCCGCTGTTCTTTGCGCATGCGCACGATGACGCACTTCACGACTTTGCCCTTCGGAATCGCGCTGTCGGGGGCCGCCTCTTTCACGGCCGCGGTCACGACGTCGCCCAGGCCGGCCTGCAATCCCACATCGCCACCGAGCGGCAGGATGCAGGAGAGCCTGCGGGCGCCGGAATTATCGGCCACCTGGAGAATGGTTCGCATCCCGATCATACGTCGACCTCCGGCACGGGGGCGACCAGCGCCGCCTTGGTCAGGATCTCCACCACCCGCCAGCGCTTGCGGCTACTCAGGGGACGGGTCTCCTGGATTCGCACCGTGTCGCCCACACGACACTCATTCTTCTCGTCATGGGCCATAAACCTCTTCGACCGCCGCACCACGCGTTTATAGAGCGGATGGGTCACCTGCCGTACCACCGTGACCACTACGGTCTTCTGCATCTTGTTGCTGGTCACAACCCCGACTTTTTCCTGCCGCCTCGTTTGCATAGCGCCCTGCGTCTGTCCAACTGCTGTCTCCGTCACCGTTCACCTACTTCGTGTGCGCAGCGCCCATCTGGCGCTCGCGCCGCAGTGTTTTCACCCTGGCGATCCCCTTGCGCAGCTCCCGCACGGCGTTCAGGTGGTCCGACTGGCCGCCCGCCATCCGGAATTTCAACCGAAAGAGCTGGTCTGAAAACTCGCGCTCTCGAGTTTTCAGCTCGTCGTCGGTCCATTCCCGCATTTTCTCTGCGGGCCACTTCCATCGCTTGTCTTTCTCCAGCTTCATGAGCTCTGCTCCACGATCCGTTAAGCTGCCGTGGCGCGCGCCACGAACCGCGTTGCCAAAGGCAACTTGTGACTGGCCAACCGCAAGGCTTCACGCGCTTCTGCCTCCGTCACACCTTCCATCTCAAACAACACCCGGCCCGGCTTCACCACTGCCACCCAGAACTCCGGCGCGCCCTTGCCTTTTCCCATGCGGGTTTCGGCGGGTTTCTTGGTCACCGGCTTGTCCGGGAAAATTCGAATCCAGAGCTTCCCGCCGCGCTTGATAAATCGCATGATCGCCACGCGGCTCGCCTCGATCTGCCGGTCAGAAATCCAACCCGGCTCGACGACCTTCAAGCCGTAATCACCGAAGGAAAGGTCGGAACCGCGCCAAGCTTTGCCGCGCATGCGGCCGCGCTGCTGTTTCCGGTACTTCACTTTGCTCGGCATGAACATGACTTAGTTCTCAGTTCTCCGTATTCAGTTCTCAATTGGCGCGTCCAGACAGCTTCCTCAGATGCCTGTACTAGCGACTGAGAAGTGACGGCTTCCTTTACGCCACCGGCGCCACCGCAACCGGTTCTTCGACCTTCTCAACTCGGTGTTTCTGCTCCAGAATCTCGCCGTTGTAGATCCAGCACTTTACGCCGATCACACCGTAGGTCGTCATAGCTTCGGCAAGTCCGTAATCGATGTCGGCCCGCAGCGTGTGCAGGGGCAAACGGCCCTGCAAATACCACTCGGACCGAGCAATTTCCGCGCCGTTCAACCGGCCGCCGCAACGAATCTTGATGCCTTTGCAGCCGAACCGCAGCGCGGAATCCACAGCCTTACGCATGGCGCGGCGGAAGGCAACGCGTTTTTCCAGTTGCAGGCAAACCGCCTCTGCGACGAGCTGCGCGTTCAGTTCCGGCCGGTGAACTTCCTGAATGTTGATGGGCAGCACTTCGCGGCCGGTGCGCTTCTGGATCTCCTGCCGAAGCCGATCGATCTCTGCACCCTTGCGACCGATGATGATGCCCGGTCGCGCGGTGTGGATCGTGACCTTGAGTTTGTTCCCAGGGCGCTCGATCTCGATGGACGCCACGCCCGCAGCGCGAAGCTGGTCCTTGAGCCGCTTCTTAAGCTTCAGGTCTTCGTGGAGAAGGTCAGCGTAGTCCTTCTTCGCAAACCACCGCGACTTCCACGTCTTGTTATATCCCAGACGGAAGCCGTAAGGATGAACCTTCTGACCCACCTTAAACCTCCTTGATCTTGCCGGTCGCGCGCTGTGCTCTGGCCCTTGCGACCAGCGAGGCGCGGATCCCGCGGCTTAAGCCTCCGGCGCTTCGACCACGACGGTGATATGGCTGGTCCGGCGCTGGTAGCGATAGGCCCGACCCATGGGCGCCGGCCGGACGCGCTTCTGGCGCGAACCTTCGTTAACGTAGATCCTGGAAACCACCAGTTCATCCACGTCGAGATGCTCGGCCTTCTGTTCGGCATTCGAAACGGCCGACCGCAAGACCTTCTCGACATCGCGGGTGATCCCCTTCTTGGTGAAATTCAGGATGTTGAGCGCCTCACTGACGCTCTTGCCGCGGATCAGGTCCACTACCAACCGTGCCTTCTGCGGAGAAACTCGGACGTATTTGTAAGTAGCGCTGGCTTCCATCAATTCACCTGGAATTCGGGGTCATCGACCCGAAAATTAGCTGGCGCCTCCCGCACCCGCCGGAGGAGGCGTAGCCGCCTTGGGAGCAGCGGAAACCGGCGGGGGCGCCGCCGCCGCTGCGGCTCTCTCGGCCGCGATTTTCACGCCGTGCCCCTTGAAGGTGCGCGTCGGTGAGAACTCGCCCAGCTTCTGTCCCACCATGTTCTCCGTGATGTACACGGGAATGAACTTCCTGCCATTGTGGACGGCCACGGTGTGTCCGACCATCTCGGGCACGATCGTGGAGCGCCGCGACCAGGTCTTCACCACTTTCTTCTCGAACCGTCGATTGAGCAGTTCGATCTTCTTCATCAAGTGATCGTCCACGAACGGACCCTTTTTCAGCGACCTTCCCAAGTTCCCCTCCCTTTATTTCTTCTCACGCCGCTTGACAATGAAACGGTCCGTAGACTTGTTGTTCCGCGTCTTGTAGCCGCGGGTCGGTTGGCCCCAAGGGGTCACGGGATTACGGCCACCGGAGGTTTTGCCTTCGCCACCTCCGTGTGGATGGTCCACCGGATTCATGGCGACCCCGCGCACCGTGGGTCGGATTCCCATCCAGCGCCTGCGACCGGCTTTGCCGATCGAAAGGTTCTCGTGATCGAGATTCCCCAGTTGTCCGATAGTGGCTACGCAATCCATGTACACCTTGCGGACTTCGCCCGACGGCAGTCGCACTTGGGCATAGTCACCCTCTTTGGCCAGCAATTGCGCCGCACCCCCGGCGCTGCGGACCAACTGGCCTCCCTTCCCGGGGCGCAACTCGATGTTATGAATCATGGTGCCCACGGGAATGTTCTTCAGGGGAAGGGCGTTCCCGGTAACGATATCCGCTTCCGGACCGGACACCACGCGGTCTCCCACCTTTAGACCCAGGGGGTAGAGGATGTAGCGCTTGTCGCCATCGGCATAGTTCAGTAAGGCGACGAAAGCAGAGCGATTCGGATCGTACTCGACCGTCGCCACGCGCGCGGGAACACCGACCTTGTCGCGCTTGAAGTCGATCCGCCGGTAATGGCGCTTGTGGCCGCCGCCCCGACGCCAGATAGTGAGTTGGCCTTGGTTGTTCCGCCCCGAGATGCGGATCTTGGGTTCCAATAGTGGCTTGTACGGTTCTGAGGAAGTGATTTCCTCAAAAGTCAAGCTGGTCTGGAACCGGCGTGTTTCGGTGTAGGGTCGGTATGTTTTGATTCCCATAACCTTCATCTTCCGCGGCACGCGCCGCTCAACAGATCAATCTCGCCTACGCACTCTCCACGTATTCCGGAACTTTCTCTCCGGCCCGGAGTTTTACATAAGCCTTCTTCCAATCCGGCCGGTAGCCAACCGTGCGGCCCCGGCGCCGCATCTTGCCGGCATAGCTCAAGGTACGCACAGATTTCACTTTGACCTTGAAGACGGTCTGCACGGCTTCTTTGATCTCGGTCTTGGTGGCGTGCGGATCGACGTTGAAGCACAAAGTCCGATTGCGCTCCTTCACCGCCAAACTCTTCTCGGTCACGATCGGCTTCTGCAGAATCTGATAAGGGCTCCTGTTCATCGCAGCGCCTCCTGGAGCCGGGTAAGCGCCCCCTCGGAAATCAGAACCCGGTCGTGGCTCAGCAAGTGGTAAGGATGGAGGTCGTGGTGCCGCACCAAGTCACACCCTTCGACATTCCGGGAAGAGAGTTCCAGGTTCCGGTTGGCAGCGTCGTCCACCACCAGCACCGTCTTCTCAATGCCCAGCTTATGGAGCGCTCCGGAGAACAGGCGCGTCTTGGGCTCGCCGAGATTGAACTGATCGACCACCGTCAGCTTGTGCTCCTGGAATTTTGCCGCCAGCGCCGAACGCAGAGCCCCGCGAAGCATGCCTTTCGGAAGCTGGTAGGAATAGTCGCGCGGCTGGGGGCCGTGCGCAATGGAACCGTGCCGCCACAGAGAGCTGCGATTGCTGCCCACGCGGGCCCGGCCCGTTCCCTTCTGCCGCCACGGCTTTTTGCCGCCGCCGCTCACTTCGCCGCGGCTCTTCGTTTTGTGGGTGCCGCGGCGCTGGCTGGCCAGATATTGCTTCACCGCGTCCCAAAGCAGACTTTGATTGGGCTTCGCGCCGAAAACTTCATCGGGCACCTGAAGCTCTTTCACCGTCTGCCCTTCGAGGTTTTTGACTTCCAACGTCGCCATGGTTTCGCGTCCGTTCTCTATTTATGAGGCGCCTTAGCCTTGTGCACAACTACGTAACTGCCCTGGGGACCCGGGACGGCTCCTTGCACTAGCAGCGTGTTCTCATCAGAGAGAACCTGCACGACTCGCAGATTCCGCACGGTCGCTCGCGCATGACCCATATGGCCCGCGGCGCGCATCCCCTTCATGACCCGGGAAGGAAACGCCGACGCGCCGATCGAACCCGGCGCGCGGTGAAACATGGAGCCGTGCGCCCCGCCGCCTCCCCCAAAGTGATGGCGCTTGTGCACTCCCGCAAACCCTCGCCCTTTCGAAACGCCCGTCACATCGACCAAGTCGTTGACGGCGAAAACGTCCACCAGAACCTTGTCGCCGATCTTCACGTCGCCGGCTTCCTGCGCCAGGCGCACTTCGCGAAGGAAACGGACCGGGTTCGCGCCCGCTTTCTTGAAGTGTCCCTCCCTCGGCTTATTCACGTGCTTGGGAGGAGGCAACTCCACCAAACCGAGTTGCGCCGCTTCGTAGCCATCCTTCTGCGCGGTCTTGCGCTGCACGACCACGCAGGGTCCTGCTTTCAGCACCGTAACCGGGATGACGTCCCCGTTCTCAGCGAAGACCTGCGTCATGCCCAACTTCTTTCCCAGTATGGCGTTCACCATAATCATCACTCGCGCATCGTCACTCAGCGTTCACACGGCGCAAACCACGCTCCGAAATGAGCAGCGCTGCTACTTCGTGTGCTCCTTGCCAAACGCCTTGATCTCGATGTCCACTCCAGAAGGCAAATCGAGCTTGGTCAGGGCTTCGATCGTCCCCGAGGTCGGCTCCAGGATATCCACCAGCCGCTTGTGCGTGCGGATCTCGAACTGTTCGCGCGATTTCTTATCCGTATGGGGCGAGCGGAGCACGCAGTACTTGTTCTTGATGGTGGGCAAAGGAATCGGCCCCGCCACCTGCGCCCCCGTACGCTTGGCCGTCGAGACAATCTCCGCCGCCGACTGGTCGAGGATCCTGTGATCGTATGCCTTCAACCGGATTCGAATTTTCTGATGTAGCATCAGCCTCTGCCTTACTGCATGATTTCGGTAACGGTGCCGGCGCCGACGGTGTGCCCGCCCTCGCGGATGGCGAAGCGCAGGCCTTTCTCCATCGCAATCGGCGTGATCAGCTCGATCGCCAGGTTCACGTTATCCC
>Ga0208321_1000328_pt1 | contig 36757 bp, 43 predicted proteins | sample June2015DPH_4_15_FD_184692 | JGI IMG/M metagenome (GOLD analysis project Ga0208321, IMG submission 184692) | Peatland microbial communities from SPRUCE experiment site at the Marcell Experimental Forest, Minnesota, USA - June2015DPH_4_150... | ecosystem: Environmental > Terrestrial > Soil >... | reverse complement strand
CGTACGGTGTTTGAGACATCAGTTAAGGTCAAGAACGCGTTCAAAGCATCCTCCGCTCTGAAATGTAGCCTCCAAAACCAGTTCGAACCAGTTAATTCGTTGCAGCCGTTGTCAACCCCTCTCGGTCTCTGCTGCGTCCAGTGCAGCTAGAACGTAAGCGCTTGAGGAGACTCTGTGGTATTTGGGCCCCCCGCCCATCGACAGAATCCCTATGTAGCCTGCCGCGAGCAACTCGTGCAGGGCTTCTTGGACTTCGAGCTTCGTCCCGTCAACTTTTTTCTGTACCTGCCATAGACGCAGGCCCTCGCCGCTCGCCTGATAGATGGCTCTGAAAACCGTCTGTTGCAAATCATTCATCAAGGCTATTTCGGCGGGACCATCGTGCAACGTCGGGTTGAGCATGGTTACTCACGCGTTTTGCTATGAAACATGTAGCGGATGATACTATATTATGTAAAGCTCTCACGGGGCGCGCGGCTTGCGAGCCGAGCGTCCCTCTTTGCAATCGTAGCATATCCTCCCGGTCGTCTACGCGCTCAGGAAGCGCGATAATTTGGCCGAGAAGTGCGTATCCCGCACTATTGGATAGTCAGCGGTGCGCCTGAACGCGTCTCGTACGCCCTTCTAGAAAGTGATCACATCGACAAAGTCACATAGTTCTTGTAAGAAGTGTTCATAACACCGTTAGCCTTCAAAATCACGCCGGCTTAATGATGAAAGATGATATCCCTATCTGGAGTCAATGCGCCGGACGCTCGGTTGGAGGCACCGACTGCTCACAACGATGATCGTGCAAATGGGCACACGTTGCCGTGAGAGTGAGACGAGTTGAGGTGATAAAAATGGAAATCGGCTCCGAAGTACCTGCGTTTTGCCTTCCTGATCGCGCGGGCAAGCAAGCGTGTCTGAGCGACTTCAGAGGCAAATGGGTTGTCCTATACTTTTATCCCAGGGACAATACGAGTGGCTGCACGCGAGAGGCCACGGATTTCAGTGAACAATTACACGATTTTGAGAAGTACGACGCAGCAGTCATCGGGATAAGCCCGGATTCGCCTGAAAGTCACGAGAAATTCGTTGAAAAACATCAGCTTCGTGTGTTGCTATTGAGTGACGAAAACCACGAAGTGGCGGAAAAATATGACGTCTGGAAACTGAAACGTGCGTACGGGAAAGAGTACCACGGCATTGAACGTAGCACCTTTCTGATAACGCCGAAGGGGAGCTGGCCGAGGTCTGGAGAAAAGTCAAGGTGAACGGCCACGTTGATGCTGTCAAACGGACTCTAGAAGCCCTCAAACAGTAAAAACCACGTCAACGACTCAGATCTGCACTCTGGTAGTTGTCGCGAACAAGCGAGGGCAGCTCTCGAGAGCTGACCGTCGTAGGATAGCTCACGCAGAATCTACGTCGTGACGCCGCCCCTCTGCTCAAAGCAGGCCACAAAGAGGTTACCATTCGGGTTCGCCCTCGGTGCCAAATAAGCCAGAATAGAATAAGCCGTTGAAGCGATAGTCCTTGAGGTTATCTGCAATCTCGTGCGATTCGTTGTTTTTACTGCCCACTAACCTCCCATCTTCAAACCATCTGAGAGAGTCATAATGGGAAAGCGCCAGAATGACGTCAAGCTCAATGGGTTCTTCGTCGGACCCTTGAGAACTCGCCACTTTCACGTCGTCGATCGCCCATTTCGACACGTCAGGCTTCAGCCACTGGATGAATTCTCCTACCAGCCACGGATATATGATAAGCGACCGCATGCGACTTTCTCTAAATTGTTTGGAGTCTTCATCCTTCTTGAAGATTAAAACCTTTTCCTTTTGCATTACGTTGTAGAGGCCAAAGATGGTCTTGTCGATGCTTTTCGTAAGCCGCAATCCGATCTCGGTCGCGTGTTCGGTGATGAGCTCCACAGACTCGAGCGTATGGCCCCCATAGACAGCATTTCCGATAACGATGAGAGCGAAGGAGAAGTTTCCATGCACCAACTAAGAGGCAAATTACGGGAGGGGTTACTAAACTAACTCCTGTGGTACAAAAAAGGAATTATTAAGGACATCCATGCCGAGAAGCATAGTAAAGGAATTTAAGTGACGAGGGGAGATTCGTTAGATTGGAAGCTTGAGGTGCGAAATAGAAACTGGAGTTCGGCCTTGTAAAAGCTCTAAATAAATTCGAAGAGACTAGAATTGAAAGATGTTATCTTTGACCCAGCCGCTAGCACTTAACAAGATTTATGCTATGGAGTGTCTTGAAGGGATGAGACTCATCCAGGAGAACTCCATAGACGTAGTTGTCACGTCTCCGCCATACAATATTGGCAAAAAATATAATGGATATAACGACGAGCGACCGCGAGACGAGTATTTAGACTGGATGGAACAGGTGGCCCAAGAATCAAAACAGGTTTTGAAAGAAACTGGCTCATTTTTTCTAAATGTTGGTGGAAAATCCTCAGACCCATGGATTGCATTAGACGTTGCAAATCGGTTCAGAAAGCACTACAAGCTTCAAAATCTAATCCATTGGATTAAATCGATTGCTATCCCCAAAGAAGATATGGGGGACTATAAGCACACGCAGCAAAGCATAGCCGTTGGGCATTATCAACCTGTCAACAGCGCAAGATACCTAAGCGGAGGTCACGAGTTCATTTTTCATTTCACGCAGCACGGCGACGTTAACTTAGATAAAACCTCGATTGGAGTGCAATACCAAGATAAATCAAATATCAAGCGTTGGAAGTCCGTACGTGCCGACCGAAGAGAGCGGGGCAACGCGTGGTTTATTCCGTATGAAACTATACAAGAATCAAGACCGCATCCTGCAGTTTTTCCAGAGAAACTACCCGAAATGTGTATAAAACTGCATGGGGTCAACAGCGAAACCACTGTGTTAGACCCCTTTATGGGTATCGGAACCACCGCGTTAGCATGCGTAAAATTAGGGGTCAAATTCATAGGTTTTGAGATAGACTCGTCGTACGTTGAAATTGCTAAGGAAAAACTAACCCAAGAGAAATTACTCCAGTACACCGAAGAGTCAACACTTGCGAAAAGTCGTGCGGATTCGGAGCTTTTTTAACTTGTCCGGCAACCCTTTTTTAACAACCCACATTTAACAACTCTTGGTTTAACAGAACCGGACGACTGCGGATTAATAAGTAAAATCTGTCTATAGCACGGCAAACCCTTGCGGCTTATGCTTTCCTAAACGGCGCGAAAACTAAAGCTATTGCTGCAAACTGCAGGCGGTCGCATCCCGTTTCCAGTCAAACTGTATCACGCACGTGCAGCTGTCATCGCTGGCAGTACTAACTTCGCAGATTGCGTGTGGCTGTTTTTCCTGCTCTGTTACCCCGCGCAACGCCGGCCTGAAGTTGATGTCAGCTTTGCGGCGGGAACGTTGAAGTTGATAGCTGCTTTGCTAGCAGCGGTACGCCGAGTGGATGATGCAAGCAGTTTGAGCGCTCGCTAGTTGTTTTGAGCGACCGTAGCGCACGTTCATAGACATTTCAATGGGTCCAATTGGCCCACTCTTCTCACAACGGCGAAACGATAAATCGCTGGTGCGCCTATAAGCACCAAAACAGCCACTCTTTCGACGTTAGCTGCAGCTCCACGAGATCATCAAAAAATAGAAAAAGCGGGAGGCGTGCTCCCGGTTTCACAAGCTCTCTAAAAAAGAGCTAGTTCATCGCCTAAACGCGATTGTCCGAAAAAGGCGAGTGTTTTCAGGCTTATGCTATTACGCGAGCTTGCACGTCGGACACGTGGCCTGTTTTACAGTCGATGCACAGCTAGTACACTTTGCCGTTGTTGCACAGCTAGTACACTTTGCCGTTGTTGCACAGCTAGTACACTTTGCCGTTGTTGCACAGCTAGTACACTTTGCCGTTGTTGCACAGCTAGTACACTTTGCCGTTGTTGCACACGCTGAAGTCGTCTTGCAGCTCGTGCATTGCGCACTGACGGTAGCAGGGCAGTTTGTACCCGCCGCATTTCCGCATGTTTTTGTCGCGCATGTTGCTGTTGTCTGCGCAGTGACGTTGGCAGCTGTGAAAAGCGCAAGAGCTGCGAGCACTACGAGAATCGAAATTACTGCTTTTTTCATTCAGGTTCTCCTATCTCTTAGGACGTGATTCCGTCCCCTCCCTTTCGTTCTTTTTCCCGCCATATAAATATATTCTCCTTAAAATATTAGTTTCTAATAAAAACGCCGGAGAGCTTGTATGGCCTTTGAGAGCTTATTAGCCTTCAGAAGGTTTCTTATGCGGCTTTCAAGAAGCTCAACGCAACTGTAAGTATCTCGCGCTTCGCTGCCGGTCTCATTCCCTAAAAAAAGAGCAAGCACCTCTCAACGCGCGATTCAGTTACATGCTTCTCACAATACAAGGCGAACTGCAACGTTCCGCATGCGTCCGGCGAAACGAGTGTCCCGTTCCCATTTTGCATAAGATATATATGAGGGCGATTTGAGACCGAGTACTATGCAATCGAGTACCGCAAGCGCTGGAGAAAGCGCACAAGCCAGCCGAGGTATACCACTGATCGGTGATAAGTTCCCACAAATCGATGTCCAAACTACGCACGGCAAGATGACGCTGCCGGACGCTTTTAACGGCAAGTGGTTCGTGCTCTTCAGCCACCCCGCCGATTTTACGCCGGTGTGCACGACGGAGTTTGTGGCCTTCGCCAAACGGTATGATCAGTTTAAAGAGCTAGACTGCGAACTCATTGGTTTGTCTATCGACCAAGTGGTAGCGCACATGAAGTGGACTGAGTGGATACAACAGAACCTCGACGTTGAGATCCCTTTCCCAATAATTGCGGACAGCGGCAAGGTCGCTTCGATGCTGGGGATGATTCACCCAGGTAAAGCGTCAAATACCGTGCGCGCAGTGTTCATAGTCGATCCCAAGAGCGTCGTCCGTTTAATAATCTACTATCCACAAGAAGTCGGCAGAAATATGGACGAAATACTTAGGGCCGTGAAAGCGCTCCAAATCGCCGACAAGTACGGCGTCGCAATGCCCGCCGGATGGCCCCAAAACGAGCTTATCGGGAAGAAGGTACTCATACCTCCGCCATCCGACGAAAAGACGGCCAAAGAACGTGCGAAAATGTATGACAACTACGACTGGTGGCTCTGTTACAAAGACCTCGAAGAATGAAATCGACGTCAGCTCACTAAGACGGTGCTCACGCTAAAAAGGCCGGGGGCGGATGGCCAGTACAAGCCGTACGCACAAGCGCGATCTCATGACAGGTGAGAATATACGTAAGAATAGCAAGACACAGAACCGCTTCATCTTTATATCGCCGGGAGAGCTTGCCCGAAGACTAAGGGCGGAGCCTGCACCTCTGGTGCTCGATGTTCGCGATCCACAAGAACTTAAGGGCGAGTTAGGAGAATTGCCTGAAGCAGTGAACATGCCGCTCGCCCAGCTGGAAAAGCGCTTGGGCGAACTCGCGATAAAAGAACGGCAGGATATCGTCGTCGTGTGCCGAACAGGAAAACGCTCAGAGGCTGCAGCTCGAATACTGCAGGAATCGGGATTTGAGGGAGTCTTTGTTTTGAAGGGTGGCATGATAGCGTGGCACAAGGCGCATTGACTAAGGTGAACGGGCGCTTGCGAGTTTGCCTCGAGCGTGTGCGAACAAGTCGCGCGAAGCCCGTGTTTTGAACTTCGCAGCTGTGCTTTCGAGACCGCCTGGGTCGTGTCGGTTGCTGCTCGATGCTTTTTTTTGGTAGCGAGGGGCTACGATGAGAGTCTAGTAGGTGGCTACGATCCCACCAACTGGGCGCAGCTGCACCCCTAGCCGCGTTCGAGCGGATATCCGAGGCTTTTCCAAGCCCTTATTGCGCCGAGGACGACGTAGACGTTTACGTATCCGAGGCTTAGCAAGATGCTTGCGGCCAGACTAGCGCGTCCGCCCCACGAGCAATGAATAGCGAGCGGCTTATCCTGTGGTATACGCTCAAATTGCTGTTTTAGGTAGCCGACGAACAGGTGTTGTGCCTCTTTGATATGTCCTTCCTTCCACTCCGGCTGATCGCGAACGTCTAGAACGTTGACAGTAGCGCGCTCCACAGATTTTTTCAGCTGCTCAACTGAACACGTCTTTAGCCGCGCCGTTGGCTTACCTCGGCTCTGCCAATCGGGTATTCCTTCACAAAGATGGGCTGCGACGCTGTCGAAGCCAAGGCGACTCAGGTACGTACGAGCGACTTCGACGTCCGATGGTCTTTCAGTAACGAGCGCGACCGGCTCATCGTTGCCAAGCACCCATCCGGGAAAGAAGCTCGTGCCGTCAAGCCATATGCTAAGGGATCCGGGAATGTGCGAACCGGCAAACGCCCCTGGTTCGCGGGTGTCGATAATGGTCATTGCGCCTGCGCCAGTAAGCTCCTCAAATTCATTGGCGTCGACCTCTCGAACCGTCGGTGGCATCGGCATAGGGCCCGCAATATTCAGGTCGTGTGCTCTGCGGAAATAAGGCGGCAGCGAAAGGGACTGCTCCGTCAGATAGCGGACGAAATGTTCTTCGTCAAGTTGGAGCAGCGGATTCATTTGCCGTTCGTAGCCGATAATGCTGAACTCTCGGGTGCTCATATTGTGTCCGCAAACGCTTCCTATCCCGTGAGCAGGGTAAACGACTAGATGATCGCCGAGCGGCAAGAGCCTTTCAAAGATGCTGTTATGGAGCTTTTTTGACTGCGTGACGGCGGCGTCTGTCCCAAGGAGATCAGTCCGTCCGACGTCTCCTGCAAGCAAGGTGTCTCCAGCAAAAACGAATAACGGTGTGTCGCTGTGCAGTCGTTCGTAGACTATAAAGCACAGGCTGTCGTTGGTATGCCCCGGCGTGCTCAGGACTTCAACTTTGAGGTCGCCGACATAGAAAGCGTCACCGTCGGCAAGCTTGTGATCTCCGTATCGAAAATGCGTTTCCTTGCTATGGCCTATTTCTGCGTCGGTTTGCCGCTGCAAGTCGAGAGAACCGGCCACGAAATCTTCATTGCAGTGCGATTCAAAGACGTATTTGACTTTGGCGCATTCTCGGACTGCTAGCTCAGTGTAGATGGCACAATCTCGACGAGGATCGACGACTATCGCCTCTCCGTGGTCAGAGAGGATGTAACTATTATGGGCTAGTCCTTTGGCCTTTATAGTCTCAAGCTGCATTGATGTCTGGTTGGCCGTTGGCGTTTATCACACTTTCTCGTTCTGAGGCACCGGAACGTTGCGATTTCGTTACGTGTCGACACTTAGCTATCCGCTACGGGAAAAAGACACAACAAACATTATAGGCGATTTCAGGTCCGGTGAAACGCCTTTAGATAGCGCGGGGTCAAGCGAGTGCAGCTGTTTAAGCTCTTCAGCTGACGAACGTTCGCTCTTCGGATTCCAATACTCCATAGCAGGACCATCCTTTCTTATTTTGTCACGTATCCTTTGCCATTTTAATACTTTAACATTATGAGTCACCGCGTGCCGTCTAATAGCTCGTCTGTGCGCAAAAAAGCCCAAAAAAGCGTACGAGGTGAGCTGTTATCCCTGCGTTATATTACCCAGTAATATATCAAGAATTTATATATAGGCTAAAAGTGATAAATATTGAATGTAGAGTGTTAGCCAAAGTGTTGGCTACCTTTGATTTGCTAATGCGCTTTTGAGCAATGTGAGTGTTCCATGAAAGCTATCGAAACACATGACCTCTTCAAACGATTTGAGAACGTTGAAGCAGTAAAGGGGATCAATCTGGAAATAGAAGAGGGAGAACTTTTCGGGTTGCTCGGGCCAAACGGTGCGGGAAAGACAACCACCATCTCGATGCTGTGCACGATCGTGAGGCCTACGAGCGGCTCGGCCAGCATCTACGGACACGACGTAAAAAAGGAACCTGGTACTGTCCGGGGACTGATCGGAATCGTGTTCCAGGACCCAAGTCTCGACGATAACCTGACTGGCAGGGAAAACCTCGATTTCCACGGTCGGCTCTACAAAGTGCCCCGAAGTGAAATTGCCGGGAGAATAAAAGACGTCCTCGAACTCGTCGAATTAAGTGACAAGGCTGATGTCATCGTTAAAAAGTACTCCGGCGGCATGAAGCGGCGTTTGGAGATCGCGCGCGGTTTGCTTCACCATCCCAAAGTCCTCTTTCTCGATGAACCAACGCTCGGGCTTGATCCGCAGACTCGGCGGCACATCTGGGAGTACATCGAGCGGCTCAACAAGGAAAAGCAGATTACGATGATCTTGACGACGCATTATATGGACGAAGCCGATCAGTTGTGCGACCGCATTGCCATTGTGGATCACGGAAAGATCGTTGCGATGGACACGCCCGATAACCTTAAGCACGACGTAGGTGGCGATGTCGTAATTATGAGGGTGCCAAATGGGGGTGAGCAGCTCAAGGTCAAGCTCGAACAGCTCGAATTCGTCAAGTCGACCCAATTGGTCGACGGCGCGCTGCGCCTGAGCGTTGACAAAGGCGAGACTGCGATACCGATCTTTATGGACGTGGCGCGTCAAGAAGGGATCGCCGTGCCCTCGATTTCACTCCATGAGCCCACGTTGGAGGACATATTTATCAAATACACGGGACGCGAGATTAGGACTCAAGAAGCGGCCGACGGTTTCGCCAATATGCACGCTCGGGGGAGACGATAGCGATGCCAAACGGACGAATGGAGTTTATGGGTGATGTCTATTCGATTTGGCTTAGGGAGATGATTCGGTATGTCCGCGCTCGGTCGCGGGTCGTCACCTCTCTTATTACTCCGCTGCTGTGGCTCATCATATTCGGGTCGGGGTTCAGCTCATCGCTGTCGTTCGGTGGGCCTGGCGGTAGCACGAACTACATCAACTTTCTTGCGCCCGGTATCCTCGGCATGACGGTGCTCTTTACCTCGATATTTTCCGGAATGAGCGTCATGTTCGACAAAGAATTCGGCTTCATGAAAGAAATTCTCGTCGCTCCTGTGTCGCGGACGTCAATCGTCCTCGGAAAGGCCCTCGGCGGCACGACGCAAGCGTCAATACAGGCTTTGATGATACTTGCTCTCTCAACGTTTATCGGCGTACGGATATCGGGCACGCTCGGACTCGGTGCTGCTCTTGTGCTCATTCTCGTGACGATTTTCTTCATCGGCATGGGTTTTGTGGGGCTCGGTATTAGCATCGCCTCACGGCTTGAGAACATTGAGGGCTTTCAGGTGGTCTCCAACCTGCTGGTGCTCCCAATATTTTTCCTAAGCGGGGCGTTTTTTCCCGTCACGTCGCTCCCCAGCTGGATGAAGTTTCTTGTGAACATCAATCCACTTGCGTATGGGGTCGACGCGTTGCGCTACGCCGTCACCGGTCTGCACACATACGCTCTGACGCTCGATCTCACAGTCGTGTTTGGTTTCTTCGTATTGATGACCGTTATAGGTTCTATTCTGTTTCGAAACGTGCGCTAAGGCGAACGCGTTGATGCGAGCAGCAAAAAAGGAAGATGCGCATCTGGCAATTCAGTGAGCACCTCCGATCCGGGCTTTAGATGAAGTATTCCGGATCTCGGTCAAACATCACCTTGCAGCCAGGGGCGCAAAAAAAGTACTTTTTTCCCTTATATTCGCTGACGTACTTTGCCGTCTTTTCGTCAACGTCCATGTTGCAAACAGGATCTTTTGCCATTTTTCCTCTGCGATAGTGTTTACCTCTACGCTTAATATACTAACTCAGTCGACCGGGCGTGTTGAGCTGCGATCCCATAAGAAAACAAACAGTTCGAAGAGGAGGCGATAGGCCATATTTGACGCGGTGACGAGAAACCCGCACGATAAGTCCGTCTCGTATCCTTCTTGGGTAGTCCCCATCGGGAAACAAATGAGCGCGCGAAGTTCGTTGACGAGGAGTACTGTGTGGACGCCATCGACGCTTCGAACAGTCGAGCTTTCAGGTGTGGCCGTGCGTTGACGGAGCACTTTGACCGCGGACGTCTTGACTGTTGCCTGATCGACGGCATAATTCAAAACCCAGAGGAAGCTTCTCGCATCGCGCTCGATATCCGTGGCTGCTGCGAGTAGCAGGTCACCGTCCGCCACGAAAAACTCACTAAGGTCAGCCGGCAAACACTTGAGGTGTATCGGCAGTTCAGCTGCTGAGTGGTGCTCCCAGTATTCCAACAAGTCGTGGACCTCGCTTATGCCCTCAACGAAGGTTACAACCACTTTTCCGTATTCTGAAATGACGTACTCGCCGTTAGGAAGCTGGAGGACGAGTCCAACGTCTTCTAAGCGACGGAGATGCCGCACCGCTTCGTGTACAAGCAAGCCAAATTGCTTGCAAATGTCGATGACTGACGTTCGCTCATACAACTGGTTGAGGATGTCAAGCCGGCTTACGTCTGAAAGTGACAAAAAAAGCCTCGTCAGTTCGTAGGAACTCCGTACAGGCATAGTCTCTCCTTCGGGTGTCTCGCTGCCGGTGCGTTAATGCGTACAGTAAGAAACGTATAAATAACATTCCCTTTTAGAGTTTACAGCGGAGGATGGCCTTGAAAACGGTTCACGAGGACGTCAAGCGCGAATTGACACAAATCCTTTCGGGACTTGACCCGCGCGAGACGAAAAAGCTGCACGTCGTTTGCATACCGAGCTTCTATTTAGATCACTTCGTTGAGGTTGATGATCTGAGCACGTTTTGCGGTCAGCTTCGAACGAAGTACGCAGGACGCGGGGGAAACATTCCGGGTTTTGTTCAAAACGTGCTCTCGGGCGGCGGCGCGGTTAATACGGCAATAGCGTTGTCGCGACTGGGACTGAGCTCTCATTTCATCGGTCGGACGAGCGAGTTTGGGCATCACGTTTTGAAGTTCTTCGCCGAGAACAGCGGCATGGACGTCTCCCACGTAAAGACCGACGGCAGGTTAGGGCAGACCCTCGCGATTGAGATCGGTGAACGAAAGGTCAACGTCATGCTCAACGACGTTGGCTCAAACTATGACTTTGCTTTTGACAGCTTGCGCGACACCGACCTCGAACTGATCGAAAGCAGCCAGCTCGTGACCGTGCACGATTGGGGCACCAACGTCGTTGGCGGCACTGATCTTGCGGTGAAGACGTTCGAGTACGCCAAGCAATACAACGTCAAGACGTATTTTGACTCCGCAGATCCGAGCCCTCGAGTGCACGAACTTCCCGAGCTCTTTGAACGCGTCATCGCGAACAAAAACCTCGACATGATGAGCATGAATCAAAATGAGCTCGGCAAGCACACCGGGGAGGCCACCATTGAGCGCGCGATTGCGCTTAAACGGCGAGTAAGCTCACGGATTGACTACCACACCCCACGGTATGCGGCCTCTATTGATAACAACGTGACGTTTTTCCCCGTATATGACGTGGAACTGCACCGATCCACGGGCGCGGGCGACGCGTGGAATGCAGGCAACATCTTTGGTGAGCTTCTCGGCGTGACGCCGGCGTCACGTCTGTGTTTGGCAAACGCCGTAGCCGGCTACTACGTTTCGAGTAAGCGCGCGGTGCATCCTACCGTCGATGACTTGATCGCTTTTGTCAAGGCGGAGCAACTGCGTGCGTTGCCTCCAGAAGTCGGGAACGCCAACTCGTAGCTAGGAATCTATCGTCGTTGCCAATTGCTACCGCTCAGGGCAGAGCTTACGGAGTCACAGGACTCGAGCGGAAACGAGCTTATTCGTCCCTTTCGACGCCAATTTCAGCGTAAAATCGGCGCTTTACGACCTCTTCGACGAGGTGGAGCAGCGTCGTACGGTCGCGGACGCCCGTAAATATCCCAAGAGGGATTTGCGCGGCAGCAGCGTTTGAATGGCCACCTGCGGAGCCTATGTCGCTAAATGCTTGACTCATGACCGCGCCAATGTTGACACGGACGTCTTTGCTGCGCGCGGATATGTGAATCTTCTCATCGTTCATTCCAAAGACAGCGACGGCAGTCACTCCTTCAAGGTTGAGCAGGTAGTCAGCAGCCTGCGCAAGCGCGTCAACATTGTGGATAAACCCGACGCACGATACCAGGTAGCTCGCGGTGATGTGTTTGTTGTGGATAGCCTCGCCGATTATGTCGAGCGTCTCCATCGACATCGTCGGATATTCGATTTGATTAAGGATGTCCCTATCGGAGAGCTGCATAAGCTTCGTAGTGGCGGCGAGATCCGCCGGGGTCACGTGCACTTTATAGTCCTGCGTATCGATGCGTATGCCGTAGAGCAACGCCGTAGCGAGTCGCTTATCGATGTCGATGTCGAGCTCTTCGAGGTAGTCAGTCAGTATCGTGGCGGTTGCGCCAACGTCCCTAATGTCGGTGTAGAGGACATTCCGTTCGGGAACGCCGTGGTGGTCAATAATAATCCCTACGTTGTCTAAGCTCGTCAGCGGGTTGTTCGCCCCTGGAGTGCCCGTGTCGACCAAAGCGAGCATATCGTAGTCGCGCGGGTCAATTGCGTCCACGTGCATGAGGTCGATATGGAGAAGGTTGACGAATGCCCGGTTCTCCTGTCGGCTAATCTCTCCGTGATAGATTATGGCAGCCTCGGTGTCGACGCTTGCGGCGATTTGTCTAAGCGCGAGCGCGCTTGCTATCGAGTCCGGATCGGGGTTGTCATGAACGAGAATGCCGAGCTTCTTCATGCTTTTGAGGATTTCGTGAAGCCGATTTGCCGATCGCTGCGATTCTGCCTTTCGCAAATCGTGCAACGTTGCGTTCGCGATAAGCGCCGTTGGATAGACAACCGCGTCAGCGCCGAGCTCTTCGAGCTTATCCTTGCTCAGCGGGTCGGCAGCGCGAACGATGACCACAACGTCGGGTTTTTCCGCCTTGATCAGGCTTAGCGCCGTCGTATTTGCCTTGGAGTCGGAGCTGAGGATCATAACGATCTCGAGGTCAGGAGTAAGGAGGTTCTTGATGACCTCTTCCTTCGTGATGTCACCAACGTAAGCGTCAAAATTCTGGTCGCGAAGCGTCTCTACCCGTTTCGCGTTTTTCTCGATGATAGTGAACATCCGGCCGCGTTGTGCGAGTTCCTTGGCAACGAGAAAGCCAACGCTGCCTGAGCCGAGTATCGCGTACGTAATCCGCTCGTCAATCTTGAGGGGTATGCCTTGCTCGAAGCTATTCGAATTGTAACCCGAAATAAGCTACCACCTGTTTCTTGAGCCCGTTCACTTCAAATTTGAATTGGGTAACGTATATATGTGGAAGGGGTATAAGAGCATATGCCAAAAACGGGCCGGTAGCTTAGTCAGGCAGAGCGTTGGGCTCTTACGGTATTTCTGTTGTGACCTGTTGACCAGAGAAACCCAAAGGTCGAGGGTTCAACTCCCTCCCGGCCCGCGTACTTGTGGGGCTGTGGCCTAGTCAGGAATGGCGACGGGCTCCAGCGGTATGAAGTTCGCGATATGATGAGCAACGGGTCAACTGATGGCTCGGGGACGCTTGGGCCAGATGATGTCCCGTTGGAGCACTGATCGGAGAGACCCGTCGATCGAGAGTTCAAATCTCTCCAGCCCCATTTTTTTGAGCCGCAGAAGCTTTGTGAGGTCACTGAATATAGCCGAGATGCTGACTAGGCATAGCGTGCTTAGATCAAGTGCCTTGATGTGATGTCGTCTTTTTTTTAAAATGGCGCGCCGGCTGCCGGATGCCCTCGAATGAGCGATAGACGTCACCAAAACGTTAAGTATGTATGACTCTTACCCTAGGTCGAAGTCCCGTGGTGTAGTGGTCAATCATGCGGGCCTTTGGATTCACGTGGTCTAGAACATTGGCCACTGATAGAAGAAAGCCCGCGACTGCGGTTCGAATCCGCACGGGACTATCGTATATTAGAGACGCCGAGGTGGGGTAGCCTGGTAATCCTATGGCCCTGTGGAGGCCACGACGCGGGTTCGAATCTCGCCCTCGGCCTTTGATTTTCTGTTTTAACGTTATTTTCGCTGCCGCCTTGTAAAATAAGTGATTTAAGCTCTGCTATTTGAGATTCGATGGCGGAGAAGCGGTGGTCGAGGCCTCTATAGGGCAGCGACCCTTAAAATTGCCGAAAAGCGACGTATAACAGATCAGTGGTCGCTGAAGTTAGAAAGCAGCTTAAGTGGTTGGGAAATAAGGGGGACTTTTAGTGGTTTAATATCGCGATAAGGAACGCCAAAAGAAATAACGAGCTATGAGAAAAACAAGCAGTAACCCAAAAAATAGTGGCAATAATAAAAGAAACAGGAACCCGAAAAATAGCACCGCTAATATTCCAAATATCACTATTATGCCGACCGCTGCCATAAAAAGGTAATATAGCAGTCCATTTGATGTTTCAATTTCTAGAATCTCTTCGGGTTGCTCTTGCTCCGTGAAATCAAGATACAGCGTTCCGTTTTCATCCATCCTGATGCGATCATCCATATGTAAACCACTTCTTTCTATTTGCGCAATATCTTGGCTATAGTTTCGGCAGTTACAAACGACGACCTGTCTGCGGGTCAAATCTTTTTTGACCTTTACATATCTCCGACAGGTTCAGTAGAACGGAAAGTACTGTTAGATGCGCTAAAGGATTTAGTTGTTTAGCTGCACCTGAATAGAGAACAATTGGTATTTATCGTTTGAAAGGAATGAGGGTTTTCAAATGGAAAATCAACAAAAATCTTCCCCGCCATCACTGATGGTGTATGCCAGCATCGGTATCGCATTTATGTGGCTGCTGTTCGTGGGACTATGGCTCATCTTCTATGCCGGTGATTTTAGCATCTGGCAAAACGTAGGGTTCGTCATTGTCTCTCTTGCAGTTGTAGCGATATTAGAGACCGCGATCTGGCTCCCGTGGGGAATGAAACAACCTGATTGGGGAAAGCGCTAAGCTTTGCGACTATCTGCGCCGCCTCGCCTATCTATAATCGTGACTAGCACCAGGCGCTTGCGTAAGGGGCTAAAATACGACTGACGTCTTTCTTCTTCCTGACCATCATTTGCAGCATTTCTGAAGCACGAAACGAGCGCATCGAGCGCCTGAGCATCATCAAGGCTAGCTTTATACTCGAAAAGCACTGTTAGAAACACTTTACGGAAGCTGAGGAAAATATGAAATGAGTATGACTGTAATAATAAGCATAATTTTTCTGGTAGTAGCATACATCATAGCTTCTCTTTACTATCCTATGCTGGCAGGAGGCGCAGCATATAGTCCTACTCCGAGGAAGATTATAGCTGAAGCTCTTATACTCGCAGACCTTAAGAAAGATGAAGTCTTCTACGACCTTGGATGTGGAACAGGAGAAGCCCTTATAGAAGCCTCAAAGTTATGCGACCATGTGAAAGGAGTTGAGATAGAGCCTATTCGATGGTTTATAGCCAAGCTCAGAGCAAGAAAAGCCAAAGTCATTTTGGGAAACCTTTTCAAGCAAGGCATTTCTGACGCTGATGTTATATTCATATTCCAATACCCAGGAAGGATAAACAACAGAATCGTGATGAAAATAAAGGCTGAAACACGAAGCGAAACAAGAATTATAAGCTATTGGCACCCAATAGAAAATATGAAGCTCGTCAAAAGCCAAAACAAGATTTTCATTTACAAGGCGTCAAAGGTTCTGTCAACTCTTTAACAGGGCGTACTCTGCCACCGAAGTTGTTAAGTTGGAGCCTCAATAGGCTCCACTGACGTGGAATTTTGCAAATAGTCTGAAAGAAAAACATAATGTAAATTAAATCACGAGGTTATTCTGATACACAAAAAATGAAAGAAAATACATTAAATCGTGGTAAAATGGAAGAAATAGACCTATATCCTACCATATTCCAACGGAAGTCCATTAGAAAGTACGATTTAGACCCCCTCGATGAAGATACATTAAAGGAGATCAGAGGTCATCTTCAAACTTTAAAACCGTTGCATAAAGACATTAAAATTGAATTTAAGATTTTATCTCCCGATGCTGTGATAAGAAGGATGATGAGAAAAGCACCGCACTATATAGCTGTTTTTTCAGAGGTGAAAGAGGGTTATCTAAGCAATGTAGGGTTCATGCTCCAGCAGATGGATCTATTTTTTTCTGCTAATGGATTGGGTAGTTGCTGGCAGGGGATCCCTACTCTCAAAAAAGAAGGTTTAGCAAGTTCACGTCTGAAATTTATCATATTAATGTCCTTTGGAAAACCCCAGGTAACATTACACCGAACAAAAACTTCCCAATTCAAAAGAAAATCACTCAAGGAAATAAGTGACATTAAAGGTGCAGATGATTTACTGCAAACAGCTCGTCTTGCTCCTTCTGCACGTAATGCACAGGAGTGGTTTTTTACGGGTGATGAACATTTAGTTCACGCATATTACCGTAAACCAAGCTTCATCCCGGGACTTTTAATCAAAAAATATCCCCCCATGGATGTGGGAATTAGTCTTTATCACTTGAAACTGGGTGCAGAACATTTCGGCAAGGAAACTGAAATTATATTTGATAACCCGGAGGATAATAATCTCAATGATTATGAGTATGTTGCCAGTTTGCGCTTAACGTAGTCAAATTGCCTGATTTGTTCTCCAGTGATTTGCCAATCTTTCGGCTTCGGTCAATGTTTCTTATGCACACAGAATAACCGGCGCGAGCGTGATCTATCACGGCTTACGGTTAGGTTGCTGATATGACCGACCCGATCTCCTGTTGTATCGCTTTAAGAACGGCGTCAAGCCGTGCTGCATACGTTTGCAGCATTTCGTCGATTTCCTGTTGCTTTTTCCAGTCAGCGATGCCCTTCTTCACTTCAACAAGACGGTCCCTCGACACGTAGCGCCACTTTCCGTGCTGCCTCGAAGGCTCAAAATAGTAGTAGGGGCCGTGCAGTGCGCCCGTCCTGCAGCGACAACTCCGCTTACCACATCGCATGTGCCGCTTTCGCAGTGAGCCAGGAAGCGGGTTCAGTTTGGCGCGCTCATTAGTCAACGCCGAAATATGCTCGATGAGTTCGCTACATTCACGCAGCAAGTGCTTCACACGGGCGATCTCTGAGTCGGCACGATTCTCCACGTCCTGCTCTCCTTCGTTTGAACCGATGCGATAATTGACGAGCTTGATGCGTTGCATTATCTGTTCTAACTCTATTTCAATCGATTGCCTAAATTGGCAGCCTTCATTTGAGGTCTTGTATAGTGTTTTTTGTCTTACGATGGGAAGCGGCGACCACAACGTCTGCGCATGCTTGAGCGCATCAATCGATGAGGTATTTCGAGAAGCAGATGCGCTTAATAGAAAGATGAAGCATCAAAACATTCTTGGGCAACTTTCTGAGGGGGTTGTAAAAAATAAGGCCTTTACTCAGTTTTTATAATAAGTAAGCCCCCCAGGTAAAGGGCATTTATTTACCGCAAATGTGTTTGTGACTGAGTAAACGGAAGCGCTGTTGCAATTTTTTAGGCAGACCGGCTACTTCGTGCTTCATGGTTCATTGCTCCATATCGCTTTTACTACGTCTGCGTGCTCTGAAACGGCCTTGTGTATCTTTGGTGTAATTCTATACCAGCCTGATCTGTTCAGTGCTCCCTGCTGCTCAACAGCATCAATAAGGTCTTGATAGGTAAGGCCTATGCTCCCAAGGTCCTCGAAGGCCTTGACTTGTTCGTAGTATTCCCCCTTCTCATCCCGGCGGTTTCTCGCAACCGCTAGGTTTGCAGCTAGATTCCAAACGTTGATATAGACTCTCAAGCCGTCCAAGTTGGTCGTGTTTTCATTAAGCGCTTCTTCAGTTTCTTGTGTTGTCATTATCCACCTCAAGGCACCTAACGCTCAACTTTTAGCCATAATCATTAGCCGCACGGTTCTGTTAATTCTATCAAGCTTAACCCTAAGTGGTCCATGTGTGCCCTTATTTCTGCAGCCACTGCTCGCAAAAGAGGCTCGTTTAGCTGTAATTCCTTAAGCTTGTTTAATTGGCCGCACGCCCGTTCCACTTCATAAATTAGAGCTTCTTGGCCTGTGACAAAACTGGGCTCTTGTGGCTTGCGCTTCCGTGGCGTTTCGTTGCTCATGCGTTACCTTCTATCCGCGCCGCTGGCTCTATCGAGAAGCGTGCCTAGCACAAGGCGCTTACGTAAGGGGATAAGATACGAGTGACACCTTTCTTTCTCCTGTCCCTCTTTCGCCGCAGTTTTGAAACACGCGACGAGCGTATCGAGCGCCTGGGTATCGTCGAGATTGACCTCGGACTCCTCAAAGGCTTTTGTTTTCACTTCTGAAAGTGCACGGCTCAATAATTCCGCGTCGCTGCCCGTTAAGATTAGTCCATTTTCAATCATCTTTTCCCTCCTGGTCGGTGTTTTTTACATGAACACATGACATTATAGCGTGATCGCTTTTTTCTGATGACAATAATAGCGTCAAACTGAAGTGCTCACGTGCTATCGTGAACGTCCTGACCAGTAATACATGTCACGAGTTATTGTGTGTGGCCGCCGGTAATACTCGCAATAATAAGGCACCTTATCCTGGTCGCCGCGTAACTCGCACTTGACAAAAAGCTCGCATCGTGCGCAGTAGGTCATATAACAATAACGAGAAAGTGACTCGCTAAGTGCCTAACCGACGCGTATTGCGAAAGTAATTGTTATTCTTGGAGTCGGCACAAACGCCTGTCACAACAACCTTTATCCCATTAGGGCGCCTTCGTGAGTGTTTTAGAAAAAAACGACGGTCACTACCGCCGCCGCCAACATGAAATAAGGTGAAAGAAATGGCGAAATTTTTGAACGTGTGGCACTACAACCCGAGCGCGCCGTGGCCGACCGACCCGGTTGAAATGACAAAGTTCTCTGAGATGATGTTCGCAGCGCTTGACGACGCGTTAAAGACAGGTGACCTGCTAGAGTTCGGGTAATTCCCGAATGGAATGGGAGGATATTCAATTGCCAGCGGAGAAGCCAAAGATTCGTTTAGGAGGACGACCGCGTTCACCCCCTGGATCATGAGCGAGGTGCACGAAATGGTGCCCTACGAAACAGGAAAGGAAGTCATGAAAGGAATGTTAAAAGCCCGAGCAGAAGGAATGAAGCGGTAATTCTGCGTGAATAGTAGGGGCTTGCTAGCCCCTTTTCTCTTTTTTTTGGTATGTTTATAGAGTATGCGGAAGGCTTATTGTAGAGTATGAAGCAGTATATATTACGATGGTAGTTTGTCCTACGTGTCAACACGAGCATGCAGGCCAACAAAAGACGTGCCAATCGTGCCGCGACCGAATAGCAGCTTGGAAGCAGAAGCACCAAGACAAAGACCGATTACATAAGCGCAAGTACGCTGCCAAGAAGCGTGGGCCCGAGGGCTACGATGAGCTTTTTTACAGCACGAGAGGGCAGCAAGATAAGTGGGACAAATGGGTAGGGCTCGACCCAGATGAAGTAATGCTTTGGACTGGTCAGACACGTGCAGAACTCTGGGAGGAAGTTGCTCAAGTAGGCTATGAGGAAAATGTAAGAGATAGGTGCTTAGGCGTTTTGAATGATACTTTGGCCGGTGTCCGAACTGACGACCTACGAGTAATGACAGACAAGGAAAAGCAGACAGAGTGCCTTATTCTGCTACAGAAGATACAAGTTCACTTAATAAGCGTGTTAAGAGAGAACGGAGTCGTCTGGCAGGAGGACTAGCCTATGTCAAGCAAAGTGAGTTAGATGTACGATAGTGATGACAGAATGCTTGCACGCTACCGGCACATTTACAAGAAAGCACTTAAGGTCAAAGCCTTCCAACTGCAGAAAATACAAAGAGCAGAAACACGTGAAGTGTGTATCTCCGTGCTACTACGTACCGTTGCAATATGCGATAACGTCCTTAAAGAGATGGGCTTTGAACAGTACGAAGCAGGCCCTGAGCACAACGCGGCAAAACGCATAAAGAGCAGAAATCTACCATAACAAAGAGGCGATCACGTGAAGTGCGGGCGGTGCGACAAAAAACTGGTCAGTGACTGCTGTTTGTGGGCTGGGGATCAAAAACTGTGGATATGCGAAACGTGCCGCGTGTCGCGTGAGCTTAAGCCGCATGACAAGCCCGAAACCACTGCAGACAAAAAGCTCTATGATCAGCTTTTTGGCGACACTTATTAACAAAATAAGCAGCTAAAACGGCACGCTTGCATATTCTTCTTGCAGGTCTTGGTCATTGAACCTCAAGAAAATTGCTGTCGTGTTGATGTTTGCTGCTAGATAAAGCGATTATTTCTTGGCTTTTCCTTTTGTTCTGCTACCTCTTGCGATACCTCCAACCGAGACAGAAACGGCAATAAGGTATCCTAGGTTATACCAAAATCCATTATTATGAACCTGGTAGAGCACAATATTGTTGTCAAACCAGCTGGCTATGAATGATAGGACGATAATGAGACCTTGCCATAGACCAAGCCAAAAGTTCGCCGGCGCCCCCGACAGATCGACATCTCGGGTCGGCATACCAACATGGTATACTGTTATGTAGATTGCAGCAGCTATTATAGCCAGCCCAATTAGTACAAAAAGTGGGATAAACTTTTTCATTTTCTTCCATGACCTGTCCTTTGCTTATGCTTAAATTATAATATTTTGTTTCAGCTCTAACATCTCAGAATATGATCTGCTTATTAGACGGCTAAGCAGTGTTATTTGGCGTGCGGATCTACTAAACTATCCTATTTAATTGCAGCTTATTGTTGGCTTAGCTCGAAAGTCCCCCAATATCGCACGTAAATATCATACACATGCTCAGGCCGCGGATGCTTATAAAATCACCAATTGACTTGATCCGGAGCCGCTGTCGGGGCCTGCCTTAGGCTCACCACCGTTAGGGTGTATTTCGTTTTTCGCGAAAGATAGTATCTATAGATGAAAAAAGGGAGAACATAAGAAGCAAGAAAAGAAGCGGTGGCAGCCCTGGAAACGATCGCGTTTCAATTTGGTTTAAGATTAAACATCCCTTTCCGAACTACTTGCAACTAAGCGGGTCATCAAAGACCGAACGTACTCATCTCACGCCCTAGGCTGCTGCAATGTTTTGTGTATCTGCGCTAGGGTGTATGCAACCCAGATCAATACAACTACGACCACGATGCGCATTATAAACCATAACGCTACTAAAAATGGGTGCGGCATACTGATCCACCTCCTTCACAATTGGTTAATTCTTCCAATCTAATAGCTACTAATTGGTGCTCAAAACATAACTCTTTTTGGAACAACGCCATCTTTTCGCGCTTGCGATCGCTTATTCGAATGCCGCCCTGTCGGAGCCTTATAGGGCTCCTACGCTCAGCTGTTTGGGTCGCGTGATTGCGACAATACTTTTATGGAGTTGGCTATGAACTTCAATTGTGAGATTATGTCGAAAATCATTCATTTTGAAATCTCTGCCGACGACCCGGCGCGAGCATCTGGGTTTTATGAGAGCGTCTTTGACTGGCGTGTTGACAAGTGGGAAGGGCCGGTCGAGTACTGGCTCATAAGTACTGATGATCGCGACGAGACCAGCATTAACGGGGCGATCAGAAAGCGTATGAGCCACGAGACAACGGTCAACACGATCGACGTTCCTTCCATCGACGAGTCCACGCAAAAAGTGGCGGGCGCAGGAGGGCGCGTCATAGTTCCGAAATCGGTCATCCCTAGAATCGGATACCACGCCTACTGTACGGACACCGAAGGGAACCTTTTTGGGATCATGCAGCAAGACTCTTCGGCGCGGCAGCAAAAGCCAGCGTCACCATACGATTATCGTTTGTTGTTCACCCAGCGGATGTCGATAGATACTCCAGGAAGCGCCTCGACTGCCGTGCCTCAGAATGTAGGCCCAATGCTACTAAAGCGTTGAATTGTGGCGCGGTAACGCTCGCAGCGTGTTCTACCTCGCCCCCTCTTTATGAGCTAACCTATATCTATCATTCAGCTCAGTTTCGTTGTGATGCCTGACGACCACTGACGACGAGTTTACCCACCGTTTAATCGGTTTCGGGCTCACAGAAAAAGAGGCACTGCTTTATCTGCGCCTGCTTAAGTACGGCCTTAATACCCCTTCTCCCCTCGCAAAATCGCTGAAGACATACCTTGAGGACGTGCACCGGACGCTCATCAGCCTCATCGACAAGGGCATGGTGCGTCCGTCGCTCGACTCACCAACGATTTACACTGCGGTTGATCTTGATGTAGCCCTCGACTCTGCAGTGAAACAGCACGAGAGCGCCTTCCGCCAAAAAGCCCCTTTTGCTTCAAAAAATCTAATCAAATCGCAACGCTTAAGCATTTAGACGAACCCAGGCTTTTGAGGTTCGGCTAATGGAAACAATTTTATTAAGTCAATTTGATGGTGAAACGGTTAGTCTATGCGAGGCTGATGCACAGGAGCGCCTCCGTGAGCTGTTGCGATGGGCTGTCGACGAAGCGGCGAGGCGATACGAACACAGATACCTCGCGCCGAGCATTGTTCCGTTCATTCTTGCGCGTATGGTTCATCACGCTGATCCCTCGTTTTCTGAAGCGCTGGTGCGCGCTGAGTTTAGCAAGTCGGCCCTCGAGTACGTTGAGCAACTCGACCGCGCGACACGAGGCAGATTTTCGCTGAGTCACGTGTGGAAGACGTAGTGGTGACTTCTTGATCTGGCAGCAACTTCCGCCGTGAGAGCGCCGATAGTCCGCAGATATCGTTAATATCGTCAGATGATAGGCTCTCCGGGTGCACGCGGTAGGTTACCAAGCAGGACGCGCGTATCCCGCACTGCTGCGCAGTTTGGAAATGATAATCAGGAAAACCGCTAAAGCTAAGGTCAGACTTGAACACCGAGAGTCTGCACAATCGTGAGGACGCGTATTTATTGCGCAGACGCTGCAGCGGACTTTATGCCTAACCGTGTTTTGGAGCGCCGGTAAACCTTATATACCTACGAACGCTATATAACAGAGGACTGATCTTCCGAGATGAGGTCCATCGCGACCAACATACGGTCCTTATGTGGAATTTACTTCCAACCGTGAGGGATCGCTCTCCGGTCGCGAAATATATCAGTGGAGTTGTAAGTTAGCTGGCGTAATCTGTCAGAAACCTTGCAACTGACGTAGGTCTTGATTGATTCGGCTGAAGCCGTAAATATACGGAATCGGTCGAAGCGGACATGCATAAGAATGCGAATCCGCACAATTCCTTGTAGTGTGCATACAACTCTGGTTGATCCTGCCAGAGGCCACTGCTATCGGGGTCCGATTAAGCCATGCGAGTCGAGAGGGGTTATGCCCTCGGCGAACGGCTCAGTAACACGTGGACAACCTACCCTCAGATCTGGGATAACTCCGGGAAACTGGAGATAATACCGGATAATCCGTGAACGCTGGAATGCCTCACGGTTGAAAGCTTTAGCGTCTGAGGATGGGTCTGCGGCCGATTAGGTAGTTGCTGGGGTAACGTCCCAACAAGCCGATAATCGGTACGGGTTGTGAGAGCAAGAGCCCGGAGATGGATTCTGAGACACGAATCCAGGTCCTACGGGGCGCAGCAGGCGCGAAAACTTTACACTGCGCGAAAGCGCGATAAGGGGACCTCGAGTGCGTGCGCAATGCGTACGCTTTTCAGATGCCTAAAAAGCATCTGGAATAAGGGCCGGGCAAGACCGGTGCCAGCCGCCGCGGTAACACCGGCGGCTCAAGTGGTGGCCGCTATTATTGGGCTTAAAGGGTCCGTAGCCGGACTAGTTAGTCCCTTGGGAAATCTTACGGCTTAACCGTAAGGCTGCCAATGGATACTGCTGGTCTTGGGACCGGGAGAGGCAAGAGGTACCTCAGGGGTAGGAGTGAAATCCTGTAATCCTTGAGGGACCGCCAGTGGCGAAGGCGTCTTGCTAGAACGGGTCCGACGGTGAGGGACGAAAGCTAGGGGCACGAACCGGATTAGATACCCGGGTAGTCCTAGCCGTAAACGATGCGAGCTAGGTGTCACGTGGATTGCGAATCCATGTGGTGCCGTAGGGAAACCGTGAAGCTCGCCGCCTGGGAAGTACGGCCGCAAGGCTGAAACTTAAAGGAATTGGCGGGGGAGCACCACAACGGGTGGAGCCTGCGGTTTAATTGGACTCAACGCCGGAAAGCTCACCGGAGACGACAGCGGGATGAGGGCCAGGCTGATGACCTTGCTAGACTAGCTGAGAGGAGGTGCATGGCCGCCGTCAGTTCGTACCGTGAGGCGTCCTGTTAAGTCAGGCAACGAGCGAGACCCGTACCCACAGTTGCCAGCGGCTGCTCCGGCAGGCTGGGTACACTATGGGGACCGCCTCTGCTAAAGAGGAGGAAGGAGCGGGCGACGGTAGGTCAGTATGCCCCGAATTCTCCGGGCTACACGCGGGCTACAATGGATGGGACAATGGGCTCCGACACCGAAAGGTGAAGGCAATCTCTTAAACCCATTCTTAGTTCGGATTGAGGGCTGAAACTCGCCCTCATGAAGCTGGAATCCGTAGTAATCGCGTTTCAAAATAGCGCGGTGAATACGTCCCTGCTCCTTGCACACACCGCCCGTCAAACCACCCGAGTGGGGTTTATGTGAGGGCGTGGTTTTTGCCACGTTCGAACATAGGTTCCGCAAGGGGGGTTAAGTCGTAACAAGGTAGCCGTAGGGGAATCTGCGGCTGGATCACCTCCTAAGCAATACAGGTGGAAGCCGAATCAAGGGACCTTCCTAGGGCTCGTAGCTCAGCTGGAAGAGCGCTGCCTTTGCAAGGCAGAGGCCCTGGGTTCAAATCCCAGCGAGTCCATCGATTGACCCGCGTGGGACGCAAAAAAGCAAAAGTATTCCAGTTTTAATGCACACAGTGGCTGGCGCTGCTGTGGAAGGGTCCACTTTTTTTAAAGTGTACCGTGCACAAGTTCCATAATTCCGGACGCTAACTAGTTAATGTGAAGTGGCTGCTATACCATCCAGTGAATGGCTCGGCTCAAGCGCTGATGAAGGACGTGCCAAGCTGCGATATGCCCCGGGTAGGCGCAAGGAGCCTTTGAACCGGGGATCTCCGAATGGGAACTCCTAACCGATTGGTTGATCCCGTCAGGGATCGGGAACGCCCCGGATTGAAACATCTTAGTAGGGGCAGGAAAAGAAATCGTAAGAGATACCGTGAGTAAAGGCGATTGAAAGCGGCAGAGTTCAAACTGAATCCCCGCAAGGGGAGATGTAGTGTTATAAGCCGAGTCCGTAACGCAGAGCCTGAGAAGCTAAAGTTGTCTGGAAAGACACGCCATAGAGGGTGATAGCCCCGTGAGCGCAATCAGTCTGCCGGGATTCGAGTCTTGAGTACCGTGGGTTGGAATTCTCGCGGGAATTTGGGAGTCACCAACTTCCAAGACTAAATACGACTTGAGACCGATAGCGTACTAGTAGGGTGACCGAAAGCTGAAAAGTACCCCATATAGGGAGGTGCAAAGGGCCTGAAATTGGGTGGTGATGGTGCGGCAGGGCACGAAAGGATCTTCGATGCGAAGGAAGACGTCGCGAGGCGTTTGTACGAGCATCGTCGCCAGTGTTCTGTCTTACGTTTTGAAGAACGGGCCAGGGAGTGTATTCGGATGGCGAGGTTAAGGCCTTCACGGCCGGAGCCGTAGGGAAACCGACAAGTCCGTAGCTCGCAAGAGTGTGGGACGGCGTATAAAGTGCGTGGAGTCATCAGGATACGACCCGAAACCGAGTGATCTAGGCGTGGGCAGGTTGAAGCGTGACGAAAGTTGCGTGGAGGACCGTTAGCGGTGCTGATTTGCAAATCGCTCGCGTGACCTGTGTCTAGGGGTGAAAGTCCAATCGAACTCGGAAACAGCTGGTTCCTTCCGAGACATGTCGTAGCATGACCTCGACGGAGACCGTCGGCGGAGTAGAGCACTGATTGAGGGAGCTGGAGGAGAAATCCTTCACCCCTTTGTCAAACTCCAAAACCGCCGTCGTCGTAGATGTCGGGAGTCCGGGCTGGGGGGTAAGCTTCTAGTCCGAGAGGGAAACAACCCAGACCGTGGTTAAGGCCCTAAAATGTCGGCTAAGTGTAATTAAAAGGGTGTCCCAGGCCCTAGACAGCTGGGAGGTGAGCTTAGAAGCAGCTAACCTTTAAAAAGTGCGTAACAGCTTACCAGTCGAGGTTTGGGGCCCCGAAAATGGACGGGGCTCAAGCCGACTGCCGATACCACGGAGCACGGAAACGTGATCTGGTAGGAAGGCGTCCTGCGTGGACAGAAGTAGGGCTGTAAAGTCCTGTGGACCGCGCAGGAACGAAGATCCTGGCAATAGTAGCAGCATAGTCGGGTGAGAATCCCGACCGCCGAAAGGGCTAGGTTTCCTCGACAATGTTCGTCAGTCGAGGGTTAGTCGGTCCTAAGATACACCGTAATTCGAGTGTGTCAAAAGGGAAACAGGTTAATATTCCTGTACCACGCGACATTAAAACCTAACGCCTCAGGGTAGTTCGAGCAGTGGTGCCAAACTGTCCAAGCGTACTAAGTCCGCGGAGAACCGTAATGGTGAGAAACGGACCAAAGCGTGATGGGGAAACTCGGATAATCCCAGGGGCCCGTGAAAAAGGGAGTCGATGGCCGTACCAAGATCTGACACAGGTGCCCCTAGTTGAGAAGACTAAGGCGTGTCGGCATAACCCACCCAAGGGAAATCGGCAAATTAGCCCCGTAACTTCGGGAGAAGGGGTGCCTGCTCTGAGAAGAGCAGGTCGCAGTGACTAGGGGGCTCTAACTGTCTAATAACAACACAGGTGATTGCTAACCCGAAAGGGCTTGTACAATCACTGAATCCTGCCCAGTGCAGGTACCTGAACATCCGGTTCAACGGGAAGAAGGGCCTGTCAACGGCGGGGGTAACTATGACCCTCTTAAGGTAGCGTAGTACCTTGCCGCTTAATTGGCGGCTTGCATGAATGGACCAATGAGAGCCCTACTGTCCCTGGGTGGAACCCGGTGAACTTTACATTCCAGTGCAGAGTCTGGAGACCCCTGATGGGAAGTGAAGACCCCGTGGAGCTTTACTGCAGCCTGTCGTTGGGATGCGGTTGTACATGCGCAGCGTAGGTAGGAGGCGTCGATCCACCACTTGTGGGTGGTGGGGAGCCGACCCTTAGACACTACCCTTGCACGGCTGCGTCCCTTACCGTGGGAACGGGACCCCGATAGGTGGGCAGTTTGGCTGGGGCGGCACGCCCTTGAAAAGATATCAAGGGTGCCCAAAGGTTGACTCAGGTGGGTCAGAAACCCACCGAAGAGCGTAAGGGCAAAAGTCAGCCTGATGTGATTCAGCACAGTAGTGGATCACAAGACGAAAGTCGGGCCTAACGAACCTTTATGCCCCTATTGGTGAGGGCTAAAGATGACAGAAAAGCTACCCCGGGGATAACAGAGTCGTCACCGGCAAGAGCACATATCGACCTGGTGGCTTGCTACCTCGATGTCGGTTCTTTCCATCCTGGCCGTGCAGAAGCGGCCAAGGGTGAGGTTGTTCGCCTATTAAAGGAGATCGTGAGCTGGGTTTAGACCGTCGTGAGACAGGTCGGTTACTATCTGTCAGGGGTGTTTTGAAGTCTGAGGGGAAGTTGGCTATAGTACGAGAGGAACTAGCCAACGTGGCCTCTGGTCTATCGGTTGTCTGGCAAGGCAGTGCCGAGCAGCTACGCCATAATGGATAAGAGCTGAATGCATCTAAGCTCGAAACCACCCCCGAAAAGAGACATCTTAAGGACATCGGTAAAAGACCGGTTTGATAGAGTCGGGATGTACGCACCAAGGCAACGAGGTGTTCAGTCCGCGGCTACTAACGTCCGAGCCACGTCTTCGCATTAGCTAGGCGTATACCGGACCCTTGTGGGGCGTTGCCTTCGAGCAGCGCTATTATGGAACGTGCACTTTTATCCTTGCGCCAGTGGTTTGGCCCACAAGCGCCAAGGTGGCGGAGCGGTTACGCGGCTGCCTGCAGAGCAGCTACACTCCGGTTCGAATCCGGACCTTGGCTTGACGTAGCGGCCATAGCGGCGGGGAAACTCCCGTTCCCATCCCGAACACGGAAGATAAGCCCGTCAACGTTCTATGTTGTACTGAAGTGCGAGAGCCTTCGGGAACCATGGAGCGCTGCTACGTCTCTTATTCACTTTTTTGATTAAACGCGACTGCGATGAGAAGCTATGAGAATAGATCCTTTAACGCGCGATACGCTAGTTCCTGCTTTGCGGCTGTAGAGCCGCCTGTTAGGGGAGCTCAACTCAAAACATCTGTGAGCTGATTTGATCGCAGCGCATTTCGTATTTCAAGTGCGATGCGCCTTCCACACGACATGGTGTCATACACGTAGTCCGCGTACGGAGACCCTGTCGGATACAGATTCGTTCCGGCGACAAGCCTTGCTGATACTTCAAACACTTTGAACTGAAGCGTATCGGTAACCATCGTCTCGAGACAGAATGGGCCGATCATGCCGCCGAACAAATCGATCGATTTTTCGACCACGCGGCGCCCCATATCGAACACCTCCTCGAGAAGCTTCTCTCGCAGCACGACAGGAACGTTTCCGGTAACGACAAACGTAGGTTCGACGGCAGCTCCGCCTGCTCGATAGATCTCGTCAACGTTTGCCTCCAATCGGCGGTCAATGCCGAGCATCTCAAGAGCCCCTTTGCGCAGTCGGTAGCCAGTTTTTGCGATCGGCGAATAGAAGTAGTGAAAGTAAAATCGCGTCCCGAGAACAAACTCCTGTATTGTGTATTGTGCGGACGGCTCTATGCCTTTGACGAAGTCTGCATAATCTTTCGCGATGAAGAAGCCTCGGCCGCCTTTGGCTCCGTGATACTTCACGATGACCGGTGACTGAATGTCTCGCGGATCGTGTATCTCTTTGGGCATGACCACGCCTGCCCCTTCGAGCCACTGTCTACTTTTCGTCCGATCTGACTCCCATTGAAGCACGCGACGATTTCCGAAGGTGGGCACGCTTAGGTCTAAAAAATTGTCGGCGCCGAGATACTCAACGAGGGATCCATGAGGGATAAGTATCACGTTCTGGTCGCGCAATTCGCCGGCGTGCTTAAGCACGTCGAGATGGCTGCCTACTACCAAAAAGTGGTCGGGTTTTGCCCTTGGGTATGCGTCATAATACTTCGGTATTTGCCCGACTGCAAGGCCGAGCGTTTTAAAGCCCTCCTCGCGGGCGCCGTGAAAAATTTGTAAGCTCGTGTGGGAGCACAAAGTCGCGAGCGTTATTTCTTCCAAATCGTAGCTGGCAATGGCTTCAGGTATAGGGTCTATGCACATCCCCCGCGGACTCGATAGGACAGTATAGCGCTCAACAATATAAAAGGAATACGCGTTCATTGCTGAACAACAGTTGCTCGTGCCTCACTGCCAACGAATGCAAATCGATCGTTGGTGTTGCGCGGAGCGAGGTTTTTGAACCCCAGACAAACGCGCCTGTGACGTAACTTCGTTTGTCCAAGTGGCGACGCATAGCTGCCGCAAAAAAAGCAGTTGCAGCAAAAGCGAGCGCTTCGCTATTCAGGAACCCTTCTCCAGCTCTTTGAGAATTCCACGGCCCGCGATCACGCCAGTCGCAGCTGCGTTGATTATATCCCTTGAAAGTCCGGTTCCGTCTCCCGCAGCGTAGAGCGCCTTGGTGCTCGTCGCCAAATCTTGCGAAACCTGTAGCTCCATAGCGTAAAACTTCACTTCAGGAGCGTATAGCAGCGTTGAGTCAGAAGCAACGCCCGGTATGACTTCATTCAGCTTTTCAAGTCCTTCTATGATGTCCATGACGATTCTGTGCGGCATCGCCATTGATATATCGCCGGGTGTGACATCTTCAAGCGTGTTTTTTACTGGGTTTCTTCGTATCCGACTCCAAGTGGAGCGCTGACCGCGACGTAAATCCCCCATTCGTTGTATAATAGGATTGCCGCCTCCTATGGTTGTCGCCAGTTTGGAGACCGATTTGCCGTATCTTGTGGTGTCTTCGAGTGGTTCCGTAAGTTCGGTTCGTACTAAGAAAGCGAAATTCGTATTCTCGGATCGTCGGCTCTTGAGAGAGTGTCCGTTCGTGCCTATGAAACCTTCGTAGCGCTCCTTGACGACAAACCCGTGCTCGTTCGTGCAAAACGTTCTTACGAAATCGTCATACCGCTTTGTGCGAATGTGAAACTTCGGGTCGCGGTTTATGTTGGTTATCGGGTCCATTATTATCGACGGGACCTCCACGCGAACGCCGATATCTATCGCCCCGTGCTTCGCGCTGATGTCGTGGCGCTTCACGAGGGTATTCACCCATTCCCCGCCAATTCGTCCCGGACAAAGCAGCGTAAACCGCGAAACAAGCTTCTCGCCGTGTTCCAAAAGTACCCCGGTGCACGTGTTATCTTCGATGAGCAGGTCGCGCACTGGAGCGTTTAGGCGAAATGCAGTCCCTCGAGACCTTAGATCGTTTTCAAAGTTTTCGATAATTCGGGGCGCGTTGTCAGAGCCCATGTGTCGCTGTGGAATCTCGATGAAATGAACGCCTACTGAAGCAGCGCCCCGCTTCAGCTTTTCCACTTGAACCCCCTCGGCGTTAAAAAGTTTTTCAGGGGCGCCGTACTTGAGGAACAGATTGTCGATATAATCCACAAGTTCCCAGGCAGACTTGTCATCCCCTGTAATTGCGGCAAGGTCGCCCCCGATATCAGGTCGGAGATTTAGGGTGCCGTCAGAGAAAGTACCGGCACCGCCGACGCCGCACATAATGTCGCACTCCTTACACTCCGCGCATTTCCCGGTTTCCTCCATGGGGCATCGGCGCTCTTTGATGTCGCGCCCCCGATCGATGACCAACACGCGTATGTCCCGATCCGCCAGCTCGTTTGCCGCACACATGCCAGCAGGACCCGCTCCTATGATGATGACGTCCCAGTCTGTGTCTTCTTTCGATCCACTGCGTTTCATGTTACGTCACTATCTTCTCAATTTCGTCGAGAGCTATCGCGCGCTTGACCTCAAGCGCGAGGCGTCGTCCTGAACTCATCCTTGTCCCAAACAGGGAATTTCCGTATGAGGCACCCACGTTCGTATGGACGTTTGTGCCTCCGCCGATGCGCGTTGCGATATCATAAACGTAAAAGTCCATATTTTGATCAACGATGGTCTGTAGGCAGAACGGCCCAATGATCGGAGCGCTGTAATGCTGCTTGGAGAACGCGACAAATCGCTCAGCCATGAGGTAGACTCTCTCGAGCAACGACTCTCTTAGAGACGCGTTGGCATGGCCGACGATCGTCATAAGTGGGTCACGGAACTGCGCGGGCAGCTCCAACTGCTGCTCAGCGGGAATGCGAACCAATCCGTCCAGGTTGCTTTCGAATCTGAAGTCAATCCCCAGAAGCTCGATCTCATCATCGATGGGAGAGTAAAAGAAGTTGAAGTTGAAGACCGGGCCGATGATGTACTGTTCAATGCGGGCGTCTTTGAGGGCTTCCGTCGTAATAATCTCGCGGTTAAGGAGGCGCTCGACTTTAGCGTCGAACTCCTCTGGGGAAGCGGCCGTGAAGAACCCGCGCTCGAGCGTCATATACTTGTGATGGAGCTTCACCATCACGAGCGTATCTATGTCGTCTTTGCTCGCGTAGTGTTTCGGGATAGGAATACCCGCTTGCTGACTGACCCAGTAGTAATCTTCTTCTTCCGTCTCCCTGTCCTCAATTTTCAACATGTCACGCGTGCCGACGAGTGGTAATCTAAACTCATTCTCGACCCGCCGCACTCCGTTGTAGACCACAAAAGACCGATTGGGGATAAACAGCGTGTTCTTAGCGATGAGCTGTTGTTGTACGTTTTCAGTGAGGATCTCATCAAACTTGTTGAGGACAAGGCTCTCATCAACGAAGCCTTTGCGCAGTCCGTTCACGGTCCGATTCTTAAAATAGTTCGTATAAAGTCCATCGCGGCCTTTTTGGCATACGACGAGGTTGGGAATCTCTTCGTCGCGGGCACCATCGCAGACATCTAATGCGGAATGCGAGCCGAGCACGCCGATTGTGATATTCTTTTTATCATATTCGCTCACCACATCTATGACGTCTTGCTTGGTTATCATGAGAAGTCTCCTCCACCATGTTCATCAAGCGCATATAAAGGTTTTCGGACGATCTGATAATAAGTGGCTGTGCCCGAAATCAGTCAATTATGATTAATAAGCGAGGAATGCACGCGTAGGTGCTAAAGTTCTAAAGAACACTGTCTATAAGATGCTAGGTGCCGGCGAACGGAAAAAAGTGTGACAAAAGAGTAACAAAATGGTAACAAAATGATAACAAAACCATACCATTTAAAAAAAATCAAACTACAATTAAGTGGCAGTCTACGGCACTGATTCGGCCGTAAGAACATGGGCTCCGCACAGCTTGTCTAGAGTAAAAAAAACGCTCGGCCTACAGCTCTTGCAGCGGTATGCATAGCAAAAAAAGAGGTCAGATGACGTCCGCTACTATTAAGGAAGTTCGGTTTTTAGCAGAATGAGTTTATCGCCTACAGTCTTGATGCTACCGCCCAATTCGTGCAGCAAGGTATCCAGTCCGGCAACGTCAATATGCTCGCGCTTCAGAAGTCTGACCAAATAGTCGAGGTCAGCGAACTCGGCCGATAGTTCTCCAAGCTTGTCTAGTAAGTCGCCATATGTGACAGCTGCTACGAGCTCTATCCTCCCTTCATTGTTGAATTGAGGTGTAATGGCAGTTCGTATGTCCATTCGTGTGATTTATGGCCCAAGCTGGCGTAAAGTAGGCCGCCCGCGGTGTCTATGCGGGCGTTCCTTGACTACATTTTTACAAACAGCTTGCCCCTCCCCAATTCCGCGTGATCTCCATTCAGAACTTGGAACGTTGTCAGCACTCCGTCGATTTCAAGCTCCTCGGTCCCATTAGGTGTGAAACCAGGCATCATGGCTCCAATTTTTCCGAACACGTAGATGTTTCCACGGTTCATCATCGCGCCGACGCGCCCTGGCGAGTTTCCGTGAATGATGATGGTTGGCGGGGGGTCTTTCCGTCCAATGCCCTTGCCCATGTGAATTCCGGCATTGATGCCGACGTCGCCTTTGACGGTGATCGTGCCGCCCATCATGTACTCTCCGACGCTTTGGCCTGCGTTCCCGTTAATAACGATCTTACCACCTTTCATGCCGCGCCAGTCACCGCGGTAAGAGGCGCCACAGTAGTCAAATACGTTCCCTTCAAAGAGGATATCGCCGCCCTCCATCTGGATGGCGCAAAAGGCATCAGCATCTCCCTTTACCCGTATTCTGCCGCCTTTCATCCAGGCGCCACAGTACATGTCAACGTCCCCTTTGCAAAGCACAGCTCCGGCTGTCATGAACGCGCCGATGTACTTGACGCGAGGAACGTCGCCAGCTATAATGATCCCTTGGTCTTCTACCGAGTCTGCTACTTTCCCTGAGATGGCGAAAAACCGCCCGAGCGGCCACTGGGTATTTCCTTCGAGAACTGGCAACTCCGCAATTTCTTCAAGGGTTTTGCCGCACACTATATCAGGTGCTATTACTGGCGCTTCGAGTACGAGGTAATCGACGTCGTCTTTTGGTGTTAGCGTTAAGCGGTCCATTTGCGATTCGCCTCCCACTTTGGTCTTGCCCGTTTGGTATAGTACTTTTTCATGAGCTCTTGAGGTCCAAGCACGGGGCCACTCCCTTTTTCAATTTGAACGACCAAGTTCTTGTAGCGAGGGCTGCCCGTTGATTCCGTTACTGGGGTTACGACGATGTTCGCCCACGGACCACGGGGGATAAAGATCTCTCCTCTTTGCTGCCTGTCGGTCTTTTTCGCCCTGAGGATGACGCTGTCGCCGTACGAGTTGGTGACTTTTACAAACCACGGTTTGCCTAATTCCTCGAAGTCCTCAGGACTTATATCGCAGTATGCTGCTTCTTGTGTATAGTCGTCAGTGAACTTGCGCCCGCCTTTAATGACGGCACCCTGAAATGCGGTGCTGCCGGTATTTAGAATTATATCCAATCCACTCTCCCCCTGCTTTGTTAACCAGCCCTGGATACGAGCTTATCCAGACGTTGTCCAAACTCTTCGTCAGATAGCGGAGTCGTCTGAGGCTTCGCCTGCGCCTCTTCTTCCTTTGCCTTTTCGCGTGCTTCCAGTTTCTGAATAATGGCGTCACGCAACTGTGTACACGTGTCTTCATTAGACTTCGTAAAGTCAAATGGCGGATCGCAGAAGCTTCGAGCGTAGATCGGCACGTTGTCCATCCGATAGAAAGTGCCCGTACACTCCATAGCGTCTAAAACACCTGGCAGCACGACGTCGCTAATGAATGCTTGTGGTCCCTCCGCAGTTTCTATAGAGACTACGGGAATCTCGCACATCCTCTCGACCGCTATTTTCGGTAGATGAGCCCCCAGATCGGCGCACATGCAGAACAACGCGTCAACTTCGCCCCTCCGAAGTGCATCAACGCACGAGTACTCACCCGGCTGATAGCGTGGCGCCCCGGTCGAGAAGTCGACGGCGTATGGAAATCCATGTGACCAATTAAGGACTTGATTGAACCCTGTGACGTTGCAATGCCCTCTGTTTGCCAGGATCACGAACTTGCCGGTTTTGTTACCGAGCTGCGTCAACCGCATCGCCATTGATGCGTTGTAGTGTTTGCCGCGGGTGCTTGCGATGCCTAAACCGACCCATATCACTCCAAAGCGTGCATCTTTTACCATTTCTGCCGCTTTATGAATATCCTCACGGCTGATACCGGTAACATCTGTAAAGGATTCGTGCGGCTCAAATCCGTTGAGAATCGTCATAATCGCGCTGAGCACCTCGAAATCGGTGCCTGGCTTAAGCTGGAGGTGAAGGTCTGCGTGCTCAGCTGTGGTCGAGCGTCTCGGGTCGACGACGATGACCTTTCTCCCATAGCGCCCCTGTTCTGTGAAGAAACCGCGCACAAATATCGAATGGCGGCTTAAGTGCCTCGGGTGGGAGTCTTCTGGGTTGGCACCCCAGTAGATGTCAAGATCCGCTCTGTTTCGGGTTTCACCGAGTGTACATCCGGCTTGCCCCACGTCTTGCATGGCCATTACTGTCGGCCCGTGGCAGATCGTCGCGTTACCATCAACCAGTCCACCTAGCATCTCAGCGATCTCGATGGCTACTGCCATAGCCTCTGAGGTCGTTTCGCTTCCCACGAAAAAGAACGGTCGTTTCGCGTTTACGAGAAACTCAGCTGCTTTGTCGACAGCCTCGCTCCACGGGGCCTCTTTTCCATTGATTAGAGGCTTGGTAATTCGGTGACTGCTTCGAAGCTCCTTGAACTTCGCATCACCCATAATGCAGGCATTTCGCGTAACGACGGATACGTCGTCAAGTTCGACTTCAATGTCGTCGCACGCTATGCCGCATACAGGGCACGTCACGTCAGTGCATGTTATTTTATTGCTAATTTCGCTTTCTTGTGCTTCAGAGCTCATTTTAGCACCTCAATTCGCATTTCTTGGCTTCGAAGTTCCGCGTGCAGCTCACTCAACGCAAAGTGCACAACTCATATTTCCGATCAGTTATGAAGCAAGCTTTAAAGCCGTGCGAATTATGCCTCTGCGCTAGCGATATTATCTTGTTATAATATCGCCACGTTTTAAGAGGCTAGCGTAAAATATAAAAGTATCGTTATAATGAATAAGGTATATCGCTGCTTGCGCCTTGCGGGCGGAAAAGTACCATGAGTATTTCATTTCAAGAACTTGAAGCGTTGATGGAACAAAATGGCACGGAAGAGAGAATTCGCCAGTACGTGAGGCAGTCCGTAAGATTCCATAGTTTTGCTCCCCCAGGATTGCTTATTGGAGTATTTATGGTCGATCTAGCCCTTGAGAAACTGGGCGCGAAGCCAAATGATAAGCTTTATGCTGTAGCCGAAACGTCGAAATGTGCCCCCGATGCGGTGCAAGTCATTACCCACGCCACTGTAGGCAATCATCGACTGCGAATAATGGAATCAGGACGATTTTCAATTACGCTGAATAGACTTGCTTCAGGAAAAGAAGCCGAGGGGATACGCGTTTATGTTGATGCAGCCAAAATCAATGCGTATCCAATACTCAATCAATGGTATACGAACGACCCAGCGTTCAAACACTTAACCGATAGGGACATGATCTACGACGAGATTCTACAGGGGGGCCGAAATATCTTATCGTGGGAGTCGGTCAGGGTACTGGTGCCTCGCAAGGCACAATGGGAAGCCGTGACGTGCCCGGTTTGCTGTGAGATAGTACCTGATTACTTGCTTAAGAATGGTACGTGTGTAACCTGTGCGGCAACAAAATATTATAAAAAATCGCCGTAGCCCTCGTTGAAGCGGTTCTCGAAACGATGATAAGGGGCGGTTCTTGCTTGTCTATTCCCAATATCCCGCTCTGCGCATCTTAATTAAGGGTTATTAACATGGACGGGACAGCGTGGTCACAACGAGGTGATAGACACGTGAAGATCGGCTGGCGGGTGCGTTTCGGGCTCCTTCTTATTGCGCTCTCTGTAATCCTCTATCTAGTTCACTTCTTCGTATTCCACGATTTGACTTATGTCGAGACCTACGCACTTGGCGACCTTGCTTTTCTTCCGATCGAGGTGCTTCTTGTCGTCCTCGTCGTTGACTGGGTGATAACCCGGCAAGAAAAGAGGAGTCAACTCACCAAACTCAACATGGTAATCGGCGTCTACTTCAGTGAGGTCGGCACC